>Ga0335076_10002210_pt1 | contig 19243 bp, 21 predicted proteins | sample Lox_Sample_25_FD_206717 | JGI IMG/M metagenome (GOLD analysis project Ga0335076, IMG submission 206717) | Soil microbial communities from Loxahatchee National Wildlife Refuge, Florida, United States - Lox_Sample_2.5 | ecosystem: Environmental > Terrestrial > Soil > Wetlands | place: USA...
CAGCAGCACCGACTTCCTGTCCCGGCTCGACTCAGGCTGGCTCATGCTCGCCTACTCGGCGGGCGGCCTGGACTACCAGCTCCAGCTCGTCAGGGCCGCCGCCCGGCAGGTGCCCGACATCGCACTTCGGTACCGCACGCTGTTCCGCCGGCTCGGTACCGGACTGGACGGCCCCGGCGAATTCACCGGCGCCGACGCCTGGTACTGCATTCTGGAGGGCACCGGCGACCAGGCCGTCGCGGAGGCACAGGCACGCGCGCTCGTCGACATCCTCGCCAGCTACGTCACCGCGGCGCCGGCCGGCGGCAGCCAGGTGGCGCGCGGTCCGGTGCTGCTCGCGGTCGACGAGTTCAGCGCGGTGGCGCGCAGGCTGCCCATCTGGCAGCTGTACGAGCGGGCGCGCTCGCTGGGCATGGCCGTGCAGGTCTCGGCCCAGTCCTGGCACGGGCTCGCGCCGCGCGAAGATGACCGGTACCGGATCGCGGCCGCCGCCGAGGGCGGCATCTGGCTGCTCCGCTCCGCGCACCCGGAGCCGGTAGCGGCCCTCGCGGGGCAGCGCAGGACCACCGACACGACCCGCTACCTGCTCGGCTTCCCGCGCTGGAGCCGGCAGGGCAGTTCGCGGGTGCGGGAGATCCCGGTCGTCGACCCGGCCCTTATCCGGGCGCTGGACGTCGGGCAGGCCGCCTACATGTACCGCGGCGGCGTCACTTACACGCAGGTCAAGCGGCTCGTCGCCGGCCCCGCCGCGCTCATGCCCGGCCGGGCCGGCGCTCCGGCGGCCGGACCAGCGGCACTGCGGCCGCCTGCCGCCCGCAGGCCGGCCGACGGCCGCGGCGAGCCGCTGCCGGATGCCACCGCATTCCTGGACGCGGCGCTCGGCCCCGCTCCCGGCCGAGCAGGCCGGGGGGCGACGTGACGCGAGACGACCCGTTCGGCGTACTCGGCCTCGAGCCGAGCCGCGAGCTGACCGACGACGACGTGCGGACCGCCTGGCGCCGGGTCGCCGCCGCCACGCACCCGGACCGCACCGACGGCGGTGAGCCGGCCGCGTTCGCCGCCGCTGCCGCCGCCTACACCGTGCTGCGGACTGCCGCCGGCCGCGGCGAGGCGGTGGCCGACCTGCTCGCGCCCGGTGACATCGCCCGTACCCTGCCGCGGTCCGGGGGCCGCGCGGCCCGGGCCGGCCAGCGCGTGCTGACCTGGCCCGCCCGGCTGCGGAACGGCAGGCCGCTCGTGCTCGCCGTGCGTATCCTCGCGGCGGCCGGGACCTGCGCGATCGCGGTGGCGGCAGCAGGCTGGCAGCCCGCTACCATCGCGATAGCGACCGGCCTGGCGACCTGGCTGCTGCTCACCGGCCGCGGCGATGTCGCACCGCCGGCGTGACGATCCCGCCCAGCCAGTGTCGGCGAGCCGGTGGCGGCCGCGCGGCCGGCGGGCCGGCTAGACGCCCGTGGTGCCGTCCACGGCCTCGCGCAGCAGGTCCGCGTGCCCGTTATGGCGCGCGTACTCGTGCATCATGTGCAGCATTACCAGGCGGAGCGACACGTGCTCCTCCCACCGTGCCTGGTAGCCGGTCACATCCAGCGAGGTCGCCGCGCGCTCGATCCGCCGGGAGTGCTCGACCTCGTCGTGCCAGGCCCTGAATGCCTCCGCGCCGCTGGCCCCGCTGGCATCGTAGGCCTGCTGGAAATCGCCGGCGTCCGACCACAGCAGCGGAATGTCCTCACCGTTGATCACGCGCCGGAACCAGGTCCGCTCGACCTCCGCCATGTGCCGGACGAGTCCGAGCAGCGACAGCGTCGATGGCGGCGACGACCGCAGGCGCAGCTCCTCGTCGGAGAGCCCCGCGCACTTCATCGCCAGGGTGCCGCGGTGAAAGTCCAGGAACGCCCGGAGCATCACCCGCTCCGGGCCCGTCACCGGCGGCTCTGTCCGCTCGGCCGTCATGAGGGAACCTCCTGTCTGCTCGTGCTAGCTCATCGTGCCCGGCTGCGGGCCAGTCGCGACCGGATTCTCCGGGTCGGCGATCCAGGCCGACCAAGAGCCGACGTACAGCGCCGCGGGCGCGCCGGCCAGCTCCAGCGCGAGGACCTCGTGCGCGGCGGTGACGCCCGACCCGCAGTACGCGCCGACCGGCAGGCCGTCGCCGGGGCCGAAGTGCACGCCCAGCGCGGTGAACCTGGCACGCAGCTCGCCGGCGGACCTGAACTCGCCGGTGGCGGTCACGTTCTCGGCCGTCGGCGCGCTCAGGGCGCCCGGGATGTGGCCGGCCACCTTGTCGATCGGCTCGGTCTCGCCGCGGTAGCGCGCGGGTGCCCGGGCGTCGAGCAGGATGCCCGACCTGGCCACCGCCGCTGCGCCGGTGGCGTCCAGCAGCGGCATCCGGCCCGGCCTGGCTCCGAAGTCACCCGCGCCAGGATGAGCATCCTCGGTGCTCACCTCCTGGCCGGCCGCGGCCCAGGCCCGGAAGCCGCCGTCGAGCAGCCGCACCGGCAGGTGCCCGTGGTAGCGCAGCAGCCACCATGCCCTGGCGGCGATCGTGCCGTCTGCTTCGTCGCAGACCACCACCGGGTGGCCGGCCCGCACGCCCGCGGCGCGCATCGCCAGCTCGAAGTCGGCCGGATCGGGCAGCGGATGGCGCCCGCCCGCTCCTGGCGGCCCGGCGAGCTGGCTGTCCAGGTCCGCGTAGACCGCGCCGGGCACGTGCCCGGCCCGGTAGCTGTCGATGCCGGGCGGGCCGCCCGGCCGCCAGCGCACATCGAGGACCCGCGGGGGGTCACCGCCCTGCAGCGCAGCGGCCAGCTCCGGGACGCTGATGAGCGGGTGCGCGGTAGCAGTCATGCTGTGGATAACCTCCTCATTACTGTGGATTACGGCCCGCGCGGCGGTGCGGTTCCCAGCTCTGGCTGTGGATAAACGCCGCTCACGAACGCTGCCCCGCTTAGCCTGCCACGCAGCTGAGCAGCGGAATCTCCTGGTCGCTTGCGGCGAGCGAGCCATGCATGCCGATCAGGGCCGACTCGCGCGGCTCGGTCATGCTCGCCACCACCGCCGCGGTCCCCCGCATCGCCGCGATCACGTCGCCGAGGCGCTGCGTGACCCGCCCGTCCACCGGCCCGAACCAGCCCTCGTCGATGGCCTGCTCCCGGCCGGCCACCCAGGCACGGCCGCCCAGCGCGTCCTGCCAGGCAGCGAGCACGTCGCCGGCGGCGCCAGCCTCGGCATACACGTGCCGGGCGCGCGGCTCGCCGCCGAGCAGCGCAACGCCCGCGCGCAGCTGCGTGAGGCGGTCGGCGTCGAGCCGGTCCGCGGCCGCCACGTCGACCATGCCGTGGTCGGCGGTGATGTACAGCGGCGTCCCGGCGGGCAGCGCGCCGGCCAGCTGCTCGGCGAGCCGGTCCACGTGCCCGAGCTGGTACTGCCAGGCCGGCGACGTGCTGCCGCACGCGTGCCCGGTGCCGTCCAGGTCGCCGGTGTAGACAAGCGCGAAGCTCCGCGGCTCACTCGCCAGCGCGTCCGCCGTGCGGGCGACCAGGGCGCCCGGCGTGTTGGCGGCGCGGTAGTCGGCCCCGCGCATGGACGCCACCGACAGCCCGGTCCGCTCGAACGATCCCTGCGCCACCCGGAAGGCGGCGATCCCGGCAGCGGTGGCCCGCTCGAAGATCGTCGTGTCCGGCTGCCACCTGACCGGATCCACCGCCTTGTCCCACCGCAGGCCGTTCAGCAGCTGGCCCGTCTCCGGCACGCGCACCTGGTAGCCGAGCAGCCCGTGCTGTCCGGGCGGCCGGCCGGTGCCGAGCGAGCTCAGGCTCGTGACCGTCGTGGACGGAAAGCCGGCCGAGAGGCGCGTGGCATGCGGCAGCAGACCGGACAGGAACGGCGCGGCCCGGCTGCTGCCGGCCAGCAGATGCCAGCCCAGGCCATCGACAACCAGCAGGCACGCGCGAGCCGATCCCGGCAGGCCGAGGACGTTGTCCTCGCCCGGTACCCCGAGGGACGCGAGCAGCGACGTGCCCAGGTCGGCGAGGGTCGTCTCCCCGTAGCGCGGCAGCGTGATCTCGCCGGCGGCAGGCGGATCCCCCGCGCGCCGCGGCGTCGGCGGCTGGGTCACGGGCGGCTGGTCGCCTCGGCCAGCGCCCGGGCGAAGGCCATGATCTGCTGCACCGCTTCCTGGCCGTCAGCGGCCTCGCTCACCCGCACGGTCAGGTCATCCGCGGTCATCGTGCCGGTGTAGCCGTGGTCGGCCTCGCAGCTCTCGTCGCCGCAGTGCGCGGGCTCGATCTCGATGTGCGCGAGCACGTTCCAGCCGATCGTCAGCACGACCTCACTGGGCATCGTGGCGCCGGGCAGGTAGCTGGCCGGGTCCGGGATCACCCGGGTGAGCGCGACCGACGAGATCCGCGAGTGACGCACCGCCTCGGTGCTGGTCTCCGCCTGCGGCCGTGACTCGGGTTCCGACTCGTCGGCCGGGTACTCGTCGGTGTGCGAGTAGACGAGCCGGGTCGGCGTCAGCGCCATCACCGTGATGTGCCGCCGCACCTCCATGCCGGGGTCGAAATGGGCATCATGCAGGACGAAATAGGAGACTATGTCCTCGTTACCGACCGCGGAGGAGACTGCGTCGTAGACCAGCCCCGGGTAATAGCCGCTTCGCTCGATAGCGGCCTGCATTCCGCCGGAAGCCGCCTTGGTATCGCTCATTGTTCCATCCTGCACCGTCTGAAGCCGGTCGTTCACCTCGTGGGCGCACTTCGGCCAACATCGCTGCCACCGGTCAGGAGGCTGCCCGGCCGCCGGCCAAGTATCGCAGCACCGCCATGTCGCCCGCCCGGTGGAGCCCGGCCAGCGACATCCGGCCGCCCGGCGGCCGGCCCCCCGCCAGCAGCCGCGGCGCGGCCCGGTCCGCCACGAACACCGGCGCCACGGCCAGCTGCAGCTCATCTGCCAGCCCGCCCGCCAGCAGCTGGCCGAGGATATCCGCCCCGCCCTCGACCATGAGCCTGCCGATCCCGCGGGTACTCAGGTCCGCGAGCAGGCCCGCCAGTCCCGGCTCGCTGGGGAGGGACACGACGGTGGCGACGCCGTCAAGCGCCCGCGCGAGCACGGCCGCGCCGGATCCGGCCGCGTACACGAGCTTGTCGGTGCCGTCCGCCGCGAAGAACCGTGCGGCCGGGTCGATCCCGCCGCTCGCCGTGACCGTCACCTTCACCGGGCTGGCCGCGAGCCCGCGGTCCCGGCGGCGCTGGCGACGGCCGGGGTCCCGCACGAGCAGGCGCGGGTCATCGGCGCGGATGGTGCCCGCGCCGACCATGATCGCGTCGGCCCCGGCCCGCAGCTCGTCCACCCGGTCGAGATCCTCCGGGCCGGACAGCACGAGCCGGTCCGGGGACGCGTCGTCGATGTAGCCGTCGGCGGACATGGCCGCGGACAGCAGTACGTAGGGCCGCATGGTGTGCCCGAACTTACCCGGCCCGTAGGCTCAGGTGCCATGCCCTGGGCTGGACTGCGGCTCGCGATCACGCTGCTGACCGTGATCCCGCTGCCGGGACGCCGGCGCGCGCAGGCCCCGCCCGCCCGGCGGGTCGCGGCCGCGGCCATGTACTGGGCTCCTGCCGTCGGGCTGCTGGTCGGCGGCGCCTGCGCGGGCGTCCTCTGGCTCGCCGCCCGGCTCGGTCACACCGGGCCGCTGCTCGCGGCCGCGCTGGCGCTCGGCGCAGCCGCGCTGCTGACCAGGGCGCTGCACCTCGACGGGCTCGCCGACCTCGCCGACGGCCTGGGCAGCGGGCGCCCGGCCAGCGAGGCACTGGCGGTCATGCGCCGCTCGGACGTCGGCCCGTTCGGCGTGGTGACCCTCGTGCTGGTGCTGCTCGTGCAGGTCAGCGCCCTCGGCCGGGCACAGTCGCTGGGCCGCGGACCGGAAGCGGTCATCACCGCGGCGGTCACCGCGCGCCTGGCCATCACCGTGGCGTGCAGGCCCGCCGTTCCCGCAGCGCGGCCCGGCGGCCTCGGCGCGCTGGTTGCGGGGACAGTTGGTGCCGCCGGCGGCGCGGTCCTGGGGCTCGGCGCGGTCGCCGCGGCGGCGTGGGCCGGCCTGGCTACCGGCGCCTCCTGGTTCCTGGCTGCGGGGGTCGCCGCCGGCCTGGCGGTCTCGCTCGGCGTGACGGCGGTGGCGGTGCGCCGTCTGGGCGGCATCACCGGGGACGTGCTCGGCGCGCTGGCCGAGACGGCGGCCACCGTCTGCCTGGTCGTGACCGCGCTGAGCTGATGGCCAGGCCGCCAGCGTCAGCCCGGTGTCAGGCCGGCCGGGTCAGCCCGCCAGGGCAGCGCGCAGCCGGCCGGCGTACGCGGCCGCCTCCTGCGCCGACTCGTACCTGTGCCGCGGCCAGAAGAAGCCGCGCAACCCGTCGCCCTTGGTCCGCGGCACGACGTGCACGTGCAGGTGGGCCACGCTCTGGCTGACGACGTTGTTGGCCGCGACGAACGTGCCCTGGCAGCCGAGTGCTGCCGGCATGACCGCGCTGACCCGCTGCACCCGCAGGAAGAACGGGCCGACCGCGGCCGGCGGCAGGTCGGCCAGGGTGACGACGTGCTCGCGGGGCGCGACCAGCACGTGCCCCTTGAATACCGGCCTGGCGTCCAGGAACGCGACGACGTCAGCGTCGGCCAGCACGACGTCGGCGCTGGCCGCGCCGGAGACGATGGCGCAGAACGCGCAGTCGCTGATGGAGACCTCCCTGCCGCCAGGCACGATAGCGCCAGGATGCGACCTGCGGGTGACCCGGCTGCACCGCCGGGCTGATGTGGGCAGGTAACGCCGCGCATACGCTGTGTCCATGTCCGCCATCTACGCCTGGCTCCGGCGCCATCGGATCTTCGTGGACAGCATCCTCGCCGGCGTGGTGGCGCTGCTCGGCGTCGGCCAGATGCTGGTGGCCCCGTGGCCGCAGGTGCCCATCACGGCCATGCTCGCCGGAGCGGTCGTGGTCCGGCGGCGGGTGCCGGCCGCGGCGTTCTCCGTCGCGGCGGTGGCGGGCCTGTGGGAGGTAGTGGCCACCAACCCGAGCGGGTCCGACGTCGCCCTGCTGATCCTGCTCTACACGGTCGCGGCCTACCGGCCCCGGCAGCTCTCGATCCTGGCACTGGTCACCTGCCTCGTCGGCGGGGCGGTGGCACTGCTGCTCAAGCAGCCCGCGCCGGTGGGCGGCCCGATCCTCGACCGGGTCCTGGGCGGCGGCGCGCTGTTCGGGGGCACCTCGCTGCTCGCCTGGGTGCTCGGCGACTCGATGCGGTACCGGCGCGGCTACTACGCAGCGCTGGAGGACCGCGCCGCCCGGCTCGAGGCCGAGCGCGACGCGCAGGCGAAGGTGGCGGCCGCCGCCGAGCGTGCCCGCATCGCGCGGGAACTGCACGACGTCATCGCCCATCACGTAAGCGTCATGGTCGTCCAGGCGGACGGGGCCAGCTACGCGCTGGCGGCCGACCCGAAGACCGCGCAGACCGCGCTCGCGGCCATCTCCAGCACCGGCAGGCAGGCGCTGACCGAGATGCGGCGCCTGCTGGGCGTGCTCAGGACCGCAGGCGACCAGGCAGCCCTGGCCCCGGTGCCCGGCCTCGGGGAGCTCCGGGAGCTGCTGGACCAGGCCAGGGCCGCCGGCCTCGCCGTCACCTACACGTTGACCGGGGCCCCGCGCGAGCTGCCAGAGGGCGCCGAGCTGGCGGCCTACCGCGTCGTGCAGGAGTCGCTTACCAACACCCGCAAGCACGGCGGGCTCGCCGCGTCCGCGGCGGTCACGCTCCGGTACGAGCCGGACGGCCTGACGGTCGAGGTGACCGACGACGGCATGGCCACGCCCGCCGGTGACGGGGGCGGTCACGGCCTGGCCGGCATGCGCGAGCGGATCGAGATGTACGGCGGCACCGTCCAGGCGGGGCCGCTGCCGCGCGGCGGCTTCCGGGTGCTGGCCCGGCTGCCGTGTCCGCAGGTCCGTCCCGCCGGCCCGGTGGCGGACATGACCGGCGCGGCTCCGGCCGGCCGAATCGAGGGTGCAGCATGAGCTCAGCGGCCAGCACGGCTCCCGCCGGGACCGCCGAGCCGCCGATCCGGATCGTGCTCGTCGACGACCAGGAGCTCGTCCGCGCCGGGTTCCGGATGGTGCTGGAGGCCCAGCCGGATATGCACGTGGTGGGCGAGGCCGGCGACGGGCTCGGCGCCATCGACCTGGCCGGCCGGCTGCACGCCGATGTCATGGTCATGGACGCCCGGATGCCGAGGCTGGACGGCGTCGAGGCGACCCGGCGCATCCGGCAGGCAGGCGAGCGGCCGCGGGTGCTGATGCTCACCACGTTCGACCTCGACGAGTACGCGTTCGCGGCGCTGAAGGCCGGCGCCAGCGGTTTCCTGCTCAAGGACGTGCCGCCGGAGGAGCTGCTGTTCGCCATCCGGGCCGTGCACTCCGGCGACTCGGTCGTCGCGCCGTCGACCACCAGGCGCCTGATCGACCAGTTCGCCGCCCTGCTCCCGGCCGGCGGCGAGCCGGACTCGCCGGCCGAGCTGCGCGACCTGACCGAGCGCGAGCGCGAGGTGCTGCTGCACGTCGCGCAGGGCCTGTCGAACCAGGAGATCGCGCAGCTGCTTTTCCTGTCGGAGGCGACCGTCAAGACGCACGTCGGCCGCGTGCTCGCCAAGCTCGGGCTGCGCGACCGCGTGCAGGCCGTCGTCTACGCCTATGAGCACGGGCTTGTCCGCGCCGGGCAGAAATAGTCGCGCCCGGCCGTAACAATTTGCCGGGATTGGCCGGCAGCATGACCCAATCGGACCTGCCCGCGCACTTCTCGTCCGGCACTACGCGGTCTCGCCCGCGCGCTGCCCGTGATGCGAGTAATCTCCATTCAAATCCTGAGGCGGGAATGAATTCATGTTGACTGTGCATAACTTTTCCTATGGGCTCGTCACCCCTGCCCTCGCGTATGCGATGTCATGCCTGGGGGCGTTCCTCGGCCTGCGCTGCACTACCCGGGCGATGGCCTCGGCCGGCCGGGCCCGGCTGAGCTGGCTGCTGCTCGCAGCGCTCTCGATCGGGACCACCGGCATCTGGGTGATGCATTTCATCGCGATGCTCGGCTACACAATTCCGGACGAGCTCATCCATTACAGCGTGCCGATCACGATCATCAGCATGCTCATTGCCGTCGTCGTGGTGGGGATCGGCCTGCTGATCGTCGGTTTCGCCCGGCAGAACTGGCGCAATCTGGTGCTGGCCGGCGTTTTCACCGGCATCGGCGTCGCCAGCATGCACTACTCGGGCATGGCCGCGATGCGCATGCCCGCCAGGATGACGTACAACCCGGTGATCTTCGGTCTGTCGATCGTGATCGCCATCGTCGCGGCCACCGCCGCGCTGTGGGCGGCGCTGCGGCTGCGCGGCACCGGGGCGACGCTCGGCGCCGCCCTGATCATGGGCGTCGCGGTCAGCGGCATGCACTACACCGGCATGGCCGCCATGCACCTGTACCCGCCCGCCAGCGGGCACGGCATGCTCATGAACGGCGGTGGCGCGACCGCCGAAACCTTCCTGCTGCCGCTGATCATCGGCATCAGCATCCTCGCGTTCATCCTGACCGCGACGCTCGCGCTGTCGCCGACCGACCAGGAGATGCGCGAGGAGCAGGAACTGCAGGACCGGATCGAGCAGGCGCTCGCGGCGATCAGCCGGAATCAGGGCGGCGTCGTGTCCGGCCTGCGGACGCCAGTCCAGCCTGGTCAGCCGGTCAGCCGGACCGTCCAGGCCCGCCGCCAGGGCGACTCCGCCGAGCCGCTCTGGCCAGGCTGAGGACGGCGCCGGCAGCGGACTGGCTATCGTATTGTCCCGTTAAATCGTGCGTCGTCGCTAACGGGATGGATCGATGCTGACTGTCCATAACTTCTCCTACGGCCTGATCACCCCCGCCCTCGGCTACCTCATGTCCTGCCTCGGCGCCTTCCTCGGGCTGCGCTGCACGGCCAGGGCGATGGCCCTCGAGGGCAGGACGAGGCTGCGGTGGCTGCTGCTGGCCGCGCTGTCCATCGGCACCACCGGCATCTGGGTGATGCACTTCATCGCGATGCTCGGCTACACCATCCCCGGCGAGACCATCCACTACAACGTCCTCATCACCGTCGCCAGCATGCTCATCGCGGTGGTGGTGGTCGGCATCGGCCTGCTGATCGTCGGCTTTGCCCGGCAGACCTGGCGGAACCTGCTGCTGGCCGGCATCTTCACCGGCGTCGGCGTCGCGAGCATGCACTACTCGGGCATGGCCGCCATGCGGATGCCGGCCCGGATGAGCTACAGCCCGCAGCTCTTCGGGCTGTCCGTGCTGATCGCGATCGTCGCCGCGACCGCCGCGCTGTGGGCGGCGCTGCGGCTGCGCGGCACCGGGGCGACGCTCGGCGCCGCCCTGATCATGGGCGTCGCGGTCAGCGGCATGCACTACACCGGCATGGCCGCCATGCACCTGTACCCGCCCGCGGCGGCCGGCGGCGGCATGCTGATGACCGGGGGCGGCGCCACCGCGGTGAACTTCCTCATGCCGCTGGTGGTCGGCATCAGCATCCTCGCGTTCATCCTCACCGCGACGCTGGCGCTGTCGCCGGACGACGAGGAGATCCGCGCCGACCAGGAGCTCATGCAGCGGATCGAGCAGGCGGGCGGCGGCGCGGCCGCGGTGCCGGCCCGGATCGCCGCGCCGCAGGGCGGGCCGCCGGCCCGGCCGGTCAGCCGCGCCAGCCAGGCGCGCAGGCAGGCCAGCCGGGAGTCCGGCCCGCAGTCCTAGCACCAGCGAGCGCGCCGCCAGGGCCCCGCGGGCGCCTGACACAATGAGCCTCGTGGCTGCGACAGAAAGCGAGCCCGGCGCCGGCTGGCTGCTGCTCATCTACCGGGTGCCGTCGGAGCCGAGCCGGCTGCGTGCCGCGGTCTGGCGCAGGCTGAAGAGCCTCGGCGCCATCTACCTGCAGAGCTCGGCTGCCGCGCTGCCCGCCAGCATCCCCGCCGAGCGAGCCCTGCGCAAGCTGCGCAGCGACATCATCGACATGTCCGGCTCGGCCGTGCTGCTGTCCTGCGCGGTGCTGGCCGGCGAGGCAGAGGTACGGGCCGCGTTCCAGGCAGCGCGGGACGACGAGTACGACGAGATCGTCGACAAGTGCGGCGACTTTCTCGCCGGGCTGCGCAAGGAGTATGACGAGAATCACTTCAGCTACGCCGAGCTGGAGGAGAACGAGGTCGACTTCGTCAAGCTCCGGTCCTGGCTGGAGCGCGTAAGGGAGCGGGACGCATTCGGCGCGCGCGGCCTGCAGGCCGCGGTCAGCTCCCTGGCGGAGTGCGAGGTGCAGCTGGAGGCGTACGCGACGCGCGTGTACGCAGAGGAAGCAGAGAGCCGGTAGCCGCCCGGCTCAGGCTCACCGGCAACAGCACCGCCAGCACCACCGGGACGAGCCACCAGGCGGCGATGCCTGCCTGGCTCAGCCCGTACGTCGCCGCCAGCCCGGCCACCACCCCGGCCGCCACGAGCCAGTCGTCGCCGACGACGAAGTCGTACCAGAAGGCCCAGAAGGCTCGCAGCCGCGCGGGCGCGCGCCTGCCCGCCATCGCTAGCGCACCCCCTGGCCGACAGGCGACCGCGTCCCTGCCGACCCGGCCCCGGCGGCATGCGCGGCGCCGCTGCGGCGCAGCATCACGACCAGCGCCAGGCAGTAGAGGGCCACGGCCGGGATGATACCGAGCAGCGCCCCGTCCGATCCCGGCCAGTGCACGCCGGCGCCCTCGGCGCCCCAGAACACCCCGAAGCCGGTGAGCATGATCCCGACCACGAACTTCATCGTGTTCTCCGGTACCCGGGCGAGCGGCGCCCGCACCGCGAGCCCTGCGGCCGCGACGACGGCGACCGCGCACCCGGCGCCGATCGCCGCCAGTCCGACGTTGTGATCGTTGCTGCCGAACGTGAGCACGATGAACACGACCTCGAGCCCTTCCAGCAGCACGCCCTTGAAGGAGAGCGTGAAGCCGTACCAGTCCGGCACGATGCCGGTCCGGCGCGCCTGCTGGCCGGTCGCCGCCGCCAGGTGCCGCGCGTACAGCACATCCTCGTCATGCAGCGCCTTGAGACCGCTCGCGCGCAGGATCGCCTTGCGGATCCACTGCAGGCCGAAGATCAGCAGCAGCGCGCCGACTACGACCCGCAGCCCGCGCAGCGGGATCTGCGACACCGCGGGCCCGAGGCCCGCCACGAGCACCGCGAGCACGGCGAGCGCCGCGCCGGTGCCGAGGCCGGCCGAGCGCCAGTCCCGCGCGGTGCCCGCGGCCAGCACTATCGTGGTCGCCTCGACGGCCTCGACCGCGCAGGCGAGAAACACCGCGATGAACAGCGCGCTGGCTGCGCTCACGCTGGCCTCCCCTGTTCGGATCTCCGCTATGACCTAATCAATATAACAGCTGTCACTTTCCTCTTCTCACCGCTGTTACAAGCTCCGTGGGTGCCAGGGACGGCAATGCCCGCAGACGGTGGCGGTCCCCGGCAGGCACTAGGCTCGGACCGTGACGATCAATCCCCCGACGGCAAGTAATCAGCCCGCGCGCAGCGTCGCCGCGGATGCTCTCATCATCGGCGTGATCCAGGGCGAGGACGGCCCTGTCCTGGCGCGGGGCGCGCAGGACGCGGACGCGGCCCTTTCCGGCTCGCTGGCCGCCTCGCTGTCCGCGCTCGGCGCGACCGGCAAGCAGGACGAGACAACCAGGCTGGCGGGCGGCGGTGACCTGACCGCTCCGCTGATCGTGGCCGTGGGCCTCGGCAGCGACGACGCTCCTGACACCGAGGCGCTGCGCCGCGGCGCTGGCGCCGCGATCCGGTCGCTGCTGAGCAGCAAGGCCGGGTCGGTCGCGCTGGCCCTCCCGGCCGACACCGCCGAGCAGGCCGAGGCGGTCGCGCTCGGCGCGCTCCTCGGGCGCTATACATTCACCCGCTATCGCACGGCCGGGAACGGCGCGCCGCCCGCCGTGACGGTGCTGACAGACGCCGCAGGCGCGCAGGACGCGGTCGCCCGGGCCGGCGTGCTCGCCGCCGCGATGAGCCTGACCAGGGATATGGTCAACACCAGCCCGTCCCACCTGTACCCGGAGACGTTCGCCGCCCAGGCGCAGCAGGTCGCGCAGGACGCAGGCCTCGACTTCGAGGTCCTGGACGAGCACGCGCTGGCCGGCGGCGGCTACGGCGGCATCACCGGCGTCGGCCAGGGCTCGGCCCGGCCGCCGCGGCTCGTCCGGCTCGGCTACCGGCACCCGGACGCCACCAGGACGGTCGTGTACGTCGGCAAGGGCATCACGTTCGACTCCGGCGGCCTGTCGCTGAAGCCGCCGGCCGCCATGGAGGCCATGAAGTCGGACATGAGCGGCGCCGCTGCCGTGCTCTCCGCCCTGCAGGCGGTCGCCGCCCTGCGGCCGGCCGTGAACGTCGTGGGCTACCTGCCGCTCGCCGAGAACATGCCGGGCGGCAACGCGCAGCGCCCGTCCGACGTGATCACCATCTTCGGGGGCAAGACGGTGGAGGTGCTCAACACCGACGCAGAGGGCCGCCTGGTCATGGCCGACGCCCTGGCGAGATCAGGCGAGGACTCGCCGCATCTGCTGATCGACGTTGCCACCCTGACCGGCGCGCAGCTGGTCGCGCTCGGCACCCGGATCGCCGGCGTGATGGCCAACGACGACGAGGTGCGCGACGGGGTGGTCGACGCCGCCCGCCGGGCGGGCGAGCAGGTCTGGCCGATGCCGCTGCCCGCCGAGCTGCGCAAGGGCCTGGACTCGGCGGTGGCCGACATCGCGAACGTGGCCGGCGAGCGCTTCGGCGGCATGCTGGTCGCGGGCCTGTTCCTGGAGGAATTTGTGCCGGCCGGCGTGCGCTGGGCACATGTGGACATCGCGGGTCCTGCCTTCCACGAGGGCGAGCCCTACGGGTACACGCCGAAGGGCGGGACCGGCGCCGCGGTCCGGCTGCTCGTGCAGCTGGCCGAGGATGTGGCCGGAGGCCTGCTGTAACCCGGCCGGGCGGCTGCGCAATGACGGGCAGTCGCAGGTGACAAGTGAACGGAGTACTGATCGTGACTGACGGCGGCTACGACATCGTCATCCTCGGCGGCGGGAGCGGCGGCTACGCATGCGCGCTGCGCGCGGCCGAGCTGGGCAAGCGGGTCGCGCTCATTGAGAAGGACAAGCTAGGCGGCACGTGCCTGCACCGCGGCTGCATCCCGACCAAGGCGCTGCTGCACGCGGCGGAGATCGCGGACCTGGCAACAGAGGGTCACGTGTTCGGCGTGCGCAGCAGTCTCGACGGCATCGACATGGCCGGCGTGAATTCCTACAAGGACAAGGTCGTCACCCGGCTCTGGAAGGGCCTGACCGGCCTGGTCGCGAGCCGGAAGATCGACGTCATCGAGGGGGCCGGCAGGCTCGTCTCGCCGACCTCGGTGCAGGTCGGTGATCGCGTGCTCGCCGGCGAGCACGTCGTGCTGGCCAGCGGCTCGGAGTCCCGCAGCCTGCCGGGCCTCGCCGTCGACGGCCAGCGGGTCATCGCCAGCGAGCACGCGCTTCAGCTCGACCGCGTCCCGGCCTCGGTGGTCGTCCTCGGCGGCGGCGTGATCGGCGTGGAGTTCGCCAGCGTCTGGCGCTCCTTCGGCGCCGAGGTCACGATCGTCGAGATGCTGCCGCACCTGCTGCCGACCGAGGAAGAGTCCAGCTCGAAGCTGCTGGAGCGCGCGTTCCGCCGCCGCGGGATCGGGTTCAAGGTCGGAACCAGCTTCGAGAGCGTCAAGGACACCGGATCGGGCGTGACGGTCGCGCTCGAGGGCGGAGCCACCATCGACGCGGAGCTGATGCTCGTCGCCGTCGGCCGCGGGCCGGTCTCGGCTGGCCTCGGCTACGACGAGATCGGCGTCGCGATGGACCGCGGTTTCGTGCTGGTCGACGAGTACTGCCGCACGAACATCCCCACGATCTCGGCGGTCGGCGACCTGCGACCGGGCATGCAGCTCGCGCACGTGGGCTTTGCCGAGGGCATCATGGTGGCCGAGCGGCTGGCCGGGCTGAGCGTCGTGCCGATCGACTACGACGGCGTGCCGCGCGTCACCTACTCCGACCCGGAGGTCGCGTCCGTGGGACTCACGTCGGTGCAGGCGATCGAGCGCGGCTACGAGATCACCGAGCTGACCTACGACCTGGCAGCCAACGGCAAGAGCCAGATCCTGCAGACCGCGGGCGCCGCCAAGGTAATCGCGGCCGCCGGCGGCGGTCCGGTGCTCGGCATTCACCTGGTGGGAGCGAGGGTAGGCGAGCTGATCGCGGAGGCACAGCTGATCTACAACTGGGAGGCCGTGCCCGCCGACGTGGCGCAGCTCATCCATCCGCACCCGACCCAGTCCGAGGCACTCGGCGAGGCCCACCTTGCCCTCGCGGGCAAGCCACTGCACGTCCACAGCTAACCCCGCACGTCGGCGGCCCCGGGGCCGCGACCGCCAGCCGCGCTACAGTCAGAGAAACACTCAAAGAGGAGCAACGGGAAGCCATGTCGGTATCTGTATCGATGCCACAGCTCGGCGAGAGCGTCACCGAGGGCACAGTCACGCGCTGGCTCAAGCGCGAGGGCGAGCACGTCGAGGCTGACGAGCCGCTGCTGGAGGTCTCTACCGACAAGGTCGACACCGAGATCCCGTCGCCCGTGGCCGGCGTGCTGCGCGGCATCACGGTCGCCGAGGACGAGACGGTCGCCGTCGGCGCCGAGCTGGCCGTGATCGACGAGGACGGCGCCGGCGGGCAGCCGGCCGCCGCGGAGTCCGCGGCTGCCGCCCCCGAGCCCGCCGCTCCCGCCGCTCCCGCGCCGGCCGCCGCGGCGCCGCAGCCGGAAGCCCCTCCCGTGCCGCAGCCGCAGCCGCAGCCGCCGGCCTATCAGCCGGCCGCTGCCGCACCCGCGCAGGACGCGCCGGCCTACGAGACTCCGTCTCAGCCCGTCGCCTACCCGCCCGCCGGCCCGGGCTACCAGCAGGCAGCTAGCTACGAGCCCGCTCCGGCGCAGGCGCCCGCGCCCGCCGCGCCCGTGGCAGCGCCGTACGAGCCCCCCGCCGCGGCTCCGGCGGAGAACGGGTCGGCGCCCTTCGCCGACGGTGCCGACGGCCCCTACGTCACCCCGCTGGTGCGCAAGCTGGCCACCGAGCACGGCATCGACCTGGCCACGGTTTCCGGCACCGGCGTCGGCGGACGCATCCGCAAGCAGGACATCCTCGACGCGGCCAGGGTGGGCCGCGGGCCAGAGGGCGCCGTCGCGCCACCGCAGCCGGCCGCTCAGGCTGCGCCGCCCGCACCTCCGCAGGCGGCACCCCCGCAGGCGGCCCCCCCGCAGGCGGCTCCGGCCGCGGCACCTCCGCAGGCGGCTCCGGCCGCACCGCAGGCACCCCCAGCCCAGGCCGCTGCCCCGTCGGCCGCCGAGCCCGCGCCGCGCCGGGCCGCCATCGTCCCGTCGAGCCTGCGCGGCACCACCGAGCGGATCTCGCGGGCGCGGCAGGTCATCGCGCAGCGGATGGTCGAGTCGCTGCAGGTGTCCGCGCAGCTCACGACCGTCGTCGAGGCAGATGTCACCGCGATCGCGCGGCTGCGCGACCGGGCCAAGGCCGCGTTCGAGGCCCGCGAGGGCGTCAGGCTGTCGTTCCTGCCGTTCTTCGCGCTCGCCGCGGTCGAGGCGCTGAAGGTGCACCCGAAGCTGAACGCGGTCATCGACACCGCGTCCGGCCAGGTGACCTACCACGATGCCGAGCACCTCGGCATCGCCGTCGACACCGAGCGCGGCCTCATGGTGCCCGTGATCAGGAACGCCGGCGACCTCAACATCGGCGGGCTGGCGCGCAAGATCGCGGACCTGGCCGAGCGGACCAGGGCCGGGCAGGTCAGCCCGGACGACCTGGCCGGCGGGACCTTCACCCTCACCAACACCGGCAGCCGCGGTGCCCTGTTCGACACGCCGATCATCAACCAGCCGCAGGTAGGCATCCTCGGTACCGGCACGGTCGTGAAGCGGGCGGTCGTCGTCGAGGACCCGGCCCTAGGCGAAGTGATCACGGTTCGCTCCATGGTCTACCTGGCCCTGACCTACGATCACCGGCTGGTAGACGGCGCGGACGCCGCCCGGTTCCTGGTGACGATGAAGGCGCGGCTGGAGGAGGGCGCGTTCGAGACCGAGCTCGGTCTCTGACCGCCGCGCCTACTCCGCCGCGTGGCAGACGGCCTCGACGTTGTTGCCGTCCGGGTCGCGGACGAACGCGCCGTAGTAGGCCGGGTGGTACTCCGGCCACAGCCGCGGCTCGTGCAGTACCTCGGCGCCCGCGCCGAGCGCCGCGTCGAAGAACGCTCGCACGCTGGCGCGGTCGGCGGCGGTGAACGCGACATGGGACTCGCGGAAGCCGCCGCCGGTGTTCTGCGGCCCGATCCAGAACTCGGGCCTTGGCGGCAGCCCGTAGCCGATGACGACGCCGAAGTCCATGACCCTTTGGCCGCCAAGCGGCGCGAGGACGGCGTCATAGAAGGCGGCGCTCGCGGACACGTCCGCGCACTGCAGTGAGATGTGATCGATCATGGGTACATCCTGCCTGTGCGGATAGCGATAACGGCCTCGACCGGGCTCATCGGCAGTGCCCTCGCGACGGCCCTGGAGGGTGACGGCGCCGACGTCATCAGGCTCGTGCGCCGCGCGCCGGATCCGGGCGAGATCCAGTGGGACCCGGCTGCGCAGGCCGGCGGCCTCAGTCCGGGGTCACTCGCCGGGCTAGATGCGGTCGTGCACCTGTCCGGGGCGCCGATCGCGGGCGGCCGCTGGACTGCGGCCCGTAAGCAGGAACTGCGGGCCAGCCGTGTCGGCAGCACCAGCGCGCTGGTGCGCGCGATGCTGGCGGCCGGAAACCCGCCGCCGGTGCTCCTCGTCGCCTCCGCCATCGGCTGGTATGGCGACACCGGGGACCGCGAGGTGGACGAGACGGCGCCTGCGGGTGCCGGCTTCCTGGCCGAGCTTGTCCGTGACTGGGAGGCTGCCGCCCGGCCGGCCGCCGACGCCGGCATCCGCGTCGTGCACCTGCGCACCGGGATCGTGCTCTCGCGCAGCGGCGGCATGCTCGGCCAGCTCATGCTGCCGTTCCGGCTCGGCCTCGGTGCCAGGATCGGGTCAGGCACGCAGTACCTGAGCTGGATCACGCTCACCGACCACATCCGCGCCTGCCAGTTCCTGCTGGCCGCCGGGGACGTATCCGGCCCGGTGAACCTCACCGGGCCCGATCCGGTCACCAACGCGGTGTTCACGGCCGCCCTCGCCGGCCAGCTGCACCGGCCTGCGCTAGTGCGGCTCCCGGCGGCGGTTCTGCGGGCCGCGCTCGGCGAGGTCGCCGGTGAGCTGCTTGCGAGCTACCGGGTCCGGCCGGCGAGGCTGCGGCAGCACGGCTTCGAGTTCCGGTATCCGCAGCTCGGCCCCGCGATCACGCACGTGCTGCGAGCCTGAGCCGGTCAGGCGCTCCGGCCCGCCGGCTCGGTCGCGGTATCCAGCTCGTCCTCGTCGGGGCGGGTGAGCAGGTCGTGCAGCGGCCGGCCACCGTTCGTCCCCACCAGCCGCAGGTCGCGCAGCCGCGGCGTCGGCCCGCCGCGCCCCTGGTAGCGCAGCAGCACGCCGCTGGTCATGCGCAGCAGTCGCCGGGCACTGACGATCGCCAGCGCGGCCAGCGGCAGCTCGACGACGAGCGCGGAGATCAGGCTGAGCCAGAAGCCGGAGGTACGCGCGTCCAGCACGACGTCGAACCACGCGTCGCAGCACAGCAGCGTCGCCAGCACGATCAGGCAGACGATGAGCACCTGGCGCCGCCGCCAGGACGCCCAGCCGGTGGCGATGAACGCGACGAGCAGGGCGATGTCGAAGCCGACCCAGGCACCGCGCCAGCCGCCGGTGCGGTAGTACCGCGGCAGGGTCGCGGCGAGCAGCCCGGTCCAGGCTGCCAGCGCGAGGCAGCACAGGATGATGACGAGCAGCACGATCCGGCGCCTGCGATCGCCTTCCCGGCTCCGTGCGGGCCCCGGCGGGTCCATCGCCGCCAGGGCGCACATGAGCTGCCGCCGCTCCTGGGAACTCATACTCCGCAGCTGGTTCTCATCGAACATCCGGCACGCACCTCCCGCACTGGCTAGCGATCATT
>Ga0335076_10002211_pt1 | contig 19239 bp, 15 predicted proteins | sample Lox_Sample_25_FD_206717 | JGI IMG/M metagenome (GOLD analysis project Ga0335076, IMG submission 206717) | Soil microbial communities from Loxahatchee National Wildlife Refuge, Florida, United States - Lox_Sample_2.5 | ecosystem: Environmental > Terrestrial > Soil > Wetlands | place: USA...
TCTGAGACCAGAAGGCGCCCGAGTCTACACCGATGATGACAACACCAATGAGATAGCCACCGAAGACACCGACCGCACTGAAGATGGCCGCCAGCAGCGGCATCGATATCACGCCGCCCCAGAATATCGGAGACAGAACGCGGGCGAACGGGTCGACGGCCATCATCTCCATCGCCGACAGTTGCTCAGTCGCTTTCATGATTCCGATTTTCGCCGTGATAGCCGATCCGGCGCGGCTGGCAAACAGCAGCGCCGCCACCACCGGCCCCAATTCGCGTACCAAGGCCAAAGCAACCAGCGTCCCGAGCGCTTCCGCCGATCCGTATCTCTTAAGCGTCTCGTACCCTTGCAATCCCAGTACCAGTCCGACAAACAGTCCAGACACGATAATGATGATCAGCGATAGCGTCCCGGTGAAATAGATCTCGTTCAGTAGCAATTGAGGTCGACGAGCGCACTCTCCCGACCGACTCATAACGAAGCTGGAGAAGCGAGTAGCGACACCGAGCTTCCAAATACCATCGACTACCATATGGCCAATGTGGCGCAACCCGCGGTCCAACGCTCCGATCACGGGCGGTGCTCCAAGCCGAGGTCCTTTGCATAGGCTGGTGCCGGATAGTGGAAAGGCACAGGCCCGTCAGTTTCTCCATGGACGAACTGCTGCACGAAGGCTTCCGTCGAACGGGACAGCGAATCCGGCGTGCCCTCCGCCACGATCCTTCCCCCGGATACGAAGTAGACATAGTCCACGATCCGGAATGACGCCTCCACGTCGTGTGTAACGACGATAGAGGTGGCCCCCAGCGCATCGTTGAGGCGACGGATCAGATTGGCGATTACGCCGGTCGAGATCGGATCCAGTCCCGTGAAGGGCTCGTCATACATGATCAGCATCGGATCCAGCGCGATCGCACGAGCCAGCGCAACCCGGCGCGCCATCCCGCCCGAAAGCGCTTCGGGCTTGAGCTCCGCAGCACCGCGCAGACCCACCGCGTTCAACTTCATCATGACCATATCGCGGATCACGGCCTCCGGGAGACGCGTGTGCTCACGCAGGGGGAAAGCCACGTTCTCGAATACCGAATAGTCAGTGAACAAGGCGCCGAACTGGAACAACATCCCCATCCGCCGCCGCAGCGCATACAATTCGCGGTGCGATAGGTCGTGGATGCGGCGCCCGTCGACGGCAATGCTGCCATTGCGGGGCCTTATTTGCCCGCCGATCAACCGCAGGATCGTGGTCTTGCCCGAGCCGCTCAGGCCCATGATCGCCACGACCTTCCCGCGCGGAATCGCCATGTCGATGCCGGTAAGGATGGGACGCGCGTCGTAGCCAAATTCGACTTCGCGAAGCTCTACGAGATCGTCTGCGCTCACATGAGGGTCTGGCCGGGAAACGCGGCGGATTGTACCGCGGTTTCGCATGCTGGTCGCGAAATCGCCGCATTGGCTTGCATCTTGCTCACATTTGCCGCACTGTGGCCACCCGCGGTACAAGGCGAGGGGCAGTTGCGCCCGCGTCTGCGATGCGGGCTGGGCATCACAGCATGCTCAGCTTTGCACACACGTGCGCCGCTGGCGTTCACGACATCCGGTCAACCGCCCTACTTACGATGGCCATGATGACATCGCGAGATCCTGCACTGGCCATAAACTGCAACCGTTTGAGCAAGCGCTACGGCGCGGCGGTCGCGCTCCAGCATTTTTCGCTCACTGTGACTGCCAACCAGACCTTCGGACTCGTTGGTATGAACGGTGCCGGCAAAACTACCTTGATCAAATGCTTGCTGGACTTTTCCGAGGCCGATAGCGGCCAGATCGAGATTTTCGGAGAGTCCAGCCGGCTGACCAGCTCACGGAGCCGGCTCGCCTTCCTGCCGGAGCGCTTCAACCCACCCTTCTACCTTACCGGCAAAGATTTCCTCCGCTATATGCTCCGATTGCAGGAAGTCGTCTATCGGGACATAGATGTGGAACGGCTGTTTCTGGCGCTCGATCTAGACCTGTCTGCGCTAGCGAAGCCAGTCCGCGCGTTCTCCAAAGGAATGACGCAAAAGCTAGGGCTGGCCGCGTGCCTTCTTAGCGGGAAGGATCTGTATATCCTGGACGAACCCACAAGCGGGCTGGACCCAAAGGCACGCGCGTTGCTCAAAGAGCAGCTCCGACATGCACGCAATGAAGGTAAGACGACCTTTTTTACTTCGCACGCGCTGGCGGACGTAGATGAACTGTGCGACCAAATGGCGGTCATCCATCGCGGAGAGCTGCGCTTCGCGGGCACTCCGGAAGAGCTGCGCAATCGTCATTCTGCTGCAAGTCTTGAGGAAGCCTTTCTCGCCTGCATCGAGGACCATTCGGCGGCTGCGTAGCGGCCATGCATTCTAGGAGCATACCCGGGCGATCTGGCAAAATGATTCGTTCCTCTCAGTGAGCCGCGAAAGCACTACGTGGACACTGCCACCCCCATCAAGCCCGACCTGCTGATCGTCGATGACGATCCCTTGATCACGGATACGCTGAATTTCGTGCTCGGTCGAGACTTCAGCGTGTATGTCGCTGAGTCGCGCGCCCAGGCGAAGAGCTTGTTGCGTCAGCTCGAAACTCCACCCGAGCTGGCCCTGGTTGACTTAGGGCTACCCCCGACCCCCCATCGCCCCGACGAAGGCTTCCGGCTGATCAACGAACTGCTGGCGCTGTCGCCGGATATCAAGATTCTGGTGCTCTCCGGTCAGAACGACGAAGACAACGCCAGGCATGCCCGGGCTCTGGGGGCAATCGAGTTCGTGGCCAAACCCTGCGAGCCGCACCGACTGAAGGAACTCCTCCTTAAGGCTCGCACGATCACCGCGGCGGAACGGGGGGCTGAGGGAGTCGAACCTGGGATCGTCGGATCCGGGCCAGCCATTGCTAAACTCAAGCAGCAGATTCGCCAATATGCGGATTCCCCGTTCCCCGTGTTAATCGAGGGCGAATCAGGTAGCGGCAAGGAACTGGTGGCCCTTTCGCTACACCGCCAGAGTCCGCGTGCTATGAAGCCCTATCTTGCGCTTAACTGTGCCGCAATCTCCCCTAATCTCGTCGAGGCTACTCTGTTCGGACATGCGAAGGGTGCGTTCACCGGGGCAGCCGCGGCGCGGTCGGGCTACTTCGAAGACGCGCGGGATGGCAGCCTGTTTTTGGACGAGATCGGGGAGCTACCGGTGGAATTGCAGTCGAAGTTGCTGCGCGTTCTAGAGAATGGCGAGTACCAACGCGTGGGAGAAACACACACCAGGCATAGCCACGCCCGGGTGATCGCAGCTACCAACCGCGACCTGCGCCAGGAAGTCAAAGCTTCGCGCTTCCGTGCCGATCTTTACCACCGACTCAGCGTTTTCACCGTAACGGTCCCGCCGCTGAGGGATCTGGGTGAGGACAAACAGAAGCTACTCAGCCATTTCGCAGAGTTCTATGCGGGGCAAAGCAGAACATCTCGGTTCACCCTCGACAGTCGTGCCGAGCGTCTCTGGATGGACTACACGTTTCCAGGCAATGTGCGCGAGCTCCGCAACATCGTAATACGCTTGACGACTAAATATGCTGGGGAGTCTGTCAACAGCGAACAGTTGCTTGCTGAACTCGACCCAGAACAAGGACAGGATGTGTCCGCCGAGGCACTACCTGGAATAGATCACCGAAGTACGGTGGAGGCCGCGAAGCGCCAGCTTCTCAACGTAAGAAACTTTCGCCTGGATGAAAGCCTGGAACGAATGGAACGTAGTTACGTGGAGGCCGCACTGGCTCTGACCAATGGTAACTTAAGCCAGGCCGCCAAGTTGCTCGGCATCCACCGTACCACGCTGTACAGCCGCATGCAGAGCTACGGCGCTGTTACAGATCGAAACGCTCAAGACCAATGACGGATCACTGATGTACTACACCTTCTTCGGGCTGAAGCAGCCCCCCTTCAAAATCACCCCTGATACCGACTTTTTCTTCGAGGGCGGCAACCGGGGCGCGGTGCTGGAGGCCCTGATCTATGCCATCACCCACGGCGAGGGCATCATCAAGGTCACGGGAGAAGTAGGCAGCGGCAAGACCATGCTGTGCCGCGTCCTGCAGGCGCGACTGCCGAAGACAGTCGAAACGGTCTACCTCGCCAATCCGAGCGTATCGCCGGAAGAGATCATGCATGCCATCGCCTTCGAGTTGCAGCTCCCGATTGGGCGCGATGCTGGCCGCCTGGTTGTCATGCAAGCATTGAATGAGTATCTGGTCGCCAGGCATGCCGAGGGGCGCCAAGTTGTCATCTTCGTCGAGGAATCGCAGAGCATGGCGTTGGCCACTCTGGAGGAGATGCGGCTTCTATCAAATCTCGAAACCAAACAGTACAAGCTGCTACAAATCGTACTCTTTGGGCAACCCGAGTTGGACGAGAATTTGGCGAAACCCCAGATTCGGCAGCTGCGCGAGAGAATTACGCATAGCTTCTCACTGGGGCCCCTGAAACCAGACGAGGTCCGGGCTTACATTTCGTTTCGCCTGCGAGCGGCCGGCTACCACGGCCCTGATTTGTTCCCTCCTCCTGCGATCCGCTATATGGCGGAGGCCACCGAGGGTCTGACGCGACGCATCAATATCGTGGCTGATAAAGCGCTTCTGGCTGCCTTCGCCGACAACACACATAACGTTACCATCAAGCATGTCCGTGCCGCCGTCCGTGATAGCGAATTCAGTGGCAAGGCTGGTACTAAATCAAAATACCGTTTGTTAGTGCCCACTGTAGCCTTTCTCCTTGGGGCTATCGCAGTAGTAGCTCTCTACCGGGCTTACACACAGTTCGTAGATCCACCTGCACGCGGTACCGGCTCAGCCTACGGAAGCTCAGGCCCCATCACTGCTGCGGCAACCAAACCGACGCCTGTAGATCCGCTCCCGAATAATGTGACGGCAAGCGCCGAATCCCAGGGGGCTGCTATCCCAGCGGCCCTACCCCCGACAGGGCGCGAGCCAGTTGCATCCACTCCAGTACAAGCCCCTAGCCGCCAGCCGGAGGCTGACGCGGTAGACAGGCCCAAGGCTGTCCAGAGCCCAATACCGCCCGATGACCTGTTGGAACAACGCTTGCTTGCGACCGAGCGCTGGCTGATAGAGACCAAGGGTGCGACTTTCAGCATACAACTGCTGGGTTCGAACGACCCTGTACTCTTGAGGAACTATTTTGAAACCTTAGCCAAATATATTGAACTAGAAAAGGTTTTTGTGTACCGTACCCTTGCGAATCAACAACCGTCTATGACGGTTCTATACGGAGCCTTCGGCAGCCGAGCAGATGCCGTCAAATCGCTGGAAGCGCTGCCCGATGAGTTGAAAGCCAACCGACCGTACATTCGCACAGTACAGGGCGTTCGGTCCGAGATCGGGCTGAGGAAACCGTCCTGAACGGGCGCTAAAAACCTCGGCCGGGCAGCGGCGTCAATTGCAGCCGCGTCGCGAGCGACACAACAGAAACCAGTCCTGCAACTAGGCGAAAATGCACAATCGCTGCTTTGGCCACCCTGGAGGCACGGTGAACGCCCCACTGAAACACCGCTCGCTGCGGGCTGGCGGCAGCCCAAAGCACGTGAGTGCTTGGCATGTCGCGATTGGGCTCAGTTTCCTGCTCGCGGGCTGCGCCTACAAACCAACGATACCCCCCTCTCAAGGCCACATCAGCCATGAATCCGTGGCGCCAGCTGGGGACGCCGACAAGATTCTTCCGCCGGTCACCAACGGCACCTACGTCCCACCGCCGAAGCCGCGAGTAAAGACCCCAACGTACAGCGTGGTTGTGCACGAGGTCCCGGTCAAGGAACTCCTCCTCGCATTGGCGCGCGACACGAAAGAGAACATCGATATTCACCCCGGCCTGCAGGGCTTGGTCAGCTTGAACGCCGTCGATGAGACCTTGCCTTCCAAACAGGTCAACATGCGCTATCGACTCGAGGGAAAGACCATCGTTGTCGGCCCGGATACGCCTTACTTCAAGACGTACAAAGTCAACTACGTCAATATGACGCGGGACACGACCTCCGCCATTGCAGTAAGCGGGCAAATCAGTTCGGGGGGCGGAGGGGTAAATGTAGCCAGCGGGGGTACCTCGTCTACTTCAGTTACTTCCACCTCCAAAAACAACTTCTGGGAGATGCTATCGGAAAACCTGCACAGCCTCCTCAAGTCCACGCGGGCGCTGGCGCAGAGCGCTGAGGACCGCCAAGCGCAGGCTGAAGCTGCGCGCGCCGCAAGAGAGGAACGGCTCGCGCAGGCCGAGGCCGTAGCGCGTGCTGGTCAAAACGCTACGAGCCTATTCGACAAAGTATTCGGCTCATCGCCTTCCGGTGCGGTCACCGACATAAAACAGGACATCGTCATCAACCAAGTCGCCGGCACGGTCTCGGTGATGGCGACTGAGCGGCAGCACCAGCTGGTGCAGCAATATCTAGACACTATCGGGTCGTCGTCCCAGCGGCAGGTGCTCATCGAGGCGACCGTCGCAGAAGTCTCATTGTCCGATCAGTATCAAGCGGGCGTGGATTGGAGCAAGCTAGCGAGTTCGGGCTTCGGCATAACGCAGACGCTCAGCACTGCATCGGTAATTGGAGGTGCCCCCACGAGCGGACTCACCCTTGCCTACCTGAACAGCGCGAACGGAATAAATATCTCAGTCAAGTTGCTTGAGCAGTTCGGCAAGACGCGGGTGCTGTCCAGCCCGATGCTCATGGCGATGAACAACCAAACCGCGCTTCTGAAGGTGGTGGATAACGTAGTGTACTTTCAGATCCAGTCCCAGATCAGCCAAGGCACCACGACCGCCGGAAACCTGCAGTCCATCACCACGACACCACAGACGGTAGCGGTTGGGTTCATCATGAGTATGACGCCGCAGGTGAATGACAACGGCGTTGTCACACTGACGGTGCGCCCGACCATCACGCGGGTGGAGAAGTTTGTCCCGGATCCGAACCCAGCGCTCTCACCAAGCGTGGGTAATCCGAATCCAGTACAAAACCTGATACCCCAGATCACGGTTCGGGAAATGGAGTCGGTTCTGCAGTTGATCAGCGGGCAAACCGCAGTTCTCGGGGGTCTGATCACAGACGACGTCCAGCGCAACACGGCCCAGGTCCCCGGGCTTGGCAATATTCCAAGAGTCGGCGAGGCCTTCCAATATCGCAATGATAACGTCGTAAAGACCGAGCTGGTCGTCTTCATCCGGCCAACGCTTGTCAAGAATCCCTCGCTGGACAGCGAAGAGCTGAAGCGCCTGCGCAAATTCCTGCCAGAAGTGGATCAGACCGGGCAGAATCCATGAGCCTTTTGCTCCAAGCCCTGCAGAAGGCGGCGAAAAACCGCGAAACGGGCACCTCGGTGGCCGATGGCGCTGGCAAAGAACCGCCCCCCGAGCCCGAGCTCACAGAGAACACCCTCGCCGGCGAGTTCAGCGCCGAGGTCGTTCCGGTGGAAGAGAAGCCGAGCGAGCCGGGACTCGCGTTAGAGGAAGAGGATTTGTTCGAGCCGGAGGAATTGGTCGCAGCTCCGGCTGCAGCTGCCGACCGCTTCGAGCCGTTCGCAACGCCGTCGGCGTCTTCAGCTCAGGCGGCCACCATTTTGCGGGCCAGCGACACACAAACCACGGGCTGGGTCGATTGGGTCCGCGATCATCCAGTGCATACCTTTGCCGGGTTTGCCGGCGTGTTTGCGGTTTTTTACGGCGGCTACCTTTACCTGCAGCTTTTCCACCCCGCCGTGTTGAGGGGAGAACTGTGGTCAAAACCGCTCACTGCGACAGCACCGCCGCCTACGATGCCACCGCTTGCGCCGGCCCCAACAAACGCGGCTGGTCCCGAGGCCGGAACTGCTGGACCTGGGGTGCAGGCGGGAAACAGCCAATCTACGATTAGCACGGTGACGGCTTCCCAGCCCGGTCCGAAGCCGGTTGGAGCGGGTCCTTCCGCGGCCGCGCCCGCTGCCGCAATCGCGGGAATGCCACAGACGAAGACCCCGGTAAAACCATTGAGGGATACCCAGAGTGAGGCACCGGTACGTCGCCCCGAGCCAACTCCTCGGAGTTATCGGAGGTCAGCCGACGAACCTCTCGCGCAGACGCCGGCACTGGAGGACCATGTCTCCAACAGACCTGCTGACTCGGGACGCGCGGCTTTGTCCCCGGGGATCGCCGATGCCTATGAAGCTCTGCAGGCTGGCAAGCTCGACCAGGCGGAGTCGCGTTATCGCGCAGTATTGCAGGCTGACGCGCAGAACGTAGACGCGCTGTTGGGACTCGCCACAATCGCGCTGCGTCGCGGCAACGCGCAGCAGGCCATCGGTTTTTACGAGCAAGCACTGCAAATCGAGCCGCGGAACACCGTTGCGCAAGCCGGGATGATCGACATCATCGGGCAAGCTGATCCGCAGATGAGCGAAACACACTTGAAGCAGCTGATCGCGCGTGAGCCGTCCGCTTTCTTGTACTTCAGTTTGGGGAATCTCTACGCGCGTCAGTCTGCTTGGCCGACCGCTCAGGCCGCCTACTTCCAAGCCTACAACCTCCAGCCCGACAATCCAGATTACGCGTACAACCTGGCAATCGGACTGGAGCATCTGGAACAGCCGAAGCTCGCACTCACCTACTACCGCAAGGCGCTCGAGCTCAGTTTCCAGAAAGGTCATGCAAACTTCGATCAGACTCGCGTGATCGAGCGCATCGGCCAGCTCGCGGCACGGGTCGACTGACCCGCTAATACCCGCTCAAGAAAGCTATGGCCGAACAGCGGAAGAAGCTTCGCCTGGGCGAGCTATTGATCCAGCAGGGACTGATCACCGCCGACCAGCTGCGCATCGCGCTCACCGAACAGAAAAATCACCAGATGCCAATCGGCCGGCTTCTGGTGCGTCTCGGGTTCGTCACCGAGGCAGTCATCCGCGACATCATGGCCCGCACCATTGGCCAGGAAAGCATCGACCTCAACCAAGTCGTGGTTGACGCCGATTCGATCAAGCTGGTTCCGCAGGATTTTGCGCGTCGTCATCGTGTGTTGCCGATCGCCTTTGACAGCAATGAACGTTCGTTGACCGTCGCGATCACCGAAGTATTCAACGTGGTAGCGCTCGACCAATTGCGAGCGACGCTGGGACAGAACGTCAAGGTCAAGACGGTGCTGGCCAGCGAAGCGCAACTTGAGGACTCCATAGATCAGTTCTACGGTCACGAACTGTCGGTGGACGGAATCCTGCGCGAGATCGAGACAGGCGAGATCGACTACCAAAGCCTGCAAGTCGGAGGTGATGAATATACGCAGCCCATCGTACGCCTGGTTGGCGCACTGCTGGTCGACGCGGTCAAGCGTGGATCTTCAGATATTCACTTCGAACCGGAGTTCGCGTTCTTGCGTATCCGCTATCGGATAGATGGCGTGTTGGAGCAGGTACGTAGCCTGCACAAAAACTACTGGCCGGGGATCGCGGTGCGCCTAAAGGTCATTAGCGGGATGAATATCGCGGAAACGCGCGCGCCGCAGGACGGGCGCATATCACTCAACCTCAACGGCCGGCCAGTGGACTTTCGTGTTGCCACGCAACCGACTATTCACGGGGAGAACATCGTCCTGCGCGTGCTGGACCGGGAAAAGTCCATCATCAGCTTGGATCAGATGAAGCTGCCCAAACACGTACTCAACACGTTGTCATTGATGCTTGCGCGCCCGGAAGGCATCCTCGTCATAACCGGTCCCACGGGCAGCGGCAAGACCACGACGTTGTACTCGTTGCTCTCGCAGCTCAACGTCGAATCGGTCAACATCATGACGCTGGAAGACCCGGTCGAATACCCGGTTGCGCTGATGCGTCAAACTTCTGTCAACGAAGCCGCAAAAATGGATTTCGTCAACGGCATCCGATCCATGATGCGCCAGGACCCCGACATTATCCTGGTCGGCGAAGTGCGGGATAAGGACACTGCAGAAATGGCATTCCGCGCCGCCATGACTGGGCACCAAGTGTTCACCACGCTGCACACAAATTCAGCGCTAGGCGCCTTTCCCAGGCTCTTCGACATCGGCATCCTGCCTGACATCATTGCCGGGAACGTAATCGGAATCATTGCGCAGCGCCTGGTCCGTATGCTGTGCACCCACTGCAAGGAGGCCTATGCCCCCAGCAAGGAGGAGCGACAGTTGTTGGGCGTAACACCTGAGACCAATGTCAAGATCTACCGCCCCACAGGCTGCAAGCACTGCAATTTCCGCGGCTACAGGGGGCGTACCGCCATCATGGAGATTCTGCGTATGGATGGGGATCTCGATGAATTGGTCGCTCGTCGCGCGACAGCGAAGGAAGTGCGCACGCTCGCTGTAGAGAAGGGCTTCCGCCCCCTGGTCGAAGAAGGGATAGCCCGTATCCTCGACGCCAGCACCAGCATCGCTGAGGTCGCCCGCTCGGTTGATTTGACGCAGCGCTTCCGTTAGGACGCCGGACAGCCAACGCTTCGACTCCTATGCCCGCCTTCCAATATAAGGCCATCGACAAGCTCGGTCGCCCAGCGCGCGGTAAGCTGGATGCTGCGAACGATGTGGACCTCGAATTGCGTCTCAAGCGCATGGGCCTCGACCTGATCACTTTTCGGGCCATCCGCAGTGGTCGCACGACACTAGCCAAAGGAAGTGTAACGCGGAGAGATCTCATCGCGTTTTGTTTCGACCTAGAGCAGATCTCGCGCTCCGGGATTCCAATAGTCGAGGGATTGAGGGACTTGCGCGACGGCACCGAGAATCCTCGCTTCCGTGAAATGCTGTCGTCGGTGCTGGAGGATATCGAAGGCGGCAAAATGCTGTCCCAGGGATTGGCTGCATTCCCTAACGTTTTCGGTTCGGTATTTGTCAGTCTGGTCAGGGCCGGGGAGCAGTCCGGCCGCGTTACCGAGGTCTTCGAGAGCTTGGGCGCCGCGCTCAAGTGGCAAGACGAGCTGGTGTCGCAAACGCGCAAGCTGCTGATTTATCCAGCCATGGTTTTCATAGTGGTAACCGGAGTAACGATGTTTTTGCTCCTCTACCTGGTACCACAGGTGGTGACGCTGCTTAAGAGCATGGGCATGCCCCTGCCGTTGCAAACTCGCATCCTGATCGGGCTATCCAACTTTACCGCCAACTACTGGTATATCGTCCTCATTTCGCCGGTGATGGCGGTGGCTGGCATCGCCTACTTCATCAAGACCAATCCTAAGGGCCAGTACTACTTCGACTACATCAAGTTGCGCCTACCGGTGACAGGCGCAATCCTGCAAAAGATCATACTGGCGCGCTTCGCCAATTTCTTCGCACTCATGTACCAGTCCGGCATCACCATTTTGGACGCCATCAAGACAAGCGAGGAAATCGTCGGAAATCGTGTCATCGCTGATGGGCTGCAACGCGCAGGCCAGCAGATCAACGCTGGAGAGAGCATGAGCGAGGCCTTCGGAAACCTAGGGCTTTTCCCGCCGCTTGTTATCCGCATGATGCGAGTCGGCGAGAACACGGGCGCACTCGACACCGCACTGCTGAATATCAGTTATTTCTACACCCGCGACGTGCGCGAAGCGATCGACAAGGCACTGAAGTTGCTTGAGCCGACGATGACACTGGTCCTCGGCGGCATCCTCGCGCTGATTCTGTTCTCAGTGCTCACGCCGATCTACGACATCTTGGGCAAGATCAAAGTCTGATATGGCCCGCAAGCTTGTTCTCTGCTCTTCCACATCGCATCTGACGGCCGGGATCTGGACCGGGCGTCGTCTTGATCGAGTACACAGGTTCGAGGATACCGAGCGCGACCAGCAGGCGTTCGCGAACTTCCTGACTGCTGCCCATGGCGTGCCGGCCTATCTCATGGCGGACACCGTAGACGAAGACTATCGCTTCGAAACTCTGCCCCACGCCTCAGGCAAAGATCGTCGGGACATGATCGAGCGCAAGCTCAAGCAGTTGTATCGAAGCACACCATTCTATGGGTCCAGCTTGCAAGATCGAGAGGACAGCAAGCGGCGCGACGACCGCTACCTGTTTGCTGCCCTGACTAACCCGGAAACGCTCAACCCTTGGCTGCGAATCCTTACTGAGAGTGGTCTGCCCATCGCCGGAATCTTCCCAGTCCCCATGGTCAGCCTCAGCCTGATCAAGAAACTCGACCTGAACCAGCCAAATCTGCTCCTGGTGTCGAAGCATGAAGCTGGGGTGCGGCAAACATTTGTCAAGGACCAACGCTTCCGGATCAGTCGGCTAACACCAATTCGGGCCGGCGGCGGCACCATTGATTCATGCGCTGAGGAAATACGCAACACGCGGATGTATCTGGATGCTCTTAACGTCACGCATGTGGACGAGGTGCTGACCGTTGCGATCCTGGATCAAGACGGCGCGCTGGCCACCCTGCGCGAGAGCGTGGTTCGTGGCCGGCGCAACCTGCGTGCATTGCACGTGAGTCCTCAGGACATCATGGCAAAGGTCGGCATTCAGCGCGGGGCGCTAGAGGCGAGTCCCGACGCTTTGCATCTATTCTTGCTGGGACAACAGAAGTCCCTTGACTTCAATCTCGCACCGCCCGCGGTCACCAGTGGCTTTACCCGTCATTTGGTAAGCCGGGGTATCTACGCAGGGAGCATTGGTCTCGCCGTGCTGGCTGCGGCTTGGTGTGGGCTGAATCTCTATCAAGTCGCGGGTCTGAAGGGTGAGGCGCGCGACGTCGCCAATGCCACCCGCCAAGAGCAGATCAAGTATCAGGCGATCACCCGTAGCTTCCCGCCTGCGCCCGTAACCTCGGACAAGCTCCAGTTGACGGTAGACGTTGCGGGACGCATAGCCGCCATCGCGCGTTTGCCAGATACCGTGTTCGCGACAATCAGCCAGGCCCTTGAGAAATATCCAGCGATCCGACTCAACAGCGTTCAATGGCAAATGGGCCAAGCCGGCCCAGAAAATAGTCAGATATCGACGCCCCTGTCCCAGTCAGCCACGCTGCAGATGGAACTCACCGCTCAGCCCGGAGACATCAAGGGCGCCTTAGCGAGTATCAATAGCTTCGTGCGCGAACTGGGGAAGAGCGACAAGGTGGCGGCCGCAAGAGTTGCCAGGCTCCCCCTCAACTTTGCCTCTACCGGAAACCTTTCGGGCAGTACCGCGAATCCGCGCCTGGAGAAGCCGCAGACTTCGCAGTTTGACGTCGAAGTGGTGTTCAAGCCCGGAGTGTGACTCTATGCTGCTTTCGCCTAAAGACCTGCGCGCGCTCTCTCGTCCTCTTGTCGTACTGACAGTAATCGCGATCGCGAGTACCGCAACTGTTTTCTATTCGAGCGCTGCCGTCAAAAATGCGCGGGAGCAGGTCAAGAAGGAAGAAGCGGCTTTGGTCGAGGCACGCAACCACGTCCAGCAGTCAGGTGAGGAAAAGCGACAGATCGAGCAATACGTCGAGCCATACAGACAACTGGAGCGCGCGGGCATCGTTGGCGAGGAGCAGCGCATCAGCTGGATCGATGCATTGCGCACTGCCAACCAGGAAGCAGATCTGTACGGCGTCGAGTACAACATCGGCCCACAACAGCCCTACACTTTCAAGGGCGAGGTCAACGCCGGGGCGCTGTCCGTCCGTCAGTCAATCATGAAGTTGCACCTCGGATTGCTGCACGAAGGCGATTTGTTCCGCTTCTTTGAAGCGCTCGCGGCACAGAAGGTCGGACGGTTTGCAGTCAACGCATGCAGCTTGAAGCGCCTGCCTGTTGACCTCTCGGTACCAGTTAATCAGCCGACTCTCAACGCCGACTGTGAGGTTGCGTGGATCACGATCGCCGGCCCTGGCGGCGAAGAGGGTAAATCATGAAGCGGGTGATCGCGGCAGTTTTGGTAGCGGCCCTGATCGCACCGGCGCTTGCCCAGGAGCCGTCCCTCGGACGGCTATTTCTCACGCCCGAACAGCGCGCGGCGCTCGACAACGCGCGCAGGAACCGAATTCGCGCCGAAGCGCTGGCGGCGACCGCCGCCAAGAAGCCCAGGATACCTCCTGCCAGAACCGTGACGATCAACGGGATCGTAAGCCGAAGCGACGGTGAATCCACCATCTGGATCAACGGACACCCAACGGAAGGGCAAACTGAAGATGGTATGCGCGTCACCATTTCCTCCGATTCGCAGTCGTCAGTTGTGGTACGCGAGCCGGAAAAGGGAAAACGCCTTCACCTAAAGGTGGGCCAGAGCGCGGATCTCATCAGCGGCAGAATCCAGGAACCCTACGAGCCGCGCAGGGTTCCGGTCACCCCTCTTCCTTCCTCGGAACCCGGAAGCGCTGGTGCGCTCCCCGATGTTCGAGGCGGGAAAGCCTCGGGAGGGGGCAAATCGTTGCGCGCGAGCCGCGAGGATTCTGAACCCCAGGACGGTCAAGACCGCGAGAGTCCATCCGGATCCGAAGAGAAGGCGTCCGAGCAGTGAGTCTGAATCGTCCCTTGCGTTTCACTCAGCAGCGAGGCTTGGCCTTGTTGGTATTGCTTGCTCTGCTCGGAATCACGGCTACGGTGCTCATCATGCGGATTACCGCAAGCGCTGCGGATACGACGGACCAGGATCGCAATACGGCACGCGCCCTCGGCTTGGCGCGAGAAGCGTTGATTGCGCGCGCTGCAAACGATCTTACCAGTCCTGGAAGTCTCCCTTGTCCTGACCTGGTGACGAACATCCTGGGGGTGAACGTTCCGAACGACGGGATCGCGGATCTACTGAGTGGCCCTAATTGCCCCAGCTATGTAGGGCGCCTTCCATGGAAGACTCTGGGACTGCCTGACCTCCGCGATGGATACGGAGAGCGGCTGTGGTATGCCCTATCCCCCAACTTCCGCGACAACTTCCCGACCGTATCGGTGAACAGTGAGACGCTTGGTCAGTTCACGGTCACTGGCTTGACCCCAGCCAATAATGTCATCGCAATTGTCTTCTCTCCCGGGCCAGCCCTTGGCAGCGAGCAACGTGACGTCGCGAACGAGAACATCGCGACAAACTATCTTGAGGGGTCGAATGGGACGCCGAGCCCTCCGGCCAGCCCCAACCTCAACTACGTAATGCTCCAACCCACCGGCACATTCAACGATCGCTTGTTGATAATCACGAGCGACATGCTGTTTCCGAACGTCGAACGCCGGGTCGCACGGGAGGCGCGTGCCTGTCTGGACGCGTTTTCAAAGCAACCGAATGCAAACAACAGATATCCGTGGGCTGCGCCGCTTACCGATCTTGTCAACTTCGCAGACGCGCCGAACAATCGCGCGGGTCGCATTCCTATGACTTTGGCCAACACTCAGGCTTCGCTCGATCCTGGCGTCGCTTGGGTCAATCCAAGTCCACCGCTTGGTCAACCGTGCTTTGGGCCCGGAACCTGGTGGGACAACTGGAAAGAGTTACTCTTCTATCAAGTAGCGCAGGCCTACGAACCGAGCACAAGTCCTACCGGCAGTTGTCCCGTCGATTGCCTGACCGTCAACGGAGTTGGCGCGGTTAAAGTAGTCGTAGTAGTCGCCGGCCACGCCTTTGCCGCCAATCCTTCACAAGTGAATCGCCCGACTAACAAGACCATCCCGAGCAACTATCTTGAGGCGAGCGGCAGCGTGGACAACTCCTTGATGAACGGGATCTACGCGAAGGCTCCTGTCATGCTTGCACCTACGGCCCATTTCAACGATCGAGTGGAATGTCTCCAAGAGAGTGGATCATGGCCCTGCTAGGTCTCAGCAACTTGCGTGTCCACATGCGGCACGGCCAATCCCTGGGCCGGTCCGGCGGATTCACGCTCGTCGAGCTCGCCGTCGTCGTGGCCGTGATTGCATTGCTTTTGGGCAGCCTTCTCGTACCGCTCACCACGCAGGTCGAACAGCGCAACGTGGCGCAGACAGACCAACAGCTCGAAGACATACGACAAGCTCTGATCGGATTTGCGATGGTGAATGGTCGACTCCCGCGGCCAGCCAGTTCGACGACGAATGGCGTTGAGGTGACGGCCGACTGTGCCAACCCAGCCCAGTGCACAGGGTTTGTCCCCTGGGTAACCCTCGGCGTGAGCCAGACGGACGCATGGGGGAAGCAGTTTCGGTACAGCGTTTCTCAGGACTTCGCGAACAGCTCTGGCTTCAATTTCTCGACTTCTATGACGAATGCCAAATCGGTTCAGACGCGCGATTCGACGGGCACTGCGGTGTCTTTGGCGAACAACCTCGTAGCGGTGGTCTTGTCTTACGGTGCGAACAACTTCGGGACCACGGCGGACGGTACGACGATAGCGAATTCATCGACTACCAACGTCGACGAGCAGTCCAATGACACCAAGTTCAACACGTGCAGCCCGGATTGCAGCAGCTTTTTCGCTCGTCCGGTTGCAAGCAGCACCGGCGCCGCAGGTGGGGACTTCGACGATCGAGTGGTGTGGATCCCGCAGAGCCTCCTCCTCAATCGGATGGTGACCGCGGGGAAGCTTCCGTAACGGGCTCTTTGGCCACTGCCGGCAGCATTGCGAAGCACACTCTGCCTTTGGCATTGTTCGCGAGTTCGAGACGATATCCTGCCGCGGCGGCTTGGCGTGCAGACTGATACAGGCCTACGCCCAGCCCCTGCAGCGACGGCACAGGGGCACCGAACAAGTGTTGTGCAATGTGATCGCTCAACGCGTCGCCGCTGTCGCAAACGCTCAGCGTGCAGCCACCCTCCCAAGCGAGGCTAGCGCGGATGCGGATGCCTGGATGTGAGCGCCGCTTGGCAAGTGCGTTCTGGAGGAAGTTGTCGACTACGCTATCGAACAGTTCGACTGGAACATCGGCATCGCTCGGCAAGCTGGCGGTGTCGAACAAAACGCCTTCGTGCGCATAGCGTTGCTGGACTTCTCTCCACCAGTCGCCAGCAGCGCCCGTTTCCTGGCGAGCCTCCTCCCTGCGACTAAGTTTGTCCAGCGTGCTTTGCAGCCGCCGGGTAATCTGCGGCAGCTGGCGCTGTACCAGACGGCGCACGGCTACCGCATCGCGTTCGTCGCTGGTTTCCACCGCGGAGCACAGGGACCCGAGGGATTGAAGGAGGTTCTTCACGTCGTGGGTAAGGCGAGATCCCGTCTCGTAGATCGCATGCATGTAGGCGTTCTGTCGTTGCTCTTGTTCGCGCCGCTTGGTCTCATAGTAGTCAGCCAAGAGGCGCCCCAACAATCGAATGTGCAGCACCAGCGCCGGACTCGGAGACCAGCGGGTATACAGAGTCAACTGCAAGCCCCCAAAGGAACATTGCGTTCCGTTGCGGGAAAGGTGGCCTGTCATGCCCTGATTTTTGGAAGTCCGCCAGTCGATACCCTGAACCCATGGAAATGCCGCCATTTCCTCGACCGCAAGAGAAACAAAGCGGTCCGGATTGCGTTCTCGGTCGGCCAGATTCGCGAGGCTATGCATCCATCGCTCGAATGGCATGCCCACGCTGAGAAAGTAGCGGGTCAGCATGTGACCGATGCCCGCAAAACCGGCGCGCGGATCCCACAGCCAAGAGACCGCTACCAAGATACCGCCAATCACCAGCAGAGCCTGTGCGAGCGCCACCACATAGTTCCCGTGGCTGACTTGACGAATCACGAAGGCACCCAGGACCAGCACTACGACCATCAGGAACAGCAAGAGGCTGTATATCAAGTCCACGACGTAAGCTGCCGTACGAGGCATGCGCTCGGTCTTAATCAAGAAAATCAGCGTCAGCGGCGCCATCGGTCCGTAGCGGACTATGCTTGCAAACCGCTCCCCGAATTCGGTTTCCGCAAACAAGTGCGGCACTACCCATATCAGCAAGATCGCGAGGAGATAGGTGGCAGCGATGAGCGCAACAGCACGCTGGCCGAAATGCTTGATCGCCGGCACTTCGCCGCCGATCAATGCAAACAGAATCGAGAGCCACAACGCCATCAGCCACCAGTTACCGGACGTAACCAGAAGAGCGGCCGCACCAACTATAAGGAGTGCCTGGCCAACGTAAACTTTCTGATCGCCACGCCATACAGGCTGCCAGAGAAGGAAACAACCGAAGTGGAAAAGCAAGAAGGCCTTGGAGACGGGCATGTCGATACCGAAGGCCAGTGCTACATGCAGGCCAAGCAGCATGAACGCGAGCCAGTCCTGCTGGCGCAAGGACAGGAGCACGCGCAGCACTGCGGACTGAGGATCAGTGCGGTTCATAGCAATACCGTGCGTTCGATCGATGCCCCCGAGATGAGCGTCTTTTCCAGGCTCATTCTATGCCGTCCGTTCTGAAGAAGATTCTCACCATCGCCCGGTTCACGCTACTAGAGGCGATTCGTACGCGCCTGCTCTGGATTGTGCTGATCATTCTCGCTTTGCTGTTCCTCGGGAGCTTGTTCGTGCAGCACATCTCAGTGACTGAAACACCTCGTATGCGAACCGGCTTTCTCGCGGCGACGGCGCGGATGTCTGCGGTGTTCATTCTCAGCCTATACCTTGCCGGCAGCATGGTGCGGGAATTCAACGACAAGGTGGTGGATCTACTGTTGTCTCTCGCCTTGCCGAGGGCCGGCTATTACCTGGGCAAGTTTCTCGGCTACGCCGGGATCGCTGTCGCAATTGCCGCCCTTACTGCACTCGCTCTCCTACCTCTGGTACCAAGTTGGGATCTTGCACTGTGGGGGCTAAGCTTGGCGATGGAGTTGACGCTGGTCGCCGCACTGACACTTTTTTGCGTGATCACCTTCGCCCAACTTATGCCGGCGATCAGCTTCGTGATTGCATTCTACCTGCTCGCCCGTAGCATCAGCGCCGTGCGTCTCTTGAGCACTTCCCAACTGCTCGCACCGAACGATTGGACTAATCGCGCCATCGCACGCCTGGTGGATGCCCTGGGATGGCTCCTCCCGGGCCTCGATCGCTTTACATCCACCGGGTGGTTGGTGGACCACACCGGCACGTTGGTCGTCCTCGGAGTGAACGCACTCCAGACGCTGGTGTACGGTGGCTTGCTCTTGGGGGCAGGCCTGTTTGACCTATACCGCCGAAATCTGTAGGCCTCCGATGAAACAACGCCGCCTCTCTGTGGTGCCCTGGTCGATTGCTGTAATCGTGGTGGTTGCGCTTGCGAGTCAGATAGGGTTTGCAATCATGCAACCGCGTCCGCAGGCGCGTCCGCAAGAGCTCCCCGCCCCGCCACCGCCTCCTGTGTTTCGAGCGATGAGCTTGGGCGA
>Ga0335076_10002212_pt1 | contig 19233 bp, 16 predicted proteins | sample Lox_Sample_25_FD_206717 | JGI IMG/M metagenome (GOLD analysis project Ga0335076, IMG submission 206717) | Soil microbial communities from Loxahatchee National Wildlife Refuge, Florida, United States - Lox_Sample_2.5 | ecosystem: Environmental > Terrestrial > Soil > Wetlands | place: USA...
AGGCCTCCCCGACCCCGCCCCCTCCATCCCATCCGCCCCCTCCACCCCATCCGCACCCTCCACCCCATCCGCACCCTCCACCCCATCCACGCCTCTCACCCCGTCCGCACTTCCCACCACATCGGCATCCCCTACCCCATCCGTACTTCCGGCCCTGTCCGCACTCCCCACCCCATCTGCACTTTCCGTCCCATCCGTTCGTGTGGGAACCGATCACTACGAGCGCATCGCGCGCGAGCTCGTCGAAGCCATGGCTACCGCCAACTGGGATGCGGCGCGCGCCTCGGAAGTCGCTTCTCGTATCCTCAGTGACGCTGCCGCCCTCGGCACCTCCGATTTGCCTGCAGTTTCGGGTGCTATGACCCCCGAAAGCGCAGACAAATCCCGGCGCCAGGTCGTCCGGGTGCTGCGGTTCGCCTGCACCGAGGTCGTCCCCCGGCTGCGCGCGACCACGGGCGAGATCGGTGCCGTGCTGCACGCGCTGGACGGCGGCTACGTTCCCGCCGGGCCGTCGGGGTCGCCCACCCGGGGCCTCGTCAACGTCCTCCCGACCGGACGCAATTTCTATTCAGTGGACCCGAAGGCCATCCCGTCCCGCACGTCCTTCCAGGTCGGCATGGCGCTCGCGGAGTCGCTCATCGCCCGGCACCTCGCCGACCAGGGGGAGTACCCGCGCTGCGTCGGCCTGACCGTGTGGGGCACCTCGGCCATGCGCACCCAGGGCGACGACATCGCCGAGGTGCTCGCGCTCATCGGCTGCCGCCCGCGGTGGGACGACGCGTCGCGCCGGGTCACCGGCTTCGAGATCGTCCCGCTGGCCGAACTCGGCCGGCCGAGGATCGACGTCACGCTGCGCATCTCCGGGTTCTTCCGGGACGCGTTCCCGCACGTGATCGCGCTGCTGGACGAGGCCATCTGCGCCGTCGCGGCGCTCGGCGAGCCGCCGGAATCGAACTACCTGCGCGCCCACGCGCTGGCCGACCAGGGCAGGCACGGTGACTGGCGCCGCGCCACGACCAGGATCTTCGGGTCCAAGCCCGGCGCGTACGGGGCTGGCCTGCTGCCGCTGATCGACGCGCGGAACTGGCGCGACGACGCCGACCTGGCTGAGGTCTACGCGGTCTGGGGCGGTTACGCCTACGGCCGCGGGCTGGATGGCACGGCTGCCCGGCCGGACATGGAGGGCGCGTTCCGCCGGATCACGGTGGCGGCCAAGAACATCGACACCCGCGAGCACGACATCGCCGACTCCGACGACTACTTCCAGTACCACGGCGGCATGATCGCCATGGTCCGCTCCCTGACCGGCCGCAATCCCGCCGCCTACATCGGCGATTCCGCCGTGCCCGACGCGCCGAAGACGCGCTCGCTTGCCGAGGAGACCCGGCGGGTGTTCCGGTCCCGGGTGGTGAACCCGCGCTGGATCGCGGCCATGCGCCGCCATGGCTACAAGGGCGCGTTCGAACTCGCCGCGACCGTGGACTACCTGTTCGGCTACGACGCCACCGCAGGCGTGGTCCCGGACTGGATGTACGAGCAGCTGGCCGCCCGCTACGTCTTCGACGAGCAGACCCGCTCGTTCATGCAGCGCGCCAACCCCTGGGCGCTCCGCGGCATCGCCGAGCGGCTGCTCGAAGCCGCGTCCCGCGGACTGTGGGAGTCTCCCGACGCCAAGATCCTGGACCAGCTCCGCCAGGTCTACCTGGACTCCGAAGGCGACCTCGAAGCCGCGGGCGAACCGGACGGGTAACGGCTGCGAAAGCCGATGCGGCGTTCGCGATCTGCGAATGTGCAACACTGAAATCTGATCACTAAGGGACGGAGGCGGTATTGGTGCAGGTTCCCGCTGGGGTAGACGTCAGCAGGCCTGCCCCGGCCCGGATCTACGACTACATGCTGCACGGCAGCAACCATTTCCCGTCCGACGCGGACGCGGCCGAGAAGATCCTGGCCGCCGTGCCGGAGATCAGGGACTGCGCGTGGTCCAACCGCGGCTTTCACCAGCGTGCCGCGAAGTGGATCGCCGAGCAGGGCGTGTCGCAGTTCCTCGACATCGGCTCGGGGCTGCCGACGGTAGGCAACACCCACGAGGTGGTGCAGCAGGTGATACCCGGGGCCCGCGTCGTCTACGCCGACAACGACCCGATGGTGGCCGAGCAGGGCGGGCGGCTGCTGGCCGGCGACAATACGACCCGGGTCATCTGCGCGGACCTGCGCGAGCCGGACCGGATCCTGGACCATCCCGGCCTGAAAGAGCTCGTCGACTTCAGCCAGCCGGCCGGGCTGCTGCTCACCGCGGTCATGATGTTCGTCTCCGACGCCTGGGAGCCATGGGACCTGGTCGCGCGGTACGTAGACGTCCTGGCGCCAGGAAGCTACCTCGCCCTTTCCCACCTGACCGACGATTACAAGCCGCCGGCCACCACCGAGCGATTCCGCGCCGTCTTCGACCGGGCCACCGAGCAGATGCACTTCCGCTCCAGGGACGAGATCGCCAGGTTCTTCGGCGGCATGCAGCTGGTCCCCCCGTACGAGGGCGGCCCGCCGGCCCTCTGCTACACCGGGATCTGGGGTGCCGAGGACCCGGCGCTCGCGGACAGCGACGGCGCGCGCTGGCTGTACTGCGGAGTGGCCAGGAAGCCGTGACCGCCAAGCTCACGGTCTCCGAGCTGGGCATCGACCTCGCCGGGCAGGCCTGGCGTCGCTCCGGCCGCGCTGACGGCGCCATCGAGGTCGCCTTCGTCCGCGCCCGGGACACCGCCGCCCGCGGCGCTGATCCGCCCGCCACGGACCGCGCCGAATGGGTCCTCATGCGGGTGGCGGGCGACCCCGGTCAGCGGGTGCTCGTGTTCGACCGGCACGAGTGGGAGTGCTTCCTGGACGGCGCCCGCAACGGCGAGTTCGACGACGCCGCGGCCAGCCCTGATCCGGGGCTGCTGCAACCTTGATTTGCGAATCGCAAATTGGATACCGTATAAGGCATGACAGGGCTCCTGTCAAGGAGGGAAAAGCGGGATGAGCGATGACGCCTACGGCGCCACCATCGCCAAGCGGCGGCTCGCCCGCCAGCTGACCGCGGCGCGGCTCAGGACGGGTTATACCGCCAACCATGCCTGCGACATCCTCAACTGGGGGCGCGGAAAGGTCGGCCGCTTCGAGGCCAACCAGTGGAAACGGCCCGAGATGAGCGATATCAGGGACCTTGTCCGCATATACGGCATCGACGGCGACGAGAAAGAGGAAATCGAGGACCTGGCCATCAAGGCCAGGGCCCGGCCGTGGTGGCGGGAGTACCCGGAGATCTTCGACAGCGAATTCCCTGGCTATGAGAACGACGCGACGACCATTCGCGTTTTCATGCCGCTGGTGCTGCCCGGGCTCTTGCAGATTCCCGCCTACACCGAGGCGCTGATGCGGTCGGGCCCGCGTCCGCCCGCCTACCGGCGCCGGGCGCTGGAGTCCCGGCGGCGCAGGCAGGAAGTCCTCGACCGCATGGACGGCTCGGCCCCGATGTTCAGCGCGGTGATCACCGAGGCGTCGCTGCTTTACCGGTGGGGCATGCGGGAAGACCGCAGGGAGCAGGTCGAGCACCTGGTTGAGGTGAGCAAGCGCCGCAACGTCCAGCTGCACATCCAGCGGTTCGAGGACGGCCCGCCGATCGGCGTCGTATCCATGGTCAATATCTTCGGTTTCCGTGATGACGAGCCGAGCCTCGTCTTCGTGGAGACCGACTATTCCGTGGAGGAGGTGAGCAAGCCGGAGTCGGTGCAGGGATACATCGAATCGTTCGAGCGTGCCTGTGATGCCGCGCTTGAGCCCGCGCACACCACGGCCTACCTCGAACATCTCGCGAAGCGAATGGAGTAGGCATGACCGACCTGTCTCAGGCAATCTGGCGAAAGGCCAGCCTTAGCGCGCACAACGGAGGCTGCGTCGAGATCGCGGCCAACCTGAGCGGCGTGACCGCCGTCCGGGACAGCAAGCGGCCCGAGGGCGGGGCGCACGTCGTCGGCCGGGACGCCTTCGCCGCGTTCCTGGCGGACGTGAAGGATGGCCGTTACGACTTGGCATAGCCGCAGCAAACGACGACTTGCCATAGCCGCAGCAAACGACGACTTGCCATAGCCGCAGCAAACGACGACTTGCCATAGCCGCAGCAAACGACGAAGGGCCCCCCGGAGGCGGCATCCGCCGGGGGGCCCTTCTCGTCCCGGCCCTGTCTCGAGGCCTGGCGGGTAACCGTCCCGGTTTCCTCACCACCACGTCGACTTTACCCGGCGGGCTGAATTAATGGCCAGGCGAGGATGGCTGAAATCGAACGTCAAAACGCCGTAATCTCCACTCAATTGGAAGCGCATGAATATCGCGCGTGCCACGGTTAACACGCATACCGGTGTTCACAGCTCACCTCGGGGGCCAGGCGTGCCTGGCCGACTATGTACCGAAAAGGGCTATATGTCCAGTATGGTGCGCGTGGGCCAGGTGAGACGAAAATAATGTTGCCCGTCGATATTGCGCGGCAGGGCGGCTGAGTCGTAATCTGTGTTTCACAGATTAAAGAGTCGAAATCCGTGTATGTTATTACCCAGTCGCGCGGCAGGTGTTCCGGGAGGCAGTCTCGGAGGTCGGTCTTGAGCCGGACCTCCTCGACGACTGCGTTCTGATGGCCAGCCAACTTGCGGCCAGCACGCTGCACGCGCACGCGGCGGCCGGGACCGGCGAAGGGGGGGATCGGCTCGTGTCCGTCGCCCCGGACATGGGAGGCGAGCCGATACCAGCCGCCGGGCCCGGCCCCGCAAACCATCCCGGCCGGGCCATGGGCGATGGCCCGTCCCGCGCTCGCGGACCCGGGCCGGCGCCCGTCCCGCGCTCGCGGACCCGGGCCGGCGCCCGTCCCGCGCTTCAGGACCCGGGCCGGCGCCCGCCCGCGACCCCGGGATCACGTAGCTAGCCAGCCAATGCCCTCCGCCACCCGGGCGAAGGCGCGGAGCGCGACGTCCCAGAACCTGTCCACGTCGATGTGCATCGCGACCAGCGCGTTGGGGCTCCGCACCTCGCCGGGGACATCGAAGTCGGTCACCGTCATGCCGGCCGTGAACTGCCCGGCCAGCTCGACCTGAACCCGCGCCGGGACCAGGCCGAACAGGTCCGGCTGCGCCACCCACGCCACCGCGCAGACGTCGTGCACCGGCGGTCCCGCGGGAGCCGGCCCTGGTCCCCCGGAGGGCTCCGCCCCCCCGGACCCCCCTGGCAGTTCTCCTGCCCGGGGGGCTCCCGCCCCCGGGGCACCCCGCGGGGCGGGCCCGCTGGCCGACCGGTACTGCTCGAGGGCCGGCCGCAGCAGCTTGGTGCCAAGCGGCCCGAGTTCGCCCATCCGGCGCAGCACCGGTGCCGTGACCCTGGTCCGCAGCGTCACGTCGAGGCCGAGCATGGTGACGGTCCAGCCGGCCCGGAACACCGCGGCGGCCGCCTCCGGGTCGGCCCAGACGTTGTACTCGGCGGCCGGCGTCACGTTGCCCCGGCCCGCCGAACCTCCCATGATCACGAACCCGCGCACCCAGTCCGCCAGCTGCGGCTCGCGCCGCACGGCCAGCGCGATGTTGGTCAGCGGGCCCGTGGCGACCAGCGTGATCTCGCCGGGAGCGGCGGCCGCCGTGTCGATGATGTAGTCGACCGCGTGCCCGGCGGCCGGGCCGGCCGCCGCGGCGGGCAGAACCGCCCCGCCCAGTCCTGAGTCGCCGTGCACGTGCCGCGCGCCGAGCACCGGTCGCAGCAGCGGGCCCGCGCAGCCCGCGGTCACCGGCGTCCCGGTCGCGCCGACGAACTCGCAGACCGCCAGCGCGTTCGCCGTCGTCTTGGCCAGCCCGACATTGCCCGCCACCGTGGTGACACCAACGAGTTCGATGCCCGGGTGCCCGTGCGCGAACGCGATCGCGAGCGCGTCATCGATCCCTGGGTCGCAGTCGAGGATGATTTTGGTGGGCATGTACGGTTCCCTCGCTCCCTTGTGGCGCCAACGGTGTTGGCCCGGGGGGACGACACCCGAAAACCCCCCGAAAGGAAGGTACCGAACGGACTTGGCGCGTGCCCCCCGTGACCAGCGTGCGCCGGGACCGGTAGTCTCCTGGTCGAGGAGGTCTGTCATGCACATCCCGCCCATCCCCGGCATCGAGAACGCCGACCCGGAGATCGCCGCACTCATCCAGGGGGAAGCCCGCAGGCAGTACGAGAAGGCCCGGCTGATCCCGTCGGAGAACTACGTATCGGTGGCCGTGCTCGAGGCATCGGGCAGCGTGCTGACCAACAAGTACTCCGAGGGCTACCCCGGCCGCAGGTACTACGAGGGCCAGCAGTTCATCGACCCGCTGGAGACGACCGCCAGGGACCGGGCCAAGGCGCTGTTCGGCGTCGACCACGCCAACGTCCAGCCGTACTCCGGCTCGCCCGCCAACCTCGCGGTGTACCTGGCCTTCGCCCAGCCGGGCGACACGATCATGGGCATGTCGCTGCCGATGGGCGGCCATCTCACCCACGGCTGGTCGGTCTCGGCGACCGGCAAGTGGTTCCGGCCGGTCCAGTACGGAGTCCGCCGCGACACCGGCCGGATCGACCTGGACGAGGTGCGTGACCTGGCCGTCAAGGAGCAGCCCAAGATCATCTTCTGCGGCGGCACCGCGATCCCGCGGACCATCGACTTCCCCGCGTTCGCCGCCATCGCCGCCGAAGCCGGCGCCGTACTCGTGGCCGACATCGCGCACATCGCCGGGCTGATCGCGGGCGGCGCGCACCCCTCGCCCGCGGGGCACGCCGGCGTCATCACCACGACCACGCACAAGACGCTCCGCGGCCCGCGCGGCGCCATGATCATGTCCACGGCCGAGCACGCCTCCGCCGTGGACCGCGCGGTGTTCCCCGGGCTGCAGGGCGGGCCGCACAACCACACCACGGCCGCGATCGCGGTGGCCCTGCACGAGGCCGCGCAGCCCGGGTTCCGCGACTACGCCCACCAGGTGGTCAAGAACGCCAGGGCGCTGGCCGGCGCGCTGCTGGCCCGCGGCTACGACCTGGTCTCCGGCGGCACGGACAATCACCTGATCCTGATCGACCTCACCTCCAAGGGCATCGGCGGCAAGCCGGCCGCCAAGGCGCTGGACCGGGCGGGCATCGAGACCAACTACAACACGGTGCCGTTCGACCAGCGCAAGCCGTTCGACCCCTCCGGCCTGCGGATCGGCACGCCCGCGATCACCACCCGCGGGCTGACCGAAGAGCACATGGGCCCGCTCGCGGCCTGGATGGACGAGGCCATCACCGCCGCCGCCAAGGACGATGAGGCGACGCTCGACCGCATCGCCGCCGAAGTCCGCGACCTGCTGGCCGCCTTCCCCGCCCCCGGCTGGGACCCCCGTGGCTAATCCGCCAGCACGCGCGAGAGTGTCCAGCGAACGGTGGAACTGCCGTCCTCAGTGACCGGGAGATGTCCTCTCACCTGCGGCGACGGACGCCGCGTCGCTCCGAAAAAGCCCGGAAATCGGACAGTCAAGCACGCGCTGCGCCTCCCCGGCATAGTGGTGCCAAGACCACCACTATGCCGGGGACTGACATTCTTAGTTGTCGCAGCTGAACTAGTGAACTAGTGAACTAGTGAACTAGTGAACTAGTGAACTAGTCTTGCATTTTTGTTCGAGTTCAGTGGCCGGCTGAGATCGGCGTGGTCACGTTCGTGAAGACGTTGGTCGCCAGCTTGGCCGCCGTCACCGCCTTGCTGAGCCAGATACCGATCATGTTGTTGAAGATGTGGTTGAAGGCGATCGTGGTGGTGACGGGCGTGCCGCCCGAGAACACCAGGACCCCGGTGGTCTTCAGGTCCTGGGGCGTGCAGGCGGAGTTCGGGGCGCAGTCCAGCGTGTCGCCGTCGAGGTTGTTCTTGCCGATGGTGTTGCCGATCACCTGGTTGCCGTTGAGGTCCTCGAACTGGCCAGGCGCGATGGTGTGAGCGTGCATCGTCACGCCGGACAGCCCGTTCCCGGCGATGTAGTTGCCCTGGACCAGGTTGTCATACGAGGCGGTACCCGCGGTCGCGTTGGCGAACAGGACCCCGGCGCCCTCGCCCTTCACGCCGTTGTTGGTCACCGCGTTGCCCCGGATGACGTTGCGGTAGACGCCCGCCACCGACGGCTGCGGCTGGCCCGTGGGACTGAGCGCGTCCGGGTTGTGCCCGGGGACGGTGATCCCGCAGTCGGTGGCGTTGCCGGTGACGACGTTGCCGGCCACCAGGTTGTCGTGCGTGGGCCCGGTGTCGTCGCTCAGCAGCACCCCGCCGGCGTTGTAGGCGATGAGGCTCGCCGTGACGGAGGAGTAGGCGACGCCGGTGAAGTGAACGCCCTCGCCGCAGTCACCAGGCTCCGCTCCCTGCCCCTGGCACTGGAAGTAGGGAGAGTTCGGGACGCCGAAGCCGAGGTCGTTGTGCACCACCGCGCTGTGGCTGATCGAGATGCCGGTGAGCTCCCGGCCCAGCCCCACGGCCAGGATGCCCTCCCCCTGAGCGTGGGTGACGGTGAAGCCGCTGAACTTGATGCCGGAACTGACCATCACCACCGCGGCGTAGATGGTCTTCGTGCCGGTAGGAGGCGGCAGGGTCACCCGGAAGGCCGGGGTGACCCCGGTTTCGTCGATCGTCGCCCGCTGCCCCTGGAGCGACACCGGCTTGGCGATCACGACCTGCTCGTGGTAGGTGCCCGGGCAGACCACCACGGTGCCCCCCGGGCGGACGGCGTTGACCGCGGCCTGGATGCTGCGGTACCTGGCCGAACGACACGACCGGTCAGCACCCCACGGCCAGGCGTGCGGCGAGACGTACAGGACCCGATGGTAATTGTTCTGACTTGCGGTGGCGGCGGATGCCGTCCCGGCTTGCGCGGCCACCGTGCCGGCCACGAGCAGCGGCGCGAGCATCCATCCCGCGATTCTCCGTATTCGCTTCGATGTCATGCTTCCCCCTTGGAGCCTGGCCCGCGGCCGAGGAACGGGTTGCTCCAGCAGGCTGCCGCGGGCACATCTGACGCCTCAGCCGCCGAGACAGCGCGCAACACGCGGGAAACCTGCCTGCTCGCCCGGGTCCGCGCAGTATTGGACGCTGATCCCGTGCGGCCCTGTGGTGCTGCGAAACCCCCCGCCGCCTGAGAATGCGAAACAAGGCACATTATCCACCGAAATAACTCATCCGCAAGGTCCCGGCCGTGCCCGCCGCGCCGTGGCCACCGTCGGCACTCGGTGATCCATCAGTCATAGTCAGTTACTTCAACAGAGCCAGCGAAGTTTATTGGCATCCTTGTTCTAGTGAACTAGTATTCGACGAAATGACGCCGCACCCGCTACGGCGCCGGCTGCAGGCCGCTCCTCCCGCCAGCCAAAGGGCTGCGGCGCTGCCTGGACAGTGTTGGTCCCCCGGACCCACCCCGGGAGCGACGAAGGAGCGACGAGGGAAGCAGCGCCGCACAAGCAGCCCGGAGGCGAGCGGGATAAACAGGGTGTATGGCGAGCCGGTCAAGGTTCAGGCCAGGGCGGACGGCAGACCGCTCAGGTTCGTATGGCGAAGTCGGCTGTACGCCGTCCTGGTCATCCTGGAGCACTGGGTCATCAGCCGGGAGTGGTGGCGAGACGCCGGCGATTCCGGACCCGGACCCGGTCAGCCCGACCTGGAATTCTGGCGCGTCGAAGCAGCGCCGGGCCAGGGCATGACACCAGGGGTGTACGAACTGCGCCGGGACGCCGCCACCGGCGCCTGGACCCTCCGGGCGAGCTAGGCCAGGCCCTCCAGGTGCTCGATGTACCGCAACGCCGAGTTCCGCACCGTTTCCCAGGCTCCGGACCGCAGCACCGGAGCCCACCAGCCGCCGTAGATCCGGTCGAACCGGTACGGCCGCACCGCCTCCACCACCCCCCGGACGGCGGCCGCGGACAACGGCAGCCGGTTCGGCGCCGACCAGAGGAACGTCACCCGGTCCTCGCCCGGCGTCACGAAGATCGTGTCCCCGGACAGCAGGACGCCGCGCCCGTCCGCCCCGGAAGCCCAGTGCAGTACCGCGCTGCCGGGGAAGTGCCCGCCGCACTGGACCAGCGTCACCGACGGCAGCACGTCCACCACCCCGGACCACAGCCGCACCCGCAGGTCAGGCCCCGCCCGCAGCCAGGCGACGTCGTCCGCGGGGACCAGGATCCCGGCGCCGAACGCGCGCGCCCACTCGGCGATGGCGCCGTAGAAGTGCGGGTGGCTGGCGGTCACGTAGCTCAGCCCGCCCGCCGCGCGGACCGCCGCCACCGCCGCGTCGTCGATAAAGCCGGACGGGTCCCACAGCACGTTGCCGGCCGGCGTGGATATCAGCAGCGAGCGCTGCCCGATGGCGACCGGCGGGTCCGCGCCGATGCCGGTCAGGCCCGGCTCCACCGCGCGCACATCGGACCGGTGCCCGGCCGCGGCCAGCCCGGCCAGCGTCGTCCACCGCTGGCCGCCCGGCGGCACCCACTGCCGCTCGTCCGCGCACACCACGCACACGTCGGGGCGCGGGTCGGGGAAATGGTTGCCGCAGGTAGCGCAGACCCAGGTCACCATGGCAAACACCGCCACCCGTTCGGGATCAAACATCAATGTACCGAACGGGTGGCGTCTCCCGCCCCGCTCACGGGACCGCCCGATTTCCGGGCTTTTCGGAGCGGCGCGGCGTCCGCCGCCGCAGGTGAGAGGACACCTCCCGGTCACTGTAGACGGCAGTTCCACCGTTCGCTGGACACTCTCTCGCTCAGCCGCGTCCGGCCCCGGGGGATCGGGGTCGTCTCCCGGAGCCAGCAGAGTCGCCGGCGATCAGCCATCGGTCGGCGAGCGCCAGTTCACCGTCGGCCGGAGCGCCTCGAGGCGGACGCGGTGCGCGTACCGCTTGGTGATCTCGAACAGGGACTCGATCAGGGTGTCCGACAGCAGGTGCGGCTCCAGGCCGAGCTCGACCAGTGCGGTGTGCTTGACGTTGTAGTAGTGCTCGGGCGCCTCGACCCGCGGGTTGTCCAGGTTCTCGACGGTCACGCCGCCGCCGGGGAAGGCGGCCTGGACGGTGGCGGCGATGTCCTTTACCGACATCTGCTCGGTCACCTGGTTGAACACCCGGAACTCGCCCCGGTTGGCCGGGTTCTCGCAGGCCAGCTGGATGCACCGGACGGTGTCGCGGATGTCGATGATGCCGCGGGTCTGGCCGCCCTCCCCGTACACGGTCAGCGGGTGGCCGATGACCGCCTGGATGGCGAACCTGTTCAGCACGGTGCCGAACACCGCGTCGTAGTCGAACCGCGTCGCAAGCCGTTCGTCTCTGGCCGTTTCCGGGGTTTGCTGGCCGTAGACCACGCCCTGGTTCAGGTCGGTGGCCCGCAGGTTCCAGATCCGGCAGGCGAACTCGATGTTGTGGCTGTCGTGCACCTTGGACAGGTGGTAGAAAGACCCGGGGCGCTTGGGGAACAGCACCCGGTCGGTGCGCCCGTTGTGCTCCAGGTCCAGCCAGCCCTCCTCGATGTCGATGTTCGGCGTGCCGTACTCGCCCATCGTGCCCAGCTTGACCAGGTGGATGTCCGGGTTGGTCTCGGCGATCGCGTACAGCAGGTTCAGGTTCCCGACCACGTTGTTCTGCTGGGTGTACACGGCGTGCGCCCGGTCGATCATCGAGTACGGCGCGGCCCGCTGCTCGGCGTAGTGCACCACCGCGTCCGGCTCGAAGTCCCTGATGATGCCGTACGTGAAGATGGCGTCGGTCAGGTCCCCGACGTACATGCCGATCGTCTTGCCGGTCAGCTCCTGCCACACCGCGATCCGGGTGCGCAGCGGCTCGATCGGCACCAGCGACTCCACCCCGAGCTCGTCGTCGTAGTGCCTGCGGACGAAGTTGTCGGCCACCGCCACCTCGTGGCCGGCCTGCGACAGGTGCAGCGCCGTGGGCCAGCCCAGATACCCGTCCCCGCCCAACACCAAGATCTTCATGCGCTCGTAACCTCTCTTTCGATTCGCCCGGTTTTTTACAGCTGTTGCGCGCGAGGCCGCACAGGGCGGTAACGTGCTCGGAGTGTCTCCTCCTCGTTTCCCGGTAGGCTAGCTAACCTAGGACAGCGATGGCTCTGGCAACCAACAAGCTCGGCGACGCGCTGGCGCAGAAGGCGCGCAGCAGGCTTGGCATCCGGTTCGGCCGTTTCACCGTCGCGGCCATCGCGGCGTTCGCCACGACCGAGGTCGTGCTGACCATCTGCACCGCGGCCCAGCTGACCGCGACCTGGGCCAGCCTGATCGCCTGGTTCTCCGGCGCCCTGGTGAGCTACGTGCTCAGCCGCTGGGCGTGGAAGCGGAAGGGCCGGCCGAGCCTGCTGAAGGAGACCCTGCCGTTCTGGATCGTCTCCGCCATGGTCGTGGTCATCCTCACCCTGGCCACCAAGTTCGCCTACCACTCCGCGAGCTGGATGGGCCTGACCGGCGTCGAGCGCGTGCTGTACGTGGACGCCATCTACGGCGTGGCCAACGTGGGCACGTTCCTGCTGCGGTTCCTGTTCTTCCACTACGTCCTCTTCGCCCCGTCGGCCGGCAGGCATGCGCCAGGCGCCGCCGAGGAGGCGCTCGCCTCCACCGACCCGGGACCCGAGCCGTTCGCCCGGGCCGTGGAGTCCGAGACGGAAGACTCCGAGGCCGAGGATCGCGAGGCCTGATCCCGCCGCTCCTGCAGGTTCGTCCGCCGGCGCTCGCGCCACCAGGTGCCGTACGCCACCCGCGCGAAGCGCAGCCCGTAGAACAGGTTGTTCACCCCCGGGATGTGCAGCCGGTAGAGCGGGTTCTGGCCCTTCTTGCTCTCACCCACCCGCCGCCGGTGGATGGTGGCAGGCACCTCGGCCACCTTGTAGCCGTGCGTGATGACGCCGATGAGCAGCTCGGACGCCTGGTACTGCGGCTGCTCCAGCTGGACCTCGCCGGTGATGGCGGCGCGCATGGCCCGCAGCCCGAACGTCGTGTCGCTGATCTCCTGCCCGGTCAGCACGCTGATCGTGGTGGCGAAGAACCGGACGCCGGTGCGCCGGATCATGTCCTTGGTCTCCTGGCTGCCGAGCCGCCGGGAGCCGGTGACGAAGTCGGCCTCGCCGGCCACCACCGGCCCCAGCACCGTGCCTATCTCCGCCGGGTTGTACTGGCCGTCCGCGTCGGTCGTGACGATGTAGCCGGCGCCGCCCTCCCGGGCCAGCCGGTAGCCGAGCCGCAGCGCGGCACCCTGGCCGCGGTTGACCGGCACGTCGCAGACCATCGCGCCGGCCGCGGCGGCCTCCGCCGCCGTGTCGTCGGCGCAGCCGTCGGCGACCACGATGGCCGCCGTGGCCAGGCCGCACACCTCGGCGGGCAGCCCCTGGATGACCGGGCCGATGGCGCCCGCCTCGTTGTAGGCGGCGATCACGATCGCGACCGGGGGCAGGCTGGTGACGCGCTCGCCGTACGCGCCGGCGAACACCGTGACGGCGGCGTCGTCCACCGCCTGGTCGTCAGGATTGCCGTAGATCACGCCCGAGCCCCTTCCGCCCCGGGATCAAAGTCCGGCCAGACCGTGGTCAGGCCGGCCCGCAGATCGTAGCCGGGCTGGTAGCCCAGGGCCCGCGCCGCGGAGATGTCCAGCACCACGGCCGGCATCTCGCCGCTGCCGACCGGCACGTTCTCGGCCGGGATGGCCGCGCCGGTGACCTCGCGCGCCGTGGTCACCATCTCGTTCACCGTGACCGACCGGCCCGAGCCGAGGATCAGCGGGCCGTCGTGCCCGCCCCGCCAGGCCGCCAGGATCCCCTGGACGACGTCGTCCACGTGCACCACGTCGCGGAGCATGCTGCCGTCGCCGCGGACCTGGACGCCCTCGCCGTCCCGGGCCGCGCGCATCAGCCGCGGGATGAAGCTGTCCTTGGCGCCCATCCCCGGGCCGTAGACGTTGGAGAACCGCAGCGCCGCGCCGCTGAGGCCGTAGCAGCTGGCGTAGCTGCCGAGCAGCATCTCGGCCGCCGCCTTGGTCGCGCCGTACGGGGTGAGCGGGCGGAGCAGGGTCCGCTCGGTGATGACCTCGCCCGGGGCGCTGCCGCTGCCGACCACCGCATTCGTCGACGCGAGCAGGAACGTCCCCGCCTCGTTCTCGCGGGCCAGCTCGAGCAGCCGGGCGGTGACGTCCACGTTGAGCCGGTGGGTGCTGACCGGGTCCTGCACCGAGGCCAGCACCGAGGTGATGGCGGCCAGGTGGATGATCACATCGGTGCCCGGGCGTACGGCCCGCGCGGGCACGTCCGGGTCGCACAGATCGCCGATGACCGAACGAACCTCAGGATCCGGGAACGCCCGCAGGTCGGCCACGGTGACCTCGTGCCCTTCGGCCAGCAGGGCGCGGACCACCCGGCGGCCGATGAAGCCGGCGCCGCCGGTCACCAGGACACGGGAACGATTCGCCATGCGTGCTCCGTTCAGCGTCGAGATATCGGTCACGTCGGTACATGCCAGTTCGCCGGGCCAGCGTGGCGATGCGTCCGCCTGCCCGCGGGCGGCTCGGCTCGCTTGGCCAGCCACCTGGTTCTACCGGTTTTCCGTGCGCACACGCTACCTGGGTCAGCTGAGAGTTTCCTGCTGAATGGCTGGCAACCCGCGGCGCAGCCGAACCCGGTCAGTGTACCGGGCGGTTTACCTGGCACCGTCCCACTGAACTCACGCCCGGTGTGTCATGCTGTGCGGAGGTAGCAACGCGGAGGAACGCCGGTGTGAATCCGGGGCTGTCCCGCAACTGTGACCGGGGGTGACCAATGAGGTCGCCGTCCGCCCCGGAAGCCAGAGACTCCGGCTGCCGGACGTTCCGGACTTCGGGCGAGGAAACCCGGGAAGGACTGACTCCCATGGCGATGTCGGACAATGCCTATCCGTTCGCCGGCATCGTCGGGATGGCGGACCTGAAGCTGGCGCTGCTGCTCAACGCGGTGTCGCCGGCCATCGGCGGGGTCTTGGTCCGCGGCGAGAAGGGCACCGCGAAGTCGACCATGGTCCGCGGTCTGGCCGGGCTGCTGCCGCCGGTGCCGGTGGTCTGCGGCTGTCCCTACTCCTGCGATCCCGCGTCTCCCGACTCCTGGTGTCCCGCGGGTCCCCACGACGACCTCTCCCCGGAGCTGCGCCCGGTCACCCTGGCCGAGCTTCCGGTGGGCGCCACCGAGGACCGGCTGGCCGGCTCGCTGGACATCGAGCGCGTGCTGACCGAGGGCACGACCGCCTTCCAGCCGGGCCTGCTCGCCGCGGCGCATCGCGGAGTGCTCTACGTGGACGAGGTCAACCTGCTGTACGACCACCTGGTCGACCTGCTGCTTGACGCGGCCGCGCTGGGCGTGAACTACGTGGAGCGCGAGGGCGTCTCGGTCCGGCACGCTTCGCGGTTCCTGCTGGTCGGCACCATGAACCCGGAAGAGGGCGAGCTGCGCCCGCAGCTTCTGGACCGGTTCGGCCTCACCGTCCAGGCGGCCGCCAGCCAGGATCCGGCCGAACGGGCCGAGGTGGTCCGCCGCAGGCTCGCCTTCGAGGCCGACCCGAGCGCGTTCGGCCGCCGCTTCGCCGCCGACACCGGGGCGCTGGCCGCGCAGGTGGCCGCGGCCCGGGCCCGGCTGCCCGGGGTACTGCTGCCCGACGCCGCGCTGCGCCAGATCTGCGCGGTCTGCGGCGCGTTCGGCGTGGACGGCATGCGCGCCGACCTGGTCACCGCGCGGACCGCCATCGCCCTGGCCGCCTGGGGCGGCCGGGACGTGGTGACCGAGGAGGACATCCGTACCGCCGCCCGGCTGGCCCTGCCGCACCGCCGCCGCCGTGACCCCTTCGACGCCCCCGGCCTGGACGAGCAAGCTCTCGACGATGCCCTGCGCGAGGCTGCGGCCAGCAACCCCAGCAACCCCAGCAACCCCAGCAACCCCAGCAACCCCGCTAATCCCCGCAACCCTGATAGCCCTGATAACCCTGATAACACCACCGACCCCAGTAACCCTAGTGACGCCGCCGACCCCAACGACCCAGAAGACCCCCGGGATCCCGCCGATCCCACAGACCCCACCGATCCCAGGGACCCCGACGACGATCCCCCTGGTCCAGGAGGGCCGGGCGCAGGCCAGTCCAGCGACTCAATGCCACCAGGCTCGTCCGCCCCGTCAAGCTCATCAGCCCCGTCGGCCCCGTCCGTCCCGCCGGCCGCCCCGTTCCGGGCCCGGCTGCTGGCCGTGCCCGGTGTCGGCGAGGGCGCGCCGGGGCGCCGCTCGGCCGCCCGCGGCCCGTTCGGCCGCACGGTCGGCGCCCGCGTCCCGGCGAGTCGCCCGTTCACCCTGCACCTCCCCGCCACGGTCCGCGCCAGCGTGCTCCACCAGCCAGGCGCTGCCGCGCGGGGCCAGCCAGGCGCTGCCGCGCGGGGCCAGCCAGGCGCTGCCGCGCGGGGCCAGCCAGGCGCTGCCGCGCGGGGCCAGCCAGGCGCTGCCGCGCGGGGCGCGGCCGCCCCCTTCCTCCGGCCGACCCCCGCCGACTTGCGCGAGGCGGTGCGCGAGGGCCGGGAGGGGAACATGGTGCTGTTCGCGGTGGACGCCAGCGGCTCGATGGCGGCCCGGCAGCGGATGCGCGCGGTCAAGGGCGCGGTGCTTTCCCTCCTGCTCGACGCCTACCAGCGCCGCGACAAGGTGGGGCTGGTCACGTTCCGCGGTACCGGAGCCGAGCTCGCGCTGCCGCCTACCTCCTCGGTGGAGGCCGCCGCCCGCCGCCTGGCCACCCTGGCCACCGGCGGCCGGACCCCGCTCGCCGCGGGCCTGGCCAAGGCGGCCCGCGTCCTTGCGGCCGAACGCCTGCGGGATCCCCGCCGCCGCGCCCTGCTCGTCGTGGTCACCGACGGCCGCGCCACCAGCGGCAGCGACGCCGACCTGACCCGGGCCGCGGCCATGCTGGCCGGGGTGGCCAGCGTGGTGGTGGACTGCGAGGCCTCGCTCGTGCGGCTGGGGCTGGCCGAACGGCTCGCGGTCCGGCTCCGCGCGGATCTGTTCCGGCTGGATGAGCTCGAAGCCGGACCCGGCCTGGCCGCGGCCGCCCGGCAGATGACGCGGGGGAGGGTGGCCTGATGCCGAAGGGAAGCCCGGAGGGCGTCCCCGACGACGGCCTGACCACCCGGCAGCGCCGCAACCGCCCGCTGGTCATCGTGCACACCGGCCCGGGCAAGGGAAAGTCCACCGCGGCCTTCGGCCTGGCCCTGCGCGCCTGGAACCAGGGCTGGCCGGTCGGGGTCTTCCAGTTCGTCAAGTCGGCCAAGTGGCGAGTCGGCGAGGAACGCGCGCTGCGCCTGCTCGGCGAGACCGGCCAGGGCGGCGCGGTCAGCTGGCACAAGATGGGGGAGGGCTGGTCCTGGATCCAGCGCGACGCCGGCCAGGATCAGGCCGCCCGCGCCGCCGAGGGCTGGGCCCAGATCGCCAGGGACCTGGCCGCGCAGACCTACCGGCTGTACGTGCTGGACGAGTTCACCTACCCGATGAAATGGGGCTGGGTGGACGTGGACGAGGTGCTCGGCGTGCTCGCGGCCCGGCCCGGTCGGCAGCACGTGGTGATCACCGGCCGGGACGCGGATCCCAGGCTGCTCGGGGCCGCCGACCTGGTGACCGAGATGACGAAGGTCAAGCATCCGATGGACGCCGGGCAGAAGGGGCAGAAGGGCATCGAATGGTGACGATCCCGCGCCTGGTCGTCGCGGCCCCCGCATCCGGCTGCGGCAAGACCACCGTGGCCTGCGGGCTGATGGCCGCGCTGCGCGCACGGGGCCTGGCGGTCTCCGGGCACAAGGTCGGCCCGGACTACATCGACCCCGGCTACCACGCGCTGGCCACCGGCCGGCCGCCGCGGAACCTGGACCCGTTCCTGTGCGGCGAGGACCTGATCGCGCCGCTGTTCGCGCACGGCGCGGCGGGCGCGCAGGTCGCCGTGATCGAGGGCGTGATGGGCCTGTTCGACGGCGTAGATGAGGGGGGTCCGGGGGGATGGGTCCTTCCCAAGGGGGGTCCGGGGGGATGGGTCCCCCCAGAAAGGAAAGCGGATGGGTCCCCGGGGGGTCGTCCCCCGGGGGCTGACACTGACTTCGGTTCCACCGCCCACGTGGCCCGGCTGCTCGAGGCGCCCGTGGTGCTCGTGCTGGACGCGGCGCGCGCGGGCCGTTCGGTCGCCGCGGTGGCGGCCGGCTTCGCCGGCTTCGACCCGCGGACCCCGGTCGCGGGCGTGATCTTGAACCGGGTCGCGTCCGACCGGCACGAACGGCTGCTCCGGGACGCCCTGGCTGGGTCCGGTCTGCCGGTCTACGGCGTGATCAGGCGGGCCGAGGGCATCGTCACGCCGTCCCGGCACCTCGGCCTGATCCCGGCGGCCGAACGTGCGGCGGCGGCCGCCCGGGCCGTCGGCCAGCTGGGCGCCCTGGTCGCCGCGTCCTGCGACCTGGACGCCCTGCTCGCCCGGGCGGCAAGCGCCCCCGTGGTGTCCGCCGTGCCCTGGGTGCCTCCGGTGGAACCTGCCCCGGCGCGTCCCGCGCCGGTAGTCGCGATAGCCGGCGGCGCGGCGTTCACGTTCGGCTACACCGAGCAGGCCGAACTGCTCGAGGCGGCCGGCGCGCGGGTGGCCAGGTTCGACCCGCTGCGGGACGAGGACCTGCCCGAGGGGACGGCCGGGCTGATCCTCGGCGGCGGCTTCCCCGAGATGCACGCGGCCGCGCTATCCGCCAACGAGCGGCTGCGCGCGCGGGTGGCGGCGCTGGCCGGCCGGGGCGCACCGGTCGCCGCCGAGTGCGCGGGCCTGCTCTACCTGGCGCGGACGCTGGACGAACAGCCCATGTGCGGCGTCCTCGACGTGCAAGCCACGATGACTCCGAAGCTGACCCTCGGCTACCGGCAGGCCGTGGCCGCGACGGATTCGGTGCTGGCCCGGGCCGGCGACCCGGTGCGCGGCCACGAGTTTCACCGCACCGCGGCCGTCCCCGCGAGCGCAGCGCCCGTGACCGCAGCGCCCGTGACCGCAGCGCCCGTGACCGCAGCGCCCGCGACCGGAGCCGGGCCCGCCTGGCGGCTGACCTCCGGCGCGCTCGAGGGCCACGTGGCCGGCTCTGTCGCCGCGTCCTACCTGCACACGCACTGGGCCGGCCACCCGGCCGCGGCGGC
>Ga0335076_10002214_pt1 | contig 19225 bp, 15 predicted proteins | sample Lox_Sample_25_FD_206717 | JGI IMG/M metagenome (GOLD analysis project Ga0335076, IMG submission 206717) | Soil microbial communities from Loxahatchee National Wildlife Refuge, Florida, United States - Lox_Sample_2.5 | ecosystem: Environmental > Terrestrial > Soil > Wetlands | place: USA...
GGGGGGGCCGGCGCCGCGCCCCCCACGACGAGTCGGTCTTCATCAACGCCTCGGTCGCCTCGCTCGAGGAGCACCTGGTCTTCGGCAGCCTGCTCGCGAGCCTGGTCGTGTTCCTGTTCATAAGGAACCTGCGCTCGGTCCTGATCGCGGCGCTCGCGATCCCGACCTCGGTCGTCGCCACCTTCACGCTGCTGAAGGCGATGGACTTCACGCTCAACAACATGACGCTCCTGGCGCTGACGCTGGCGGTCGGGATCGTGATCGACGACGCGATCGTGGTGCTCGAGAACATCGTCCGCTACCTCGAGGAGAAGCGCTACGAGCCGAGGCTCGCGGCGATCGAGGCCACGAAGGAGATCACGCTCGCGGTGCTGGCGACGACACTGTCGCTCGTGATCATCTTCCTGCCGATCGCGTTCATGAACGGGTACGCGCGGCGCTACGTCAACCAGTTCGGCTGGACGATGGCGTTCTCGATCCTGGTGTCGATGCTGGTGAGCTTCACGCTCACGCCGATGCTCAGCTCGCGGCTGCTGAAGCGCGCCCCCACGGCCGGAACGGAGCACGGCTCGCGGGACTGGCCGATCTTCGCCTGGATCGAGCGCCGGTACGGCGCGGTGCTCGCCTGGTCGCTCGACCACCGCAAGGCCGTGATGCTCGGCGCGCTCGCGGCGTTCCTGCTCGCCTTCCCGCTCAACGCGCTCGTCGGGCGCGACTGGATCCCTCCCGACGACGAGGGCGAGATCAGCGCGCTCTTGAACCTGCCCGAGGGAACCTCGCTCGACGCCACTTCGCGGCTCGTCACCGAGATCGCGCACCGGATCGAGAAGCTGCCGGCCGTAGCGTTCGTGAACCCGTACGTTCACGAAGGCCTGATGAGCCACGCGCACATCTACATCAAGCTCGTCGACCTCAAGGACCGCAAGGTTTCGAACATGGACGTCGCAGCCGAGGTCCGGAAGATCTGCGCCAGCTACCCGAACCTGCGCAACAAGATCATGATCCCGTCGGCGCTCGGCGGCGGCGAGAACTTCTTCCCGATCCGCGCGCTCATCCTCGGTCCGAACTTCGACAAGGTGGTCGAGCTCTCCAAGGACGCCGCCTCGCGGATCCGCAAGATTCCGGGCCTGCTGGACGTCGACACCAGCGTCAGCATCAACAGCCCCGAGCTGCAGGTCCACGTCGACCGCCAGCGCGCCTCCGACCTCGGCGTGCGCGCGGCCGACATCGGCAACGCCGTGAGGCTGATGATCGCCGGCGAGGACCAGATCTCGACCTACAAGGAGGAGGACGAGCAGTACGACGTCACGCTCCAGCTTCTGCCCGAGCAGCAGAAGAACCCGGACGTGCTCGCGCGGCTCATGATCCCCTCGAGCAAGGTCGGCCAGGTGCGGCTCGACGGCGTCGCCGACATCACGCGCGGCGTAGGCCCCGCGCGCATCGAGCGCTACAACCGCCAGTTCCAGGTGCAGATCTACGGCAACAACGCCCCCGACTTCCCGCTCGGCACCGCCGCGGCCAGGGTCGGCGACGCGATCCGGGAGATCGGCATCCCTTCCGGCTACGGCTTCCGCTTCACGGGCTCGGTGAAGGTGCTCGACGAGACCACGCGCAACCTGATCATCGCCTTCCTGCTGGCCTCGATCTTCATGTACATGGTGCTGGCGGCGCAGTTCGACAGCCTGCTGCACCCGTTCACGATCATGCTGAGCCTGCCGCTCTCGATTCCGTTCGCGCTCTTCTCGCTCTGGATCACCGGGCGCACGCTCAACCTCTGGAGCTCGCTCGGCGTGCTGCTGCTGCTCGGGATCGTCAAGAAGAACGGCATCCTGCAGGTCGACTACACGAACAAGCTGCGCGAGGAAGGCATGCCGCTGCGCGAGGCGATCCTGCAGGCGAACCACGTGCGGCTGCGGCCGATCCTGATGACGACGCTGTCGATCGTCGCCGGCCTGATCCCGACCGCGATCGGCATCGGGGCGGGCTCGGCGCAGCGCTCCGCGGTCGCCGTCACGATCATCGGCGGCCAGGCGCTCTGCCTGCTGCCGACGCTCTTGATCACGCCGGTGGCGTACTCGCTCTTCGCGGAAGCCGAGGCGCGCTCGGGATACCAGCTCCTCGGCCGGGTGATGCCTTGGCTGCTCGCCCGGCGCCCCGAGGCGCTGGGCGGGGAAGCCGCGACGCAACCGGAGCGCCCCGAGTGAGGGGGAAGGCTCTCGGCGATGCTGGTCGACGACATCGACAATCCCGTCGCCCGCGCCTACACGGCCTGGCCGACGCGCTTCTACGTCGTGGACCAAGACGGAAGGACCGCCTTCAAGAGCCGCCCGGGTCCCTTCGGCTTCGAAGCCGCACCGCTGCGCGAGGCGCTCGCCCGGATCGTCCCGGCGGCCCCGTCCGCGGCGCGCTGAGCCGCTGCGCGCGCGCCCTTCAGTCGACGCGCTGCAGCGTGATGCCGTCGCAGTACGCGTTGCCGCGGTTCGCGCCGTCGCGCACGCAGCGAACCTTGATCGCCGTGGTGGCGGCGCCGACCGAGGTTTCGGCCGCGACCCGCTCCCAGACCTGGGTCTGTGTCGACATCGCCTGAGCGTCCTCGAAGCCGCCGCCCTGTCCGACGCCGTCGTTGAAGTCCAGATACACGTCGTCGTCCTCGGACACCCGCCACAGGCTGCCGCTCAGCCGATAGCGACGGCCGGGGGTGACCGGGATCCAGTCCGATGCGATGACGAAGTCGGCACCGGCGTCTCCGCCGCCAGACGAGCCGCGCAGCGCGATCTTCCACGGGCTCGTGCCCTCGTCGCCGCCGTCCGTCGTGATCACGGCATCCGTCGACCCGGTCCAGCCGCGCAGGTAGCGCCCCACCTCGCCGCCCGGCACGGGCGCCTGCAGGAAGTCTTCGCAGAACCCGTTGTGCACGAAGGTCTCGTTCATGAACGGGTCGAACCAGGGCAGGGCCGGGAGCTCGGGCGGGCTGAAGAGCTCGAAAGACTGCGCGTACTGGACGTGGACGCCGCTCGGCTCGTGGGCGTTCATCGTCTCGAAGCGCAGCGTGCCGAGCCCGTTGCCCAGGTGGTAGACCTCGAGCGAGGCCGGATCAGGGTGGCGGCCCCAGTAGTGCAGCTCGAGAACGTCCTGGTACTGGATCCCGCTGTCCGGGTCGCACCAGGAGTCGTAGTGCGCCACGAGCTCGGTGCGGAGCGTGTTCTCCCCGCTGTTCGAGACGGCCCGATGTCGTGGATCGAGCACCGTGTCGGTGACCCGCTGCTCCTTGAAGTCCCCGACGCTCATCAGCCGGTCGAGCCAGGTGTACGGCGCCTTGAAGCTGTGGCTCTCCTCGCTGCCGTAGTAGCCGTTGCCTCGGAACGTGCCCCAGTAGAGGAGCTCGCTGCCGGCCTGCTCGAAGAGATCGAACTTCGTGAAGCCGCTGTCTCCCTGGAGCGCGACAGTCTTGCCCCAGAGCCGCCCCCGCCAGAAGGCGTGCTCGCCGAGCGCTGCCGTCTTGCCGGGCGCGAGCAACGGAAAGGGCATCCGGCGCCGGGGATCTCTGGGCGGGGCCTTGCGCCTGGCGCGAGTCCCCGCGCCGTCCGACCAGAAGACCGTCGCCAGGAAAGCCTTCAGCCCGTGCGGCATCAGCCAGTAGGCGAACGTGTCGTAGGGACCGCCGCTGCCGCCGGCATCGGCCTTCGAGCGCTGCCTGCGATTCCGGGTCACTTTCGCGCGCGCCATGGCGTGACCCGCCGAGCGTACACCCGCCGGACGCCGCCTGGCCCGAGCCTGTTCTTCTGGACGGGAGACCTCCCCCTCGTTCGGCGAGGGACCGCCCCGCCGAGCTGCCAATCCAACGCTGATCTGCCGTTTTTATAACGAGTTACAGAGCCTTCTTGACCTTAGCGGAACCAAGGGCATATAGTTAACGTAGTTAAGTCACAGAACATCGAATTCAGCCGAGACCCCTCAGGCGAACGAAGGAGCCCAATGGGCATCACGGAAAGGCGCGAGCGGGAGCGAGAGAAGATCCGGAAGAAGATCCTCGACGCGGCGCGCGAGCTCTTCGAAAGGGAAGGCTACGACAAGGTCACGATGCGACGCGTGGCCGAGGCGATCGAGTACTCCCCCACGACGATCTACCTGCACTTCGAGGACAAGGACGACCTGGTGCGGGCGCTCTGCAACGAGGACTTCGCCCGGCTTCTCGAAGCGCTCTCGCTCGTGCCGCCGGCCGCCGATCCGATCGAGCAGATCCGCCAGCTCGGCCGCGCCTACGTCGCCTTCGCCGTCAACAACCCGAACCACTTCCGCTTCATGTTCATGTCGCCGCTCCACAAGGACGAGAAGCACACGCCTGACGAGCCGGGCTCGCGCTCGTTCGAGCAGCTCCTGCTGGCAGTGAAGCGCGCGGTGGCAGCCGGGCGGTTCCGCGACGTCGACCCGTGCACCGCGGCGCAGGTGCTCTGGATGGGCGTGCACGGCGTCGCTTGCGCGCTCATCACGATGCCGCCCGAGAACTGGCCGCACGGGCCGGCCGCGAACGACCTCGTCGAGCAGGTGATCGCGACCGGCATCCGCGGCATGCTCGCCGACCCCGGCGAGGCCTAGCACCATGGTCTCGCTCGCCCGCAAGAACCTGCTTCACGACCGGCTCCGCTTCGTGATCACGGTCGCGGGCGTCGCGTTCGCGGTGACGCTGGTGCTGGTGCAGGTCGGGCTCTTCATGGGCCTGCTCGACAAGTCGACGGTGACGATCCGCAACGCGAGCGCCGATCTCTGGATCACCTCCCACAACACGCCGAACGTGGACTTCGCGCGCACCTTCCCGGAGACGGCGGTGCTGCGCGCCCGCAGCACGCCGGGCGTCGCGCGCGCCGACAACCTGATCGTCGCGTTCATGAACATCCAGCTCCCGACGGGAGCGCTCGAGGGGGCGCTCGTCTACGCGCTCGAGGACTTCGGGGCGTGGCGGCTGCCCTGGAACGTGCCCGAGGGCTCGCCGGCGGACCTCCGGCGCGGCTACAGCCTGCTGATGGACCGCTCGGCGGTGCTGCGCTACGGCCCGTTCGAGGTCGGCGACGAGCGCGAGATGCTGGGCCGGCGCTTCCGGATCGTGGGCACGACGCAGGAGGCGGCGTCCTTCACGACGACGCCGATCGTGTTCATGGACTACCGCAACGCGCAGGAGCTCCAGGACCAGCTGCGCGGCAACACCACCTACGTGCTCGTCAAGCTCGCGCCCGGCGCCGACCTCGGCGCCGTCAAGGCCGAGCTCCAGCGCCGCCTTCCCTACAACGACGTGCTGACCCGCGACGAGTGGGCGACCCAGTCGCGCGACTACTGGGTGAAGTCCACGGGCCTCGGCATGAGCATGGGGGTGACGGTCTTCCTCGGGATCCTGGTCGGGATCGTGATCGTGGCGCAGACGCTCTACACCTCGGCGGTCGAGCACATCAAGGAGTTCGGGACGGTCAAGGCGATCGGCGGCTCGAACCTCGACATCTACCTGATCCTCGGCGAGCAGGCGCTGGTCGCGGCGTTCCTCGGCTTCGCGCTCGGGGCTCTGCTGTCGTACCTGGTGCGGCCGGCGATGGCGGCGATCCACTTGAACGTGCTGCTTTCGCCCGGCTTCAGCGCGGTGGTCTTCGCGGGCACCGTGCTCATGTGCCTGGGCGCCGCGCTCTTCAGCTTCCGGCGCGTCGCTTCCATCGACCCAGCGCTCGTGTTCCGGACCTGAGGTGCGCCCATGAACGAGAGGGTGATCGCCGTGCGCGACGTGACCAAGGTCTTCGACGAAGGCCGCCAGCGCGTCCACGTGCTCCACGGGATCACGATGGACGTGCGCGCGGGCGAGGTCGTCGCGCTCGAGGGGCCTTCGGGCTCCGGCAAGACCACGCTGCTCTCGATCATGGGCTGCATCCTGACGCCCAGCTCGGGCGCGCTCGAGGTCGCGGGCCGGCCGGTGCGCGGCGGCGACGCGGCGGCGCTCCGCGACGTGCGCCGGAGCTCGATCGGCTTCGTGTTCCAGCAGTACAACCTGTTCCCCGCGCTCAGCGCGCACGAGAACGTCGAGTATTCGCTGAACGTGCGCGGCACGCGCGGCCGCGCCGCCCACGACGAGGCGCGCCGGGTGCTCGAGCGCGTGGGACTCGGCGACCGCGCGGGCTTCCTGCCGCGCGACCTCTCGGGCGGGCAGAAGCAGCGCGTCGCGATCGCGCGCGCGCTCGCGGGACGACCGCCCGTGCTGCTCGCAGACGAGCCGACCGCGAACCTCGACACCGCCGCCGGTGCTCAGATCCTCGATCTCTTCCGCGAGCTCGCCTCGGCCGAGGGCCGCGGCGTGCTGGTCGTGACCCACGACCCGAAGGTGCGGCGGATCGCCGACCGCGTGGTCGGGATCCGCGACGGGCGGCTGGTGGACGAGGGCGTGTCGGAGGAGGCGGCGTGAGCGCGCTCACGGGCGCGCCAGTCGGACGGATGCGGACGGGGGAAGGGAGCGGTTTCGTCATGACGAAGCGCACTCGGGCAGTGCTGGGGCTGTTGGCGGGGGGGGCCCTCGTGGGAGCGACCGTGTTGCAGGCGCGCGCGGTCCAGACCGGGCCGCACGCGACGGCCGCGACGACGCTGGCCGCGGCTCCCGCGCCGGTCGGGATCGCCGCCGAGGGACGCGTGGTCGCGTATCCGGGTGCCGAGGTGCGCGTCGGAGCGGAGCGCGCGGGCCGGCTGGTGCGTGTCCTGGTCGAAGAGGGCGCGCGCGTCCAGAAGGGCCAGCTGCTCGCCGAGATCGACTCGGACGAGCTGCGCGCGGAGCTCGCCGAGGCCAGCGCGCACGTGACGGAGGCCGCGGCCGAGGTCAGGCTCGCCGACGCGACGCTGGCTCGGCGGCGCAAGCTCCAGGAGGAAGGCGTCGTGGCCGCGCACGACTTCGACCAGGCCGAGCGCGACTTCGCGACGGCGCAGGCGCGGGCCCTCACGGCCCGGGCGACGGTCACTCGCTACGAGGCGCTCCTCGCGAAGAGCCGGATCGCGGCGCCGATCGCCGGAACCGTGACGGTGCGCAAGGTGGACGCCGGCCAGATGGTCGAGACCGGCGACCACGCCTTCACGGTCGCCGACCTCGCGCGGCTGCGGATCGAGGGCGAGGCGCACGAGGCCGACGCGGGCGGGGTTGCGAAGGGAGCCGAGGTGCGCATCACCGCCGACGGCTATCCGGGCCGCTCCTGGCGCGGCACGATCGAGGAGGTGCCCGACTCGGTCACGCTGCGGCGCATCAAGCCGCAGGACCCGAGCCGGCCGACCGACGTGCGCGTGCTGGCGGTCAAGGTCGCCTTCGCGGAGACGGTGCCGCTGCGACTCGGCACCACGGTCGACCTGCGCATCAGGGCGGCTTCGGCGACGAACTGAAGGGCGGGACGGCCGAGGCACGCCGGCCCGCGCGGGCTCGGCGTGTGGGCCGGGTCACTCCAGCTGCAGCAGGCCGTTTGCTAGTCTGGACCCCATGAGACCCGCACTCGCATTCGCCCTCGTGTGCGCCGCGACGCTCTTCGCAGCGGAGCCGGCGCGCGCACAGCAGGGGTTCGGCGTGGAGACCGGCGTGAGCGTCAACCCCGACCAGTTCTACCTCGGCGCGCACGTCGGCGTCGGGCCGCTCGTCAGCCATCTCTGGTTCCGGCCGAGCGTCGAGGTTGGGTTCGGCGACGGCGTCACGCTCGTCGCGCTCAACGCGGATCTCGCCTACTGGTTCCCGGCGAAGAGCGCGTGGCGCCTCTATGCCGGAGGGGGACCGACGCTCAACATCTACGACCACGACAGCGGCTCGGAGACGAAGGGCGGGCTCGAGTTCCTGCTCGGCGTCGCGCATCGGGGCGGCTTCTTCGTCGAGGCCAAGGTCGGCGTGCTCGACAGCCCCGACCTGACGTTCGGGTTCGGATACACCTTCTAGCGGGGGGCTCGGGGCGTGCTCACCCCCCGAAGAGCCGGTCCTGAGTCGTCCTGACTTCCGTTTCCGTTGGTTCGTTGTTGCCGATAAACTCGCGGCCTGCTGCGGAGGCCTGCGATGAAGCGACCCCTAGTTCCGTTCCTCGTGAGCGCGATCGGGCTCGGCCTGGGCGCGGCAGTCGCTTCGGCGCAGCCGACGGCGCCGCCCAAGGCCGCGCCGCCGTCGATCGAGGCGAAGACCGCGGGAATGCAGAAGCTCGACGGCTTCCTGCCCGTCTACTGGGACGAGGCGGAAGGCAGGCTCTATCTCGAGATCGCGCGCTTCGGCGTCGAGATGCTGCACGCGAACGGGATCGCGGCCGGGCTCGGCTCGAACGACATCGGCATCGACCGCGGCGCCACCGCGGGCTCGCGCGTCGTCTTCTTCGAGCGGGCCGGGCCGAAGGTCCTGCTGGTGCAGCCCAACTACGACTTCCGGGCCAGCTCGGCGAACCCGGAGGAGGTGAGGGCGGTGCGCGACGCTTTCGCGCGCTCGGTGCTGTGGGGCTTCGCGGTCGCGGCCGAGTCGGGCGGCCGCGCACTCGTGGACGCGACCGACTGGCTGCTGCGCGACAACCTCAACCTCGCGCCGCGCCTGCGCCCCGGCAGCTACAAGCTCGACGAGAAGCGCAGCAGCCTGTACCGGCCCGGCACCTTCAACTTCCCGAAGAACACCGAGCTCGAGGTCGAGCTCACCTACACGCTCCAGCAGCCGGCGGGCCCGCCTCAAGGCGGCGCGGCGCCGGGACCGGGACAAGCCTTCGGCGGCGGACGATTCTTCGAGGGCGTCGGCGCTGTGGCCGCGAGCGCCGAGGCGGCGAGCCTGCGCGTCCACGACTCGTTCGTCGAGCTGCCCGACGCGGGCTACCGGCCGCGCGCCTACGACCCGCGCTCGGGCTACTTCTGGACCTCCTACCAGGAGCGCTCGGCGCGCCTCGACGAGCCGCTCGAGCGCCGGCTGATCCTGCGCCACCGGCTCGAGAAGACGGACCCGCAGGCGAAGACGAGCGCGGTCAAGAAGCCGATCGTCTACTACCTCGACCCCGGCACGCCCGAGCCGATCCGACAGGCGCTGCTCGAGGGCGCGCGCTGGTGGAGCCAGGCCTTCGAGGCCGCCGGCTTCAAGGACGCCTTCCGCGTGGAGCTGCGGCCGCCCGACGTGAACCCGCTCGACGCGCGCTACAACGTGATCAACTGGGTGCACCGCTCGACGCGCGGCTGGAGCACCGGGGCCGCCGTGATCGACCCGCGCAGCGGGGAGATCGTGAAGGGCGTGGTGACGCTCGGCTCGCTGCGGGTGCGCCAGGACTACCTGATCGCCGAAGGCCTGCTCGCGCCGTACGCCAAAGGTGACGAGAACCCGCCGGTCCTCCAGGAGTGGGCGCTCGCGCGCCTGCGCCAGCTCGCGGCGCACGAAGTCGGGCACACGCTCGGCCTGTCCCACAACTTCTACGACAGCAACCTCGGCCGCATCTCGGTGATGGACTACCCGCACCCGCTCGTGACGCTCAAGCCCGACGGAACGCTCGACACTTCGAGCGTCTACGCGCGCGGGATCGGCGAGTGGGACAAGACGGCGATCGCGTGGGGCTACGGGCAGACACCGCCCGGAGCCGACGAGAGCCGTGCGCTCGCCGGAGTTCTCGACGAGGCCTGGAAGCGCGACGTGCGCTTCATGACGAACCAGGACATGGAGGCGCATCCGCGCGTCGACTGGTGGTCCAACGGCACGGACGCGGCCGCGGAGCTCGTGCGCATGCTCGAGGTGCGGCGCGCGGCGCTGCGCCGCTTCGGCGAGAACGCGATCCGCGCGGGCCGCCCGATGGCCACGATCGAGGAGGCGCTCGTCCCGCTCTTCCTGCACCACCGCTACCAGGTCGAGGCCGCAGCCTCCGTGCTCGGGGGGCAGGACTACGTCTACGCGATGCGCGGGGACGGGCGCCGCCCGACGCAGCCGGCCTCCGCCGCGGCGCAGAAGGCCGCGCTCGAGGCCTTGATGCTGACGCTCTCGCCCGCGGAGCTGCGCCTGCCCGATGCGGTGGTCGCGGCGATCCCGCCGCGGCCACAGGGCTACGAGCCCCACCGCGAGCTGTTCCCACGCTACACCGGCAGCGTCTTCGACGCGATCACGCCCGCTGTGGTCGCCGCCGACCACACCGTCGCCCAGCTGCTCGAGCCCGAGCGCGCGGCGCGGCTCGTCGAACAGAAGGCGCTCGACCCGTCGCTGCCCGGGCTCGACGACGTGCTCGAGCGGCTGCTGAAGGCCGCGGCGCTGCCCGCGACCGCGAGCGCCTACGAAGCCGAGATCGCGCGCGCGGTCGACCGCGTCGTGGCGGATCGGCTCATGGGCCTCGCCGCGAGCGCACGCATGCCGCAGGTGCGGGCGCTCGCGAGCGCGGCGCTCGAGCGTCGCGCCTTCGCTGCCGAGGCGACTGCAGACGCCGTCAAGGACTCGACGTCGCCGGCTGTCGCACACGACAGGCTGCTGGCGCAGGACATCCGGCGCTTCCTCGCGCGGCCCGCCGCGACCGTGCCCGCGCCGCAGCTCCCGCTCATCCCGCCCGGCCCGCCGATCGGCGAGCCCGACCCCGAATACCTGGGCCTGCTCGAGCCCTACTGCTCGCTCGCCGGCGGGCGCTAACCCGCGCGCAGGAAGCCGCGCACGCCGTCCGCGACGTACTGGACGGCGAGCGCGGCGAGCAGCACGCCCAGCACGCGCGTCACGACGTTGACGCCGGTGCGCCGGAGCACGCGGCCGAGCGTCGCCGAGAGGCCGAGCGCGAGCCAGGTGAGCCCGAGAACGGCCGCCGTCATCGCGAACACGAGCGCGAGCTGGCGCCGGTCCGTGCCGGCCTGGCCCACGAGGATCAGCAGGCTCGCCATCGCTCCCGGCCCCGCGATCAGCGGGATCGCGAGCGGGAACACGCTCACGTCCGGCCGCGAGCGCGCCTCTTCCTCCTCCTCGACGGTCTCGCGCGGGTGCGGGGGCGCGAGCACCATCCCGACGGCGATCCGGAACAACAGCACGCCGCCGGCGATCCGGAAGGCGTCGATGCTGATCCCGAGCTTGTCGAGCATGAAGTCGCCGCCGAGCGCGAAGCCGAACAGCACGACGCCGGCGACCGTGACGGCCTTGCGCGCCACGCGCTTCTGCTCGGCGCGCGGGCGCTCCCCGACCAGGCCGAGGAACACGGGCGCGATGCCGACCGGGTCGACGACGACGAACAAGGTGAGGAACGCGCGCAGCGCCAGCTCGGTCATGGGCACCCGGAGAAGGCGAGCACGCTACCGCGACGCATCGGGAGGGTCAACGCCGGCTGCCGCGCGCCGCGACGGCCACAGCCCGAGCGCGAGCACGAAGACGCCGCCGAGCGCGAGCGCGCCGAGCGCCGGAGCGCGCCAGGCCGGCTCGTAGCGGACCGTGATCGTCTCGCCGCCGCCGCGCGTCGGAACCGCCCAGTAGCGGCCGTTCGCCCGCAGCAGCGGCCGCTCGCCGTCAGGAGCGTGCGCGTGCCAGTCGCGGCTCTCGCCCTCGCTGACCACGACGAGCCCGGGACCGCCCCCGGCCCGTATCCGGATCTCATGCGGGCCCGCACGCTCCAGGCTCACCTCGCCGCCCGGCGCAGCCCCCGCGCCGCCGCCTGCGTTGGCGGCGAGGCCGGCGATCGCCGCCGGCGGCTCCTCGCCCAGCACCAAGCTCTGGCGCGGGTCGTATTCCGCCGACTCGAGACGCAGACGCAGCCGCTCCGGATCGGGCTCGACCGTGTAGCTCGCTGCCTCGAACGCTCGCGGCAGCGGGTCCACGAGCTCGTAGAGACGCAAGGGCTCGAGCACCTCGTGGAGCTGCACCTCGCCCGCCTCGCGCACGAAAGCGCCGTCCAGCGGGCGGAACGAGAGCACGTAGCGCACGGCCGCGAGACGCAGGCGCGCGTAGTGCTGCGGGAACCGGGACGGGACCCGCTCGCGCGCGTCGAGCGTCGAGCCTGCGGGCGCCCAGCCGACGCGGTCCTCGTCGAAGGCGGAGTCGAGCCCGTCGAGCACGGGGCTCCGCGGCAGCAGCGCCTGGCGGTCGACGGCGTAGAGCGGGACGTCGCGGTTGCGAAGGGCGACCTCGGGGGCCCAGCGCAGGTCGCGGATCGCGGCCGCGCCGTAGGCGAAGACGCGCGACTCCGGATGCGCGCGCACCGCGCCCAGCAGCTCTCCCACCTCGGGCCGCAGCGTGTAGAAGCTGCGGTCGGTCGCGAGGTTCACGGAGCCGTTGGCGATCAGGAGGTCGAGGCCCACGAGCAGGCCCGCGAGCGGCGCGAGCGCGCGCGAGTGTGCGGCGAGCGCGGCGCCGAGCAGGAACGCGCCAGCCGCAGCGAGGCTCGCGGGCCACGTGGAGGCGATGACTGGGCTCGCCCGCGGATCGAGGATCTCCGGCAGCAGGCGGCCCAGGAGACGGCCCGGCAGCCCGGGCGCGGCGTGCACGGCCGCCGCCAGGCCGAGAAGCAGCGCGCCCGCGCTGATCGCCAGCCACGCTCGCCCGAGCGGCTCGCGGCGGGCGCGATCGAGCCCGCGCGCGGCGAGGAGCGCGAGCGCGAGGTTCGCCAGGAACAGGAACTTCACCGGGGCGCGGAAGTGGCGTACGAGCGGCGTCAGCAGCCAGCCGAGCGGGCCGTGGTTCCCGAGCGCGAGCAGCACGCCGAGCGCGCCGAGCGCCGCGAGCCGAGCCGTCTCGGACGAGCGCCCGGCGCGAGTCGACAGCCACAGCAGCGCGGGGCCGCAGTAGAGGCTCAGCAGGTACGGAAAGCCGTCGGGGAAGAACGGCTGTCCCCAGTAGCCCTGATCCGAGAACGTGTGCACGTCGCCGAACGCGTGCGGCAGCACGGCGTCGAGCAGCACTGCCGGCCGCAGCGAGAACGCGAAGCCTGTCGCCGGCTCGAAGCCCAAGGAGCGCGAGCTGCCTGCAACGAGGCTGCGCACGCCGAGGAGCGCGGGCATCGCCATGAGCAGCGCGAGCAGGACGGCGCCCGCGCCGGCGGCGAGCTTCCGTCGCTCGGGCCGTGAAGGCAGCAGCGCGAGCGTCGCGAGCGCCGTCTGCATCACCGTCTCCGCTCCGAGCGTCGAGACCTGGACCGCGGCGAAGAGCGCGGCGGCGGCCACCCGCCGACGGCTCGGCGCGCTCCACAGCCGCAGCGCGGCGGCGATCACCCACGGCGCCCAGGCCGCGGCGTGATTCAGCTCGAAGAGGTTGACCGTCGAGAGGAAGTAGCCGGACAGGCCGTAGGCGAGCCCCGCCATCCAGACGCCGAAGCCGCCGAGCCCGAGCGCGGCGGCGAGCCAGGAGGCGCCGCACATCGCGAGCAGCTGATGCAGCGGCGGCCCGAAGCGCAGCGCTCCGGCCGCGCCCGCCGCGCGCACGAGCACCAGGTCGACGACGTCGGTCGCGAGGAAGGGCGCGCCCGCGTCGGAGGTCGGATTCCAGAGCGGCCAGACGCCCTGCGACAGGCTGCGCTCGAGAAAGACGGCGTTCGGGTAGTAGTAGTAGGCGACGTCGCGAAAGTAGGGCACGAGCTCGAAGAAGAGCGGACCGGCGAACGTCCACGCCACGAAGGGAACGTGCCCGAGGTACGGCCAGGGAGAACCGGAGCGGGTCGCAGCCTGCTGCGCGCCGCCGCGGGCTGCCATTGCGGAATTGTAAGGCTGTGCGGAGAATAGCCGGGCATGTCCCCCGCGCCCGATGGAAAGAGCCTCACCGTCACCGAGTGGCTGATCTGCTTCGTCGCGGCGCTCGGCTTCGCCTTCGACATCTACGAGCTGCTGATGCTGCCGCTCATCGCGCGGCCGGCGCTCATCGAGCTGCTCGCGGTTCCACAGACGAGCCCTGCGATCAACGCCTGGGTGGGCTGGCTCTTCTGGATCCCGGCTCTGGCCGGAGGTGTCTTCGGCCTGCTCGGCGGCTACCTCACCGACATCCTCGGGCGCCGGCGCGTGTTGGTCTGGAGCATCCTGCTCTACGCCTTCTCCGCGCTCGCGGCCGGCTACGCGACTTCGGCGCCGATGCTGCTGTTCTTCCGAACCACCACGTTCGCCGGGTTCTCGGTCGAGTTCGTGGCCGCCGTGGCCTGGCTCGCCGAGCTCTTCCCGGAGCCGCGCCGGCGCGAGGCCGTGCTCGGTTGGACGCAGGCGTTCTCCTCGATCGGCGGGCTCTCGGTCGCCGCGGTCTACTACCTGGTCGTCCACTTCGCCGACGCGCTGCCCGCGATCCACGGCGCCCACCAGCCGTGGCGCTACGCGCTCATCTCGGGCGTGATCCCGGCGCTGCCTCTCATCCTGATTCGCCCGTTCCTGCCCGAGTCGCCGGTCTGGCGCGAGAAGAAGCAGGCGGGGACGCTCGCGCGCCCGAGCCTCGCGGCGATCTTCGCGGGCGATCTGCGGCGCACCACGATCGTGACCACGATCATGGTCGCGTGCAGCTACGGCGCCGCGCTCGGCGCGATCCAGCAGATGCCCCGCATCGTCCCGGGCCTGGCGGAGGTCGCGTCGCTCGCGCGTCCTGCGCAGGAGAAGGTCGTGGCTTCGGTGCAGCTCTGGCAGGAGCTCGGCGGGCTCGTGGGCCGCGTGCTCATGGCGCTGCTCGCGACCGTCGTCGTCTCGCGCCGGTCGCTGCTACGCCTGTTCCAGGTCCCCGGCCTGCTGGTGCTCCCCGTGGTCTTCGCGCTCGCCGCCCACGCGAGCGTCTCGACCGTGCAGTGGGGCATCGCGCTCTGCGGGCTGCTCACGGTCGCGCAGCTCAGCTTCTGGGGCAACTACCTGCCGCGCGTCTACCCGACCCACCTGCGCGGCACGGGCGAGGGCTTCGCCGCGAACGTGGGCGGCCGGATGATCGGCACATCCGCGGCGTTCGCGACCACGACCCTCGTGGGCGCCATGCAGCAGGGCTCGCCCGCGGAGAAGCTGGGACGGGCCGCAGCCCTGGTCGGCCTCGCCGTCTACGTGATCGGTGTCGCGGCGAGCTTCTTCCTGCCCGAGCCGAAGCGGCAGGAGCTGCCCGACTAACGCGGCCGACGACGGCGCAGGGCGAGCCCGACGAGGCCCGATCCGACGAGCGTCAGCGTGGCGGGCTCGGGGACCGCCGGGGTGCTGTCTTCGAACCGGATGTTGTCAGAGAGTCGTGGCCGAAGCGAGGCCGCCGCTCAGCACCGGAGCCGCCGCCGCCACAAGAGTCGAACGCACCTTGGTCATGGTTTGCCCCCCGCGCGATCGGCCAGCAACACGCGAACCGACAACGACCGCGTTTCAGCTCAAGAAGTTACACGGATGAGCCGGACCTCGTGTGTAAAGAAAGACGACCGCCGTTGTCAGCGCCCCGGCATCGCTGATGCAACCCGCACGAGCCGGGACCGGTATTACTCCCAGAAGGCGGCGGTCGCCGCCAAGAGGCCCGATCTCCTTGAGCTCTGAAGCCGCGCTGCCGTTTCCGATCCCCGGCCTGCGGGCCGGCGACTCGAGCGTCGGGCGGCCGGCGCGCTCGCCGGCCGTCTCGGCGCTCGGCTCCGCCACCGACGACGCGCTCATCGAAAGGGTCGCGCGGGGAGACCGGGACGCCTTCGCACTCCTGTACAGGCGCTACGAGCGGCCGGTCTTCGGGGTGCTGCTCCGGCTCGGCGGCCAGCGCGCGCTCGCCGAGGAATGGCTGCAGGAAGCCTTCACGCGCGTCTGGCTCGCAGCCGGCACGCACGACCCCGCGCGCGGCGCGGTGCGACCCTGGATCTTCGCGATCGCGCTCAACACGGCGCGCAGCGAGCTCGGCCGCAAGCGCCACCGCGCGCCGCACGTCTCGATCGACGAGGCTGGGCTCGAGCTCAAGGACACGAGCGGCGGCGAACCGCGGCTCGCCGAGCGGCTCGACGGCGAGCGGCGCGCGGAAGCGCTCGCCGAGGCGGTGCGCGAGCTACCCGAGCACCTGCGCGAGGTGATCGTGCTGCGCTGCACGCGCGAGCTGTCGTTCGCGGAGATCGCCGAGGTCACGGGATCGCCGCAGGGGACGCTCAAGTCGCGCTTCCACCGCGCGACGCAGGCGCTCAAGGCAGCGGTCGCCCGCCGGGAAGCAGGCGCGCGGTGAGCCATCCCTCGCTCGACGCGCTCCTCGAGCTGCACTTCGACGAGGCGAGCTCCGGCGAGCGCGCCGCGCTCGAGGCCCACCTCCGGAGCTGCCGCGAGTGCGCCGGCCACCTCTTCGAGCTGCGCCGGCTCGAGCGATCGCTGGCACTGGGGCCGGACGACGCGCCGCCCGAGGACGGCCTCGAGCGGGTGCTCGCGCGCGTGGCCGAAGTGCGGCCGGTCCCGCGCCGCCGCAGCGAGTGGGCGCTCGTGACCGTGCCGTGCGGCGCGGCCATGGCCGCGGGCATCTGGGCGATCCGCGCGGGTGGCGAGCGGCTGACGGCGCTCGGCCTCGTCGCGGGCGCGCCGCTCGGGCTCTCGGGCGAGCTCTTCGGCCTGTCGCTCGCCGCGCTCGGCCTGGTGGTGGCCGGGGCGCTCGTGACGCTCGCGCTCGCGCCGGTCCTGATCCTCGAGTCCAACGGGAGGTCGTGATGCACGCCAAGAAGAAGCTCATCTCCAGGCTCGCCATCGGCGCGGGCGCCGTGCTGGTGATCTCGGCGATCGTGGGCCTCGTCGGCCTGCGCATCGAGCTCACGGGCCGCAGCCGCTTCGAGGACCAGCAACAGCGCGCGAAGCTCGAGCGGATCGAGAAGGCGCGCGCCTACCTCGGCGAGCTCGCCAAGCGCATCGACAGGCTGCCCGTGGACCCGACGCTCGTGAGCGAGATCGAGTCGCACTATTTCGAGGAGGCGGCGGGCGGGCCGCTCTACGTGTGGGCGATGGACACCAAGGGCGGCTTCCAGTTCGGCGTGCCGCAGGCGGCCTTCAGCAAGGTCAACGCGGTCTACGACAGCGAGGTGACGCCGCGGCTCAAGGAGGGCGTCTTCCTCGACCGCCAGACGTTCCTGATGAACCTGGTGGACGACAGCGACGAGATCGCCCCCGAGCTGGTCGCGGCGGAGGGCAAGAAGGAGCGCGCCGAGGGCCGCGTCGTCGAGCTCGTCGAGCGCGGCAGCCGCTGGCGCTCCAACAACTGGCAGCCCGAGAACTCGTTCGTGCTCTCGACGCCGCTCAAGAAGCAGGACGGCTCGGCGCTCGGCAGCCTCTACCTCAAGCGCACGCCGGTGCGCGAGAGCACCTGGTACCGCCGCGATTCGCTGCTCGAGGCCATGCTCGGGGGCTCGGCGGGGTTCATGGGCGCTTCCGCCGCGTTCCTGTGGGTGCTGCTGCCGACGTGGGTCTACGTGGACGCGCGCGAGCGCGGCGTGCGGCGCGCGCCGCTGTTCGCTTTCCTCACCGTGATCTCCTCGCTCGTCGGGCTCGTGGTCTACCTCATCGCACGGCCCGAGCAGCCGCGCCGGCTCACCTGCCCGGGCTGCGCGCGCGAGGTGAACGGCGGCGCCTACTGCCCGCACTGCGGCCGCGACCTGTCGTCCGCCTACTGCGCCACCTGCCGGTATCCGCTCAAGCCCGAGTGGGCCTTCTGCCCGACCTGCCGCACGGAGATCAAGCCGCAGCCCCCGGCCGCGGCACCCGTGCCCGAGGCGGCGAGCTCCTAGTTTTCGAACCTGGGCCGGGTTCGCGAGCGTAGCGGCTCACGGAGGTCAGCATGCCGGCTGTCTCGGCGCCGAAGGGCGCGGCCGAGCTCGGACGGCCGCTCGTCGGCGCGCTCTTCGTCTCGAGCGTGCTCCTGTCGGTCGTCTCCTGGTACACGACGCAGCAGGGCATGGCGCTCTACCTCTCGCCCTGGTTCGCGCTCCTCGCCTCGCTGGGCGTCCAGTCGGCGCTGGTGCTGGTCGCCTGGCTGGTCGGTGTCAGCGAGGGCCGCCGCGGGCTCCTGATCGCCGTCTACGCGCTCACCGCCACGGTCTCGATCGCGTTCTCGTACGTGAGCCTGCACACCTGGTTTGCCGCGCGCGAGCGGCCGGCGCTGGTCGAGCGCCGGCTCTACGACGCGCTCACCGCCGCGGCCGGCCGCGCCGAGCTCCAGCTCACGGCGGCGGTCGCGGAGGCCCAGCAGCACGTGCTCGCGCTCGACGAGATGACGGCGGCCGAGAAGGCCCACGGCTTCATCTCGCGCGCGGAGGACCGCGACCCCTGGCTCGCCGGCGTGCGCGAGGCCGTGGCCCGCGAGGCCGCGAGCTACGCCGCCTCCTATCCGGAGGGCGCCGGCGCCGGCCTGCGCTACACGGCTTTCGACCGCCACACGCGCCTCGCGCGCCAGACGCTCGAGCGGCTGCGTGTGTCGCTGGCTCAGCTCGCGAGCCTCCACGGCGCGCTCAAGCCGCTCGACGCGAGCGAGGATCAGCTGCGGGCCTTCCGCAGGGTGTGGGACGCGCTGCCCTGGGGCGAGATCCGGGACACGCTGCATGCCGAGGTCGAGATACCGCAGGTGCCCGCCTACTCCGACTTCGTCGATCGCGCGGCCTCGGGCCAGGAGGACCTGGTGATCGCCTTCTCCGAGCTGTTCACGGCCCCGACCAGCCGCCACGTCATCGCGTTCACGCTCGCGGCCTTCATCGACGTGATCGTGTTCCTGCTCGCGTTCGCCTCCGGTCCTTTCTTCTTCGGCTCCCCGGAGTCGCGCTGGCTGGCGGCCGCCGCGGCTCTCGACGGCCTCGAGGTCCAGCCGTTCGTGCGCGGGCTGCTCCGGAAGTCGGAGGCGGGCCCCGAGGGAGTGCCGCGGGTGGACGCGCTTCGGCTCAGCGCCGGCGAGCGGCAGCTCGTGCTCGTGCTCCGCTCCCACGGTCTCGCGGCGCCGGCCGTGGAGGACGGCCGCCGCTTCCACCTGCTCGACGCCGCCTTCCACCAACGGCTCGTCGAATCGCTGGCCGAGCCGGGCCTCGCGCTGCGCGCGGCCAAAGCGGAGGCCGCCCCGAGCGCCGCGGGCTGAACGCGCCAATTCCCGCGCAGACGTGGGCCCTTGTGCCCGCACCGGCGAAAGAGTAGACATTCGCCCCATGCACCTCCAAGCCCTCGACTGGGTGATCGCACTCGCCTCGGTCGCCATCTGCTTCGCGCCCGCGCTCTTCTTCGGAAAGCGGTCCGGCAAGAGCACCGCAGAGTTCTTCGCCTCGGGCCGCTCGGTGCCCTGGTGGCTCGCCGGCCTCTCGATGGTCGCCACCACCTTCTCGAGCGACACGCCCAACCTGGTGACCGACATCGTGCGTCGCCA
>Ga0335076_10002216_pt1 | contig 19219 bp, 15 predicted proteins | sample Lox_Sample_25_FD_206717 | JGI IMG/M metagenome (GOLD analysis project Ga0335076, IMG submission 206717) | Soil microbial communities from Loxahatchee National Wildlife Refuge, Florida, United States - Lox_Sample_2.5 | ecosystem: Environmental > Terrestrial > Soil > Wetlands | place: USA...
CGCCGTCCCCTCAGGCCCTGCCGTTCCCTCTAGTCCCGTCGCCCCCAGGAGCCCTGCAGGCCACCTCAGCCCTCCCAGTACCGACAGTCCCACCGGCAAGAAGCAACCCAAGGTCATCAGCGCGTGGGCCGTGCACTACTCCAGGCGGCGCCAGTTCGTCGCCGAGGCCCGCGCCCGCCGCGCGGCGAACCCCCGGCGCGCGTCCCTGGGCTTCCCGTCCGCGGGCCGGGCCGTGTCCGGCGACCGCGGCCTGTCCTACGGCGCTCCCGCCCCGGAGACCTCCACCGCGGAAGCCGAAGCGAAGAAGGTCGTCCGCCTGCTCAGCGAGCGCGCCACCGCCGCCCGCGCCGAAGCCGTCTGGGCCGCCGGCACCGCGGACCCCGCCAGCCAGCCATCCGCCGCAGGACCAGGCACCAGATCGGGGGTCACTACCGGATCGCGGGCCACCGCCGAAACAAGGGCCACCGCCGAAACAACGGCCACCGAGGCAACACGGGCCAACGGGACCGCCGCCATGAATGCAGCCGGCTGGGCCGAACCTCTGACCAGCGCGTGGAGCGGCCGGGCTATCGCCGCGCTCGTCATTCCCGCGCTGATCGTGCTCATCGTCTGGCTACTCTGAGCCCCGACCGAGGTAACCAGGCCCCGTAGGCGCTGGAGTCGCCCAGCTTGGCGCAGGGCAGGCCCCGCAGCGCCGAAACATAGTCGGCCGGGGCGCCCGCCCGTTCGGCCGAATCGGCGAGGATCCCGATGCTCCGGGCCGAAGGCAGCCCGCCCTCGTAGAAGTTGAGCACGTACAGCCAGGCGAGCACGTCGCCGTCCAGGATCTCGACCCGCACCTTGACGCGACGATAGTAACCGAGAGTGACGCCGTCCCAGTTGTCGAGTTCCTTCTCGTCGTACTCCGACAGGTCGTAGAGGACGACGAATACCCGCGCGCCTGGCTCCTCCGCCACCGTCGCCATGGCACCGTCCCAGCCGATGTCCTCGCCGCCGAACGTCAGCCGCCACCCCTCCAGCCAGCCGCTTTCACGCTGGGGCGAATGCGGGCAGCGCAGCAGCATCTGCGCCGGATCCATGTTGCTGCCGTAGGCCGCGTACAGTGCCACGGGGGAAAGCGTACGGCGTCGCACCCGCGCAGGAAGCGCATTGGCCCGCCCCGGTACCTGACCGCGATCAACTCGAGCGGGAGAGTTACTAATTGTGAGCCTGACACGTCAGAGAATCGCGATTGCTGCCCGTGCGACGTGCACCGACTGCTCGCGCATGCCCAGAAGGCCTGCACTCGCAGCCGGTTTCGCATAACGCTCACGCAGTGCCCGGCTCAGTGCGACGGGCGCCCCAGGTCCGGGTCGTCCGGGGCGGACAGCCCGTGCCGCCGCAGCCGGGACACCCGGATGTCGTCGGCGTACATGGCGACGATGCCCACGCTGCAGATCAGGAACAGCCCGGGCACCGCGATGCGGATCCACAGCGCGCCGGGCAGCAGCGCCAGCGCCGCGCAGAGCGGCAGCATCAAGATCAGGTGCCGGGTGGTGAGCCGGCCGCGCCATCCGGCGTCGGTCAGCTCGTGCCTGACCCACTCCCGGTTCCGCTCCGGCAGCCGGGCTCCCAGCGCGAACAGGGCCTGACGCCCCAGGCCCGGGTCCCCCGGCAGCCTGCCCACTATGCTTGCCCAGGATGTTCGCGCCATCCGGAGGCCCTCCGGGCCACCGGCCGCTCGCACGGGGTCAAAAGACCCGTGCTCGCTAGCCGGTACCGGATGGCACTCACGCTTGCCCAGGATGTTCGCGCCATCCGGAGGCCCTCCGGGCCACCGGCCGCTCGCACGGGATCAAAAGACCCGTGCTCGCTAGCCGGTACCGGACGGCACTCACTTGTGATCAGTCCGTGAGCTCGCAGATGGCCGAGTCGGCGCTGACCGTCTGCCCCACCTCGACGGACAGCCCGGTCACGGTGCCGTCCTTGTGCGCGGTCAGCGGCTGTTCCATCTTCATCGCCTCGAGTACCACGATAACGTCGCCGGCCGACACTTGCTGGCCCTCGCTGGCGGCGATCTTGACGATCGTGCCCTGCATCGGGCTGACCAGCGTATTGCCCGAACCCGCCGGGGCTGATCGCCGGGCACGACCGGAGCCGCGGGCCCGTTCGGCCCCGGCGGAGCCGGCATCGGTACGGCGGCCCGCCGCGAGCCCGGCGGGAACCACCACCTCGAGCCGCTTTCCGGCGACCTCGACGGTCAGCTTCTCCCGCTCCGGCGCGGGAGCGGCCCCGGCGGTCTCCTGGGGCGGCATGGGCGTGTCGAATTCGGTCTCGATCCAGCGGGTGTGCACCCGCAGCGGCTCGCCGGCGAACGCCGGGTCGGCGACCACGGCCCGGTGGAAGGGGAGCACGGTGGGCATCCCGCCCAACTCGAACTCGGCCAGCGCGCGGGCCGAACGCGCCACGGCCTGCGCCCGGCTGGCACCGGTCACGATCAGCTTGCCGATCAGCGAGTCGAATACCTGCGGGACCGTCATCCCGGCCGTGTACCCGGCGTCCAGCCGGACGCCGGGCCCGGACGGCGGGTTCCAGCTGCTGATCGTGCCCGGCGCGGGCAGGAAGTTCCGGGCCGGGTCCTCGGCGTTGATCCGGAACTCGATCGAGTGCCCGCGGGCGGGCGGGTCGTCGTAGCCGAGCGGCTCGCCGTCGGCGATGCGGAACATCTCGCGCACCAGGTCGATGCCGGTGACCTCCTCGCTGACCGGGTGCTCGACCTGCAGCCGGGTGTTGACCTCGAGGAAGCTGATCGTGCCGTCCTGGCCGGCGAGGAACTCGCAGGTGCCCGCGCCGACGTAGCCGGCCAGCCGCAGGATGTCCTTGGAGGACCGGTACAGCGCCTCGGTCTGCGCCGCGGACAGGAACGGGGCCGGCGCCTCCTCGACCAGCTTCTGGTGCCGGCGCTGCAGCGAGCAGTCCCGGGTCGAGACCACCACCACGTGCCCGTGCGCGTCGGCCAGGCACTGGGTTTCCACGTGCCGCGGCCGGTCCAGGTACCGCTCGACGAAGCACTCGCCCCGGCCGAACGCCGCGGTGGCCTCCCGCACCGCCGACTCGTACAGGTCGGCGACCTCCTCCTCGCGCCAGGCCACCTTGAGCCCGCGGCCGCCGCCGCCGAACGCCGCCTTGATCGCCAGCGGGTAGCCGTGCTCCCGGCCGAACGCCAGGACCTCGCCGGCGTCCCGCACCGGATCCGGGGTGCCGGGGGTGAGCGGCGCCCCGGCCGCCAGGGCGATGTGCCTGGCCTTGACCTTGTCGCCGAGCGCCTCGATGGCCTCGGGCGGGGGGCCGATCCAGGTCAGGCCCGCCGCGGTGACCGCGCGGGCGAAGCCGGCGTTCTCGGCCAGGAACCCGTAGCCGGGGTGCACCGCGTCCGCGGCGCAGCCCATCGCCACCTTGATGATCTTGTCGATGTCCAGGTACGTCTCCTGGCTGGTCGACCCGCCCAGCGCATAGGCCTCGTCGGCCATCTGCGCGGGCAGCCCGTCCAGATCGGGTTCGGCGTAGACGGCCACGCTGGCCAGCCCGGCGTCCCGGCAGGCCCGCACCACCCGGACGGCGATCTCGCCACGGTTCGCGATCAGCACCTTCCGCACGGCGGCCTCCCTGGTGTGTTGCTGCACAGGAGTCTAATGCTGACCTAATTGTCGCCCGCGCGGTCCGGCCGGAAGTCCCGTCATGGGGGTGACGAACAGCACTAGCCGCGCCGGGTTTGTCTCCCGCCGTAGGCCCTTCCTCAACCGAAGTGTGATCTTGGGTACGTAGAGTGAACGCCAGGCCGGTCGGGAGACCGTCACTTGGGGCTGGGGATTCGGCGGTCGTCGGCGCACTGACCTGCGGCGGCGACATCTCGTTACGACGTGGTAACGAAAGCGTGACTAAGCTATCCGCTTTTGCCCGGCGTGCGTTGAGTACTAAGAACAGCGGGGCGGAACGGAAGGAGCCCGGGGTGCGCCTGATCATCTCGGAGCACCGGCGATGAGCGTGCTTGGCATGCTGGCGTGGTGCGCGGCGGCGGTGAGCCTGTGGCTCGGCGCGCGCCGGTACGACCACGGGGTCGCGCGGGGCTACCGGTGGCTGGCGCTCGGCGCCGCGCTCTACTGCGCCGGGCTGGTCGTGGCCGGGATCCGCGGCGTCTCGCCGAACCCGGCCCCGGACCTGTCGTTCACCGACCTGCTCCCGTTGCTGGCCCTGGCCGCGCTGGCCGTCGGCACCGCGGTGCTGAGCACGGCCGAACGGGACGGCGGCAGCCGTGCGCGGGCCGAGGCCCCGGCCGGGCCCAGGGATTCGGTCCTGCCCGGGCTCGCCGACGGCTACGTGCTGGCCGTCGCGCTGCTGGTGATCGGCTGGATCACGCTGTTCAGCGGGGAATTCCACCGCTCCGGCGAACGGCCGGGCACCTTCCTGCTCGCGCTCATCCACCCGCTGGCGGACCTGGCCGTGCTCGGCGCGCTGCTGCCCATGGTCACTGCCGCCTGGCGCCGGGCGGCGCTGCCCTACCTGGCGGTGCTCGCCATCGCCGTCGGCGACGCGCTGGCCGTCGGCCAGCGGGTGCTCGGCGGCCACCTGGGCGTCGCCGCGCAGCTGATGCCGGTGCTCGCGGCGCTGCTGCTGGCCGTGGCGCCGTGGCGGCTGACCGGGGACGCCTGGGCCCGGCGGACGACGAGCTCGGCCGCGACCACCGTGATCGCGGTGCTGGCCGCCGCGGTGGCCACCGTGGTGGTGATCGGGAACGGCCTGGCCGGGGCGCCGGCCTCCGGGATCGCGCTGGTCGTGGCGGGCGGCGCCGGGGTGCTCGTGCTGGCCACCCGGGTCGTCATGCTGGTCCGCGAGAACGGGGTGGTGCTGCGGATCTGGCGGGAGTCCAGCCGGAGCCTGCGCGACCTGGCCGCCCGGACCAGCGACGTGGTGGTGGTCTGCGACCTGGACGGCGTGATCAGGTACGCCAGCCCGGCGGTCGGGGATTACGGCTACCCGCCCGGCGCGCTGGCCGGGCACCGGCTGCTCGACTACGTCCACCCGGAGGACAGGTCCGCCGCGCTGGCGTCGGCCCGGCTTGCCCTCGGCGGCTACCATCCCGAGGGCTCGCTGGGCCCGGCCGGGTCGCCGGCGGGGGAGGCCGCCGAGGGGGCCGAAGGATCCGAGGGGTCCCAGGGGCTCACCCGCTCCGGCCGGTTCCCGGTCCGGGTCCGGGCCGCCGACGGGACCTGGCGGCACATCGAGTCCACCGTGCTGCGCTACCAGGCGCCCGGCGAGCCCATCCAGATGCTGGTCACCGCCCGCGACGTGAGCGACCAGGTGGCGCTGCGCCAGCAGGTCACGCACCTGACCTTCCACGACGGGCTGACCGGGCTGCCGAACCGGGCCTACGTCGAGGAGCGCGCCCGGGACGTGCTGCGCGACGCCGCGGCCGCCCGGCGCACCGGCGTGATCTTCCTCGACCTGGACCGCTTCACCGCGGTCAACGACTCGGTCGGCCACGGCGCCGGCGACCTGGTGCTGGCGCAGGCGGCCCGGCGGCTGCGCGCCGTCGTCCCGGTGCACGACACCGTGGCCCGCTGGGGCAGCGACGAGTTCGCCGTGCTGGCCGAGAACGCGGGCAGCGTGCAGGAGGTGGCCGAGATGGCCGAGCGGCTGGCCGGCGCGGTCGCCGCGGAACCGTTCCGGGTGGCCGGCCAGCGGATCGCGCTCACCGCCAGCGTCGGCGTCGCGCTGGCCGACGTCGAGCCGCCCGGCCTGGTGCTGCGCAACGCGGACGTGGCAATGTCCCGGGCGAAGGACGCGGGCGGCGACCGGGTCGAGGTCTACGCCGCGCACATGCACGCGGACGTGGTGCGCAGGCTCGAGATCGTCAGCGACCTGCAGCGGGCCATCGGCGACGGCGAGCTCGCGCTGCAGTACCAGCCGGTCGTGGAGCTGGCGACGTCCCGCGTCGTCGGGGCGGAGGCGCTGGTCCGCTGGTGGCACGGCGACCAGGCGGTCCCGCCGCGGGAGTTCCTGGCCGCCGCCGAGGAATCCGGCCTGATCGTCCAGCTCGGCGAGTGGGTGCTCCGCGAGGCGTGCACCCAGGGCGCCGCCTGGCGGCATTCGGCCGCGGGGGACGTCGGGATCTCGGTGAACCTGTCCGCGCGGCAGATCGCCGCGCCCGGGTTCGGCGGCCGGGTGAGTGCGATCCTGGCCGGCACCGGGCTGCCGGCCGACGCGCTCACCGTCGAGGTGAGCGAGCGGATCCTGGTCGAGGAGGACGAGCTGATCATCGAGCGGCTCGCGGACCTGCACCGGCTCGGCGTCCGGATGGCCGTGGACGACTTCGGCACCGGCTACGCCTCGCTGGCCCACCTGCGCCGGCTTCCGCTGGACATCATCAAGATCGACTCCTCGTTCGTGGCCGGCCTCGATCACGACGACACGCTCACCCTGCTGACCAGGACCGTGGTCCAGCTCGGGCGCGACCTCGGCCTGCGGGTCATCGCCGAGGGCATCGAGCAGCCGCGCCAGCTCCGCGCGCTGCGCGAGATGGGCTGCGACTACGGCCAGGGCTTCCTGGTGGCCAGGCCGATGGGCGCGTCCGGGGTGGCGGCGCTGATCGACGCGCCGGGCGGCGCCGGAGACGGGCCGGACCCGCGGCCCGTCTCGGAATGTGAGACAACACCCGCCATCGGTTGACGTCCGGTTTCCGGATGGCAGTAAGGTGATACCCGTGAAGTGCCCGCAGATCCTCGTACTTGGCCGGCGCGCAGGCAGCTGACCGAGCAGCTCACTGCGCGCTCCCCTCGACTGCCGTCAGGCACGAGGGGATTTTTTATGCCGCCTGATCCGAGCAATGGAGACCTACCGATGACCGAGCAGATGACGGGCCGCAAGGGACCCACGGGCACCGAGCGCCCAGCCGGGACTCTGTCGGCTCCCCCCGGGGCCGTGCCGGCCCCGGGGGGGACGACCCCCCCGGGCCCCTCCGCGGCCGCGACCGGACCGTCGGGTCCCAGCCCGCGGGACCTGGCCGCACGCTCGCCCCACCATCAGAGCGCCCGCCCCGCCGACCAGTCCCGCCCGGCCGGGGCCCCGCTGCCCGCTGCCCCGGGGACCCCGGCGCCCCCGCCCGCCGCCGTCCCGGCCGCGCCGCCGGGTGCCGCGGCCGCGCCGCGCGTGCCGGTCACCAGCCCGGGCAAGACGCGGGCCACCGGTGCCCAGGCGCTGGTGTACGCGCTCGAGCGGGTCGGCGCGGACGTGGTGTTCGGCATCCCGGGCGGAGCCATCCTGCCGGCCTACGACCCGCTGCTCGACTCCAAGTCGATCCGGCACATCCTGGTCCGGCACGAGCAGGGCGCGGGCCACGCGGCCACCGGGTACGCCCAGGCCACCGGGCGCGTCGGCGTGTGCATGGCGACCAGCGGGCCGGGCGCCACCAACCTGGTGACGCCGATCGCCGACGCCTACATGGACTCGGTCCCGCTGGTGGCCATCACCGGGCAGGTGTCGACCAGCCTGATCGGCACCGACGGCTTCCAGGAGGCCGACATATCCGGCATCACGATCCCGATCACCAAGCACAACTTCCTGGTCACCAAGCCCGAGGACATCGCCCGCACCATCGGCGAGGCGTTCCACGTGGCCGCGACCGGCCGGCCGGGGCCGGTGCTGGTGGACGTGGCCAAGGACGCGATGCAGGCCGGCACCGAGTTCACCTGGCCGGTCCCCTTCGACCTGCCCGGCTACCACCCGGTGACCAGGCCGCACGCCCGCCAGGTGCGCGAGGCCGCGAAGCTGATCAGCGAATCGCGGCGGCCGGTGCTCTACGTCGGCGGCGGCGTGATCAAGGCGCGCGCGGCCGGCCAGCTGCGCGAGCTCGCCGAGCTGACCGGCATCCCGGTGGTCACCACGCTGATGGCCCGGGGCGCGTTCCCCGACCGGCACCCGCAGCACATGGGCATGCCCGGCATGCACGGCACGGTGGCCGCGGTCGGCGCGCTGCAGCAGGCCGACCTCATCGTCGCGCTGGGCACCAGGTTCGATGACCGGGTGACCGGCAAGCTGGACACGTTCGCGCCGGATGCGCTGATCGTGCACGCCGACATCGACCCGGCCGAGATCTCCAAGAACCGCCACGCCGACGTGCCCATCGTCGGCGACTGCCGCGAGGTGATCGCCGACCTGGCCGCCGCGGTGCGGGCCGAGCACGAGCAGGGTCGGCGGGCGGACCTGACCGCCTGGCGGGCCCAGCTGGACAAGTGGCGGGAAACCTACCCGCTGGGCTACGACGAGCCGGACGACGGCACGCTCGCGCCACAGCACGTGATCGAGCGGATCGGGAAGATCGCCGGCCCCGAGGCGGTGTACGTCGCCGGCGTCGGCCAGCACCAGATGTGGGCGGCCCAGTTCATCGACTACGAGCACCCGGGCACCTGGATCAACTCCGGCGGCCTGGGCACGATGGGCTTCGCCGTGCCCGGCGCGATGGGCGCCAAGGTCGGCCGCCCGGACGCCACCGTGTGGGCGATCGACGGGGACGGCTGCTTCCAGATGACCAACCAGGAACTGGCCACCTGCGCCCTGGAGGGCATCGCAGTCAAGGTGGCGATCATCAACAACGGCAGCCTCGGCATGGTCCGCCAGTGGCAGACGCTGTTCTACAACGAGCGCTACTCCAATACCGACCTGCACCCTGCGGAGCAGGCGCGCAAACAGCCCGGCACCCGCGTCCCCGACTTCGTCAAGCTCGCCGAGGCCTACGGCTGCGAGGGCATCCGCTGCGAGCAGACGGCCGACGTGGACAAGGTGATCGAGCGGGCCATGGCCATCGAGGACCGCCCGGTCGTGATCGACTTCATCGTGCACAGGGACGCCATGGTCTGGCCTATGGTCGCGGCCGGCACCAGCAACAACGACATCAAGTTCGCGCGCGGCATGGCGCCCGACTGGGGAGGCAGTTCCGAATGAACGGGCAGGACGCGCAGCTGCGCGCGGACGCCAGGGGAGGAGCGGCAGCATGACGAGGCACACTCTCTCCGTCCTGGTGGAAAACAAGCCAGGGGTCCTGGTGCGGATCGCGGGCCTGTTCGCCCGGCGGGGCTTCAACATCGACTCCCTCGCGGTCGGGCCCACCGAGCACGAGGAGATCTCCCGGATCACGATCGTGGCCAACTGCGACGAGCACCCGCTCGAGCAGGTGACCAAGCAGCTGAACAAGCTGGTCAACGTGCTGAAGATCGTCGAGCTCGAGCCGGCCACCACCGTGCAGCGCGAGCTGATCCTGATCAAGGTCAGGGCCGACGCCGAGAGCCGGTCCCGGGTACTCGAGGCGGTCAACCTGTTCCGGGCCAAGGTGGTGGACGTCGCGCTCGACGTGATCACCGTCGAGGCGACCGGGAACCGGGACAAGCTCGACGCGCTGATCAGGGTCCTCGAGCCGTTCGGGATCAAGGAGCTGGTCCAGTCGGGGATGGTCGCCATCGGCCGCGGCGGCCGCTCGATCACCGACCGCGCGCTGCGGCCCGTCGAGCGCAGCGCCTAGATTTCCACCGATCACAAACAGTGCTTCACCCAAAAGTTCGCGTTATGCAAAGAACCCGCTGTGGTTGCTGGCTTCTCACCTGCACCGATCGCTCGCGTAGGCCCCAAGGGTGGGCCCGGGGGAAAAGCCCCGGGTAAAAGCCCCGGGGGAAAAGCCCCGGGGGAAAAGCCCCGGGGGAAAAGCCCCGGGGGAAAAGCCCCGGGGGAAAAGCCCCGGGTAAAAGCCCCGGGTAAAAGCCCCGGGTAAAAGCCCCGGGTAAAAGCCCCGGGTAAAAGCCCCGGGGCAAAGCAGGGCCTGCGCTCGCGAGCCGGTTTTGCATAACCCTCACGGAAAGGCCCGATCAGTGGCAGAGATTTTCTACGACGACAGCGCCGACCTCTCCGTCATCCAGCGCAGGCATGTCGCCGTCCTCGGTTACGGCAGCCAGGGGCACGCGCACGCGCTCTCGCTCCGCGACTCCGGCGTGGACGTGCGCGTCGGGCTGCCCGAGGGGTCCAAGAGCCGGGAGAAGGCGGCAGACGACGGCCTGCGGGTGACCACACCCGGCGAGGCGTGCGAGGAAGCGGACCTGATCATGGTCCTGATCCCGGACCACCTGCAGCGCCAGCTGTACGCGGAGGCGATCGCGCCCTCGCTGGTGGAGGGCGACGCGCTGTTCTTCGCCCACGGCCTGAACATCCGGTACGACCTGATCACCCCGCCGGACGGCGTGGACGTGTGCATGGTCGCGCCCAAGGCGCCCGGCCACCTGGTGCGGCGCCAGTTCGCGCAGGGCCGCGGCGTGCCCATGCTGGTGTGCGTCGAGCGGGACGCGACCGGCCACGCGTGGCCGCTCACCCTGGCCTACGCCAAGGCCATCGGCGGCACCCGCGCGGGCGCGCTGAAGAGCACCTTCACCGAGGAGACCGAGACTGACCTGTTCGGCGAGCAGACCGTGCTCTGCGGCGGCGTGGCCGAACTGATCAAGGCCGGCTTCGCCACCCTGGTCGAGGCGGGCTACCAGCCCGAGTCGGCCTACTTCGAGTGCCTGCACGAGATGAAGCTGATCGTGGACCTGATGTACGAGGGCGGCATCTCCAAGATGTACTGGTCGGTGTCGGATACCGCCGAGTACGGCGGCTACACCCGCGGCCCGCGGCTGATCAACGAGCAGACCCGCGAGGAGATGCGCCGCATCCTGGGCGAGATCCAGGACGGCTCGTTCGCCCGCGAGCTGGTCGAGGAGTTCGACGCGGGCAAGCCCAACTTCCTCAAGCGCCGCGAGGCCGAGCGCGGCGAGCAGATCGAGCAGGTCGGCGCGCGGCTGCGGCCGCTGATGTCCTGGCTCGCCGAGGACGAATAGCGCGGCTGACGTTTGACCGCCCCGGACGGGGTAGCGGGTCCTGATGGCAGTGAACAGCACGCAAACCAGGACCCCAGACCACGCCCGCACCGGCCCGGACCCGGCCACCCCGGTGTCCTCCGCCCGGCGCACCCGTCCGGGGCAGGCTGTTCCGGCCGCCCCGCCGGGCCCGGTCCCCGTCGCCGGTACCGGGCCGGAGCCGTCGGCGTCGGCCGCCCACGTGCTGACGGCCTACCTCCGATTGCAGGTCGCCGAGCTGCGGTCACTCGATCCGAAGGTACGCGCCGACGAGTTCGATGCGGTCCACCAGATGCGCGTGACCACCCGCAGGCTACGCGGAACCCTGCGCTCGTTCGGCCCGGTCATCCCGCGTCCGGCGACCGGGCCGCTGGCCGCGGAGCTCAGCTGGCTCGGCGGCCTGCTGGGCGCGGCCCGGGACGGCGAGGTGCTGCCCTGGCACCTGCAGGCCAGCCTGGAGCCGGTCCCGGTCGAGCTGATCATCGGCCCGGTCCAGGCGCGGATCCAGGGCCACTTCGCCCCGCGGCGGGCCGCCGCCCGGGCAGCGCTGATCGAAGCCCTCGACTCCGAGCGCTACGCCACCTTGCTGGCCGGCCTGGACCGGCTGGCGCTGGAGCCGCCGCTGGGCCCGCAGGCCGCGGCCCCGGCCGGCGACGTGCTGCCGGCCGCGGTGCACCGGGCCTACCGGCAAGCTGACAGGCGGATGCGCCGGGCCAGGCGCGCGCCGCGCGGCCAGGCCAGGGACACCGCCTTGCACGAGGCGCGCAAGTCGGCCCGGCGCGCCAGGTACGCGGCCGAGGCCGCCCGCCCGGCGGTCGGCCGGCCCGCCGCCAAGTTCGCGAGGCAGATGAAGAAGGTCCAGACGGTCGCCGGGGACCACCAGGACACCGTGATCGCCCGCCAGGCGGCCCGGGATCTCGGCATCGGCGCGCACCTGGCCGGCGAGAACGCCTTCACCTACGGCCTGCTCTACGAGCGCGAGCTGCACCAGGGCGAACGGCTGCAGGCCAGCGCCTGGAAGACCTGGAAGCGGGCCGCCCGCCCCCGGTACCGCCGCTGGATGCGGTAAGTTCTCCGAGATCAGGATCGCCTGCACGCGTTCCAGGCTCTGCCGGCGGCGCAGTTCCAGCTGTCCGCCGTCGCGCCGCTGCGCTGAGATCGACGCCACCTTCTCCGCCGGCGCCTGAGCGTCCAGGTTGCCGACGTGCACCAGCCGGGCCGTCCAGGCCAGCCCGGCCACGATGAACAAGATCACGCCCGCGAGCGCGATCGCCAGGATCACATGCTGACCGTAACTCGCCCGGCGTCCGGCGTCATCCGCAGCCCCGTTTCCCGGGCGTGCCTGGTGCTGCGCGAGGTGGCCGCTAGGACGTAAAAATAGTGTCTCGCATGCTGAGACGGCAGGCCGGCAGCCAGCCGGGTCCGGGTAAGCTGGCAAGAACTATGCGGCGCTTCGTACTCGTAGCCAGCCGCAGCGGGGTTCCGGGCACCTGATCCAGGCAGGCCAGCGACCGCTGCGGGGATAGCGGCTGGCCGTAAGACCGTTCTGGCTCACGATCAGGAGCGTAATCGTGTACGACATGTATCCCTGGGACTCTGCTAGCCAGGGGGACTACCCCCCCGACCCCCTCCGTTCCCGGAGGAAATCGTCGCCCGCCCGCGAGACCTCGCCGGCCCGGGCCATCCAGGCCGCGCTCGACCGGCGCGACAACGGCGGGGACACGGCCGCCGCGGCCACGCCGCCCGCGGCCGGGCCCGCCCCCGCGCCGCCCGCGGCCGGGCCCGCCCCCGCGCCGCCCGCGACTCAGCCCACTGCCGGCCGGACCGGCCAGTAAGGTTCTGTGCATGGGTTCACGGACTATCAGGCTCGCCGTCGTCGGCGGCGACGGAATCGGCCCCGAGGTGACCGCCGAGGCGCTCAAGGTGCTGCGCGCGGCGGCGCCCGGGGTCATCATCGACCAGACCAGCTACGACCTCGGCGCGCAGCGCTGGCACCGCACCGGGGAGACGCTGCCCGACGCGGTGCTCGAGGAGATCAGGGGACACGACGCGATCCTGCTCGGCGCGGTCGGCGACCCGAGCGTGCCCAGCGGCGTGCTGGAGCGCGGCCTGCTGCTGCGGCTGCGGTTCGAGCTCGACCACTACGTCAACCTGCGGCCGGTGCGGCTGTACCCGGGCGTCACGACGCCCTTGGCCGGCGCCCGCCCCGAGTCGGTCGACATGGTGGTGGTCCGCGAGGGCACCGAGGGCCCGTACACCGGGGCCGGCGGCGTGATGCGCAAGGGCACCCCCGCCGAGATCGCCACCCAGGAGAGCGTCAACACCGCGTTCGGCGTGCGGCGGGTCGCCAGGTACGCGTTCAACCGGGCCATCACCCGCCCGCGCCGCAAGCTGACGCTGGTGCACAAGACCAACGTCCTGACCTACGCCGGCGACCTGTGGCAGCGGACCGTGGACGCGCTGGCCAAGGAGTTCGCCGACGTCTCGGTGGACTACTGCCACGTCGACGCCGCGTCGATGTTCTTCGTCTCGCAGCCCGAGCGGTTCGACGTCGTCGTCACCGACAACCTGTTCGGCGACATCCTGACCGACCTGGGCGCCGCGGTGGCGGGCGGGATCGGGCTCGCCGCGAGCGGCAACATCAACCCCGAGGGCACCACGCCCGGCATGTTCGAGCCGGTCCACGGCAGCGCGCCGGATATCGCCGGCCAGCGGAAGGCGGACCCCACGGCGGCCATCCTGTCCGCCGCCATGCTCTGCGAGCACCTGGGCCTGTCCGCCGAGGCCGTGCGAATCGAGCAGGCCGTGGCCGAGGACCTGGTCGAGCGCCAGGGCGCCTGGGCGGCGCGCACCACCGTCGAAATCGGCGACGACATCGCCGAGCGAGCAACCGGCTTACCGGCCGGCGTATGCGCCTGCCGGGCTCCCCGGCAGGCGCCAGCCGGGACATCCCGGGCAGGCGCCCCGCCCGGCAGGCCCGCAGCGCACCCGTCCAGGTGAGACCCTAGTGTCAAGGTTTGCCCGCGCGGGCGAGGAGGAAGTTCCGCACCATGATCGATTTTGACATCCGCCCCTCCGGCCACCCGGTGCCCGACGCCGAGCGCGAGGCGCTGCTGCGGTCGCCGGGCTTCGGCCAGCTGTTCACCGACCACATGATCACGCTGCACTGGTCGGCCGAACGGGGCTGGCATGACGGCCGCCTGGAACCGTACGGCCCGTTCGCCCTGGACCCGGCCACCTCGGTCTTCCATTACTCCCAGGAATTCTTCGAGGGCCTGAAGGCGTACCGCCAGGACAACGGCTCGATCACGATGTTCCGGCCGGACGCCAACGCGGCCCGGTTCAACAGCTCCGCCTGTCGCATGGCGATGCCCGAACTGCCCGAGGAGACCTTCATCAGGGCCCTCGAGCTGCTCGTCGCCCAGGACCGGGAGTGGGTGCCGGGCGGCGCGGGAAACAGCCTGTACCTGCGGCCGTTCATGATCGCGACCCAGCGCGGGCTCGGCGTCAACCACCCGTCGAGCGAGTACCTGTTCTGCGTCATCGCCTCGCCGGCCGCGTCGTACTTCAGCAGCGGGGAAAAAGGGATCAAGCCGGTCGCCGTGTGGCTGTCGCAGGAGTACACCCGGGCGGCGCCGGGCGGCACCGGCGGGGTGAAGACCGGCGGGAACTACGCGGCCGCGTTCGTGGCCCAGCAGCAGGCCGTCGACCGGGGCTGTGACCAGGTGGTCTGGCTGGACGCCGCGGAGCACCGCTGGGTGGAGGAGATGGGCGGGATGAACCTGTTCTTCGTCCGCGGCTCCGTCGGCGACGGCGGGCGGCCGTGGCTCATCACGCCCCCGCTGACCGGGACGCTGCTGCCGGGGATCACCCGCGACTCGCTGCTCAAGCTGGTGCCCGAGCTCGGCCTCAAGGCGGTCGAGGAACGGATCACCATCGACCAGTGGCAGACGGAGTGCGCGGCCGGCGAGCTGACCGAGGTGTTCGCCTGCGGCACCGCGGCGGTGATCACGCCCGTCGGCCGGGTCAAGAGCGAGTCCGCCGAGTGGACGGTCGCGGACGGCGAGCCCGGCCCGGTGACCATGCGCCTGCGCGAGGAGCTGATCGGCATCCAGTACGGTCACCGCCCCGACCCCTTCAACTGGATCCACAAAGTCTGCTGACCCGGCGGGCTTCATGATCGTGGGCAGTTTCGGATCAGTTTCGGGTCAAATGCGACAGAAACTGCCCGCGATCATGGAAAAGCCCGTCCGCATGGTGAGATGAAGGCGTCAAGAACCGAACCTATGTGGCAGACTGTCACCGTGACGTCAGGCCGCATCATTATCGGCTGGCGCGTCGGCACCTAGGGCACCAGCCCTAGCGCCCGGGCAGTGGCGGCCCGGGGGACGACCACCCGGCCCCGCGCGAATCCCGGGCCGTCGACGCGCAGACCTCTCGCGTATACGCGAGGGGTCTTTTGTTTTGCGGCGGCACCGAGAAAACCCACATCCCAGGAGACAATCCGATGCTCGACGACAGCTTTCACGTCTACGACACGACGCTCCGCGACGGCGCGCAGCAGGAGGGCCTCAACCTCAGCGTGGCTGACAAGCTGCTCATCGCGCGGCAGCTGGACGAACTCGGCGTCGGGTTCATCGAGGGCGGCTGGCCGGGCGCGATCCCGAAGGACACCGAGTTCTTCCGCCGCGCGGCCAGGGAACTGGACCTCAAGCGCGCGCAGCTCGCCGCGTTCGGCGCGACCCGCCGGCCCGGCGTCAAGGCGGCCGACGACCCCCTGGTCGCCGCGCTGCGCGAATCGGGCGCGCCGGTCGTGACTCTGGTTGCCAAGAGTCACGACCGGCACGTCCTTCTCGCCCTGCGCACCACGCTCGGGGAAAACCTGGCGATGATCGCCGACACGATCACCCACCTGCGCGAGCACGGCCAGCGGGTCTTCCTCGACGCCGAGCACTTCTTCGACGGCTACAAGTCCAACCCGGATTATGCGCTCGAAGTCATAAGAAAGGCCGCCGAGGCCGGCGCCGACGTCATCGCCCTCTGCGACACCAACGGGGGCATGATGCCGAACGAGCTCGGTGACACGGTCACCGCCGTGCACCAGGCCACCGGGGCGCGCCTCGGCATCCACTGCCACGACGACACCGCCTGCGGCGTGGCCAACACGCTGGTCGCGGTCGACGCGGGCGTCACGCATGTGCAGGGCACGGCGAACGGGTACGGCGAGCGGGCCGGCAATGCCAACCTGTTCAGCGTAGTGGCGGGCCTGCAGCTGAAGAAGGGCCGCGAGGTGCTCCCGGGACAGGGCCTCAAGGAAATGGCCAGGATCGCGCACGCGATCAGCGAGGTGACCAACGTCGCGCCGGACACCCACCAGCCGTACGTGGGGCTCTCCGCCTTCGCGCACAAGGCCGGCCTGCACGCCTCGGCGGTCAAGGTGGACCCGATGCTCTACCAGCACATCGACCCCGGCCTGGTCGGCAACGACATGCGGATGCTGGTCTCGGACATGGCAGGCCGCGCCTCGGTCGAGCTCAAGGGCCGCGAGCTCGGCTACGACCTGTCCGGCGACAAGGAGGTCATCGGCCGGGTCACCGACCGGGTGAAGGACCTCGAGGCCGGCGGCTACACGTTCGAGGCCGCCGACGCGAGCTTCGAGCTGCTGCTCCGCGACGAGCTCGGCCAGCACCGTGAGTACTTCGCGGTCGAGTCCTGGCGGGTGATCGTCGAGCGCCACCGGGACCATCGGATGACCAGCGAGGCCACGGTCCGGCTGAGCGCCAAGGGGGAGCGCCTGGTCGCGGTGGGCGAGGGTAACGGCCCGGTGAACGCGCTGGACAAGGCGCTGCGCGCGGCGCTCGAGCAGATCTACCCCGAGCTGGCCCGGCTCGAGCTCACCGACTACAAGGTCCGCATCCTGGCCGGCACGCACGGCACCGGCGCGGTGACCAGGGTGCTCATCGAGTCCGACGACGGCACCGGTGACACCTGGAACACGGTCGGCGTGGACGAGAACATCATCGCCGCGTCCTGGCACGCCCTGGAGGAAGCCGTCACCTACTGCCTCCTCCGTTTCGGCCGCGAACCCGGCTAGCTCCAGGCCCCCTCGGCTGGCAGGCTCGGGGCCGTCCGGACCACCGGAAAGACCTCTGGACCGAACGAGCCGCGGTGCGTGCCCACCGGACGCGATGTCCGTTTTGCCCGTGTTGCAGAATAGCGGGAGCGAGGCTGTCAGCCCGGTTCGTTCGGGTCAATTAACGGACCCACGGCCGCGGCGGGACGGCCAGGGATTTACGGTAGGGGCATGGACGACAAGGAGATCATGGCTCACATCGACGAGCTGATCGAGACCGAGCGCCAGCTCCGTCAGCAGCTCGCGGCCGGTGAGCTCGGCGCCCAGGCGGAGCGTGAGCGGCTGAAGTCCGCCGAGGAGGCGCTGGACCAGTGCTGGGACCTGCTGCGGCAGCGGCGTGCCCGCCGCGAGTTCGGCGAGAACCCGGACGGGGCGATGGCGCGGCCGGTCAGCGAGGTCCAGGGCTACCAGCAGTAGCCGGGCCAGCACACCGACACAAAGGAGTGGCGTGCGTATCGCGAGATTCGCCAAGGGCGACGGGGTCGCGTACGGCGTAGTCGAGGGCGAGCCGGTCGGCGGGGGACCGGGGCTGCCGCCGCGGCCGAACCTGACGGTCGCGGAACTGCACGGGCACCCGTTCGGCGTGGATCCGGGCGGGGTCCGGCTGACCGGCAACCGGTACCCGCTGGCCGAGGTCAGGCTGCTCGCGCCGGTGCTGCCGAGCAAGGTGGTGGCCGCGGGCCGGAACTACGCGTCGCACGCGCGGGAGACGGGCGGCGAGCCCCGCCCGGGTAAAGAGTCCGACCCGGTGATCTTCCTCAAGCCGTCCACGTCGGTGACCGGGCCCGGGGACGCGATCAAGTACCCGGTGAAGCTCACCGACCGGGTGGAATTCGAGGGCGAGCTCGCCGTCATCATCGGTCGGCTCTGCCGCGGCGTGCCGCCCGAGCGGGCCGAGGAGGTGGTGTTCGGCTACACCTGCGCCAACGACGTCACCGCGCGCGACCTGCAGGCCAGGGACGGCCAGTGGACCCGGGCCAAGGGCTTCGACACGTTCTGCCCGCTCGGGCCGTGGATGGAGACCGGGACCAACCCCGCCGACCTGGAGCTCATCACCACCGTCAACGGCGCGGTCCGGCAGCAGGCCCGCACCTCCGAGCTGCTGTGGGACGTGCCCGCGCTGATCGCGTACGTCAGCCAGGTGATGACGCTGCTGCCGGGGGACGTGCTGCTGACCGGGACCCCGGCCGGCGTGGGGCCGCTCACCGACGGGGACGAGGTTTCCGTGACGATCGAGAGCATCGGCACGCTGACCAACCGGGTCGCCATCGGCGACTGAGCGATCGCTGGTGGAAGCCCTCGGGGCTGGTTTAGGATTGCATTCGGGGCAGGCGTGAGCACGCCTTGAGCCAAGGGTGGGCGCTATGGATGGGGGCTACGTTCCTGATTCCGGCCGGCCGGCCCCGTCGTATTCCTTCTCCCACCTGGTGCCGATCCGGCACTGGGCGCGCGACCCGGCCCTGCGCAGCTGGCCGGTGCTGCTGCTGGTCGCGCTGGTCTGCGTGCCGCCTATCGGCCTGGTCATGCTCGACAACGCGACCGAGGCCACGATCCGCGACATCGCCTGGATCTTCGCGGCCTACTTCGCCGTGGCCTGGCTGCTGCTGCTCGGTGTCATCGTCCGCCCGCAGCACGTGACCCGGGCCATGCTGGCCGCCGTCGCGGTGGTCGGCATCGTGACCCAGGCCCCCACCGCGATCTTCCTGGAGACCCGGCTGCACAGCAACACCGGCAGCCTGCTCGACATCGTCACCGTCGGCATCCCGGAAGAGCTGGCCAAGGCCATCCCGATCCTGGTGGTGGCGTGGATCTGGCGGCAGTACTGGCACACCCAGACGCCGCGGGACTACCTGTTCCTTGGCGCGGTGAGCGGCCTGGTGTTCGGCGCGGCCGAGGTCGTGCACTACTTCACCGACGTCCTCGGCTCGCTGTCCGGCAACGCTACCGGTCCGGAGCTGCAGGCCCTCACCCTCGAGTACGTGTGGCGCTTCCTCACCGACCCGATCGACCACGCCATGTGGGCCGGCATCACCGGGTACTTCATCGGCCTGGCCATCACCGGCCCGCACCGCAAGTACTCCCTCGGCCTGGTCGGCATCGGCATCGCGGCCGTGCTGCACGGCCTCAACGACTGGAACCTGATCAACAGCCACGCCTCCTGGGTGCTGGTCACGCT
>Ga0335076_10002217_pt1 | contig 19219 bp, 19 predicted proteins | sample Lox_Sample_25_FD_206717 | JGI IMG/M metagenome (GOLD analysis project Ga0335076, IMG submission 206717) | Soil microbial communities from Loxahatchee National Wildlife Refuge, Florida, United States - Lox_Sample_2.5 | ecosystem: Environmental > Terrestrial > Soil > Wetlands | place: USA...
CTCCGGCGTCAAGCCCACGAACAGGCCGAACTCGGTGATGTTCTTCACCTCGCCCTCGAGCTCGCTGCCGACCGGATGCTTCTCGAGGAATCCGGCCCACGGATTCTCCATGCACTGCTTCAGGCCCAGCGAAATGCGCCGCTTCACCGGATCGACGTCGAGCACCATCACTTCCACTTCCTGCGAGGTGGAGACGATCTTGCCCGGATGCACGTTCTTCTTGGTCCAGCTCATCTCGGAGACGTGGACCAGGCCCTCGATGCCCGGCTCCAGCTCCACGAAGGCGCCGTAGTCGGTGATGTTGGTGACGCGGCCCTTGAAGCGCGAACCCACCGGGTATTTCGCCTGCACGCCCTCCCAGGGATCCGCCTCGAGCTGCTTCATGCCGAGGCTGATGCGCTGGGTCTCGGGGTTGAAGCGCACCACCTGGACGTTGACGGTCTGGCCGATGTGCAGCGCCTCCGAGGGATGGTTGATGCGGCGCCACGCGATGTCGGTGACGTGCAGCAGGCCATCGACGCCGCCCAGGTCGACGAACGCGCCGTAGTCGGTGATGTTCTTCACCACGCCCTGCAGCACCTGGCCTTCCTTCAGGTTGGCGACCAGCTCGTTGCGGGCCTCGGCGCGGCTCTCCTCGAGCACGGCGCGGCGCGAGACCACGATGTTGCCGCGGGCGCGGTCCATCTTCAGGATCTGGAACGGCTGCGGCGTGCCCATCAGCGGGCCGACGTCGCGCACCGGACGGATGTCGACCTGCGAGCCCGGCAGGAACGCCACGGCACCGTTGAGATCGACGGTGAAGCCGCCCTTCACACGGCCGAAGATGACGCCGTTGACGCGCTGGTTGTCCTTGAACTGCTTCTCGAGCTGGGTCCAGGCCTCCTCGCGGCGCGCCTTGTCGCGCGAGAGAACGGCTTCGCCGTTCTTGTCTTCCATGCGCTCGAGATAGACCTCGACCACGTCGCCGGCCTTGAGCTCCGACTTCTGGCCCGGGAGCGCGAACTCCTTCAGCGCGACGCGGCCCTCGGACTTCAGGCCGACATCGACCAGGGCGAACTCGCCCTCGATCGAGACGACGGTGCCGGAGAGCACGCTGCCCTCCAGACCCTGGGCGGCGCCCAAGGTCTCCTCGAGCAGCGAGGCAAAGCTCTCGTGCCCGGATTGCTCCTTGCCGACGCGGGCGGCTGCGGATTTAGCCATGGGTGTTCGGTTCCTTTCGTTCATTTCAGGCCAACCGGTTGTGTCCGGCGGTCGATGGGTCAAAACGATGAAGCTCAAAAGAGGAAGACCGAATGAGGAAGAGACAACGACACGCGCAACGGCGTGCCGATCTCGCTCAGTCGGAAATCTTGCGGTCGATGTAGTCCGAGGCCCGCCGGAACACTGCATCGGCATCGAGTGCCGAGGTGTCGATGATCAGCGCGTCATCCGCGGGCTTCATGGGAGCCGTCGAACGCGCCGTATCCCGGGCGTCCCGCTCCCGCATATCCTCCAAAACCGTGGGGTATATAGCCGCCTCGCCACGCCCTTGCAACTCCTTGAATCGGCGCAGGGCCCGGGCCTCCACGGAGGCGGTGACGAAGAGCTTAACCTTTGCGCCCGGCAGGACCACGGTGCCGATGTCCCGCCCGTCCAGCACGGCGCCCTCTTTTCCGGCCGGGGGATGGGCGGCAAAGCCGCGCTGCCAGTCCAGGAGCGCCCCTCGGACCGCCGGAATGGCCGCAACCCGGGACGCCAAGGCCCCCGTCGCCTCGGCCCGGAGCTCGGGGTCGGCCAGGAGCTCGGGCCGCAGCGCCTGGGCGGCGGCGACCGCCGCCGCTTCATCCGGCGAGGACTTCCCCTGCCGCAGCAGGGTCAGAGCGACGCCACGGTAGAGCGAGCCGGAATCGAGATAAGCGAGGCGGTAATGCGCGGCGAGGCGTTTCGCCAGCGTGCCTTTGCCGGCCGCGGCGGGTCCGTCAATGGCGATGACCAGGGTCATCGGTTCTTCAGGCGGATCTCGGCGCCGATCCCGTTCATCAGATCGACGAAGCCCGGGAAGCTGGTGTCGATTGGTGCGCCGTCGTCTATGGCGATCGCCTGCTTCGCCGCGAGGCCCATGACCAGGAAGGACATAGCCGGGCGATGGTCGAGATTGACCGCGAGCGCGGCGCCGCCGGCGGGCGCCTTGCCGGTGCCGGTGACGCTGAGCCAGTCCGGGCCCTCCGCGACCGTGGCGCCGCAGGCGGCGAGGCCGCGCGCCATGGCACCCAAGCGGTCGCTCTCCTTGACGCGAAGCTCGGCGAGGCCCTGCATCCGCGTCTCGCCCTCGGCAAAGGCGGCGATCACCGAGAGGATCGGATATTCGTCGATCATCGAGGGCGCGCGCTCCGCCGGCACCGTGACGCCGCGCAGGTGTCCGTGCTTCACCCGGAGATCGCCGACGCGCTCGCCCGCCTCGACGCGCTCGTTCTCAACCGTGATGTCGGCACCCATCTCCAAAAGCGTGGCAATGAGGCCGATGCGATGCGGATTGAGGCCGACGTTCTCGATGGTGAGGTCCGAGCCCGGCACGATCAACGCCGCCGCGATCGGAAACGCCGCGGATGAGGGATCGCCCGGCACCACGATCTTGCGGCCGGTGATCTCCGGCAGGCCGGTCAACGAGACGACGCGGCCTTCCTTGGTCTGCTCGACGTGGAGCTCTGCGCCGAAGCCCCGCAGCATGAGCTCGGTGTGATCGCGGGTCGGCTCCGGTTCGATGACGGTGGTGACGCCGGCGGTGTTCAAGCCCGCCAGCAGGATCGCGGACTTCACCTGGGCCGAGGCCACCGGCAGCTTGTAGGCGATCGGCAGCGGCGTCCTGGTGCCGATGACGGCGAGCGGCGGCCGGCCGCCGTCGCGGCTCACGACCTCGGCGCCCATCAGGCGCAGGGGATCGGCGACCCGCGCCATCGGCCGCGAGCGCAGCGAGGCGTCGCCGGTGAAGAAGGTGACCATCGGATACGGCGCCACCAGGCCCATCAGCAAGCGCGTGCCCGTGCCCGCATTGCCCAGGTCAAGCACGTCGGCCGCTTCCCGAAGCCCGCCGATGCCGCGGCCGCGGGCACGCCAGACGCCGTCGGCGCCGCGCGTGGCCTCGCCGCCGAGGAGCCGCATCGCCTCCGCAGTGCGCAGCACGTCCTCGCCCTCGAGGAGGCCGTGGACCTCGGTCTCGCCGAGGGCCAGCGCGCCCAGCATCAGCGAGCGGTGGGAGATCGACTTGTCGCCGGGGACGCGGATGCGGCCGCGCAGACCTTTGCCGGGGCCCTTGCCGGATGCCGACAGGGGTTCGGAGCGGAGCGGCCGCGGCTGGGAACTGATCTTGCTCATCTGGATATGCCGGCGATTTCCGGCCGGCCGACGGTGCGCTGGGGTGACGGGGCGCGCTTCTCTAGCATGAACGCAGGCAGGCGAGAACCCGCGGAAATGACGGAATTTCCGCGCCGCGAGACCCGCCGCACCGGCCCCCGCCGGACCCCATCGAGGCGTGTTGACAGCGCCTTCCTCGCATGGCAAACGGCACCCCGACCGAAGGGCCGCCGCGATCGAACCCAGGATCAGACCCGGTGAGAACCGCGGCGCCCGGAAAGAACAAGCTGGAGAAGCCGAAGTGACCAAACCGGAATGGGGCACCAAGCGCACCTGCCAGAGCTGCGGGGCCCACTTCTACGATCTCCGCAAGGATCCGATCGTGTGCCCCAAATGCGGCGCCACCTACGATCCCGAGGCGATCCTGAAGAGCCGGCGGCGCGCGCCCGAGAAGGTCGTGCCGATCGCGAAGCCGGTGAAGGAACCGGAGCTGCCCGATGTCGAGACGGATGTCGAGGCCGAGGAGAGCGCCGAGGAAGCCGATGACGTGATCGAGGATACCTCGGAGCTCGGCGAGGACGACGAGGACATCCCGGAGACGGCCGAGCCCGACGGGGACGAGGCGGAGCGCTGACGTCTTATCCTTGGGGGGAAATTCCCCTTGAATTACGGGCGGCGCGCTTCTAGCTTCCGCCCCGGTTTTCCGGACGGTCCCAGCCGCCCGGACTGAGTTCGGGCCCATAGCTCAGCTGGGAGAGCGCCACAATGGCATTGTGGAGGTCAGCGGTTCGATCCCGCTTGGGTCCACCAGACGTTCTAGGAATTATCCTAGGAAATTCAGGGGCTTCGTGATCTCGATCGCGGAGCCCCTGTTCGTTTCGGGGCGGTGATGCCAAGGGGATTCATCATCGGCGGCTTCCGGCTGCCGACCAGGGGGCACCAGCACCTCGTCGACTTCGCCAGCGCCTTCTGCGACGGCGACCTGGACGTCATGCTCTGCACCCGGCCGGAGGACGCGATCCCGGGCGAATACCGCCTCGCCTGGCTGACCGAGCATTTCGGGCGCCGCGCCCGGATCAAGCGCTTCCACAATTCCCTGCCCGAGGACGCGAGCGCGCCGGGCTTCTGGTCGATCTGGAATCGCGCGATCCTGGACGTGCTCGACGGCCGCGCGCCGGAGGTGGTGTTCGCCTCGGAAGGCTACGGCAAGCGCATCGCCACCGATCTCGGCGCCGCCTTCGTGCCGGTAGATCCGGCGCGGGATTCCGTGCCGATCTCCGCGCGTCGCCTGCAGGCGTCGATCTCCGAGCATTGGAACATGATGCTGCCGGCGGCGCGTCCGCATTTCCTGAAGCGCGTGGCCATCATCGGGCCGGAGAGCTGCGGCAAGACCACGCTGGCAAGGCGTCTCGCCGCCGCCTACCGCACGGTCCATGTCGCCGAATATGCGCGGACCTATCTTGAGAATACCGACCCCGCGAAATATCCGAGCCTCGACGATATCGCCCTCATCGGCGCCGGGCACGCCGCCGCCGAGGACGGCCTGGCGCGGCAGGCGAACCGGCTGCTCGTGCTCGACACCGACCACGTCTGCACGGCGGTCTGGTCCCGCGTCGCCCTCGGCGGCGTTCCGGAACCGGTAATCCGCGAGATCCAGGCCCGGCCCTATGACCTCCGGCTGCTGCTGCGGGACGATGTCCCGTTCGTGCCGGACGTGCTGCGCTATGGCGGCGAGGCCCGCCAGCTGCGCTTCGAGCACTTCGTCGCCGAGCTGGAGGGGCACGATCTCCCTTACCTGGTCATCGAGGGCGGATGGCCGGAGCGGAACGCCCGGGCCATGGCCGCGGTCGAGGACCTGATGGCGGCCCCCCACCGCTTCCGGCCCTTGGCCGCCCCGCAGATTCCCTGAATTTTCGAGCCTTATCGCTCCGGCGGAAATTCGCGGGGGATATTCCGGGGATATCCCGCGATCGCCGACAATCGTTTAGCAATTGTTAGGAATTAGATACTAGTTTTCTATCCATGTCACGAGACGTGGAACTGCTGGAACCATTGCGCGAACTGGAAACCGAGGACCCCAAGGGCCGGGCCGGCAAGAGCCGCCGTTCGGTGGTGTTCCGGGTGCTGGACCTGATCCAGCTGGTGGCCGCGGCGCCCCAGCCGATGACGCTGGCCGAGATCGGCACCGCGCTGAGGCTGCCGAAGCCGACGGTGCATCGGCTCTGCGTGCGCCTCGAAGAAGCGAAATACCTGACCCGCGAGCCCGGCCGGCACCGCTACCGGGTCGGCCCGGCGACCGAGCGCCTCGCCTTCAATGCGATCCGCCGCGGCTCCGCCAGCGTGCAGTGGCACGCGGTGCTGGAGCGGCTGGTGGACGACATCCGCGAGACCTGCAATTTCACCGCACCGGCCGGCAACGAAGTCGTCTATGTCGAGCGCGTCGAATCGCGCTGGCCGCTCCGGATTCATTTCGAGACCGGGTCGCGCGTGCCGATCCACTGCACCGCCAGCGGCAAGCTGTTCCTCGCCACCATGGAGCCCGAGCGCCGGCACCGGGTGCTGGACAGCGTCGAGCTGACGGCGATGACCGAGCGCACCATCACCTCGCGCAACCGCCTGGAAGCCGAGCTCGAAGAGGTGGCGGTCAACGGCTATGCCACCGACGACGAGGAGTTCATCGTCGGCCTCGTGGCGATCGCCGTCCCGGTGATCGACCGCCGGGGCCGCGTGGTCGGCGCCGTCGCCTGTCACGCCGCCAAGGCACGGCTCGAACTCGTCCAGGCGCTGCAACACCTGCCGCGCCTGCGCGACGCCGCCGCCGAGATCGGCCGCACGCTCGACGACGCCTGAAGCGTCAGCTCATCGAAAACCCGAGGTGAGATCGCGGGCCCGCGTCAGCGGCGGGCTTCGCCGCCCCGCGCCGACTGGAAGCAGTCGCAGAGCGCCTGGGTGCCCGCGTCGTAGCTCGCCACCGTCATGAGGCGGTTGATGCAGTCGCCGTCATCGGAGAGCGGCAGGATGATCCGGAGATAGCCGCAACGCTGCGTCTCGCGCTCCAGCAGGAACTGATGAACCAGCGGTGCGCGACGCGTCACCGCCTCCTCGTAGTGGCGATGCACCAGCTCGCCATAGGCGGCGGGCATGAGGTCGCGCGGTCGGGTATGGGTGAGTTCGACGCCGTGGACGCGGACGATGCCGGTGCCGGCGAGGCGATAGCGGAACTCCAGCGGATCGGTGCTGACATCGACCAGCATGACCCGCGGCAGCAAGGCGGCGATGTCCACGGGGTCGATATCGGCCCGGGTCGGCGCCAGCCGCTGTCCCTTCTTGGCGCGCCAGTATTCCAGGGCGACGCGAAGATCCGGCGCCAGCGCGCCGTTGAGGTCGATCTCGACGGCCTCGACCTGGGGACCGGCGCGGCGACCCGCGCGGACAGCCTCACGGCCGACCCAGCGCAGCTCTCGCTCTGGCCCGCCGGCTGATCCGTCGCGCTTGGAGCGCGCGGAGAGGGTGCTGCCAATCCCGTCCATCAAGCCTTCCCCATTCCCGTGACCCCGTTTCGCGGCGGGGCTTCTTCGTCGATCGGTTTTCGTTGATTGGGCGTCACAATACACGCACCGATGGCAATGTCCACCGTTCGGTTGGCTTCGCTTGGTGCCGACGCGCCGCCCGTCTCCTGCAGGATACTGTATCCCGGTACAACCATTGACAGAACTTGATCGTGGACTCCTGCCGTAAATGACAGTGCTACCCGGCAAATCCTTCGCCGGACGGGTTTTTTCCTGCCAGCCTGAGGTGCAACTGCTGTGAATAGGCCTGTGGGCAGATCTGTGGGTGTTTTGGCGCCCCGCTCGGGAACGCCGGGCCGCTTGAAAAGTTAACGAGAAAGACCATCTATGCAGCGTGGCGCTGGGTCCAGGCCGAAAGGGCGGAGGCTCTTAGGTCGGAGGACGAGGCCACCGCGGCAGGGCCGGAAAGCGGACGCCGCGTGGGAAGTTTCAGGCTCGCTCGCATGGAGGGGCAGGATGTCGAGATTATCGCTCTTCAACAGCCCGCTGCTGCTGGGCTTCGACCATTTCGAACGCACGCTCGACCGGATCTCCAAGAGCGGCCATGAGGGCTACCCGCCCTATAACATCGAGCAGATCGGCGACGACCAGCTCCGCATCACCCTGGCGGTGGCGGGATTCGCGATCGACGATCTCGAGATCCAGATCGAGGACAATCAACTCGTCGTGCGCGGCAGGCAGACCGACGATTCCGAACGTATCTATCTGCATCGCGGGATCGCGGCCCGTCAGTTCCAGCGCAGTTTCGTGCTGGCGGAAGGGATCGAAGTGACCGGTGCCAGCCTTGATAACGGGCTGCTCTCGATCGATCTCCAGCGGCCTAAGGTCGAACCTCAGGTCCGCACGGTTCCGATCCGCAAGCCGGCCGCGCGCGAGCGCCAGAACGGCGCCGCCAACGTCACCGTGAACGCCCCGGCCAAGAGTTGAGCTGGGGATCCGATCGCAACGGAACACGGGATTAGGGCGTAACGAGAGGAAGCTGGGGGCATCCCAGGAGAGTGACCATGGTATCGATTGACCAGATCCGCAAGATTTCGACCGAAGACCTGCTGTCGCTGGGCGTGCGCGACGTCGCCTACCTCAAGGACATCGAGGTGGACGGCGGCACCGCCGTCGGCATCTTCGCCGCCAACGGCCAGCAGCTCGCACTGCTGCCCGATCGCAACGCAGCGATCGCCGCGGCGGTCGAGAACGGCCTCGCCCCGGTGACGCTGCACTAAGCCTTCCATGAACGCCCGCCCTGAGGAACCAGCCTCAACGGTCAACCTCAGGGCGGATAGCCGAAGCGATTCGGCCCGTCGCTGCCGGGGGCGAACAGCAGGTAGAGCATCGCCAGCAACGGCACACCCCCGAGACTCCATCCGAAGCTGCTGCTCCAGGCCCCGGTCGCGGGTGAATAGGCATATCCGAGCGACAAGCCGCCGCCGAACAGCAGGGCCGGCAGCAGGAACATCCAGAGATAGTGCAGGCCCGACTTGTTCAGGTCGTGCAGCCGCTTCACCGCGAGCGCCGCGCCCGCCCACATCCAGAAGGCGGCAAACAGCCAAATGAAGATCGTCGTCACGGTGATCGGGTAGCGGGCATTTCTCGGCACCTGCGGCAGCAGCAGCAGGAATGCGACGAGGATCGGCCAAAGCAGTAGGGAATATCCCAGGAACCCCTTTCGCCGCATCCGGCCGCTCAGCATGAAGTAAGCTTCGATCATCCTCCCACCATGCGCGCGCCCCGTTCGTCGCGAGCAGCTTAGACGAAAGTCGCCTGCGGTAGAGGGATGGATTGGCCGCGCTAGGCCGCGTGGCTGTGGGCGCGGTCGGTCAGGAGGGCGTAGATCGCCTCGGCCTGGTCGGCGCCGCGGAGTTTCTCGCAGATGCTGCGGTCGCGCAGCAGGCGCGACACCCGGGCCAGCGCCTTCAAATGGTCGGCGCCGGCGCCTTCCGGGGCCAGCAGCAGGAAGATAAGGTCGACCGGCTGCTCGTCGATCGCCTCGAAATCCACCGAATGGTCGAGGCGGGCGAACAGGCCGAACATCTGCTTCACGTCGGCCAGCTTGCCGTGCGGAATGGCGATGCCGTTGCCGACGCCGGTGGTGCCGAGCCTCTCCCGCTCCAGCAGAACGTCGAAGATCTGCCGCTCGTGGACGCCGGTCAGCTCCGCGGCGCGGCGCGCCAGCTCCTGCAGCGCCTGCTTCTTCCCGTTGACCTTCAAGTGCGGCAAGACCTGCGCCGGACTCGACAATAGATCCTCGATTTCCATCGATCCCTCGTGCTGACGTCGCGGTGCAGCGCCTTAGCGCCGGCCCTGCGACCCCTGCTTGCGCGAACTTGCTGCAGCGGCGTCCGGCTTCAGCGCCGGGTCGACCCAGCCGATATTTCCGTCGTTGCGACGGTAGACCATGTTCAAGCCCCCATGCGCGCGGTTGTGGAACATCATGGCTTGTGTCTCGGCGAGGTCGAGGCGCATCACCGCCTCGCCGACCGTCAAAGTGGGAATATCCGCTTCCATCTCGGCGATGATGGCCGGCGCGGCGGCGCCGTTCGCGGCCGGCGCGGCCTCGGCATCGTCGTCGTTGAATTCGCCGGAGAGCACGAACTGCGTCGCGGCGTATGAATCCGCCGCCTCGCGATGGTGGTCGCGCAGCCGCCGCTTGTGGCGCCGCAGCCGCTTGGTGATGGTCTCGACTGCGCCGTCATAGGCGACATAGGCGTCGGTGCCGGCGCCCTCCGCCTGCATCAGGATACCGCGGCCGACATGGACCGAGAGCATCACGCGGAACTGGTAGCCTTCCCTGGAGAAGGTGGTCGTCGCCTCGATCGGGTTGGAGAAATACTTCTCGAACACGCGGTCGAGATTCTCCGCCACATAGGTCTGCAACGCCTCGCCGATGTCGATGCCTTTGCCGTTGACGGTCAGGTTCATCGCTTCACGTCCAGTCACATTATCCAGTTGCCGGGGCTGGTCCAGCGCCCAGTCTGCTCCATGTTCCCGGTCCGCTCCATGCGTGCCGGGTCCGAATTGTCAGGACGGCGGTGCATGCCGCACCGGTATGACGCGTCGCGATCCTGCATCTGCTCGCAACGTTCCCAACTGCGCCGGGCCCGGGATCGCCGTGGACAAGTCCCAGGGGGACAACTCGCCGAAGCCCGATCCCGTCCCCGCAAAACGGCCGGGACCATAGGAACCGTTCCCGTCGAAGTCAATACCGACCACGCCAGGTCAAGGACGCCTCCCACCGAGATGTGGCGACGATCATGCCGAACGCAAGGCCTTCTCCCGCCGGCGTTGAACCGACGATGGTATTCTCAACGATTCCCGATACTTAGCAACGGTCCGCCGGGCGATATCGACGCCCTGCCCCTGGAGGATGGAAACCAGCTTGTCGTCCGAGAGAATGTCGTCAACGGGCTCCCCGTCGATCAGTTCCTTGATCCGGGATCGGACCGATTCCGCGGAATGGCTGTCGGCGCCGTTGGCGCCCTGGATCGCCGCGCTGAAGAAATAGCGCAGTTCGAAGAGGCCGCGCGGGGTCGCCATGTATTTGTTCGTCGTGACGCGGCTGACGGTGCTTTCGTGCATGCCGATCGCCTCGGCGATGTCGCGGCGGATGAGCGGTTTCAGGTGCTGGACGCCGTGCAGCAGGAAATTCTCCTGCTGGCGCACGATCTCCGAGGCGACCTTCAGGATGGTGGTGGCGCGCTGATGCAGTGTCTTCACCAGCCAGTTGGCGGCGGCCAGGCGGTCGCTCAGGTATTCGCGCTCCGCCTTGTTCTGCGCCTTCGACGAAACCAGCGCGTGGTACTGCTGGTTGATCAGCAGGCGCGGCAGCGTGTCGGTGTTCAACTCGACCGACCAGGTCCCGTCGGGGCGGCGCGAGACCAGGATGTCGGGAACCACGGTCTCGACGTCCTCGGTCTCGAAGGAGAGGCCGGGTTTCGGATTGAGGGCGCGGATCTCCGTCACCATGTCGGCGAGATCCTCGGCATCGACGCCGCAGAGCTTCATCAGCTGGTTGCGGTCGTGCTTCGCCAGGAGCCCGAGATTGGCGAGCATGGTCTGCATCGCGGGATCGAGCCGGTCGCGCTCGCGGAGCTGGAGGCCGAGGCATTCGGCGAGGTCGCGGGCGAACACGCCGCAGGGCTCGAACTGCTGCAGCTTCCCGAGCGTGGCCTCGACCAGCGCGTAGGGGCAGTTCAGCCGTTCGGCGAGCGACTTCAAATCGCCGCTGACGTAACCCGCGGGATCGAGCATGTCGATGATCTGCAGCCCGATGATGCGCTCGGTGGGATCGGAGACGTCGAGATGGAGCTGCGCCTCCAGATGCTCGCGCAGGGTCGGCGCCTTCTGCGCGGTCTGCTCGATGCCGAACTCGCCGTCGCTGAAATCGCTGCGCCCGCCCGTGCCGCGCCAGGCGCCATCGTAGAGGTCGCCGCCGGCGACGCCTTCCTGCGGCGCGCTGGCGTAGAGATTGTCGTAGTCGGTGTCGAGCGGAGAATTTTTTTCGTCGGGCATCGACTCGCGCGCGTTGTATTCGGCGGCGTCGAGCATGCGCTCATTCGTCTCGGCATTATCTGCCGCGGCATCGCCGGCATTTTCTTCCGTGCGCTCGGCAGAACTTTCCCCACCGCGGTCGTCGTCGCCCCGATCGAGCAGCGGATTCTGCTCAAGCTCGCTTTCGACATAGGCAACAAGGTCCTGATTCGACAGCTCCAGCAGCTTGATCGCCTGCTGCAGCTGCGGCGTCATGACCAGGGTCTGCGCCTGCCTGAGATCTATCCTCTGCGTGACCGCCATAAGAGAACGGTACTACAGGGAGAATCTTTCTCCAAGGTAAACGCGCCGGACCTGCGGGTCGCGCACGATCTCCGGGGGCGTGCCTTCCTTAAGGACTTTTCCCTCGTGGAGAATGTAGGCGCGATCGACGATCTCCAGCGTGTCGCGCACGTTGTGATCGGTGATGAGCACGCCGATGCCGCGGTCCTTCAGGTGCGTGACGATATCACGGATGTCGCCCACCGCGATCGGGTCGATCCCGGCCAGCGGCTCATCCAGCAGGATGTAGTTCGGGCGGGTGGCGACGCAGCGCGCGATCTCGACGCGGCGCCGCTCGCCGCCGGAGAGCGCCAGCGCGGGGACGCGCCGCAGATGCTCGATCGAGAACTCCGCCAGCAGGCGGTCGACCAGCGGCTTGCGCTTGGAACGGTCGCGCTCGGCGACCTCCAGCACGGTCATGATGTTGTCCTCGACCGACATGCCGCGGAACACCGAGGCTTCCTGCGGCAGATAGCCGATGCCGCCGCGCGCCCGCTGATACATCGGGAGGTCGGTGACCTCCTCGCCGTCGAGATAGATCGCACCCGCGTCGGCGCGAATGAGGCCGGTGATCACGTAGAAGCACGTGGTCTTCCCGGCGCCGTTCGGCCCCAGCAAGCCGACCACCTCGCCGCGCTGCACGCCGATCGAGACATCTCGCACCACCGGCCGGCCGCGATAGGCCTTGCCGAGATGATAGCCGACCAACCCCTCGATGGTACGCGGATCGACGGTCGTGCCATTGACATGGATCAGTGCATGGCCGTCGGCGGCGCGGCTCGGGACCGGCGTGTCCTCGGACTCCTCCCCTGGCGTGTCCCCGACCGGCGGCTCTTCGGCTGCGACCTCGTCGACCGACTCCGCTTCGAGACTCACGATCGACGCCGCAGCCTCCTCGGCGGGCGCGATATCGGCCCGCGACGCGGTCGCTTTATTGGTGCGCACACGGTTCATTGGCTGGCCACCGTCGCCGCCAGCGCAGCGGACTGGGACGCCATGGCGCCGCTGGTGGAAGAGGAACTCGCGGGGGCGGCTCCGGCTGGAGCGCTGCCGGGAGCACCGCTGGGACTGTTCGATTTCTTCGGCTGGATGACGGAGCGCACGCGCTCGCCCGGCGCCGGCATCAGGCGGCTGATGCCCTTGTCGGTGTCGATCTCGGCGCGCTCGCCGCGGAAAACGTTGCGGTTCTGGGTCAGCACCACGTTGCCGGTCAGCACGGCGATCTTGGTGTTGGGATCGTAGACCGCGTGGTTGCAGGTCGCCACCTCCTTGCCGGTGTCGATCCGCACATGGCCCTCGGCCTTGACCTGGTACGCTTCGCGCTTGCCGGTGGTGGCGTTCTTGCGGAAATAGTTGGTGACCAGGTCGCCGTTGATCTTGGTCCCGTCGGTCTTCACCACGTAGACGTCGCCGCGCGCCACCATCGTGTCCTGGTCCTGCCAGTATTCGAGCGCGTCGCGGGCGGTCACGGTCTCGGTCTGGGTCACGATCTTCAAGTCGCTGCCGGTCATCACCAGCAGCTTGCGCGTGCGGTCGTAATCGGCGCGGTCGCCATAGGCGGTCTGGGTCGGATTCATGATCTTGACCGCGCCCTCCGCCAGCACGCGGTCGATCTGGTTGCTGCTGCCCGTGTAGTAGGCCACCAGCAGGTCGGCATGTATCTCCGAGTTGCCCTGGCTGGCGACGGCATTGCCCTGCGCCGAATAGGTCTTGGCGTCGCGATTCCACTCGATGCCGTTATCGGCGCTGATCTCGATCGGCTGGCTGCCGCCGAAGTCGAAGCCGGAATCGGCAGAGGAGCCGGTCGACGTCGGCACCGTAGTCTGCTGCGCCGATGCGGTCAGCGGCGCAACAACCAGTGCGGCGAACATCGTCGCAAAGAGGAGCCGGGGCACCATCATGAGCCGTTCCCCGACGAGGGCTTGGGCGATGTGGACTTGGTCGTGGCCCCGCCCGACGTGGAGGGGTAAAGCTTCAGATAGGCGCGGCCGGTGAACAGCACGGTGCGGCCGCCGTTGCGCACCTCGAAGCCTTCGGCCGCGAGTTCGCCGTCAGGCCGGCCGCCCTCGACCGGCTGGTTCCCGCTGGCCGACTCGTTCTTGAAATCGACCCGCGCCGCGTCGGTCTCGAAGGAGAGGCCGGTGTCGTGAAAGAGATTGACGTTGCCGCTGAGATCGACGGTGCCGGCGTCGCGGTCGTAAACTCCGCTGTCCGCGGTGACCGCCACCCAGGCGCCGTCCGCCATGGTCATGTCGGCGATCGGCTTCTCGAGGTTGATGACGTTGGGCTGCTTCGGTTGCGTCGCGGCCGGCGCCTGTTCGGCGCTGAACTTCTTCTGCTTGTCGGAGGCGTCGTCGCCGAGGCCCTCCACGGGCTGCGGCGGCGGAAGCGCGTTCTGCGGCTGCACCGCGGAGACCGCGGTGATGCTGAACGGCCGGTTGCGGGCGTCAACGCCGTCGTATTTCACCTGGCGCACCGTCACGTCGGAGCCCTGCTTGCTGACGCCGGCGACAACCTCGATCGGGTTGATGGTCGATTGGTGGGTACGCGACCAGATCACGACATAGCCGATGCCGACGATCGCGACGGTCGGCAGCACGATCTTCATCGCCAGCACCAGGCCGCGGCGCTTCCTGCGCTTGAACACACGGCGCGGTGCCGCGAGATCGGGGCCTGCATCACGCCCGGAGCCCGGGCCGTCCAGCCTCGGCTCGCGCGCGTCGGTCATTCAGGCCACTCCCGCCCTCAGGCAGTCGTGCAGGCGGATGATGCCGGCGGGCTTCGTGCCGTCGACCACGAAGAGGCTGGTGATCGAGCGCTGGTTCATGACCCGGACCGCCTCCGCCGCCAGTGCATTGGCGTGGATGGTCATCGGCTTCCGGGTCATCACGTCCTTCACCACTGCGTCGAAGAGACCGGGTCCCATGTGCCGCCTGAGATCGCCGTCGGTGACGATGCCGATCAGGTTGCCACGGGCGTCGGTGACGCCGACGCAACCGAAGGTCTTCGCGGTCATCACCAGCAGGGCCTGGGACATCTCCGCCTCGAGGTCGACCAGCGGCAGCTCGTCGCCGACATGCATCAGGTTGCCGACCTTGAGCAGGATCTGCCCGAGCTTGCCGCCCGGATGGAATTCGTGGAAGTCCTCGGCCGAAAGTCCCTTGCGCTCGAAGAGGCCGATCGCCAGCGCATCGCCCAGAGCGAGCATCATGGTCGTCGAGGTGGTGGGGGCGAGGCCGAGGGCGCCGGCCTCCGGCGTCTTCGGCAGCACCAGCGTCACGTCGGCGGAAGAACCGAGCGCGCTCGCAGCCTTCATGGTGATCCCGATCAGCGGGATGTTCCAGCGGCGGGTGAAGTTGATGATGTCGCGCAGCTCCGGCACCTCGCCGGAATTGCTCAATGCCAGCACGGCGTCGTGGGAGGTCACCATGCCGAGATCGCCGTGGCTCGCCTCGGCGGGATGGACGAATTGCGCCGGCGTGCCGGTCGAGGCGAGGGTCGCGGCGATCTTGCGCGCGATATGGCCGGACTTGCCCATGCCGGTCACGATCACCCGGCCGGTCGCGGCGGCAAGGATGTCGAGAGCACGCAGGAACGCACCGTCGAGGCTGTCGGCCAACCGCCCGATCGCCTCTGCCTCCTGGCGCAGCACGCCCTTGGCAGCGGCGAGATCCTCGGCCACCTCTCCCGCACCCGCAGCGACAGGACGGGGGGCCGTAGCGACGGCGTTCGGAGTTTTATCCATCCGTTCGAATCCTAGCCCTCGCCCCCGGGGTTAAGTCTGTCAGATATCCCTTGAAAACTGAAGGGACTTCGAGCACCGGCGACCCGCGGTTCCGCCCAATGGTCCGTTTGGCGAATGGTCCGTTCGGCCAGATGGGCGCCGGACCGGCATATATCCGGTTTCAGTGCGCGAAGATATCCGGCTCTTCCCAGCCAAGCAGGTCGAGTGCCGCGCGAGTCGGCAGGAACTCGAAGCAGGCCGCCGCCAGCGCGCTGCGTCCCTCGCGCTCCAGGAGAACGTCGAGCTTCGCCTTCAGCCGGTGCAGGTAGAGCACGTCGGAGGCGGCGTAGCGGAGCTGATCCTCGGTCAGTTCGGCGTTGCCCCAGTCGGAGCTTTGCTGCTGCTTGGAAAGCTCGACCTCGAGCAGCTCCTTGCAGAGATCTTTCAACCCGTGCCGGTCGGTGTAGCTGCGCGTCATCTTCGAGGCGATCTTGGTGCAATAGACCGGCTGCACCACCGCGCCGAGATAGGCCTTCAGCGCCGCGAGATCGAAGCGCGCGAAGTGGAAGATCTTCAGCACATTCGGGTCCTCGAGCACGGCCTTCAGCCGCGGCGCCACGTGCAGCCGGCCGGGCTCGCCCTTCGGGATCTGCACCAGATGGCTGACGCCGTCGCCGGCCGAGATCTGGACGAGACAGAGCCGGTCGCGGGCCGGATTGAGGCCCATGGTCTCGGTGTCGATCGCGATCGTCTTGCCGAGATCGAGACCGGCGGGCAGATCGCCTTTGTAGAGATGGATGCTCATCGACTCACCCCGAAGAAATCCCCGCCGAACATTCCGGGCCGAGGATTCCGGACCGGTGCGCCGTGCGGCACAGTCTCGGCCGCGCGCAGCCAGAAACCATCCGCCGCGAATCATCGGGGGAGATGGTGCCCAGGAGAAGACTCGAACTTCCACGGGTTGCCCCACAGGTACCTGAAACCTGCGCGTCTACCAATTCCGCCACCTGGGCACAGGTGCGTGGTCGCGGCGGGTCGCCCCGGCGCTTCGGCCGGCGCATTCTGTCCAGAAACGCTCCGAAGTCAATCGCGAAAGCGCCGCGTTTACAAACCGGAATCCTTGGCACATATCTAGTCGGGATGGGTGATCGGCCCGTTAAACCAACGGATAAATCCACGGGCAAAACCAGCGGGGTGCGAGCGTGACCATGAAACGCGGGCTGGTGACGGTCTTCGGCGGGTCGGGCTTCATCGGCCGCTACGTCGTGCGGCGGCTCGCCCATGACGGCTGGGAGGTGCGCGTCGCCGTGCGCCGCCCCGACCAGGCCCTGTTCCTGAAGACCGCCGGTCATATCGGCCAGGTGACGCCGGTCGCCGCCAATATCCGCGATACCGCCTCGGTCCGGGCGGCGGTCGCCGGCGCGGACCGGGTGGTGAACCTGGTCGGGATCCTGTTCGAGGCGGGGCCGCAGCGCTTCGATGCCGTGCAGGCCGAAGGGGCCGGCCGCGTCGCCGAGGCGGCGGCTGCGGCAAACGTAGCGGGCCTGGTGCACATCTCCGCGATCGGCGCCGATCCCAATGCCGCTGCGGCCTATGCGCGTTCGAAAGCGGCGGGCGAGGCCGCGGTCGGCAGAGCCTTTCCCGGCGCCACCATCTTCCGTCCGAGCATCGTGTTCGGGCCGGAGGACCAGTTCTTCAACCGCTTCGCCGCGATGGCGGTCGTGTCGCCGGTCCTGCCGCTGATCGGCGGCGGCACGACGCGATTCCAGCCGGTCTATGTGCTGGACGTGGCCGAAGCCGTCATGCGTGCGGTCGATGATTCTGCCCTTGCCGGGAAGCTCTTCGAGCTCGGCGGTCCGCGGATCTACAGCTTCCGCGAATTGCTGCAGCTGACGCTCGCCGAGATCGGCCGCAAGCGCATGCTGCTCACGCTGCCCTTCCCGCTGGCGGCGCTGCAGGGCGCCCTCCTGCAATCGATGCCGTTCATGCGGCCGGCGCTGACCACCGATCAGGTGAAGCTGCTGAAGCGCGACAACGTGGTGGGATCGCAGGCCGCGGGCTTCAAGGAGCTCGGCATGGTCCCCACCGCATTGGAGCCGATTCTCCCCACCTATCTCGATCGCTATCGCCCGCAAGGCTATTACAGCAGGGCGTAGTTGGAGGGCGGCATACGGCCGCCAGCCGGCGAAGCCGACCTTGGGCCGGGGCAACCCCGTATGCCGCCCTCAGCAGATTAAGTCGGGCAGGCGATAGAGCGCATAGATCAGCGCACCGCCGAGGACGACGCGGTAGACCGCAAACAAGGTGAAGCTGCCGCGCCGGACCCAATACATCAGGAACACGATCGAGAAGAAGGCGGCGATGGCGGAGATCGCCGCCATCAGCAGCAAGCGATCCGGATCCGGCGCTTCTGCGGCGGCGAAGCCGAGGAAGGTGCGGTAGAGGCCGGAAGCCGCCATCCAAGGGATCGAGAGCAGGAGCATGAAGCGCGCGGCGTCGGGCCGCTCGTAGCCCATGATCCGCGCCACCGTCACGACGAGGCCGACGCGGCTCACGCCGGGGAGCACGGCCAGGCCCTGGAAGATGCCGATGATCACCGCCTGGCGGAGGGTCATCTGCTCCACGCCCCGCACGGTAAGGCCGGCCTGATCGGCCACGTAGAGCACCACGCCGAAGGCGACGAGCAGCACCGAGATGTAGACCGGGTCGCTGATCGTGACGTCGAGCAGGGACCGGAGCGCGAAGGTGATGGCAAAGGCCGGCAGCGAGCCCAGCAGCAGATGCGCCACCAGCCGGGCTCCCGGGTCGCGCTTGCCGCGCAGCACCCGGACCAGGCTCCGCGCCATCTGGAAGACGTCCTGCCAGAGATAAAGCACCAGCGCCGCCAGGATGCCGGCATCGACCGCCGCGGCGCTGAACTGCGCCTGTTCCGGCCAGCATAGCAGGCGGCCCAGCAGGGCCGCATGGGCGGCCGGGTCGATGGGCAGGATTTCGGAGACGCCCCGCAGGATCGCCAGAATCAATATATCGACGTTGGGCACGTTGGCGTCTCAACCGGTAGGGATGTCCGCCTTATAACATTAACATCCCCGCAATCCCATCCTCTCAAATAGTACCAAAATGGTACTAAATTCGCAGGGCCTCAGACCACGATGCTTCGCGCCGCCGCTCCAGCGTGACATTCATCGGAATATTAGGTCATAAATTTTGCCCTAATCGCAACTTTCCGCTCGAAGCTGCGGGTTTCCTCGGTTAATTTCGGTTCCTGCGGTCGCGACCCGTGAAAAGGCAGGCCGTTGCGTCAACCTTACCGATCGACACCCGGAGCGCGGCATGGCCGAGAAGCTGCTGAAGTTTGTCAATTTGCAAAGGGCGATGCCGGAAAAGCGCGGCTCCGAGGTCCGGCGCAACGATTTCGGCGAGATCTACGCCGAGTACGTCCCCGCCGCCGCCGCGGCCCAGGCCAGCCGCTGCTCGCAATGCGGCGTGCCGTTCTGCCAGGTCCATTGCCCGCTATCGAACAACATCCCGGACTGGCTGAAGCTGACCGCCGAGGGGCGGCTGGAGGAAGCCTATGAGATGTCCTCCGCCACCAACACCTTCCCGGAGATCTGCGGCCGGATCTGTCCCCAGGACCGGCTCTGTGAAGGGAATTGCGTGATCGAGCAGTCCGGCCACGGCACGGTCACCATCGGTGCCATCGAGAAGTACATCACCGACACCGCGTTCGACATGGGCTGGGTGAAGCCGGCGAAGCCGGCCCGCGAGCGCACCCGGTCGGTCGGCATCA
>Ga0335076_10002219_pt1 | contig 19216 bp, 14 predicted proteins | sample Lox_Sample_25_FD_206717 | JGI IMG/M metagenome (GOLD analysis project Ga0335076, IMG submission 206717) | Soil microbial communities from Loxahatchee National Wildlife Refuge, Florida, United States - Lox_Sample_2.5 | ecosystem: Environmental > Terrestrial > Soil > Wetlands | place: USA...
AGGCCGGCAAGGAGGGGCGCATTTATCTGCTGGACCGCAATGATCTCGGGCAATACTGCAGCGTCTGCAGCACGGTGGATACACAGACCGTGCAGGAGTTGCCCGGGGCGCTCGTAGGACTGTGGGGAATGCCCACTTACTGGAATGGCAGCGTCTATTTTGCGGCCGCCTCCGATACCGGACTGAATGATTCCCTGAAGGCATTCTCCTTCAACGCCAACGGCAGCGGTTTGCTCTCAACCGTACCCACGTCCCTTTCCGCCAATATTTTCCGGTTTCCGGGATCGGTGTCTTCCGTATCTTCCAGCGGGACGTCCAATGGCATTATCTGGACCTTGGATAATTCCAACTATGGCCCGGCCTGCTGCCAGGCGTTGTATGCCTATGATGCGACCAATCTTGCCAATCAACTTTACAACAGCAACCAGAATAGCCTTCGCGATTCGCCTGGAGGGGCGGTAAAGTTCTCCATTCCCACGGTCGCCAACGGCATGGTCTATGTTGGGTCGAAGGGCAGCCTGTCGGGTTACGGCTTGTTACCAAGCAATGTCCCGACGCTGACGCTTTCCTCATCGGAAAATCCCTCCTTCCCCACCCAGTCTGTGACCGTGACAGCGACGCTGACTTCGCCAAAGGGCGCACCGCCTGACGGAGCATCGATCACTTTCCGCAGCGGGCCAAAGGCCGCGACCATTCTGGGGACGGCGCCATTGAAGGGAGGGACGGCCGTTTTCACGACTTCTCCGCTCAAGCTGGGGTCGGTCGTAATCTCAGCGGTTTATCCGGGGAACCCGAATTTTGCCTGGGGCATTGGTTCCATGACCCAGCAGGTTGAGCAGGCGCCGACTCAGACCTCGGTCGGTTCCAGTCCGAACCCCTCGCAGACCAATCAAGCGGTGACCTTCACCGCGACCGTTTCCTCCGCCATTGGGCCGCCCGAGGATGGTGATGTCGTGAACTTCAAACAAGGCGCCACTCTGCTTGGCAGCGGTACGCTAAGTGGGGGCACCGCCAGCTTCAAGACATCTTTCGCAACTTCTGGGGCGCCAACTATCACCGCGGTTTTCCCCGGGGACAGCAGCTTGCGCTACAGCACGGATACGCTGACCCAGACTATCAACGCCCCCAACCCGACCACCATGACGCTGGTTTCCAACGCGAATCCTGCAATTCTTGGTCAAACTGTCACCTTGACCGCCACTGTGACCCCCACGACGGGCAGCGCACCCGCTGAACCCTTGACGTTCACGCAGGGACCCACCACGCTAGCCACGGTGACTTTGAAGGCGGGCCAAGCCAGCTACAGCACCTCCAGCTTGCCGTTAGGCTACACGACTATCAAGGCCAGTTTCGCCGGCGACTCGGTGATCGGGGCGAGCACAGCCACGATTTCGCAACGAGTCCTCAAGATTCCTACGTCCGTCACTCTGACCTCAAACGTGAACCCCGCTTCTGCGGGTCAGGCCGTCAGTTTTACGGCTACCGTCATCTCCAGCCAGGGGACTGCGCCACCTGATGGGGAAAATGTGACATTTAAACAAGGTACAACGATTTTGGGGACAGCCCCACTGGCCAAGGGGCAAGCGGTCTTCAGCACAGGCTCTTTGCCTACGGGCACGCTGTCTATTGTGGCTGCATACGGTGGAGATGCGACGCTCGCATCCAGCGCGAAGACCATCTATCAAAAAGTGCATTAGAACCGCTAAGTCGCCAGGAGGCATTTGCTCCAAAGCCCCTCGTCAGCCAACCGATATGGCTGGTATGGGTATCCAAGGTAACTCGCAGGGGCTCTTCTTGCCGGGGGCCGCGGCGGTACAATTAAGTGCGCTCAGGACAGGTTTCGCAGACCTCGCCGGGCCCGCGCCGGTTCGATCGCAGCGTAGCTTCAAGGTGAAATCATCCGATGATTCGGAGGGGATTGAAACATCTTCAGCGAGTGAATGACGTGCTCTTCCGCAAACTCCGGATTGAGCGCGATATCACTATTTTCCCCGACGATGTTTTTCTTACCTCGTACCCGCGCTCCGGGAATACCTGGACTCGATTTCTGGTCGGCAATCTGGTTTATTCCGAAACCCCGGTGACCTTCCTGAATGTCGAGCGCCTCGTACCGGATATGTACAAGCATTCCGACCGTACTTTGCGAAACCTACCCCGGCCCCGCTTTTTAAAGAGCCACGAGTGCTTCGATCCCCGCTACCACAACATCATTTACATCGTGCGTGATCCCAGGGACGTCGCAGTCTCAAATTTTCACTGGGAAATGAAACAGCGTTCCATGGCGGACAACTACCCAATGGAGGAATTTGTTCTGCGGTGGATGGAGCCGGTCTACTGGCCGAGGCTGGGGAATTGGGGCGACCACGTAACCAGCTGGCTGAGCACGCGCCGGGGCAAGGACGGCTTCCTCCTGCTGCGCTATGAGGATCTTCTGTCTGATCCCGTCCGAGAACTGGCGAAAGTAGCTGATTTGCTGGGCATGCAGCCAACTCCCGAGCGGCTGGCGCGGGCTGCTGATCTTAGCTCGGCCGAGCAGATGCAACGTATGGAGAAAGATCAGGGAGGGAAGTGGGTGCAGACCCGTTATACTCGCCAGGACAAGCGCTTCGTTCGTAAAGCTTCCAAAGGCGATTGGCGCTCGTTTCTGCCGACCGAGTCGATCTCTCTGATTGAAACCGCCTGGGGACATCTCATGACCCAGCTCGGTTACACACTCAGCACGCAAGCCATTGATCGCCCGGAGCTCTCCCCGGCGCAGCACTAGCATGGACTGCGTCCTAGCCACGGCAAAACGATGACTCTGCCAGTCCAGGAGGAGCGCCCCACAAACAAAATGGCTTCCGAGGAGCGCCTGAGCACGCAGATCTACCAGAGCCCGGGGGACGTTGATAGCCTGCGTGGCGAGTGGGAGGCTCTGTTGGCCGAGTTTCCGCAAGCCACGCCCTTCTGCACCCTGGAGTGGCTTCTGTCGTGGTGGCGGGCCTTTGGCGGAAATGATCGCCTGCAAATTCTGGCTTTTCGCGATGACTCTGCCTGCCTGAGAGGACTCGCTCCCCTGGCAAGTTCACCAATTCCCGTTTTTGGGGGAGAGCTGCGCCGGCTGCGACTGGTTGGAGATGGATCTCACGACTCCGATAACCTCGACTTGCCGGCCACTCCGGGATACGAAAAAGCATCCTGCCAGGCCCTCCTGAACTGGATGGAGAGGCAGAGCGGTGAATGGGATATTTGCGAACTGCGCACCCTGCCGGAGATGTCACCGGTGGGGAATCAACTGCTTGAGGAGCTCCGAACCAGGCGCTGGAAGGTTCTGACTTCCTTGCGTCCGCAGTCTTTGGTGGAATTGCCGGAGACTTGGGAAGACTATCTGGCCCGACTCTCCAGTAAAGAGCGCGGCAAGGTAGGGCTGCGCGCCCGGCGCCTGGAAAAGAAGTATCGGACCGAGATTTACCGGTGCGCAGTGGAATCTGAGCTGGATACTGCTCTTCAGGCGCTTTATGAACTGCATGCCAAACACTGGCGCTCGCGGGGACTGCCGGGAACTCTTCAGGTGCCCGCGCGACGCCAGTTCTATCGCGAACTGGCTGGGTCGCTGCTGGCCCGGCAACGCCTTGAGTTCTGGCTGCTCCGAGCGGATGGCAAGGTCGTGGCCACGCAATTTGGCCTCCGGCACGGCAATCAGGTATTTTCCCTGCAAGAGGGCTACGATCCTGACTACTCCGCCGATAGCGTAGGGTATGTGCTTCGCAGTCAGGCTTTGAAGAAGCTCATCGCCGAAGGAATCCGCAAGTACGACTTTCTGGGTGGCGTCGACGACTCAAAGCTGCGCTGGGGAGCGCAGATAAGGCACTATCTGAACATGGAATTTGCCCGCCCCGGAACGCGCGGCAGCCTTTACCTGTCACTCAAACGCAAAGGTGAGGAAACCAAAGCCTGGCTGCGAAAGCGCTTGCCGGGCCCCCTGCGGCTGAAGCTCAAGCAGGCCGGCGAACGCATTTTGGATTGAGCGGGGCAGGCCTAGGAGGATTCGCGCTCGCTGTTTGCCGCTGGCGGCGCCTGGAACTTCCAAAAACCCGGCAGAGCCCGTGGCGCAACCGAACCGGACAGTTCGTAACCCAACATCTCCATGACATTTCCCCAGGCGGATTCGATCTGCCGCACGGACGTTTCAGGCAGCGCCGATTTCCATCCTCCGGACGCTGCCTTACCTACGAAGGGTTTGTCCTGGCGGGTGCGCCTGGTTTCCTTCCACTGAGCAGCCTGTTCCTTTTCCAGGCGGCGCATGCGATGGGCAGAACTCAGCTCGACCGCGCGGGCCACGCGCTCGGCGGTGCAGTCGAGTGCAAGAAAGCGCGCAATTTTTGTGGCTTCCTGTTGGGTCCGTTGCTGCATGTCCTCATATCGCAGAAACAGGAAGTTGCTTCCACCATGCCGCGTGGCCAGCCAACTGAGCACGTGGTCCGCCCAGCACCCGGTGGTGGGCTCGAACTCTGATTCCATGAAACGGGGCACGAATTCCTCCAGACTGCAATCGTCCGAGATCACCCGGCGTTTGAGCTGAAACTGATAGTAGGAAACCACAACGTCGCGCGGATCGCGCACGATATAAATGATCTTGCGGTAGCGCGGATCGAAGGACTCGTGACTCTTGATGATGCGTGGCCGGGGAAAACGCCGCAGAATACGGTCAGGGACATCATAGATTTCCGGAATCCTGGATTCGAGAGCGGCAAAAGTGATGGGGTGGTCGGGATCCAGGAGATTACAAACCAGGAAGCGCGTCCATGTGTTCCCCGATCTGGGAAAGGAGACGAGGAAAGTGTCATCTGGGTAGACAGTCAGTCCGCGTCCGGCGTTCTTGCGGCCCGTCACCGCCCGAAAATAGGCTGCTACGCGTTTTCTGGAATGTGGCATCTGATCGTGCAAATCACGCTTGGGCGTAAGTCTAGCTTAAGAGCCGAGGTGTAGTCCCGTCACCGTGGTCATGAGCTGGGTGGAAGGATGGCTTGTGGGAGGCCCGGCGGCAACCGATTCCTCCGCGTGAGGCCGAAATCTTGTCAAGAGGGTCAAATGGCGGGAATATTCGTAAGTCTATGCATTGGCGGCAAATATATTTTTGGACTTCATGTCCCATTTTCCCCTTTTGATTTGCTATTCTGAATATGGAGAGTAGGAAAATTACCTCAACAACGGCACGCCTGCGGGCGTGCCGTTCGTTTTTGGGGCCAACTCTCCGTGAATCGCTCGTCCGGTCTTGCAGACCTCCTGGGCGACCGCAATCTGAATTTTTCTCCATTTTTCTCCTATGAAAATGTTTCTAGTAGTGGTATTGGCGGCTACGGCTGCCTGGGGGCAGTCTACGTACAGCGGCGGCGCGGTCATGAGCGGCGGCGCGTTATGGGCCAGCTTGAGTGTCTGTGGGCCGCCTGCTTACGGTTGCTCGCGCAGCGACCTGACGACGGTGCAGATACCCCCAACGCTCCCCAACGTCGGAGGTCTTACGGGAGCGAACCTTGTGGTTAGCGATCCCGACTTCGGGAACCGCATCGTGCGGATTACCGACGCGGGCCTGGATCGGTCGCAGGCAGATAAGACGGTCAGCCCATCTTGCGGCGGCGCCCAGGGTGACATGACGTGGAACACGAATTCGACGCTGCTGGTCGTGTGCAACACCGGAGGGCGGTCCTATCCCATGAGTTTCACTCCGGCCACCATGCAGGCCTCGTTGCTGTATGTAGGTTCGATCGCGTTTCCGAACGGCATGTATGTGGGCAACTCATTGAGTTGGAGCCGTGCCAATCCGTATCTCGGGTATGTCCTGGCGGGGACGCAGATTCAGGGTTACTGCTTTGCCGATATGGTGAACGGAACTTGTCCCGCTGGGGGGCCGCTCGATGCGGCCACGCCGCCGAGCAGCGGCAATGGGCGAATCTTCACGGTCTACGACTTCGCTTCCAGCAACAGTTGCCTTGGGAGCGCGCTCTTTCCCGAAGGGTTTACGCCGGACTGGACCAATTGGGGGCAGCCGAGCGCCGGAGATGCCTCGTTCACGGCGGCGTGGTCCTACGATATCTCCGGGACGGCGAACGTAACCAACGGGTCGACAACCGTCACATGGGCGAGCGGGGAGAACTTCGACGCGCGCTACAACTCGGGAAACATCATTCTCGGCGGAGTTTCCTATGGCGTGGGAGCGGTCACTTCTTCGACGGCAATGACCATCGGTAGCACGTATAGCGGGACGACGGGAACTGTGGCTTTCACGCTGAAAGGTGTCCAGGGCACGGGAGTCAACGTCACCGTGTATGTTCCGGGCTCAGGGTGCACGATGCTGAACACGGAGACCGGAGTTGTCACTTCGGACTTCGGACCCGGGGGAACGCTCTCTATCCCGGATCGCTGGTCCATGCATGACGCATTTTCCTCAGCGGGCACGAGTTGGGCCTTTGTTGGTTTTACCACCTGCGTGAGCACCTCCTGCCCGACCAAATCAGGCACGCTGCCGTATTTCTGGCAAATCGGGACAACGACGGTAACGGGATGCAACTCGGGCGGGGGCTGCTCGGGCCATTACACGGAAGCGGCGGGTTACAGTCACTTCATCAACAACGGCACCAACCCGTGGCAGGATTCTTTCAACCTGCGCGCATTTGCCTCGCCCAACGGAGGGAGTGGGAGTTGTTTTTACTCGTGCGGCGGTTCGGTGACGCCGCCAGGCCTGGCCCCGCCCTGGGACAATCATCCTTCGTGGAACAACGTCGATGCGCATGACAGCGTGCCCTTCGTAACTTCCAGCTATAGTGCCGGGACAAACCAGAACTGCTCGGCGACTTTCACCTTTGCCTTGGAATGCGAAATCTTCGCGGTTAATCCCGTGACGGGCGCGGTGGCGCGATTCGCGCATAACTTCATCACCTCAAAATCACAAACCTTCATTCCGGCGCAGGGGATCGGTCAAGTGTCGCAGGACGGCAGGTTTTTCATGTTCGGTTCAGACTGGATGGGCAGCTTGGGCAGCACTTCCGGGGCAGCGGCCTGCACCGTCGGCACGGATTGCCGTGGCGACGTGTTTGTAGTGGAGCTGAGGTGAGGACCGGAGTGAGAGTTGGGAACGTTCTCTCGATTGCCGACGGGAAGAGGTCCAGCGGCATGGGTTCGCCGATGGATCAGACGGCAGCGAACCGTGGCGGTGAGAAACTCACGAGTCAGCCGGTTGTGCATCCACTTCAGCCGGCGAATGGGAACCAGTTCCAGCTTTTCCAGCGTGAGCGAGCTGCTCTGCACGATGCGAATGAAGCGCTGGATGGTCATCTGATTCAGGCCGCCGTCGACTTCACAAAAGCGGTTTGCGCCATCGGACCTGAAGTTCTTGCGCCAGGCGCACAGGGAACTCTCGCTGAACAGCAGATGCGCCCAGGGGAAAACGCTGAACAGGTGGCCGCCTAGAGGGTGGTACCAAGTGGGGCCGAACGATACCCACACTTCTCCCTCCGGCTTTAACATACTGCTGATGTCGGACAAAATTTGCTCCGGGTTGGCGAAGTGCTCGAAGGAGTCAACACAAATAATGATGTCGGCGGCTTCGGGAACGATACCGCCAAAGCTCAGGTTGGGGAGCTGCCAGGACTGGCGAGCGATGGCAAGCAGCCTCTCCTGGATATCAAGGCCGTAGACGCGAGCGGCCCCACGCCGGGCCATTTCGGCCGACTCGGCGCCCATGCCGCAGCCAAAGTCAACCACAACCCTGTTCTGTATGACCTGCCAGAAATTGGGCCCAAACAGCGCTTCCAGTTTGCTGCGGTCGCGGTAGGCTCCGCCATCCATGGTGCGGGGCGGAGCTGGGAAGAAGGTAGTAAGAAATCGAGTCCCCACTTTTCCTCCCAAGATAGGCATTTCTCCCTCACCTGAGCCAAGACAGTAGGATTCTACACGGCAGCGGGTTGGCCGCGGCGCTTGCCGGGCGCGAGCGTTCACATTAGACTTCGGGACAGGAAAATAATGAAGAAGCTCGCGCTGAACGTCCTCCGCCACAGCGGGCTATTTTCCCTCACACGAGCCCTGTCGGCGAACCAGGCCCGCATTCTCATGTATCACAATTTCTGCGGCAACAAAAGCGAGGGACTGAGTGAGGCTGCGGCGCGCGCGCAACTCGACCACCTGCGCCGTCATTTTCGGGTGGTTCGGTTGTCCCGGATCGCGGAACGAGTGAGGGCGGGAGAGGAACCAGAGCCGTATTCGGTGGCCTTGACAATCGATGACGGCCGCCGCAACTTTTACCAGTTTCTGTTCCCGCTGTTGAAAGAATACGGAATGCCGGCGACATTTTTCGTGGTCAGCTCCTTCATCTCGGGCGAAGACTGGGTATGGACCGACAAGGTGCTGTGGCTGAGCGAACAGCACGCGAGCCCGTTGAGGCCCAGCCAACTGCCTGCGGTGTTTCAATCTCTTAACCGCTTGCGGCCGGAGGCACGGAACGAGCGCATTGAAGCCCTAGCGGCCGCCGCCGGGATTGCCCTTCCGCGGAATGCTCCCGCGAAATACGCTCCGAGCAGCTGGCGTGAACTGCGGGAGATGGCCGATTCAGGATTGGTGGAAATTGGATCTCACACTGTCACTCATTCCATTCTTTCCAGCATCACGGATGAAGAGAGCTGGCAGGAATTGACCCGCTCGCGCGCCCAAATCGAGGCGGAGGTGGGCATGACGGTGAACTCGTTCTGCTTTCCGAACGGGTTGCCGGAAGATTATCGGGCAAGCCAGGTGGAGCAATTAGCCAGAGCGGGGTACGAGTGTGCGGTGGTGGCAGACTTCGGTCTGGTGGGAAAGGGAACCGATCCTTATCGCCTGCCGCGGATGGGCATGGAGCGAAAAAGCAGGGCGGTCGAGTTTTCCAAATATTTGGACGGCGCTGCTTACTATCAGCGAAAGCTGCTGGGGGCGCCGCGACGGCCGGAAGTCGACACGGAATATTAGTTCAGCTGGACCACGAAGACATCGCCGCGACAGTCTTTGCTAATTGTGCACTGAGAAGAGCCCGATTCCGATCCGAGAGTTCCCATCCAGTCCGAGTTGAACAGAAAGAAGCGGCCATCTTGAGAAACCTGTCCGATAGCCTCCTGATCGTCAAATCTCTGAGACGCAGCGGTGATGAAGTTGTGGGCGAAGCGTGAGACCACACCGGTGGTGGGGGAGATAGCCAGAATCTCGTTTTGCCATGCTGAGGTAAAGGGCGAGATCGTGGTCCAGGTCGAAGAGATAAAAGGGACACTATCATCAGGATCCACGTTGTTCCAGGAAGGGTGCTGGTCAACCGGAGGAGCAAAGCCCACTGGGAGAGAAGCAACCATCGGGGTGAAAGAACCAAGGTCGGCGAAAGACCGGAAGTGATACTGCCCGAAGGGGTCTCCGTCATTGTTTGCCCAATGAGAGTAGCCGAAGGTCCAATGTCCTCCGCAGAGTTCAACGGCCCCGCCTGCGCCGCAAGGAGTCACAGTGGTGGTGCCGACCTGCCAGAAGTAGGGTCCTGAGGAGCAAGCAGAGGAAAGACAGTTGGTGAAACCAAGAATGGCCCATCCGCTGCTCTTGGCGAGAAAGGCGTCATGCAGGGTAAACCTTTCCGGAGTAGAAATGATGCCGGTCTGCCCCCAATCAGAGGTCACTTGGCCGGTCTGGGTATTGACCACCGTGCAGCCTTGACCCACCGTGTAGACGGCCATGAAGGTACCGGTACCCTGTTGGCCGGTGTTGGAAAGGCCTTCTGCAAACTCGCTGTCGCCAGCGCTGATACCACCGAAATCCTGCCACGTAGGCCGGAAGCCGGAGGGAAGGCAATTGGGACTGGAAGTGAAATCGTAAACCAGCTGCGGCGTTGGGGGAACGGTACGGTTGGTGAAGTCGTACAGGAGAATCTGCGTGCTGGCCAGAACGTACAGGAAGTTAGGATTCACCCGGCTCCAGGAAAAATGGTTGTTCGGAATCGTCATTCCACCGGTTTTGGGGAACGCAGAGACAAACATACGAGCGGCGTGGAGCGTCGTGGGATCGAAGGTCATGGGATAGCCGGTTCCGTTCGTATCCTGGAGAAAAATCAGGCTGGAATCGACGTTCCAAGTGTTGGCGTTGGAGCTGCCTCCGGCAGCGGCAACAAACGTGATATTGGGCGCATTCGGATTGGTGTTCGCATCCGTGAGACGCTCGATGGGATTGTGAAAATCCGGGTCGGTGATGCCGCTATTAGCGCCTGTCAAATTTCCCACACTGGGGATCGGACTGGGCAAGGGAACGAGATCGAGATCGGTGCGCGAGCATGGGTATGCCGGAGGGCCGCAAGTGCTGCCCGTGCTGGCGTTGGCTACGGTCAAGCCAAATTCCTGAGTGGCGGCGGAACCGAGCGCGTCGACTACCTTCAGTCCCAGCGCGAAGGTCCCAGCTTGGGTGGGCGATCCCTCGATCATGCCGGAGTTGGAGCTGAAGGTGATGCCACTTGGAAACGTACCGGAGGCAAGGCTCCAAGTATAGGGGGGTTGTCCGCCCTTGGCGGAGACAGCCGCGCTATAAGGCACACCGCTAACGCCTCTGGGAAGCGCTTGAGTCGTAATCGTCACCTTACTTGCGCTAGTGAGGCCTGGCACAACTGTAATGGTGGTGGTGCCCTGCGTTGAGAAATGGGATCCGAGTTCCCAAGCAGTGATGGTGACGAGCTTGGGGCTTAGGACAGAGGGCGCAGTAAAGACGCCTTGGGCCGAGATGCTGCCCTCACTGCTGGCCCAGGTGACGTGGGTATTCGGGCCGCCGAACATGATGGCTTTGAAGGCGATCTGCTGCCCAGAGCTGATGGTGGAGTTTACCGGCGTGATCGCCAGACTGGTGGGCGGGTCGGTTCCCGGCTCCTGCCAGTAAAACTTGGAGGATGAACTGGGTCCAGGAGCAAACCCTGACAAGGAGCGAGCGCAGCCGATCAACCCAAGAACAAGTGTCGAGAACAGGGTGACAGCGACAAGACGAAGCCAATGAAAGCTGTGAAGCCGGCGGCGGGGAAGGGGATTTTTCGCCATTACTACACCTCGGGAAAATTTGAGGGACCAATCTTTCCGAGTCCTAACTGGACTGTAACGAGGGAGTAGCGAGGCCAACAGATAACCAAGGGTCTAGACCCGTGGACTGAAAGTCAATGATTGCTCTGAATTACGGCATCGGGAAACAGAAGTGACGCGGTGGGAAGTTGTGACTTCACGAAAAAAATGCTATTCCCGCACAACTGAGCGGTCACTCGCGGTGGGGGCCGGAGGCATTCGGAGCTTACGCACCTCGTTGGTGGCGTAGAAGGCAAGGGAGGGGAACGTCTGCAGCAGCAATCGATCGAGGCGCTGCGCGGGACGGCCCAGGCCGGGACCGAACAGTTGGGCCAAGGCCAGCAGGGGCAGTCGAAAACGGCGGCGGGCTTCGCAGTCCATACCGGCGCAAAAGACATCAAGTTGCCCGGCTTTCAGCGGGGCTTCGTGCTGGGAGACGAAGGCGCGCCGAAAGGGAATCCGACGACGAACGCGGGCGACAAAATCGGAATCGCGCACGGGTTCGAGGATGATCAGCGCACCGCCGGGCTTTAGGACACGCTGGACCTCGCGCCGGGCTGCGGGAAGATCGAGGTGATGCAGAATAGCGTGGGAGAAGACCAGATCGACCGAATTGCCGGGCAAGCCGAGATCATAAGCGGAAGCCGCCTTGAATTCGATGGCAAAACCGTAAGTCGAGGCCCGCTTGCGCGCAATCTCAATCAGGTCAGGTGAAATATCCACCCCGATGACCGAGGCGCCGCGCGCTGCCAGCAGGACCGCATCGGCCCCGGATCCGCAGCCGTAATCCAGAACCTTGCGACCACGGATGTCCCCGAGAAGGTGGAAGGCGTATTCCAGGGCAAAAGCCGCATCGGCGGGAGGATTCAGATAACGCTCGATGTTCTTGCGGTTCGGAGTGAAGGACTGCTGCAAGTGAGCGGCTTCCAGGGCGCTCCGCTCGATCTCGTCACGTTCCTGGTCGGTATAGGGCATCTCCCTCTCTGTGTTTATGCGATCGCGTGGGATGTTCCCATGAACTTTCCTGGAACGTCAAGCACGAGGAAGAGGACGCATGGGCTGAACGTAGCCGAGGCGGATGGGGAGTAAGCTGGCGGGCCGCGTCTGAATGAGCCGATGCTAAACTTAGTGAGAGGTATGTTTGGGGCGCTTTTGCCTAAGCCAGATGAGCACTGACCGGAAAACCAGTCCAGTCTTCGTGATGGGATGTCATCGGTCGGGAACAAACCTGCTCTACGACACGCTGCTCTCGGCCGGCGGTTTCGCAGTGTATCGGGGCTATCTTCCGGTGCACAAAATCCTGATACCCCGCTTCGGCGGCTTTGAGCGGGTGGAGAACCGCAAGCGAGCGCTGGAGGCCTGGCTTCGCAGCAAAGGATTTCGTCGCTCCGGGCTGAATGCGGAGGAGTTGAGCGCGGAAGTCATGGCCAACTGCGAGAATGGAGGGGACTTCATTCGCATTGTCATGAACAGAATCGCGCGCCAGCAAAACGTTGCCCGCTGGGCGGTTTACGACCCCGATAGCCTACTGCATCTGCCGCGAGTGAAGAGGGACATCCCGGAAGCACTGTTCATTCACATTGTCCGCGACGGAAGAGATATTGCGCTGTCTTTGAAAAAGATGGACGGATTCCGGCCCTTGCCTTGGGACCGGCATTCAAGAAGCCTGGTTTCAACGGGGATTTACTGGGCATGGATGGTGAGCAAGGGGCGGCAACATGGGAGCCGGTTTCCGGCCGACTATCTTGAGATCCACTACGAGGATCTGGTCGCGGATCCAAAGCGGACGCTCTCCAAGCTGTCTGAGTTTCTGGACCAGGAGCTGGACTACGATCGCATTCAAGGGGTGCGGCTTGGCCGGCTGAGTGAATCCAACTCCTCATTCCGCGGGGAGGAACAGCAGCAGAGCCCGGTGAACCGGTGGCAGGGCAGACTTTCGGCGGCAGAACTGGTGGCAATCGAAAGTGCGATCAGGGACACGCTGCGGGAATTCGGTTATGTGCCGACCACTCCTCGACATGGAAGCCTGAGGGATTTGGGCAATCCGGCAAGGCGGTGGTTTTATCAAGCTCTGTTCGAGACCAAACTGTGGCTGAAAACGAGAACGGCAGCGGGGAGACTGGCGAACCTGTCGGCTTTGGAACTGGAGAATCCGGAAAATCTCCCGGGTAACTCCGAACCCGGAGATACTGCCCCGTCACTCTGAGAGAACGCGCCGGGGGATCAGCAATTTGCGGCAAGGGTATAATGGACGCCCCGGCGCGAAGGATCGGCGTTCGGCTGCGCGTGCGGAACTGAGTTCAACGTGGACCGGCGCATTCCCTCTCTGGACGGTTTGCGGGCCCTATCTATCCTGATGGTGCTGTATGGCCATGCGGTGGGGACCAGAGGTTTCCCTATTCACCACGCGAGCCTGGGGCTGGCCGAATCAGGGGTACGGGTTTTCTTCATCATTTCGGGCTTCCTGATCACCCAGCTGCTTCTGAACGAGCAGAAGGCGACGGGAAGAATTTCCCTCAAAGGTTTCTACCGGCGGCGGGTGTTGCGGATCTTCCCGGCGTTCTACAGCTATTGGCTGGTGATGCTGCTGCTCACGGTGACCGGCGTGCTTGCGATTCCCGCCCGCGACCTTGTCTATGCGGCAACCTACACGATCAACTACGTAGTCAACCGAGCGTGGTATCTCGGACACTTGTGGTCGCTGGCGGTGGAAGAACAGTTTTATGCTTTATGGCCGCTCTCCATCATTCTCGTGGGCTGGCGGCGGGCGTTCCAAGGGGCGGGTGCACTGCTGCTTCTGGTGCCGATAATTCGTATCGCGCAAGCAAAGTTGTTGCCCTCACACCGGCTAGGAATTACCGAGGAGTTTCATACGATCGCCGACTGTATCGCGACGGGATGCCTGCTGGCCGGATTGAGGGGGTGGTTGTGGGCCCAGGAGCGTTACCGGCAGTGGATCAGTTCCTGGCGGTTCTGGCTGGTGCCAGCGCTAACCGCGTTGGCGGTGGTTTTGTACGCTCACCCCGAAGTCAAATGGCTGATCGGGATTCCACTGTTTAACTTATCGGTCGCAGTCTGCATCGACCGATGGACGCGGTTCCCGGACGCGGATTGGGTGGGGAAGATCCTGAACTGGAAGCCGCTGGCCTTTGTGGGTGTGCTCAGTTATTCCTTATATCTTTGGCAACAACCCTTCTTCGACCACAGTGCCCACCACTTTTGGAACCGATTTCCGGCGAACGTTTTGGGGGCATTTCTACTGGCCTTGATTTCGTACTTCGCGATTGAGAAGCCATTCCTGGCGCTGCGATACAAGAGCCGCGCCGGTTCGAGGCTTGAGCTAGCCCCGGGACAGGCCAAGCCGGAAACTCCCGAAGTCGTATAGATACAGAAGGCGAGCAGGAAACGGAGGCGTTGTTGCCCTTCCCAGGAAGAAAGCCTGCTGTGGCAACTCCTAGTTACGTTTGACAGGTATTCCCGAAGCCTCGTGGCCTGTAAACTGGGGCCGTAGCTGGAGGGTGGCCGCGGCTACGCGAATCCAAGGTCTTTTTGATGACCGGGGCGCCCGCGCGCAATCTTCGCTCAATTTCTGGGAGGGCGGTCTGACAGGAAATGCCAATCATGGGCTGTCGGGGGATTTGGAACTCGCACCTGCTTTGACGGCGAGCGCGAAGGAGGGCGATTTCTCCATCATCGACGGCGTGGCCGATGAATGGAGAGACCTGTGCGCGAATGGGGAAGGCGTGCAGCCCTTCTACCGGCCGGAATGGATCCGCGCGTATGTGCGGGCGTTTCTGCCGCGAGCGAAGGTACATCTGGTTACAGTTCGAAGAGGCGATGACTTGCAAGCGGTGCTGCCTTTGGTGGCGGTCCGCGAATCGTTTTGTGGGCTTCCCTGCATGAAGCTACGTTCGCCCGTGAAAGGACATGCCTTCCGATTTGACATGACCTGCGCGGCAGGCGAGCGCGAGACGGCGATTGCTGCGGTGTGGCGGGAACTCTGTTTCCAGCGGGATTGGCAGATTCTGGAATTTCGCAATGTGCTTCCCGGGGCAGCTGTGGAAAGGTTGCTGGAGTTGGCGTCGTCGGAAGGATATCCCACTGCGAGTGTGCCGCTGCACGCCTCGCCGTACGTTGCGCTGGGCAACGATCCGGCGATCCTCGCGAAACTTCCGCGCAACGCCCGCCTGCGTACCAAGCTACGGCAGGTAGCGCGAAATGTAGGCGGGCAAGGCTTGCGACTGAGGCGGATCGAACAGGCAGACCCGGACGCCCTCAAGCGCTTTTACGAGCTTGAGGCCCAGGGCTGGAAAGGGCGCGAGGGTAGCGCCATTTCCAGCAGCGCCGAGAGCCGGCAGTTTTTCGATGAGGTGGCAGGACAAGCCGAACGCTTCGGGTATCTTTGTCTCTATCTACTCGAGTGCGGTGATGGTGTGCTGGCTGGACACTTCGGGCTTAGCTACGCGGGGAGGTATTTCTCGCCTAAGGTGGCGTTCGATGAGAGCCGGAAAGACTGGATGGGAGGCCACCTGATTGTCAGCCAAATTCTGCAGGATTGCCTGGAGCGCGGAATTTCCGAGTACGACATCACGGGATCCGACGACGAATGGAAGATGAAGTGGACCTCTGACGTACGCCCAGCTCGCATGCTCCTGATCTTCCAGAACAATTCCCTGGGAAGAATTCTGCACGCGTGGCAGTTTCGCGCCAAACCGCTCATCAAGAGGATGCTCGGCGGTCAGCCGCGAACTTCATGAGGCATCCTGTCCTAGTGCTCGGAGCAGCGCCGCGAATCGCCCTGCCCATCGCCCGCTCGCTCCGCCGAAATCGGTTGCCCGTAATGATCGTTACCGCCAGCTCACGAGAGCCGCGGCTCCATAGTGCGGCGATCGAGGAATGCTGGAGGATTCCGGACGCAGAGGAGGAGCCAGATGAATTTCTCCGCGCGCTAAGGGAGCTCATTGACCGCTGGCGGCCGGATCTGCTGGTTCCCACCAATGACACGGCTCTGGCGGCTGTGACGCGCCATTATTACGAGTTAGCCGGCAAGCTAGCTATTGCATGTCCTCCGCCGCCGATCGTCAATCAGGTGCTGGATAAGGGCCTCACGCTCGACCTTGGGTGCAAATGTCAGATCGCAGTGCCGGAGACCCTGCGCGTGGACAACGCCAGTGGGTTGGAAGAAGCGGCGCGCAAGCTAAACTTTCCGTTGATCGCAAAGCCACAGACGAAGTACCGGGAATCATCCCTGAAGGTGACCAGATTTAACAGCCTTGCCGAGTTACACGCCTTCGTGAGCCGGCATAAAGGCCTGCCGCCCATGCTGTTGCAGCGCTTGGTTGCGGGCGAAGGAATCGGGATCGAGTTGCTCCGGCATGGAGGTCATTGCATTGCGACTTTTCAGCATCGGCGGCGCAAAGAATTTCCGTATAGCGGTGGGGTGTCGGTGGTGGCGGTTTCTGAAGCCCCCGACGCGGCCCTGGTGGAGCAAGCGCGCCGCCTTCTCGATGCGTTGGAGTGGGAAGGCGTAGCCATGGTGGAGTTCAAGGTCGACCCAGAGAGCGGGCGAGCGGTGCTGATGGAGGTCAACGGACGCTTCTGGGGCACGATCGCGCTTCCAGTGCAGGCCGGGATCGATTTTCCCTTGTATGTTTGGCAGATCGCCCATGGGGAAACTCCGCGAGTTCCACCCCACTACGAAGTAGGAGCCTGCTGGAGATGGTCGGCGGGCTACGTGCGGCGTCTGCACGGAGTTGCGGCCGGTGCAGTAAAGCCGGGCGCGAAGGGAGCGCGGCTGCGCGACGATTTGTGGCACAGCGGTGCGGATTTCGCTCCCTCGGTGCGGGATGCGCTGTGGACGGCATCGGACCCTCTGCCGGCGATCCAGGAAATGGCGCAAGCTTTAGGCGAGATAGCGCGCTCCGATCTGCGATGGTTGCGCACCCGACTTTTCCCCGTGCGCTCCGATCCATCGCCAGGAAGCGGCGGCCAACCTGGGCGTCGCGAACGCGCGGCCCGCGTTTTTATGGGTCTGTTGCGCGCATCGCGCCTGCGGGATGGCAGGATCCCCAGAAAAGCGCGAAAGATCGTCTTCGTTTGCCATGGGAACATCATGCGCAGCCCGATGTGTGAACAGCTATTCCTCAAAGGCATTGGAGAGGGCGCGAGCGGATTCCAGGTGATTTCTGCCGGACTCAATGCAGTCCCCGGGAAGGGTGCAGATCCGCGAGCGGTAAAAGTGGCATTTGAGTTCGGCATCTCCTTGGCGGGGCATCAGGCAAGACCGGTAACCGGCGAGATGCTTGAGCAGGCCGACATAGTGTTTGCCATGGATTTCCGAAATGAAGCCCAGCTCCTGGCGCGACACCCGGATATGTGGAGAAAAGTGCGCTTGCTGGGCGCATGCGCCTTGGATAGCCAGAAAAGAGAAATTCCCGACCCGTACTGGGGTGACGAGGCAGAAGTCCGTCGCTGCTATCAAGAGCTTGATCAGTGTATTCGCAATCTGGTGAAGGCATTTTGGTAACGAGCGGACGAGGGACCCCGATGAGCGCAGGTGGGTATAATACGGGGTCCATCGAACAGTGACTGGAGTTACAGTGAAGAATGAGGGGCGAATCCTTCGGACCTTGCTAGAGGCTGGCAGAGTGTTGACCGGCAGGAAGCCAGCGGGCCGGGCGTTGACTGTGTTTCCGGACGATACTTTTATCATCTCCTATCCCCGCTCAGGAAACACCTGGACGCGTTTTCTGGTCGGTAATCTGGTGTATCAAGATGCGCCGGTGACTTTTGCCAACGTGGAATCGCGGATTCCAGAAATCTATCTGTTCCCAGACCGGGTGCTGCGAGGGATGCCAAGAGCGCGCCTGCTGAAGAGTCACGAATGTTTCGATCCGCGGTATCGCAAAGTGATCTATATTGTGCGTGATCCGCGAGATGTGGCGGTTTCCTACTACCACTATGCCATCAAGCTGCGCCGAATCGAGGATGGCTACGAAGTTGAGAAGTTCATCCGGCGCTTTGTAACAGGCGAGTTCGACGTGCAGTGGTCGTGGGCGGCGTCCTGGAGCGACCACGTTCTGAGCTGGGTCTCGATGCGGCAAGGAAGCGAAAACTTCTTGCTGCTACGCTATGAGGATATGTTGGAGAGTCCGGAAGAAGAGTTGGCCAAGGTAGCAAAGTTTCTGGGTATCGATGCAAGCCAGGAGCGAGTGGTGCGGGCCGTACAGCTCAGCTCCGCCGATACCATGCGGCAGCTTGAGAAGCGCCAAGCCGAAAACTGGGCACTGACGCGAAACACGCGCCGCGACAAACCGTTCATACGGGGGGCGACGGCAGGCCGGTGGCGAACTGAACTGCCGCCTAGTTCAGTGGGTGTGATCGAACGTGCCTGGGGCCCCACTATGGAGAGGCTAGGGTACAAACTCAGCGAAAGTGGTCGCGAGAACGTAGCGGTCGCGGCCGACGTTACAACTTCAGATTCTTAACCGGACTCAAAGTGCGCTGCGCCAGGGGCAAAACACTCTTGATCAGTCCGGTCTAAGAGACAGACTACCTAAGCGTGAGACCATTAATGCCCGGGGTAATTTAATCTATGCGAGTTCTTGACTTAGGATGTGGACCGGGCCGGGATTTGGGTAAATGGGGAGTTATGCCAGAGGATGAGGTTACAGGCGTGGACATCAACCACGCTCGTTTGATAATGGCCAGGAGGCAGTTCCCCGAGCGGCACAACGTGCTGGCCAAAGGTGAATGCCTACCTTTTCCGACGGCCAGTTTTGATTGGGTAATTTCTGCGGTTGCGCTCCCCTATATGGACATTCAGAAAACGTTGGCCGAGCTTCACAGGATTCTCGTTCCAGGAGGACGTCTATCGCTGAGCCTGCATTCGGCAGAATTTACGATCGGTGAACTGCTCCATCATGCCATCCCCAAGCCCGTTCCCACGCTGTTCCGGCTCTACGTTCTGGCGAATGGAGTGTTTTTTCATTGTACGGGGAAGACCGGCAAGTTCCTCAATCACAGGACCGAATCCTTTCAAACTGAGCGGGGGATGAAGCTTGCGCTGCGCCGGGCCGGATTCAGTCATTCTTCTTGCACCCGGCAAGGCGCCCAGACCAATCGCACATTTATTGTAGAGGCGA
>Ga0335076_10002220_pt1 | contig 19215 bp, 21 predicted proteins | sample Lox_Sample_25_FD_206717 | JGI IMG/M metagenome (GOLD analysis project Ga0335076, IMG submission 206717) | Soil microbial communities from Loxahatchee National Wildlife Refuge, Florida, United States - Lox_Sample_2.5 | ecosystem: Environmental > Terrestrial > Soil > Wetlands | place: USA...
CCGACTGCGGGACCACCACGTTCCCGTGCCAGCCGGCCTGCCCGCGCTGCACGCGGGCAGGCATGCGGGAGGTTGCCCTGGCGACGCGCGGCACGCTCTGGAGCTGGACGATCCAGGGATTCGAGCCCAAGCCCCCGTACGCCGGCGAAGGGTCGTTCGCGCCCTACGGCGTCGGCTACGTCGAGCTCGCCGCCCAGGCGGACGGTGCCGCTGCGGTACTGGTCGAGTCTCGCCTCACCGTCGCCGAGCCGGAGCAACTGCACATCGGCGATGAGCTTGAGCTTGTCATCGTGCCGTTCCGGCGCGACGCCGAGGGTAACGAGCTTGTCACGTTCGCCTTCCGGCCCGCCTCGCGGACCGCATGATGGGAGCGCCGGTGGAAGGCGTCGCGATCGTCGGTATCGGAATCCATCCTTTCGGGCGGCATCCGGGCCTGACTGGCCGGTACCAGGGCGCCTACGCGATCCGGGAGGCCCTGGCCGACACCGGAATCGGCTGGCCGGACGTGCAATGTGCCTTCGGCGGCAGCGCCGCTGCGGGGAATCCGGACACGCTCGTCGGCGACCTTGGTCTCACCGGGCTGCCTTTCGTCAACGTCTATAACGGCTGTGCTACCGGCGGTAGCGCCCTGACCATGGCCGAGCGGGCCGTCCGGTCGGGCGACCATGACCTGGTGCTGGCCGTGGGCTTCGACAAGCACCCGCGCGGCGCCTTCAACGCCAGCTCGGCCCTGAGCGGGCTGGGCGACTGGTACGGCGAGACCGGGCTGATGCTCACCACGCAGTTCTTCGCCCTGAAGATCCAGCGCTACTTGCACGACCACGGCCTGTCGCGGGACATCCTGGCCAAGGTGGCCGCCAAGGCGTTCCGCAACGGCGCGCTCAACCCCAACGCCTGGCGACGCCGGCCGCTCACCGAGGAAGAGATCGCTGCCGCACCCATGCTCAGCCATCCGCTGACGCAGTACATGTTCTGCAGTCCAGGCGAGGGCGGTGTGGCTCTGGTGCTCTGCCGCGCCGACCAGGCGTCGCGCTACACCGCCCGGCCGGTGTACCTGCGGGCGGTGTCGTTCCGCACCCGCAGGTTCGGCTCCTTCGAGGTGTTCAGCCCCTGGCTGTCACCCGAGCGGGTGCCAGGCCCGACGGCCGAGGCTGCGGCCGAGGCATTCGAGAAGGCAGGGATCGGGCCGGCCGAGGTCGACCTCGTTCAGCTCCAGGACACCGAGTCCGGGGCCGAGATCATGCACATGGCCGAGACGGGATTCTGCCGGGATGGCGACCAGGAGGCCCTGATCCGCGACGGGATGACCGAGATCGGCGGCCATCTCCCGGTTAATACGGACGGCGGCTGCCTCGCCAACGGCGAGCCCGTCGGTGCCAGCGGCCTGCGCCAGGTATACGAGTGCGTGCTGCAGCTGCGGGGGCAGGCCGGGAGCCGTCAGGTGCCGGGGGAACCGCGGGTTGCCTTCACGCACGTCTACGGTGCTCCCGGGCTGAGCGCCTGCACCGTGCTGTCGCGCTGATGTGCTCAGCGGTCGTCCAGATGACATGCATCGGGCCGGACTGAGCTGAGGTCACAGGCCGGGTGCCGGGAGACCTCCCCAGGCTCAGACGCGAGTCAGGATTGACCGCGTAGGCAATTCGCATGGGCACCGGCCCGGCGGCCCGCTGGCCATCGTCATGACCAGGGATGGCTCCTTGACCGCGGTCGTCCCACTGTATAAAATAATCGAGTAATTAATTATTGGGAAGGTGACCGGTTCATGCCGGTTCCGTCTGCCGGTGGCGGCGGGACTGGCCGGTCGTCAGAGCACGGCAGGCAGACATGAGCGAGATCTCGCGGCTAATCGGGCCTCCTGCGCCTGCGCCGCCCCGGAAACAGGCACGTCTCGGCAGGTTCACCCCGACGGGACGGCACAGTGGCGGCCGGCAGTCCAGGGACGGCTACGCTCCCGACGCCTGGGGGCCCGGCCCGATTCTGGAGCTGCCGGCCAGGCCCGGCGCGCTCCGGGTGCCGTTCCGGCACATCAGGCAGCAGGCGGAAGGTTCCAGGGCCCGGCTTGTCCACCTTCCCCGCCTGACGGGGAAGGTGGACGGCACATCGCCGGATGCCGGTCGCGGGAACGATGCGGTCGCGGCCGCGCCGGTGACGAGGTGAGCGATCAGGGCGGCCCCGGGCCGACCGGTACCGGGCTCAGTATGCCGAAGCTCGGCGTCGCGATGACCGAGGGCGTCTTCGTGCAGTGGCTTGCCGACGACGGCGAGCAGGTGCGCGAGGGCCAGCCCATCTACGTCGTGGGCACCGACAAGGTGGACAGCGAGATCCCGGCGCCGTCGGCCGGAATCCTCCGGCGCGTTGCCGCTGAGGATCAGACGTATCCGGTAGGCGCGCAGCTCGGCTGGATCGATCCGCCGGCATGGTCGCAGGGATAGCGTGCCGTGCCGCAGCGGACCCGGTCGGCTGGGCGCTGACAGATGGCACGGAGAGCCTGAACTGGGCCGACCTCAACGTCGTGATGAACCGGGCGGTCAACGCGATCCTGGGCACTGATCTCGGCCCGGACCGGCGGGTCGCGATCATGGCGCAGAACAGCGCGCAGGCGGCCATCGCGCACCTGGCCGCGATCTACGCTGGCGCGTCGGCGGTCCCGGTGAACTGGCAGCTCCGCCCGGCCGAGGCCAGCCGCATCCTGTACGACAGCGCGCCCCGGCTGGTCCTCGCCAGCCCGCGGTCCGGGCCCGTGGCCAGGCAAGCCTGCCCGCCCGGCACGGTGGTCGTCGACTCGCTGGCCGCGTTCGCCGCGACCGCTTCGCCGGACGAGCCGGCCCGCACCTTTCCGCCTCACCGGGCGCTGATGTACACCTCCGGTACGTCTGGCGTGCCCAAGGCAGTCGAGCAGCCGCTAGCGATGTTCGCTGGCGGCGCGACCATCGCCGAGCACGTAGCGAACATCGCCGCGAGTCCGGTCGCCCGGCTGGGGCCGCACCTCGTCGCCGGGCCGCTGCACCACACCGGGCCCCTGAACGGGCTGCGATGCCTGTCCGCCGGCACGCCGACAGTCGTCCTGCCGCGCTTTGACGCAGCCGCGGCGCTTGCCGCCATCGAGCAGTACGGGATCGCGAGCTCGACCATGGTGCCGACTCACTTTGCCCGGCTGCTGGCGCTGCCCGCCGGCGTCAAAGCGCGCCACGACGTCAGCAGCCTGCGCCGGGTCGCGCACACCGGCGCCCCGTGTCCTGCCGACGTCAAGCGCGCGATGATCGAGTGGCTAGGCCCGGTGATCGTGGAAGCGTACGGCGCCACCGAGATCGGTACCGTCACCGTGATCGAGTCGGCGGACTGGCTGGCGCATCCGGGCTCGGTCGGCCGGGCGGTGCCACCGTTCGAGGTGACCATCCGTGACGAGACCGGGCGAGAGCTCGCCACTGGCGGCGAGGGCCTGGTGTGCGTACGTAATTCCCGCGATAACCGCCCGCGGTACCTGCATGACCCGCAGAAGACGGCGGCTAGCTTCGTCGCCGGCGGATACTTCGTCATGGGCGAGATCGGCCGGCTCGACGCGGACGGGTACCTGTACCTGACCGACCGCGCGTCGGACCTGGTGGTCTCTGGCGGCGTCAACATCTACCCGGCCGAGGCTGAGGCGGTGCTGGCGGCGCACCCGGCCGTGGCGGACGTGGCGGTCATCGGCGTGCCGGAGCCCGATCTAGGCGAGACGCTGCTGGCACTCGTGGTGCGAAGGGATCCCGCACTAGCGGCTGAGGATCTCGTCGCCTGGTGCCGCGGCCGGCTCACCCATTACAAGTGCCCGCGGGCCGTCAGGTTCGTGCCCGACTTGCCTCGCACCGCGATGGGCAAGCTCAGCAAGCGGGACCTGCGCGATCGGTACGGAGCCGCGGGGCGCGGCCGCCAGACAGCTCAGGTAATCCGGACTGTTAAACAATCGCTCGATCAATTAGTATAGGATCGGCAAGAGAGGCAGCCATGATCATGATCGTCAGGACCGACGAGCGTGCGGCGCCATCGACGCTGCGGCTTCCGCGTTGCTCCACGCCTGGGCCCGCCGCCTTCTTCGAGGAACTGTCGTGACCGAGCTCGCTGACGTCACCACCCGCAGGCCCGCCGCGGCGGGCGGCGCAGCCGAGGAGAAGGTAACGATCCTCTCCGGCCCGTACCAGCGCCTTCTCGACGGGGACACGCATGACGTGCCCGCCGTCCTGCGCCTGCGGCACAACGCCTGCCTCGGCACCGAGGACATTCCCGTCGAGCGCTACACCTCGCGGGCTTACCACGAGCTCGAGAAACAGCGGCTGTGGTCGAGGGTGTGGCAGTTCGCCTGCCGCGAGGAACACCTTCCCGAGCCAGGCGACACCGTCGTGTACGACATCGCCGGCCGCTCGTACATCCTGGTCCGCCAGGAGGACGGCACCATCCGCGGCTACGTCAACGCATGCCTGCACCGTGGTCGGCGTCTGCGGGATTATGACGGCCACTGCGACAGAATTCTCCGCTGCCCTTTCCACGGCTTCGCCTGGCGGCTCGACGGGCAACTGGCCAACGTCCCGGCAGGCTGGGACTTTCCGCAGCTGCCTGACCGTGAGCTCGGCCTCCCGCAGGTGCAGGTGGCCAGCTGGGCGGGGTTCGTCTTTCTCAACCCCGACCCGGACGCCGGGACGCTGGAGGATTTCCTCGGCGAGATCATCGACCATTTCGCGGGCTGGGACCTGGGCTCGGCGTATGTCGAGGCACATATCGCCAAGGTTATCCACGCCAACTGGAAGGTGGCCCAGGAGGCCTTCTGCGAGGCATATCACGTGGCGGGCACCCACCCGCAGATCCTGCCATGGCAGGGCGACCTGCTGACGCAGGTCGATGTCTGGGACAACTTCGCCAGGGCCATCACGCCCGGCGGCGTCACCAGCCCTCACCTCACCTGGGTGCCGAGCGAGGAGGAGATGCTGCGCTCGATGCTCGACGTCCGCGAAGGTGAGCCCAGCCCGATCACTCTCAAACCCGGTGAGCGTATGCGGGCGGTGGCCGCCGGGCTGGCGAGGCAACGGTGGCACCCGCTCGCCGGTGACCGGGTGGACCGCATGTCCGACGCCGAGATGATGGACAGCATCGACTACACCGTGTTCCCCAACTTCCATCCGTGGGGAGCCTTCAACCGTATCGTCTACCGGTTCCGGCCCAATGGCGACGACCACCGCAGCAGCATCATGGAGGTACTCTTGCTCTCGCCCTTCCGCGGGGAGCGCCCGAGGCCGTCGCCGGTGCGCTGGCTAGCCGAGGACGAGCCGTGGAGCGCCGAGCCACGGCTCTCATCGCTCGGCAAGGTATTCGACCAGGACACGTTCAACATGGCCAACGTCCAGCTCGGGCTGGAGACCACGCTGCGCTCGGGCGTGCTGCTGAGTGAGTACCAGGAGTCCAAGGTCCGCTGGCTGCACCGCAAGCTGACCGAGTGGACCGGGAAGCAAGGAGGAGCCCGGTGACCGAGGGCCTGCGCCACCCATTCACGGGTGCGCTCTACGAACCCGACGGCGACCTGGTGCGGGTGACCACCAAGGATGGCCGGGTCGGGCGCTTCCGCGCTGACGGGCGCTGGGTTGGCGGGGAGCTCCGCAATGCCGACCCGCAGCTCTGCGTCTGGATCGGCGGACCCCGCTGCACCAGCAACCGGGTCGGATCCCCACCTGCCTCCTGACGCCCCGGCCGGGACGCCTAACTGGCCTGGCGGCGCTCCGCCCGGCGCGGCCGGCGCACGAGGTTGCCGTCGAACAGCGCCTCGATGCCGTCGATGGCCCGCCGGTGATACGCCGGGTCCGCCGACAGCGCGGAATTGTCGGTCAGGCCCACGAAAATCGTGCGCATGACCGCCGCGACGACGTCGCGGCGGTCAGCGTCGACCTCCCCGGACGCGACGCCGGCATCGAGCATGGGCCCCACGAGCTGGACACCCTCGCCCGGGCTGTGCGGGATGGCCAGCATCAGCTCCTTGTGCCGCAGCCGGTCGACGCGCGCTGTGCCGAGGAACCGGGCGATCGAGGGATCCTCGAGGTTCACCTGGTAGACGGCCTCGAGGACCGCCCGCAGCTTGCCGGAGAACGTGCTCTCGGCTTCCATCGCGCCGGTGAGACGGTCATTGACCCGCGCCGCCAGTTCCTCGTAGACGGCCAGGTACATGGCCACCTTGGAGTCGAAGTAGTAGTAGAGAGCACCCGTGGTGATGCCGGCCTGCGCGGCGACATCCTTATTGGTCGTCACCCCGTAGCCGTTGACCGCGAACAGTTCTGCGGCCGTGACTATGATCCGCTGGCGGGTCTCGGCAGCATTCGACGCTGGCGGCCGCCCCAGCCTCGGCGCCTTGGACCTGGGCACGCTTCGGGCCTTCTTCCTCTCTGCCGCTCAGCAGCGGGCGATGCTACCTCGATTGTGCCGATCCGCCGCGATCACGGCGGCCGGCTCTTGACTCGATTCATGACCGGCCCCGTACGTCATGCTCGTTCGGCACCGCTTCGGCTCAGGACAATCTAACCGGTGAGTATTTTACCCGCATCGGGTGCCCGTCAAGGATCCGGTGCCCGCCAAGGACCTGGTGTCGCTCGGTGCCGGAGCCGGAGCCGGAGCAGACGGCAAGTTTACAAAGTTTAAATTGACTGGTTGATTATTTGAGAGATATGCGTCACACTGGGGCTATTCCGAAGACGGAGGCGCAGATGCCAGCACTCGAAGGCGCGGGAGCGCGGGTGAGCGGCTGGGCACCTGGCGTCCCGCGTGCCATCCGGCGCCCGGGTGCCCGGGTCGTAGTCGGCGGCTGGGACCAGGGCAACATCAGCGGCCGCTGCTGGCATCTCGCTGGCAGGTCACCGACGCGGCTGCCCGCGGAGGCTGGCGTGTGCCGCCAGGACCGCCTGGCCGTCGTCGGCGTGCAGGGCCGCGCTAGCCGAGGACCGGCCAGGCCGGCACCAGCGCGGCGGGGACCGCGAGAATCACCGTCCGTGCGGGCCGCCTCCGGGCATCGTTACGATGCCGCCAGGCACCGGGCGGCAGCTGGCCACGCGGGGGAGGCCCGCGTCGCGAGTCACGTCGGCAAGTCCCGAAGCCCGCGACGCCGTGGGTGCCGCGTCCGGTTAGGCGGCGGGGATGGTCTCCCGCTCGCGGCGGCGCTGACAGGTCGCCCGAACCAGCCGGGGCCGCCATCAGACTCAATTATAACTAATCAGCAAATTAATAGTCGTCGGCAGCCGTCCGCGGCGCGCCGGGACTGAGAAGGGAGCCTCCGCCGTCATGATGAAGACCTCCAGATGGGCACGGCCAGTCATGGCCGGCGCCGTGACCATAACCGTCGCCGCCGTCCTCGCCGCCTGCGGCAGCGCGCAGCCAGCCTCGACGGGCGGCGGCGGCACGGTCAGCTCCGGCACCGCCGCGCCGGGCAATGCGAGTGGCCCGGGTCCGATTTCCGGCGTCGTCGCCAGCTACGAGAAGGCGCCCACCGCAGTCCCGATCACCACGCCGCTCAAGACATCCCCGCCCAAGGGCAAGACGTTCGTGTTCCTGCAGTGCAATGTCGCCCAGTGCACGGAGGAGTCCACGGCGATGAAGGCCGTGACGGCTGCCATCGGCTGGAACCTGAAGGTGATCCCTTACCAGTCGGAGAATCCGGCGACGATCATCTCGGGCCTGAAGCAGGCGCTGCAGTTGCACCCAGCCGCCGTCGGGTTGACGGGAATCCCGCAGATCGAATGGCAGTCGGAGCTTCCCGCCTACGAGAAGGCCGGCGTCCCGATCGTGGTCGGCCAGGTCGGGCCGCAGGTGCTCAGCAAGACTGTCATCGCGAGCATCGGCAACGACCTGAACGTGCAGATCACCGCGAAGGTGCTCGCCGACTACTTCATCGCCAACTCCGGCGGCAAGGGCAAGATCCTGCAGTTCCAGGTGCCAGACTTCCCCATCCTCGGCGCCTTTGACCAGGCCTTCCGCGCCGACGTTCAGGCATCTTGTCCCGGCTGCTCGGTCACGCCGCTCACCGGCACGATCGCCGAGGTGACCAGCGGGGGAGCGACGGCGGCCATCGTGTCCGCCCTGCAGCGCAATCCGCAGGACACGTGGCTGGTCACCGACGACGGGCCATGGGTGGACGGCCTTCCGTCGGCGCTGGCGGCGGCTCATCTCCACGTCAAGATCATTGGCGAGGGCGCCGACGTCACCAACGAGACCGGCATCAAGGAAGGAACCATGACCGCCTTCACTGCGGTCGCTCTCGACTACGGCATGTGGGCCATGATGGACGCCGTCCTCCGCCACCTGGAGGGCATGCCCAACTCGGCCAACGAGGGCCTGCTGCCCGTCCAGCTGCTCGTCAAGGGCGCGAGCTTCACCGTGTCGGAGTCCTACAACCAGCCCGCCGACTTCGCAACGCAAATGGAGAAGCTTTGGCACGTGGGATCCTGACCCCGCTGCCGGCGGGGGGCGCGGCGGAGCCGCGCCCCGCGCTGCGCATCCGGCGGCTGACGAAGTCCTTCGCGGGGATGGTGGCCCTCGCCGGCTTCGAGCTGGACATCGAGCCTGGCGAGGTGCACGCGCTCGTGGGCGAGAACGGCTCGGGCAAGTCGACGGTCATCAAGATCCTGGCCGGCTACCATCGTCCCGGTCCCGGCGGCGAGATCGAGATCGACGGCACGGCGCTGCCCTTCGGGTCCGCCCCGGCGGCGCACGCGATGGGCTGTCGCTTCGTTCATCAGGACCTAGGGCTCGTACTACAGCTGCCGGTGGTCGACAATCTCTACCTGAACAGCGGGTTCGCGTCCAGGTTCGGGACGATCAGGGAGGCGCGGACGCGACGGCAAGCGTCGGAGCTGCTGCGCCGCGTCGGCCTCGACGTCGACCCGCGCACGGTCGTGGCCACCCTGCCGCTGGCCCAGCGCACTGGCGTGGCCGTGGCCAGGGCGCTGCAGGGCGAGGACCACGACCAAGTCAGGCTGCTCGTCCTCGACGAGCCGACGGCGACGCTGCCGGAGAACGAGGTGCACCAGTTGCTCGGCATGATCCGCCAGGTCGCGGCCGACGGCGTGGCCGTGCTCTACGTCAGCCACCGGCTGGACGAGATCTTCCGGGTCGCCGATAACGTCACCGTCCTCCGCGACGGTCACCGTGTGGCGACCGTGCCCGTCTCGTCGCTGGACAAGCGCCGGCTTGTCAGCTTGCTGGTCGGCGACGAGCTCGGTGAGCTTCCCAGTCCCGGGCCCGGCGGCTCCGGCGGCGTCGGCGCTGCCCTCAGCGTGCAGGGCCTGCGGGGCCCGGGCGTGACCGGAGTGACCTTCCGTGCGCGGCCGGGTGAGATCGTCGGCTTCGCCGGGATCACCGGGTCAGGACGGGAGAGCCTGCTCGGCATGGTCTTCGGCGCCGTGCGGCGCCTGGGCGGGGTCGTCGAGGCGGGCGGCCGGCCGCTGCCGCCGTACGACCCTCGCGCCGCCATCGCCGCCGGCCTGGCCTACCTCCCGCCCGACCGCAAGACGACCGGGGCGATGATGGACCTTTCGGCCCGGGAAAACCTGAGTATCTGCGGGCTGCGGTCGTTCTGGAGCGGCCTGCTGCTCCGGCGGACGGCCGAGCGGGCGGAGGCGCGTCAGTGGTTCGATCGGCTGGGCGTGCGCCCGGCGGGGGCCACCGAGAAACAGCTCGCCACCTTCAGCGGAGGCAACCAGCAGAAGGTGCTTTTCGCCAAGTGGCTCCGGCTCAGCCCCACGGTGTTCCTGCTGGATGAGCCGACCCAGGGCGTGGACGTCGGTACCAAGGCCGAGCTGCACCGCCAGCTCCTCAGTGCCGCTGCCGGCGGGTCCACGATCCTCGTCAGCTCCTCCGATCTTGAGGAGCTGACCGCCCTCTGTCACCGTGTGCTCGTGCTGCGCGCCGGCCGGGTGGCCGCCGAGCTCGGCAGCTCGTCTGTCACCACCGCCAGCATCTCCCGGGCGTCCCTCGGCGGACCGGAGGTCCTGACCGCATGAACTCGCGACTCTCCTCGCCGAGGATCAATCTCGGCTTCAACAGTTTCAGCGGGCTGTATCTGCTGGTCCTGTTCATCGTGGTGTTCGGGATCTGGACGCCGCACCTGTTCCTTACGCTGGCCACCGTCCAGTCCGTCGCCGCTGAGCAGGCGACGACGGCGATGCTCGCGATCGCTGTGCTCATCCCGATCGCCGCTGGTGCCTACGATCTGTCGGTAGGGGCGACGATGAATCTGTCCACCATCATCTGCGTATGGCTGCAGACTGTCCGCGGGTGGAGCATGTGGCCGGCGATCGCGGTTGCGGTCGGTGCCTGCGTCGTGGTGGGCGTCGTCAACGGCTTCGTCATCGTCCGCCTCCGGGTCAACTCCTTCATCGCGACGCTCGGGATGGCGAGCGTCATCACGGCGGTGCAGGACATCGTGTCCGGCCAGAATCAGCCGAACCCGCCGACGACGGCAGCGTGGACGAACCTCACGCAACTGAACGTGGCAGGGTTCCAGATCATCGTGCTGTACCTGCTCGCCCTGGCCCTGATCGCGTGGTGGGCGCTGGATCACACGCCGGCCGGCCGGTACCTCTACGCCATCGGCGGCAACCCGGAGGCGTCCCGCCTGGCGGGTGTGGCGGTAGGGCGCTACACCTGGTACGCCCTGATCGCCTCGGCCACGGTGTCCGGCATCGCCGGCGTGTTCTACGGGTCGCAGACCGGCCCGTCGCTCACCTTCGGCGCCGGCCTCCTGCTGCCCGCGTTCGCCGCTGTATTCCTCGGCTCAACCCAGATCAACCCGGGCCGCTTCAACGTATGGGGCACCATGCTGGCCATCTACGTACTGGCTGTCGGCGTAAAGGGCCTGCAACTGATCACCGGGGTGCAGTGGCTCGCCGAGATGTTCAACGGGGTTGCCCTCGTGGGTGCCGTAGCGTTCGCTCTGTCGCGCCAGCGGCTGGCCGAAAGCCGCGCCGCCGGGCGCACTGACGATCCCGTGCCTGAGGTATCCGACTCCGGCGCGAGCCCGGCGCAGGAACCCGCGCCCGTTCCGTCGGGCGCGGGTGACGGAGGATGACAGCATGAGCCGCTTCGCTGGCAGGCAGCGGTCAGCGCCGGCCCAGGCGGCTGGCCAGCACCGGGGAGGAGAGCAGCGTGAAGGCTGAGGACCGGATCGCCATCGCCGACGTCGTCGCCCGCTACGCCGACGCGGTCAACGCGAACGACGCCATCGCCTGGGGCGCCACATGGGCGGAGGAGTGCACGTGGGAACTCGGCCCTGACCGCGTCCTGAACGGCCGCGACGAGGTGGTGGGGTTCTGGCAGAAGGCCATGGCGGCCTTCGAGTCGGTAGTGCAGGTGGTAGGCCACGGCCATGCCCGCGAGGACGGCGACGGCGCTGTGGGCTCGTGGACGCTGATCGAGGTGAATCGCCGCGAGGGTGCCAACGGCATCGTGCTCGGTCATTACCGGGACCGCTACGTCCGGCGGGAAGGTTCCTGGCTGTTCGCCGAGCGCCGCTTCACCGCCATCTACCGCGGCGGCCTCCCTGACGGTGCCTTTACCGCGTTCCAGTTGCTGACGGGAGCGGATCACTGATGGCACCAGCGGACGGTGCCCGCACCCGCCGAGGCCGGCCGAGATGACCGCCCGGTGTCTCGGGCCGCTCGTGGTGGCGCCGGTAGGGTTCGGCGCGATGGTGCTGAGCCCGGGCATGTACGGCCCGGTGACCGGCCGGCAGGCTCACGTGGCGCTGGATTCGGCGCTAGCCGCCAGCGCCGGCGGCGGCCGTCTGCTCGTCGATACCGCGGACAGCTACGGGGCGGACCATCACGGCGAGCGGCTGGTGGGCCGGTGGAGCGCCGGGCACCGCGACCAGGTGGTGGTGTCGACGAAGTTCGGCTTCCGGCCGCCTGCGGGAACGGACCGTCGTGCGTTCGAGGTGGGATACGCGTTCGGGGAGCTCGCGGTGAACGGGTCGCCGGAACTCGTGCGTGGCTACGCGCTGGGAAGCCTGCAGAGGCTCGGCGCTGAGTGCCTCGATCTGCTGTCTCCGCACTTCCCTGATCCGGTTGTGCCGATCGCCGAGACTGTTGGCGCGATCGCCGAGCTGGTGCGGGAGGGACTGGTGGCGAACGTCGGGGTGGCCAACGTATCGGCGGCCCAGCTCGCGGAAGCGGCAGCGGTGTGCAGGATCGCGGTCGTGCAGCTGGAGTGGTCGATGTGGCATCGTGCGGACCCTGACCTGCTGGCCGTGGCTGACCGGCACGGTATCGGCGTCGTCGCCTGGGGACCGCTGGGGAGCGGATTCCTGGCCGGGGAGATGCGGGAGCCGCCTCCGGGCGACTATCGCCGCAACGTGCCGCGGTTGTCCGGGCCGAACCTGTCGGTGAACACAGAGCGCTACGCGCATGTCCGCGCCCTGGCCCGGGAATGGCGACTGACCCCGGCTCAGCTGGCCCTGGCGTGGCTGTTGCGCCAGCACCCGTCGGTCGTGCCGATTCCGGGGTCGCGGGCGCCCCGCCACATCGCGGAGAACGCGGCGGCGGCCGAGGTCACGCTGGGCGCGGACCAGTGGGCGCTCCTCGACGAGGCGCTTGACCAGTTCGCTCCCGTGGGGGCGCCGCTGCTGGGTAACCGGTCGAAGAGCAGCACGACGGTGCCCGGTAGCCGGAGGTTCGTCCCGTGACGGGCGGCCGGGCGGACGCCGGCCGGCTCGGGACCGACATCCTGAAGCTGGCCGTCCGCTTCGCTGATCTCTGGGCCGTCGACCCGCACCAGATGGCCGATGAGATCTACGCGCCGTCGATCCATATGGAGTCCATGGCCGGACCTACCGTGATCGACGGCATCGGCATGCTGCACGAGCTCGAGGACAGGCTCGCGGCGCTGATCCCCGGACACCGCCACGAACTCGTGCGCGTCCTCGTGGCTCCGCCCGCGGCGTTCCTGGAGACCACGGTGGTGGGCCCGGCGACGGGCGAGTACGCCCAGGCAGCACTCTGGTGGCTGGTCGGCGACCCGGCCGGCCCGGGATCACTCAGCCAGGTCGCCGACGAGATCGGGTGGTTCCAGTGGGCCCACCGCAACACCGATTCGGTAGCCAGCCGGGGGACCGTCCCGCCCGGCGACCGCCGATGCCGGGGTGGCGCAGACTGGTATGAGCGCCTGGTGACCGAGGCCGCGGCTGCGCTTGGCGCCGACGCCGCCGCGGCGGCCAGGCGCTACCTGTCTGCTGACGTTGTCGCGACTCACGTCGGCCATGCGGAGGTTCACGGACTCGACGCCGTGCTGGACGTCGTCCGTCGCTTCTCGGCCGCCAGCCCCCGATGGCGCATCGAGGTCAGCCGGGTTATCGGAGACGACGCTGTCGTCGCGGTGCTGTTCAACCTGGGCAACGGCCGGACACAGACCAGGGGGACACTCGTGGCCACCCTCGATGCCGTAGACGCCGTCGAAAGCGTCCGTTTGTACCTGGACTGGGACCGCTTCGCTGCGGACGGTCAAGCGCCGGACACCGGCGACGGTCATCCCGATCCCGGTCACTGAGCCCATGTAATCAGAACTCGGCAGCCGTACCCGCCGCAGGCAAACAGGAGGACAACACGATGGAGCAGCTCAGCGGAAGAATCGCGGTCGTGACCGGCGCGGCCAGCGGCATCGGACGGGCCGTTGCCGAGGCGTTCGCGCGGGAGGGCATGCGCGTGGTGCTGGCGGACATCGAGGCCGCAGCACTCGACTGCGCGGTATCCGAACTGCGCGGCGACGGCCATGACGTGCTGGGGATCGTCACCGACGTCTCTTCCGCCGAATCTGTCGAGCACCTCCGCGACCGCGCGATCGAGCATTTCGGGGCCGTGGATGTCCTCCACAACAACGCCGGCGTCGTCGCGGCCGGACCAGTGGAAGACATCCCGCTCGAGACCTGGCGGTGGGTGGTCGACGTAGACCTGTGGAGCGTCGTCTACGGCATCCGCGCCTTTGTGCCCCTCATGAAGCGCCGAGGCCGGGGCCACGTGATCAACACCGCCTCGACCGCCGGACTCCAGGCCAACCCGGGCATCGCCCCTTACAACGTCGCGAAGTTCGGCGTAGTCGCCATCACTGAGACCTTGCGCGTGGAATGCGAGGGGACGGGCGTGAGCGCGAGCGTGCTCTGCCCCGGCGCAGTGAACACCAACCTCGTCCGCTCCGAGCGGAACCGGCCCGCGCACGTCCCGGAGTCCACGGGCGCGATCGCCGAGCGATTCGCGGCGAGCTCCACCCGGCTCCTCGGTGAGCAGGGCCTCGCCCCCGCAGCCGTCGCCGCCATGGTCATCGGCGCCGTGCGGGCCAACCGGTTCTGGGTCATCACTCATCCCGGCTGGATCGATGTCGTATGCGACCGGGCCGCGGCCATGGCCGACGGCGACCTCGCCCGCAGTTTCGCCGGCTAGCGCCGGGTCAGGCACCAAGAAGGAAGGGAAAGCCATGTCCAGCCCGTTTGACATCCGGGGCAAGGTGGTCGTGCTGACCGGGGCCAGCTATGGTCTCGGCGCGGTCATGGCTGCGGCACTCGCCGACGCGGGCGCTGATCTTGTCCTCGCCGCTCGCAGCGCCGAACTGCTCCAGGCCGTCGCCGACAGCTGCGCGCAGAAGGGCGTCAAGGCCACCGCCGTGGTCGCCGATGTCTCACAGGAGGAGGATGCCGCCCGGATCGTGTCGACGGCGATCGAAAGCCACGGGCGCATCGACGTCCTCGTCAACAACGCCGGCATCTCCGATCTCCGCGGCCTGCCGGCGGAGAACTTCGACCTGGAGACATTCCGTCGGATCGTTGACGTCGACATGATCGGCGCTTACCTGCTCGCCCGGGATGCCGGCCGGCACATGCTGGCAGCAGGTTCGGGGTCGATCATCAACATCTGCTCGATTCTCGCGAGCGGTGCCAACGAGCTCAGCGTCATCGGCTACACCGCGGCCAAGGGCGCCCTGCTCAACCTGACTTATCAGCTCGGCTGCGAATGGGCCGACCGGGGCGTGCGGGTCAACGCCATCTCCCCCGGGTTCATCGTGACCCCGATGACGGCGCCCGGCCTCGAGGGCCTCGGCGTTGCCGAGTACGTGGCCAGCCGGACTCCGATGCGGCGCGTCGGCCGGGCCGAGGAGCTCATCGGACCGCTGCTGTTCCTCGCCTCGGATGCCTCGAGCTACGTCACCGGGCTTAACCTCCTTGTCGACGGCGGCACCAATGCCGGCAACGGCTACTACCAGGTGCAACCCGGACACCATGGCTGGGGTGAGATGCTGGGCGCGCCGATGGTCGGCGAGCCGTACCCAGGACTGGTCCCCGCGCCGGCGCGGCTCGCACCGTGGCAGGGCGGCATCCCCGGCCTCCACACTCCGGCCCCCGCCTGACGCGGTCACTCAGCCCATAGTGCGTTGGCTGCTGCAACGGCAAGCGTTCGCGCAGGGCGGCCGCGCCAGAGCAGTGGGGCAGCGGACGTGTCGTTCGATGACAGTTACCAGGATCAGGAGGTGAGCCGCCTGTGGACCTGACCTACACGCCGGCTGACGAGGCGTTCCGCGCGAGGGTCAAGGAGTTCATCGCCCGGCACGTTCCGGGTGACTGGCGCGGCTGCGGTGCGCTTGATCGCTCAGCCTATGATGCGTGGTCCGAGGACTGGCGTAAAGCGCTGCTGGAGGCCGGCTGGCTCGCGCCGGCCTGGCCGAAGGAGTATGGCGGCGGAGCTCTGAGCGTCAGTGAGCAGTCGATCCTGAGCGAGGAACTGACAAAGGCCGGACTGCCGCAGAGCCCGCGGCCGAACGATGGCATCGGCTTCAGCCTGCTCGGACCGACCCTGCTCGCGTGGGGAACACCGGAGCAGAAGGAGCACTTCCTCGGCCGCACGCTATCTGGCGAGATCCGCTGGGCGCAGGGCTACTCCGAGCCTGACGCCGGCTCGGATCTGTTCAGCCTGCGCACCCGAGCGGTCCTCCACGGCGATGAGTGGGTAATCGACGGAGCCAAGACCTGGCAGACGGCGGGCATGTACGCCAACTGGATCTTCCTGCTGGCTCGCACGGACCCGGCCGCCGAGAAGGCCAAGGGCCTGTCTTTCCTGCTGGTGCCCGTGGATCAGCCCGGCGTGGAAGTCCGGCCGATCAAGAACATGGCAGGCCTGACCGAGTTCGCGAGCTTCACCTTCACCGGAGCTCGCACGGCAGCCTCGAACCTGGTCGGCGGCCAGAACAACGGCGCGCGGGTGGCTCTGACCCTGCTCGGCTTCGAGCGACGCGTGGGCGGCGTCTCGGCTGCGGCGGCGTACGCGATCGAACTTGACCGGCTGATCGAACTCGCGCGTCATCACGGGTACAACTCCAACCCTGTGATACGGCAGCGGATATCGGCTTGCTGGTCGAAGGTCCAGATCATCCGCTATCTCGGGCTGCGGGCACTTTCCGTCGGCATCGGCGGTCAGCCCCCCGGCCCGGAGTCATCGATCATCAAGATGTACGGGGCGGAGTATCACAAGGAGATCACCGAGCTGGCGATGGATATCGCCGGAACGGCTGGGATTGCCCCAAGCGGCGCTCTGTCTGCCAGTTCGCTCGGCGCGGATCCCCTGGGCGTCGACCCGTTGTCAACGTCGTCGTGGTCAACGGTATTCCTGCTGGCCAGGGCCGGGACCATCTACGGCGGGTCGAGCGAGATCCAGCGGAACACGATCGCCGAGCAGATCCTGGGCCTGCCGCGAGAGCCGCGCGTGCCGATCCCGGTCGGGCGCTGACCGGGCCAACCTAGCACACGACCCCGGCGGAGCCGCGAGGAGGCGATGATCGGTCATGTTCTTCGGACTGAGCCCGGAGCAGCAGGACTACCAGCGCGCGTTGCGTGATTTCTTTCGCAGCAGTTCGACGTCTCAGGACGTGCGGCGGCTGACCGGTGACGAGCGCGGCTACGACGAGACCGCCTGGCGGCGGATGGCAGGTGACCTCGGGGTCCAGGGCCTTGACATCCCCGAGCAGTACGGCGGATCGGGCGCGAGCTTCATCGAATTGGCCATCGCGCTCGAAGAGGCCGGCTATGCGCTCGGGGGCGGACCGCTGTTCGCCTCGTCGGTGCTGGCGTCGACGTGCTTGCAGCAGTCCGAAGATACCCGGGCCATGGCTGAGCACCTGCCCGGGATCGCCAGCGGACAGAAGATCGCGACCCTTGCCGTAGCTGACGACAACGGCGCCTGGGATCCGGCGGCCTTCTACGGCCTCAAGGCCCGCCACGACGGCCGTGACTACGTGCTGTCGGGCACCAAGTCCTACGTCTTCGACGCGCACGTAGCAGACGTCATCCTGGTCACGGCGCAGACCGAGGACGGGCCGGCCATTTTCGCCGTGAACAGTCCCGCTGCCGGCCTAAGGCAGACCAGGCTGCCGCTGCTTGACCAGACGCGGCGGATGAGCCGCCTGGAGTTTTCCGGGGTTCCTGGTCACCCCGTCGGCGCTCCCGGCGCGGCCGGGCGTGTCGTCACCCGGACCCTGCTGACGGCGGCCGTCGCGCTGGGTGCTGAGCAAGTCGGTGGCATCCGCCGCTGCCTGGAGATGGCCGTCGAGTATGCCAAGATCAGAGTCCAGTTCAACCGGCCCATCGGCGGTTTCCAGGCTGTCAAGCACATGTGCGCCGACATGTACACGCTGATGGAGACGGCACGTTCTGCGGTGCTGTACGCGGCGTGGTGCGTGGCCAATGACACGAGCGACCTCGCGGCGGCTGCTCACCTGACCAAGGCCTACTGCTCGGAGGCTTACTACAAGGCCGCCGCCGACAACATCCAGCTGCATGGCGGCATCGGTTTCACGTGGGAGCACGACTGTCATCTGTTCTTCAAGCGGGCCACCGCGAGCCTGCAGTACCTGGGCTCTGCTCAGTTCCACCGGGAGCTGCTTGCCCAGGCCATCAAGCTCTAGGGCGCGTGCTGAGCGGCACCAGACAGCCCGGGACCTGAACGTGACCGTCCGTGCAACGGGCTGTGAGACAGGCGCTCGGCACCGAGCTGACTAGGCCCGTGCTGGCGAGGAACTGCTGGACCGGATCCTGGCCAGCTCGAGCGGAACCGCCTTCAGCGTCCACGAATACCAGGAGGTGTGGGACCTGGTGCGGTCCGACCGCATCCAGCTGGTCGTGCCGGAACTGCTCGCCTGGCTCGGTCGGCTCGACCCGGCCATGGACCGCCCCGACCCCGAGTTTCCGTTGTCGCTGGTCAACGGGCAGCGCCGCAAGCCACAACGCCAACCAGATCCTGCGCCCGCCGGCCTGGCGCAAGACCGATCCCGACGGCGCACTGTGGGCAGGCCGGAAGGCCTCGCGGCGATCGGGGCCGCCCCCGGCATTGGGTCGCCGTGACGTCCAGGACCGGCCGCATCGTGGTGCGCGCCGAGGCCGAGAAGGGCTTGCGGTGCGGGCAGGTAGCGCTGCCGCACGGCTTCGCATGTCGGTCCCGGACGGGCGCGGCAGCCGGGTGGTCAACGGGCCGCGGATCAACTTGATCACCGATGCCACCGACCGTGACCCGATCGCCGGGACGCCCACCACAAGAACGTTCTGGTGCGCCTCGAGCCGGCCACCGGGCAGGAGCGGGCATACTGCCAGCACGACAGCGAGCGGGCCCGGCTCCTAACCAGCGCGTCTTTCGGCTGACCTGTGGGATCATGCCGCCAAGCCCCGCAGTGTCCAGGTCACCAGCAGCGACACCAAGCAGGCCGTCACCGCATAACCCGCTGCGGCATCACGGGCAGGGGGCCGCCGCGCAGCCGGCGGCCCCTGCCGCACCCGGCAACCTCTCGGTGTGCGGCAGCTCGCCGAGATCGGCTACGGACAACGCGCTGACCATCCGGCGGCGGGCGCGACCGGCGCCACTGATGTTGCCGGTGAGCGGGCCGAACGCGCGGTTGGGTGCCTCATCAAACGAGCCAGCTGCTCCGACCTTGGCCATCAGGCGGGCAGGTTAGCGGCGTATCCCGGACCCGTCCCGGCGCTCTGCCGCCTTCATATGGCTGCTGCCCGGTCATCTCTGCCCCTGCGAAGAGATGTCATGGCCGGCAGCCGCGCTGTCCAGCCCGTCCTGGGCTGGCTTTGGTGCGCCTGTGGCGGTCGCTGCGGCCAGGTGGTCCCACAGCGTGCGGGCGGCGGCGGGGTCGTGCTCGCGTGTCCATGGCAGCGGGTATTCGGGCCGCGGGCGCCGG
>Ga0335076_10002222_pt1 | contig 19211 bp, 15 predicted proteins | sample Lox_Sample_25_FD_206717 | JGI IMG/M metagenome (GOLD analysis project Ga0335076, IMG submission 206717) | Soil microbial communities from Loxahatchee National Wildlife Refuge, Florida, United States - Lox_Sample_2.5 | ecosystem: Environmental > Terrestrial > Soil > Wetlands | place: USA...
AAAGACGATCGCATCGATCCTGCCGTCGGATTGGAATTCCATCGGCGCATCGGCGAACGCGTCAAGGTCGGCGAAAAGCTGGTTACCATCCACTACAATTCCGACGCAAGGCTGGCCGAAGCTCACAAACTGATTGAGGACAGTTTTATCTTCAGCGATCATGAGCCACTCATGCCTCCGCTGATTCGCCAGGTCATAGGCGGCTAAGCACATGGATTACGCGCCGTGATTCAAAGCGAGGTGACCTCCGTCATTTCGAACGGAGTCTGCGGAGTGAGAAATCTCTCTTTCTTACTCCGAACATCACATTTGGACGCGAAACTAGGTTAAGCTGCGCCTATTGTCTTAACGAAGTGAAGGAGCCAGGATGGGAAGATTCACAGGTTTGCTCGGTATTGTTGTGCTCGTCGGGCTCGCGTACCTGTTCTCCACCTCGCGCAAATCGATCAAATTGAAAACCATCGCTTGGGGCCTGGGACTGCAACTCGCCCTCGGCTATTTTGTCCTTCGCTCCAGCGTGGGCGATAAGATTTTCAGTTTCCTGGGCTACGAAGCCAACAAGCTGCTTAGTTTTTCTTACGCCGGCTCCGAGTTCGTCTTTGGCGACCTCGGCTTTCCCAAGGAATTGTCGCGTCTCGGCTTTTCCTTTGCTTTCCAAGTCCTGCCCACGATCATCTTCATCGCCGCCTTTTTCGCCGTCCTCTATCACCTGGGAATCATGCAGCTTATTATCCGCGGCGCTGCGTGGCTCATGACCCGCATCATGGGTGCCAGCGGCGCCGAATCCTTGAACGTGGCCGCCAGCATTTTCATGGGTCAGACGGAAGCTCCCCTGACCATTCGGCCTTTTCTTCCTACGCTCACCAAGTCCGAACTCATGGTCGTCATGACTAGCGGCATGGCTCACATCTCCGGCGGCATGATGGCCGGCTACATCCAAGTGGGCGGCGCTGATCCGAAAAACCTGCTCACCGCGGTGATCATGACCGCCCCCGGCACCCTGCTCATGGCCAAAATGCTCGTGCCGGAAACCGAGCAGCCACTCACCGCCGGTCGCGTCGAAATGCCCGCGATGGAAAAAGAGTCGAACATCCTTGGCGCCATCGCTCGTGGTACCGTGGACGGCCTGCAACTCGCCCTCAACGTCGGCGCTATGCTGATCACTTTTATCGCCCTTCTCGCTTTGCTCAACGCCATCATGGGCGGCATTCACAACTGGCCTTACATGAGTTGGTTTCCTCCCAGCCTGCAAACCGTCTTCGGCTGGATTTTTGCTCCCGTTGCCTGGCTCATCGGCGTTCCGTGGCATGACGCGCCCAAGATCGGTGACCTCCTCGGCACGCGGATGGCCATCAATGAATTCGTGGCATTCGGCGAACTTGGCCCGATGAAGCCTCTGCTAGCCCCTCGCACCTTCACTATCGCCACCTTCGCCCTCTGCGGCTTCGCCAATTTCAGTTCCATCGGCATCCAGATCGGCGGCATCGGTGCTCTCGCCCCCAATCAGCGCGACCAACTGGCGAAATTCGGCATTCGCGCCATGCTCGCTGGAACCATGGCCAATCTGATCTCCGCCTCTATCGTGGGAATCTTCACGCCGTCATGAGCAGAATCGCGAAACCGGCCACACCCTCCGCTAGCGAACTTACACGCGCGGAAGCTGCCACTAAGTTCATCCTCAAAAAAACGAAACTGCGCCCGAAGATTGCCCTCGTGTTAGGTTCCGGGTTGGGAGCGTTCGCCGATGAATTCGCCAAACCCGTCCGCATCCCATATGCGCAAATCCCCAATTTTCCCCAGTCCACCGCTATCGGACACGCGGGTCGGCTCGTACTCGGCACCGTTGAGAGTGTCGAAGTGGTTGGTATGCAAGGCCGCGTTCACCTGTACGAAGGCTATTCCGCAAAGGACGTTGCGTTTCCGATTCGCGTGTTTGCCCGCATGGGCGTCAAGGCCGTAATCCTGACGAATGCCGCCGGTGGAATCCGCCAGGATTTCACCCAAGGCAAACTTGTGCTCATCAGCGATCACATCAATCTTCAGTGCGCGAACCCGCTCATCGGTCCCAATGAAGAACAATTCGGTGCGCGTTTTCCCGACATGAGCGCCGCTTACGACAAAAAGTTCCGCGATATGGCCAAGACTCACGGTCGCCGCCTCGGCATCGATCTCGATGAAGGCGTCTACGCCGCTCTCACCGGACCCAGCTACGAAACTCCCGCCGAAATTCGCTTCTTGCGCACCATTGGCGCGGATCTTGTCGGCATGTCCACAGTCCCGGAAGTGATTGCTGCTCGCCACAGCGGCATACGCGTTCTCGGCATTTCCTGCGTCACCAACGCAGCCGCCGGAGTGCTCGATCTGCCTCTCGATCACCAAGAAGTACTGGTTACTGCCGAACGTATCAAAGGCCAGTTCATCGGCCTCCTTCGCGCCATTCTTCCGCCCCTATTCTCCTCCCTATGATTTCCTTTTTTGGTTCGTCATTTCGAACGGAGTCTGCGGAGTGAGAAATCCCTCTTCGATCTCACTAAGGAGCACCACTCATGCCTGACAACGACGCCCTCATCGCCGCAGCTAAGCGCTCCCGAGAAAATGCCCACGCCAAATTCTCCAACTTCAAAGTTGGCGCCGCCCTGCGCGCCGCTTCGGGCAAAATTTATGGCGGTTGCAACGTGGAAAATGCCACTTACGGACTCACCGTTTGCGCCGAACGCGTCGCTATCTTCAAGGCCATCAGCGAAGGCGAGCGAAAGTTCGACGCTATTGCCGTAGTCACGGACGCAGATACTCTGACGCCTCCTTGTGGCGCTTGCCGTCAACTTATCTGGGAATTTTGCGGTGATGTTCCGGTAATCATGTGCAATCTCAAAGGACAGGTCGAGACTCTGCGCATGAGCGAGCTCTTCCCAAAGCCGTTCGATTCATCCAATCTTTAGGAACCGTTGAGGATTCACGATGCCATCACGCTATCCGCGCTTGACCCGAATCGTCGTCACCTTGTGCTGCCTCGCTTTAGTTTCTGTTCGATCGACCCTGTTGCCTGCACAAACGCCGCCCAAGGAAGCCGTTAGCTTTGACCTTCTGGTCACAAACGCAACCATTGTCACCATGGACGCCCCGCGGCGCGTCATCAACGACGGCGCCATTGCCGTGAATGGCGACACCATCGCGTTTGTCGGTTCCCTGTCGGACCTTCGCGCGCGGTCCGCCAAGGGGCTCAACGTCAAGCAGACCATCGACGCAAAAGGGAAACTCATCATCCCCGGCTTGATTAACGGCCACACTCACATCCCTATGGTGCTGCTCCGTGGGCTGATCGACGATGTCACCCTCGACGACTGGCTGCGCAAATACATCTTTCCGGCGGAAGCCAAGAACGTTACGGAAGACTTTGTTCGCTCAGGCTCTCGTCTCGCTCTAGCGGAAATGATTCGCGGCGGCACCACCACCTTCGCAGATATGTATTACTTCGAAGACGCTGAGGCAGAAGAAACCAAAGCGGCCGGGCTGCGCGGTTTTCTCGGGGAAACCTGGCTGGACTTTCCTGCTCCCGACAACAAAAACGAAGCGGAAATGACTGCCTACACCGAAAAGTTCCTTCAAAAGTGGCAAGGCGATCCGCTGATTCACGCGTCAGTCGCTCCCCATTCCATTTACACCTGTTCGGAGAAAACTTTGCGCGACGCTGCCGCCCTTGCCCGCAAATATCACGCACCACTCCTCATTCACGTGGCGGAAATGCGGAAAGAACTGGTAGACAGTCTGGCCAAAAATGGCACCACCCCCGTCCAGTACCTCGAACGAATCGATTTCCTGGGCCCCGACGTGCTGGCCGCTCATTGCATCTGGGTGGACTACACGGACATGAAAATTCTCGCGGATCGCCAGGTGGGCTGCGTGCACAACCCGTCCAGCAACATGATGCTCGCTAGCGGGGTAGCTCCAGTCGTCGACGAGCGCGCCGCCGGAATGCGCGTAGGCCTGGGCACCGATGGCCCCGCAGGAAGCAACAACGATCTGGACATGATGGAAGAGATGGACTTGGCCTCGAAACTCCAGAAGACCTACCGGGCCGATCCCCGTGCCCTTGGGGCCAAGGGTGCTCTGGAGATGGCCACCATCGAAGGCGCTCGCGCCTTACACATGGAGAAGGAGATCGGCTCCCTCGAAACCGGCAAGAAAGCCGATTTTGCGATCCTCAACCTGGGTGTGCCCAATGCCGTGCCCATGTACGACGTTTACTCCCAAATTGTCTACGCCCTAAAAGCCAGCGAAGTGGAAACGGTCGTGGTCGCTGGCAAGCTCCTCCTGAAAGACGGCAAACTGCTCACCATCGACGAAGCCGGCGCGATGGCCAAAGCCAAGGACTACGCCGATAAAGTGAGAGCTTCCATCAAGCAATAAGCGGTGACATAGACGGTACTAGCGCCACGCAAAACACACTGGTCAATGTTTGCAGGAACCACAAAAACGTGACGCATCGCACAACTCTGCGTGCCGCTGCGCACAATTAGTTGTTTCGTAGTATTGCCCCTTCCGTATCCCTCTGGTTTTATTGGTCTCATCGACGTTCGCTCCTCTCACCTCGCCCAGTTTCCCAGGGAGCAGGTCCTCCCTCGCCGCGACGTGTGACCGTCAATTCGAAATCGTACTCAATTCCTTAGTGGAGTGGGTGGGTGGGTCAAGGTCCAGGTCAGTCCCGGTATGCCGCTCAGATGTGGGGCAGCGGCGCCACAATCATCGGATTCATTCTCGTCGGTCTGCTTCCAGCCTCACTGAAATCGAGCCCCGCAAAAAACCCCGCCAATAGCCCCTTAGCACGTCCTGACATCGTTTTTGTGCAAACCCGTGCATTTGTCCCTGGACCACTCGCACAGCGTTTCCCGCAAGGTAGCCGCATTGTTCGCTTGAATTCGGCAAACAACACAGGCGACCTGCTTCCACTCACTAGCGAATTCTTTTCCGCGGCCGATCCCCAAGTTAGCTTTGACGCCACAAAAATCCTTTTTTCCGCCGAAAAATCGAAGGGAGACCGCTGGCAGCTCTGGGAGATGAACCTTGACGGTTCCCAAAAACGTCAAATCACCCAATGCTCGGAAAATTGTCTTCGCGGAGCGTACCTTCCGGCGAATGAAATCGCCTTCACTGCTGAACCTGCCGCCACGAACCAAACCTTCTCGCAGCTCGCGGTCGTCAATACCGATGGTTCAAATTTCCACATCATCACCTTCGGAACCGCGCCGTTCCAATTGGAAACGGTTCTTCGCGATGGACGCATCGTCGCCTCGGCTCCATGGCCGCTGCGCGATTCGCCGGACGCCACCACCCGCATCCTGTATACCTTGCGGCCGGACGGCACCGCACTCGAATCGTTTCGTTGCTTCCACAATGATCAAGCGATTCTGACCGATGTAGAAGAACTTCAGGACGGCTCACTCGTATTCATCCGCCAGGCCATTCTCGGTCGTAATCCTGGGGGAGCGCTCGTACTGGTGAAGCAAGGAGCATTGCGCGCCGCCCCGCTCGCCCCTCTTCAGGCAATCTACCAATCCCCGCGCCAGTTCTCCGACCATGAATTGATCGTTTCTAGGCCAACGCTGGCAGCCACAAATGTGCCCGGACGTTCCGATCTTTACCTCCTCAACTTATCTACAGGCGCTCTGGGCCCTCTGATTTATCGCGACTCGACGCTCTCCAGCACCCAGCCCGTGCCTGTACTGCCTCGCCCGGTTCCAAAGCATTACTGGAATACCCTGAATCCGGAGTCGGCCACGGGGAGTTTTATTTCGCTGGATAGTTATTCCTCAGCAGACGCCGCAAACGGCCGCATCTCGACTCCGATTTCGCGCGTTCGTGTCTTTGCTCTGACTACACGCGACGGCTCCGAACGCGATCTTGGCGAAGCGCCGGTCGAGTCGGACGGCTCTTTCTTCGTCAAGGTTCCCGCCAATGCTCCGATCCGCTTCGTGCTCCTGGATGCCAACGGCCACACCATTCGCGAAGAACGCAGTTGGGTCTGGGCTCGTCCCGGCGAACAGCGCGGTTGTACTGGTTGCCATGGAGACAAGGCCGTTTCCCCGGACAATCACTGGCCACTCACATTGCGGCGCTTTGATACGCCGACGCCTTTGGGAGAAACCGAACATGCTTTCACTTCTCCGGCGAAGTAGTATGTGCCGCCTTCTTCGTGTCGCGTTCGCGGCGGCGGCTGGCCTTCCGCTGATTTTTTCAAATCTTCTACTCATCTCGCCCACGCAATCAGCTGGCAAGTGGCCCACCTACGAAGATGTAACCGACAAGGCCAATCTGCACTTCCGCCATTCCTTTGGCGAGCAAAAACTCAGCTCCATCATGGAATCCACCGGCTCGGGTTGCGCTTGGTTGGATTACAACAACGACGGCCTGCTCGACCTCTACGTTCTCAGCGGACGCTTTCTCGACGGCGTCACCAATCACTCCAGACCCGACGGACTCGACGCTACCAATCATCTGTTTCGCAACAATGGCGATGGCACTTTCACTGACGTCACCGCACAAGCCGGGGTGGCGGGCAAAGGCTTCGCTATGGGCGTCACTGTCGGCGATTACGATAACGACGGCTACGAAGATATTTATGTCACTAACTGGAATTCCGCGATCCTCTACCACAACAACGGCAATGGCACATTCACAGACGTTACCGACGCTGCCGGCGTGCAGAACGCTCACTTTGGTGTGGGTGCGGCCTTTTTGGATTACGACCGCGACGGCCGTCTCGACCTCTTCGTTGGCAATTATCTGAAGTTCGACCCCAACTCCAAAAGGCCGTATTACACCGCCGATGCCTTTGCTGGGCCCTTGGATTATGAAGGCGACGCCAGCCGGCTATTCCATAACAACGGCGACGGCACCTTCTCCGATGTTTCGGAAAAAGCTGGTATTGCCAATCCCAACGGCCGGGCCATGGGCGTTACTGTCGGTGATTACGATAACGACGGCTGGCCTGACATTTACGTCGCCAACGATGCCATGGAGAGCTATCTCTATCACAACAATCACGACGGCACCTTCACCAATGTCGCGCCTGATCAGGGCGTCGCCTACGGGACCAACGGCGACACTCCGTCCGCTATGGGACCGATCTTCGCCGATTACAACAACGACGGCGCCCTTGATCTTTTTGTCTCCGATATGCGCTATCACCGCCTGTTCCGCAACTCGCCAAAAGAAGGATTCTTTAACGACACCACTCTCGAATCCGGCATTGCTCAAATGTCTGGTCAATACGTTGGCTGGGGCGACGGCTTCTTTGATTTTGATAACGACGGCTGGAAAGATGCCCTCATCGTTAATGGCGGATTGCACTGGCTGGTTCCTATGGAGCCTCTGCTGCTTCGCAACAATGCCAATGGCACCTTCACGGATGTTTCCGGCGACGCGGGTAGTGCCTTCAAAGTAAAGAATGTCGGGCGAGGCGGATGTTTTGCCGACTATGATAACGATGGCTACATCGATGCTTTCATGGTTGTCCTTGGCGGCAACGCAGTTCTCCTGCACGCTAAGCCTCCCGCCGGACCGCGAAATCACTGGCTCACTCTGAAGCTCGTCGGCACCGTCAGTAATCACGACGGGTTTGGCGCGCGGATTGAGGCGGACGCCGGCGATCTCCATCAACTGGTCGAAAACGTTCCCCAGTCCGGCTATCTCTCACAGAACGATCCCCGCCCTCACTTCGGTTTGGGCGCCCATGCAGAAGTGGATTTGCTCACCATTCGCTGGCCCAGTGGCGCTGTGCAAAAACTTGAACATGTCAAAGTCGATCAGCTTCTGAGCATCACCGAGCCTGGCCAACGCCAATCGGCCGCCGGAGCGAAACCGCGATGAATCCCATCCGCAAAACCGTCCGCTTCCGTAATGCACGACACCTCCGTACGCTCGCTGCTTTTGTGCTCCTCGTCTTTTCGCTTCCATACTGCATTGGCAAAGCTCAAGCATCCACAACCCAGCCCAACTATTTGACTCCGGTAGCCGCGATATTTTCCCCAGACGGCACGAAGCTGTACATCGTCTGCGAGGATGATGACTCCGTTCTTTCTCTCGATCTACGCACACAACAGGTCACCCACCGCCTCAAAGTCGGCCACAAACCCGAAGGTCTTGCCATCTCTCCGGATGGCAAAATCATCTATGTTTCGAATGAATGGACTGACACAGTCAGCGCCGTTGACGCTTCCACCTTTCAACTGAAGAACACGCTAAAGACTGGCTGGGGTCCCCGAGGGTTGGTCACCGATCGCACCGGAAAAACTTTGTACGTCGCCAATAGCATCGGCAATGACGTTTCCGTGGTTGATCTCACCTCCGGCGAGGAACTTAAGCGACTCACCGCGTTGCGTTCCCCACATTACCTGCAACTGTCTCGCGACGGCCGCCACGTGTACGTTTCGAACGTCCTTGCGCATCTCGAATCCGCAGACGAAACACCCGTCTCTGAATTGATGGTGATTGACACGCACACGCAAACCGTTTCCGACCGCATCCTCGTTCCCGGCGTCCTCGAAATGCGCCATATCGCCGAAGCCCCAGCCGCGCAAGGCGGTTACTTGCTTGTCCCCCTCATGCGCCCGAAAAATCTGAATCCCCTCATTCAAGTGGATAACGGTTGGATTCTCACACATGGTGTCGCCATCATTCAGCCCGCAAAGACAGTCAACTCCCACGCCGAGGTGACACAGCTCCTCCTGGATGACATCGATCGCTACTATGCCGGAGCCGAGGGCGCAGCCTTCACCCCGGACGGTCGTTACGCCCTCGTCACGCACGCCGAAGCTGCCGCCGTTTCCGTCATTGACACCCAGTTGCTCGCTCGTCGCTTGCGAACCGCATCGCCTGCCAGCTTGGCAAATCGCCTCGACACCGCACGCCAGATCGTCATTAGCCGGCTGCCTACCCAATCCAATCCGACCGACGTTGTCGTGGCACCCAATGGCCGTGCCGCTTATGTGGTGAACCGCCTGGACGACAGTCTGACCGTCATCGACATTCCCCAATTCAAGGTTCGCTCGCGCATCGATCTGGGCGGTCCAAAAGAACTCTCCGCTCTCCGCCAGGGTGAACAGCTTTTCCACGATGCGAAATTCTGCTTTCAGGGCCAATTTGCCTGTTCCACTTGTCATCCCGACAACCACATCGATGGCGTTGCTTGGAATCTGGAAACGCCGCAGTTAGGCCGCGATCGTGTGGCGAATCGTACTTTGCGTGGCATCGCGGAAACTGCTCCCTTCAAATGGAACGGCCACAATCCCGATCTCGAGACCCAGTGTGGTCCGCGCATCGCCAAATTCCTGTTTCACTCGGAAGGATTCAATCCCGAGCAGTTGTCGAACTTGGTCGCCTTTATCAAATCCATTCCGCTTCCGCCCAATCGCCATCTTTCCTCGGATGGTCAATTGACCCCTCCTCAGGAACGGGGCCGCGACATTTTCTTTCAGAAGGCCTGCGACACCTGCCATCCTCCCGCTACCCATTACACCGCGAAAACCAGCTTTGACGTGGGCACCGCCGCCAAGTACGACACTTCCGGGATGTTCGATGTGCCGCAGCTTGACCGCATCTACGAGAAGCCCCCCTATCTCCACAACGGAGAGGCCCGCTCTCTCGAAGAGATTTGGACGCTTTACAACCAGAAGGATAAGCACGGCGTAACTTCCGATATGTCTAAAGAACAGCTCAACGATTTGGTGGAATTTCTGAAAACACTGTAAGGAGCCAACCCTGGTTCGACGGAGCACAACATGAAAGTTGCACAACAAATTCGATGGCTCGGCGCGACGCTCGCGCTCTCCCTGCTGGCATCCGTCACCTTCGCCCAAATTCCTGCGCTTTACACCAGGTGGGAAAACTTCACTCCTTCAAATGGCATGCCTGACGCGAAAGTCTTCTCCGTCGCGGTCGATGGCGATCGCGTCTGGGCCGGCACCGAGAATGGTCTCGTCCTCATCGAAAACCACAAAGTTGCCCGCGTCTACTCTACCGCCGACGGCCTTCCCAACCGCGTCGTCACAGGAATCGCCGTCGACAGCAAAACCGGCGATCTCTGGCTGGCCACGTTTGGTGGCCTGAGCCAATTCTCCGGCGGAGAATTTCACAACTACTCCAGCATGACCACTGGTCTGGCCAACGACATCGTCTACGGCGTTGCCATTCAGGACGAATACGTTTGGGTCGCCACCACTGCGGGTACCAATCGTTTCAATCCGCGCACGGGCGAATGGCTCATCTTCAGCGAGAAGAACGCGCCAATCCATGAACCCTGGTCCTACGGCATCGCCGTTGCTCCAAAGAAAGTGTATGTCGCCATTTGGGGTGGCGGCGTCCTTGAGTACGACATTGCTCAGGGCTACTGGAAACCTTATACCGACCCCGATGGTGAGATGGAAATCGTCCTTTTCAAGAATCAGGGTCTCATCCACATCATCGTAAGCAACATCGCTTACAACCGGGACAGAGATATGTTCTGGGCTTCCACTTATTTCGGCCTGAGTGGCTATGATGGTCACAACTGGTACAACTACCTCTCCACCGACAGCGGCCTCGCCTCCGATTTCATCAATGCCACGCAAACCCGCGGCGACGATGTCTGGGCCTGCACCGATAAGGGTCTCAGCTACCTCAATTTCAGAACCAACACCTGGATAACCTACCGTACTGCCCAGGAACCGGGCCACGGCGAAATTGTCATCACCACTCCAGACAAGAAAACTTCCACCGTCAAAACGCCGACTTCCCTCGCACACAACTACATCCTCAACCTCGCTTTTCAAGGAGACGACATTTGGGTGGCCACAGCCTCCGGCCTAAGCCACGGTATTCGTGAATCTCACAAGGAAGGTATACATGAGCAAGCAAGAGCTAGTCGTTGAATCCACAGTTCCGGCCCAACCCGCCGCTGCTTTGATCCAGAAAAGAGCCATTGAGGCGCCGAACGCCCTCAATGAGGCGTATAACTATCCCAAGCCTAGTTCGTTCTCTCGCGGACTCCGCCTGGACATCAACGGCACCACCATCCTCCTCATCTCTGGCACCGCCAGCATCGATGAGCATGGCCAGTCCGTGCATATCGGGGACTTCCGCAAGCAAACCCTGCGCACCTACTGGAACATCACCAATCTCCTCGCCGCCGAAGGCGCCACCTGGAAAGATGTCGTCCGCACCACCTGCTACCTTCGCGACATCGAGCGCGACTACGCCGAGTTCAATGAAATTCGCACGCAGTTCTTCAAGGAACAGGACTTGGATCCGCTTCCTGCTTCCACCGGAATTCAAGCCATTCTGTGCCGGCCGGAATTGCTTGTCGAAATGGAAGCCATGGTTATTTTCCCCACGAACCGCAAGTCGTAATCGCTGGTTTCTCGGGCCTCGAAGTGTTGCTGCACCCCCGGTTCTTCTCTCCCCGGAAGGACCGAAAGGAAGGATTCCATGAGCATTGCGGGAAATGTCGGATTGCAGGATCTTCCGCGGATTTGCCCACTGATCAGTCGGCGCGTGCAAACCGGCCTCGATTCTGACCATACGCGAAATGTTCTCGTCGGCAACGTGCGCTTCGGCGGCGTCCGCCCTGTTGTCATCGCCGGTCCGTGCGCCGTAGAAAGCTTTGAACAGACCCTCGCCGTCGCTCGCGCCGTGAAGGCCGCCGGTGCCGAAATGCTCCGTGGCGGTGCTTTCAAACCGCGCACTTCTCCCCACGATTTCCAGGGACTCGGCGTGGAAGGCCTTCGCATTCTCCGGGAAGTGCGTGAAGAGACCGGATTGCCCGTCGTCACGGAAGTGATGGACCCACGCCTCGTCGAAACCATCGCTCAATACGCGGACATGCTTCAGATCGGCTCGCGCAACATGCAGAACTATCCGCTCCTTGTCGAAGCCGGAAAATGCGGTAAGCCCGTCCTCCTCAAGCGTGGTATGGCTGCCAGTCTCTGCGAATGGCTCGGCGCCGCCGAATACGTCGCCAAGGAGGGCAACATGGACATCGTCCTCTGCGAGCGCGGCATTAAAGCCTTTCCTGCAGGCGAATATTCCCGAAATGTTCTCGACCTCGGCGTGGTTCCCGCTGTCAAAGCAGAAACGTTTCTCCCCGTTATCGTGGATCCAAGCCACGCCACTGGCGTCTCTTTGATGGTCGAATCTGCCAGTTGCGGGGCCATCGAATTTGGAGCAGACGGCTTGCTGATCGAAGTTGCCTGCGATCACCCAGGCGCCGCGCGTCCCCGCTGCGACGCCGCACAGGCCATCAGCCCCGCCACTCTGCAAAATATCGTGAGCTTCATCGAAACTCGCACCGAAATGCGCATGCTAAGGAAAGCCCATGCTGTCTGATCCCAAACTGTTCCGTCCGTTTCTCTCTCTAATCTGGGTGTGCGTCTTGCCGTTCTTTATTCTTCCCGCTCTTCACGCCCAATCCTCCGATCCTGGCGGCCAAGCTGAAAAAAATTCCCAAACTCCCGCTCGCTACGCCAACATGCCGGTCGAAGCCGTCCCCTTCGGCAAGTTCGCCAAACCCTACAAGGAATGGTTCGTTGACAAAGACACCCTCGACTACTTCGGTGCCGCGCGCGCCCGAGACTACCAGGACCTCGCGCAATCCAAAACCGTCAATATTGGTTTTCTCGGCCCTGTTCAGGACAATCCGGAAATGATTTACGGCTTGGCTATGCTCCATGGCGCGCAACTCGCCATTCAACAGGCCAATACCCGCGGTGGGTATCGACCGCTGGACGGTTCCCCCTCCAAGCCCTATGAACTGAAAATACACAACGATTCCGCGCAGTGGGGTGCCTCTTCCGCCGAAGCCGTCAAAATGGTTTTCGACGAGCACGTCGTCGGTGTCCTTGGTGCGGTCGATGGTGCTTCCACTCACATCATGCTCCGCGTCTCCCTTAAGCTGGAATTTCCGATCGTTGACACCGCCACAACCGACCCCACCGTCACCGAAACTCGCATTCCTTGGCTGATTCACAATTTCCCCGACGATCGCCAGCAAAGCTACGCGATCGCCAATGTCGTCTTCAAAGAACTAAAACTGAAGCGCGTCGGAATCATCCGCACGCAATCCCGCTACGCCCGCCAGGGCGTGGAAAAATTCTCCGATGAAGCCAAGCGCATGGGCCACGTTCCTGTCCTCGAAGTTAAATTCGACCGCGGCGACCAGGATTTTTCTACTCAGCTACGTATGCTCAAGAACGCGCATCTCGACGCTATTGTCATGTGGGCCGAAGTTCCCGAAGCCGCAAAGATCCTCAAACAAATGCGCGCCATGGGTATGACGCAATCCGTGTTCGGACCAAGCCGCCTCTGTTACCCGCAACTGCTGGAGGCAGCCGGTCCCGCCGCCGAGGGCCTCACCACCACCGCTGCGCTCGACCCCACACGCACCGACGCTGCCTGGTTGCAGTTCGAAAAAGAATTTCGCGACAAGTTCCACGACGCTCCTGACGCCTACGCCGCTTATGCCTACGATGGCATCAATCTCCTTGTCGATGCCGTCCAAAAAGCTGGTTTGAACCGCGGCAAACTCATGGATGCTCTCCGCGAACACCATGGCAACGAATTCCACGGCGTTACCGGCATCGCGCAATTCGACTACACGCTCAACAATATCGCGCCTATCACCATCGCTCGCGTCGAAAACGGCAAGTTCGTCTATTCCACTCCCAAACCGCAGAATATGAGCGCCGCCAGCGGAGCGACAGGAGTGCATTGATGCGCTCACTATCTGCCATCCTTGTCATCGCCACCTTTGCTGCCACCGCCGCCGCGCAAACCCATCCATCTCCCAACGCCCCCAAGCCTTATGCCACGCTGGACCGCCAAGCCGTCACGTATCGCGGTCCGGTAAGCACTGGAGGAGAATTCGTCTCAAGCAACGCCGCCGTAGTCGGGATCGTTCTTCCACTAACAGGCCCGCAACAACCCGAAGGGGAGACCCTTCTTGCCGCCGCGCAACTTGCCATCGAACAGGAGCAAACCCGCGGCCCGCTCCAGGACGGTCGTCAACTTCGTCTGGCCGTCCGCGACGAAAGCGGCCCTTGGGGTCAGGTCAGCATGGAAATCCTGAAGCTGTTCGAACAAGACCACGCTGTTGCCATCGTCACCTCTACCAATGGAACCTCCGCTCACCTCGCCGAACAGATTGCCATCAAAATCGGTATTCCTATCCTTACGCTTGCCAGCGACCCCACCACGACGGAAGCCAATGTCCCCTGGATTTTCCGCGTTGGCCCCAGCGATACCGATCAGGCCCGTGCCTTCTGCGGAGAAATTTACTCCCGCGCTGCGGATTCGAAGAGAGTTCTCCTCGTCACCCAGTCTGATCATGATGGTCGAACAGGCGCCGAGGCGTTCGAAAAAGCCGCAAAAGAATTCACCAACGTCTCGCCCATTCGTATCGAGATCGCCGACGCATCGCAGAGTGTGGAACCACTGCGTTCTCAATTTCAGTCCAGCCCACCCGACGCCGTGGTTATTTGGACCGATGCTCCTGAAGCAAAAACAATCCTGGCCACTCTCTACACCCTTCGCCCGGGTACGCCCGTCTTTCTCGCCACCAAAGCTGCGCAGCTTGCTGCAAACCTGAACAGCTCATCCCCGCAGTTGTTCACAGTAGACTCCGCGAGCGCCCTACCGACCTCCTCCTCGAATGTGCTCAATACATACGCCGCCCGCCTGGTCTACGAAGCCGTCCGCACCGTCGCGGACGCGCTCCGCGTCACGGGCGCCAATCGAGTTTTATTGCGTGATTATCTGTCCAATCAATCGACGGATGCGCAGAAGGCACATAAGTCCTTCGACGCCGCAGGAAATAGCCTGCAGCCCTTCACCGTAGTCGCTCTCTCACCCGAACTTAACCCTTAAGCTTCCGATACCGCCGAATCACCGCATTGGTGGAACTATCGTGTTTCAGCGCCGGCTCAGTTTTGCTTTCCAGTTCCGGGATGATTCGCTGCGCAAGCACTTTCCCCAATTCCACGCCCCACTGATCGAACGAGTCGATGTTCCAGATCGCGCCCTGCGTAAACACCGAGTGCTCGTACAGCGCCACAAGTTTCCCGAGCGCTTCCGGTGTTAGGCGTTCCAGCAACAGCGTATTCGAAGGACGATTGCCATCGAACACCCGGTGCGGCACCAGCCAATCTGGCGTCCCCTCCGCTTTCACCTGTTCGGGAGTTTTTCCAAAGGCTAGTGCTTCACTCTGCGCGCAAACATTCGCCACCAACATATCGTGATGCCGCCCCAGCGGATTCAACGCCTTTCCAAAGGCGATGAAGTCGCAAGGAATCAGTCGTGTCCCCTGGTGGATTAATTGATAGAAGGAATGCTGGCCGTTGGTGCCGGGTTCTCCCCAGAAAATTTGACCCGTTTCGTAGTTCACCCGCCCGCCTTCCAGCGTGACATGTTTGCCGTTGCTTTCCATCGTCAACTGCTGCAGATAAGCCGGGAAGCGCTTCAAATACTGCTCGTAGGGCAGGACCGCAATCGTCTGCGCGTCGAAAAAGTCTGTGTACCAAAGCGCAAGCAACCCCATCACCACCGGCAGATTTTGCTCCAGCGGCGCGGTCCGGAAGTGTTCATCCATTTCGTGAAACCCGCTCAGCATCGCCCGAAAATTGTCTGGTCCCACCGCGACCATCGTGGAAAGCCCGATGGCCGAGTCCATCGAATAGCGGCCTCCGACCCAGTCCCAGAATCCAAACATATTTGCTGTGTCGATTCCGAATTTCGACACTTCCGCCGCATTCGTGGACACCGCCACAAAATGTTTTGCCACCGCCTTCTCGTCTCCACCCAGACTCTTCAGCGACCATTCCCGCGCGCTGTGCGCATTGGTCATCGTTTCCAAAGTTGTGAAGGTCTTCGAAGAAACGATAAACAACGTCTCGCCGGCATCCAGATCGACCACCGCTTCCGCAAAATCCGTTCCGTCCACGTTCGATACGAACCGGAACTTCATACCACGATCGCTATAGAATTTCAGAGCCTCATACGCCATCACCGGTCCCAAATCCGACCCGCCAATCCCAATGTTGATGACGTTGCGTATGCGTTTTCCGGTGTGGCCCTTCCAACCTCCGCTTCGCACACGGTTCGCAAAATCTGCCATTTTGTCGAGCACCGCATGTACTTCTGGCACCACGTTCTTCCCGTCCACAAGAATCGAAGCATCTTTCGGCGCGCGCAAGGCGACATGCAACACCGCGCGATTTTCCGTGATGTTGATTTTCTCGCCCCGGAACATCGCGTCTCGTCGCGCTTCCACGCCGGATTGCTTCGCCAGCTCAATCAATAACTTCATGGTCTGATCGGTGATCAGGTTTTTTGAATAATCCAGGTAGATGCCCACTTTTTCTAAGGCAAACCGTTCGCCGCGTTTTGCGTCAGCCGCAAAAAGCTTTTTCAAATTGCTAGCTTGCATTTTCTTCGCGTGTGCTTTCAGCGCTCCCCACGCCTTGCGTTTCGTCAACGGTAGAATCGCGGTAGCTTTCGGTGTGCGTGTCCGGGCAGGCATGGTCAGGCTCCTTTTGACTTTGCAGATTTGGCTGAGGAACTCTTTCTTCCACCGGTTCTTCTTCCTACTTCTACATTCCACAACCGGAACCCCCCGATGAACGCGTTGAAGTTGTTTCCGGGCCGGCAATGCGGTGGCATCTTCTTCAGCTTTTTCACATTGCCACCTCCTAGCACGATATCATCCGGTTCCAGCGCCATCCTCATGCGCTCCACAACGTCATTCACCAGTTTCCGCCATTTCTTTTTCCCATACTTTTTCAGTCCGCGTAGCCCCACATAATCTTCGTACGTTCCCTTTTTGTAAGGCAGGTGACCCAACTCCATCGGCTCGACCGTGTGATCGTGGACCACCGCCGTGCCTAATCCGGTGCCCAAGCCAAGAAACAACATTTTCCCCTTTTTGTAGCTTCCTAGCGCCTGCATCGCTGCGTCGTTCAGTACTTTTACTGGACAACCGAACGCCCGGTCAAAATGAAACCCTACCCATCCCTTTCCTAAGTTGTGCGGCTCCAGCAGTGGATGATTCCGCAGCACTGGCCCAGGATAGCCCATCGAAATAACATCGTACTTCCAGTCCTTCGTGACCTTCTTCACGCCTTTGACCATTTCTTTGGCGTCCATTTCAGGGCCGGAGTCAAATTTGCGAGGAATCTCTTCGCCACTCAACAGTACCTTCACGTGCGTCCCGCCGACATCTATCACTAGCACTTTCATCGCTTCCCCTCTCGCTGGAGTGAGTTCCCGAAGCTTGCCGCGTGCGCAGCGGTCCCCAAGAGTGTATCGAAAAGTAGCTCTCGCTGGCTCGTTAGAATCTGTCGAAAATGGGAGGTTACAATTCTTCCGGCCGTTAGCTCCACCCTTATCTGGCGGCCGAATCGTTTCCCCAACTGGCTGCCAAAAATCCCAAATCATTGTCATTCAAACTCTTGCACAGTCTATCCTCAACATCTTCTTGACACCGCACCTAATGAGAAGTACTTTTCCTCATTGTTTTTTTGGAATCGTAGGGTGTGATTCCTGCCGTTTAGGGTGTTGCGCAAGACGGAAAATCTGAGCCGAGGATATCAGTTGGTGCACTGCGGTTGTTGCGGAGTCTGCATTCCGTAAATCTGCGGGGATTCGCCGTTTCCTGGGCGCGGCTTTTTTACCGCTAGCGGTTGACCATGAGAGGGGTGGGGAGAATGAGCAAGAGATTTTTCATTGTATTCCTGGCCTGCTTTGCGTTGGTGTGTGGTTTCGCAGCTCGGACCTACGGCCAAGCCACCGGCAGTATCTTTGGGAACGTCGCGGATAAATCCGGTTCGGCCATTGCCGGCGCCACCGTCACGATAACTTCGCAAACGACCGGTGCGATTCGCCAGACCACCACCGACTCCACAGGCCACTATAATGTCAATCTCTTGCCGGTTTCCGTTTACACCGTTCGTGCCGAATTTAAAGGCTTTCAGACCACCGAGAGCAAAGACGTAAGACTCCAGGTCGATGAGCAGCGCGAATTGGATTTCAGCCTTTCGCCCGCCACTGTAAGTTCCTCGGTCGAAGTGGTCGCCAATGCCGTTGCCGTAGAAACCGCTAATCCCAGTCTCGGTCAGGTCATCACCTCTCAACAGGTATCTCAACTGCCCTTGAACGGCCGCGACTTCGTGCAACTGGCGACTCTCACTCCAGGAACCACCGCGGAAACAAACCCCAATAGCTTTTTCACTAGTGCCGCCAGCTCCGAAGTCGCTGCCCGTGGTCCATTCTCCTTGTCCGTCGGCGGTTCCCGTCCGAATAGCACGGACTGGCTGATCGATGGCGTGGACAACAACGAATTGACCGCCGGCGGTATCTCCATTCTTTCTTCGATCGATTCTATTCAGGAATTCAAAGTCTTGACCTATAACTATTCCGCAGAATACGGTACCCGCGCCGGACCGACCGTGTTGCTCACCACGAAATCCGGCACCAACGATTTTCATGGCAGCTTGTACGAGTTCTTTCGCAATACCGATTTGGATGCCAAGAGTTTCTTTGCTCCCTCAGCAGAGAAATTCAATCTGAATCAATTCGGTGGCTCTATTGGCGGACCGATCCGCAAGAACAAGACGTTCTTCTTCGTCGATGGTGAACAAAAGTTTCAGCGCCACGGGATCACCTTCACGGGATTGGTCCCCAGCGATGCCATGCGCAACGGCGATTATTCCGCCGATCCGTTCGGCACGCCCCTCGGACCCGTTGTGACCGATGCTGCCGGTAACCCGACCTCCGGCATTGCCGTCATCAATCCGAACATGCTCGGCGCATCCACCAGCGTAAATGCTTTTCCGAATATCTATTTCCAATGCGATCCCAGCGGCAATCCCCTTCCCGTGAATCCAAATGGGAGCCAGGCCAAGGGAACTCCGTGCAACAAAATCCCGGCAGGCCTGATCAATCCGATCGGCCAAGCTATGATGAACCTTTATCCCCATCCAAATACGAGCGACCCGAACGCCGGCATTAATTTCGTCGACTCTCCCGTTCGCAAGCTCGATGAAACCAAGTTCGATATACGAGTCGATCAGACCATCTCCACCTCGGACAACCTATTTGCTCGCTTTAGCTACGACCAGGCCAGCTCCTTTGTCCCCGGTGGCGCTCCTGGATTCGCGGAAGCCAGCGCGTTTGGCAGCAACCAGGGCATC
>Ga0335076_10002223_pt1 | contig 19209 bp, 15 predicted proteins | sample Lox_Sample_25_FD_206717 | JGI IMG/M metagenome (GOLD analysis project Ga0335076, IMG submission 206717) | Soil microbial communities from Loxahatchee National Wildlife Refuge, Florida, United States - Lox_Sample_2.5 | ecosystem: Environmental > Terrestrial > Soil > Wetlands | place: USA...
CTGAACTGCGGCGCCCCGTATTGGGGCGCCGCGCCACTCTGCGGGCCGCCTTCGCCGGACACGTCCGGCCATATTGACCGGCTCGATGGCTCCCGATACGATGCCGGAGCTAATTCCGAGTAGTCCACTAAGGATTACCGTTGGCCGCTGTGCGAGAGGTAGATGAGCTTCCCCGAGACCGTGATCCTGGCCGCCTTCGCGGGCGGCACCATCTTCCTTGGTCTTCCGGTCGGCAGGTTGCGGGGGCTCTCGAAAAGCTGGCAGGCGACGCTGACAACCGCCGCGGGCGGGGTCATCCTGTTTCTCATATACGACGTGCTGTCGCAGGCGGTAGCGCCCGTTTCCGACGCGCTCGACTCGGCTCGAGCGGGTGGGTCGGCCGCCACGTTCGCCGGCTACGCCGCGACGCTGGCCGCGTCGGTGGCCTTCGGCCTGCTGTCGGTCACGTACGTCACCTCGAGGCTGGCCCGTCGGAGCGCCACGGCTTCGACGCCCATCTCGCCTCAACAGATCGCGCTTGGCACGGCCATCGGGCTGGGCCTGCACAATTTCTCGGAGGGGCTGGCGATCGGCCAGTCGGCCGCGACGGGGGCGACGACCTTCGCCCTTTTGCTGGTTATCGGCTTCGCCCTCCACAACACAACTGAGGGCTTCGCCATCTCGGCGCCACTGGGCGGCGTCGAGCGACCGAGCTGGGCCTTCCTGACCGGCGCGGGGATCGTCGGCGGCGGCCCGACCTTCGTCGGCGGGGTGCTCGGCTACACGCTCGTCTCGCCCGTCCTGTCGATCCTGTTCCTCGGCCTGGCGGCCGGGGCGCTGATCTTCGTCTTCAACGAGATGATGGCGGTCTCGAGGAAGTTCTCGCTGCCGATGGTGACTGGCGTCGCCCTGACGATCGGTCTGTTCGTGGCCTTCGGCACGGACTTCGTCCTGTCGGCCGCGGGGGCCTAGGGGGAGTGGCGGCGGGGGAGCCGCGGGGGCGGCGGGGGAGCCGCGGGGAGTGGCCGCGGGTAGCGGCGCGGCGCCCGGAGAGCGTGGCGATGGCGCCAGGCTTCCCAATTACTCACGTGGCGAGCGTTGTCCAACCCGAGCAGGCCCGCCGGGCCGGCGCCAGTCCGATCAGGCCGGTGTCGAGCGCTATGACGGCCTCGAATCGATCGATTGTTAGCTCTTGGCGGCGAGTCGGCGAGCGATGGGCGAGTCGGCGAGCGATGGGCGGGCAAGCCGCCAGGCGGACAGCTCCGCCGGCGACCTCGGCTCAGACGGGCACGACCGGTTCGATCGGGTAGTCGGCCAGGATCTCCGGGCCGGCGGAACCGACGCGGTAGACGTCCTCGAACCGCACTCCGCCGAAGCCGGGTATCGCCAGGACGGTGTGGCCGATGGTGAAGGTCATCCCCTCCTCGATCGGCAGGTTCTTGTGGGGCGGGATGATCGTCGACGCGGGCGGCTCCTCGAAGCGCAGCCCGATGCCGTGGCCGATGCCGTAGACCTGGTATTCGCCGAAGCCGTGGGCGGCGCAGACCTCGTGCGCCGCGGCGTCGAGCTGCGCGGTGGTGACGCCCGGCCGCAGCTTCGCCCGGGCGGCCGCCACGATCTGTCGATAGGTCGCGATCAGCTCGGCCTGGCGAGAATCGGGCTCGCCCAGGACGAAGGTCCGGGCCAGGTTGGCGCAATACCCCCGCACAGTCGGCGTCAGATCGACGATCGCGAGCTCGCCCGCCTTCAGCGGCTCGGGACTGAGGCGACCATGGAGCATGCACGTCTCGATGCCGAAGTTGACGTAGATCGGCGTGCTCGTCGCCTCGGCGCCGGCTCGCATCATCGTGTAGATGGCCTCGGTAGCGATCTCGTGAGCGGTCACGCCGGGCCGGAGCAGCTCGCGCACGCGGTCCATGCCCAAGCCCGCGATCCGTTGAGCCTCGGCCAGCAGGGCGACCTCGGCCGGCTCCTTGATCGTTCGCAGCGGATCCATGACTGCGTCGGACGAGACGACGTCGACCGTCGGGTTGACCTGGCGGAACATGTCGACCAGGAAGGCCGGCGTCGCGAACCAGAGCTGCAGCCCGACCTTGAACCGCCCGTTCGGCGCCCACTCGGCCGGGGCGGCGGCCGCCAGCTCGTGCAGCCTGCCGACGACATCGTGGATCTGGCCGCCGACGCTGCCGAAGACCCGGACCTTGCCATCCGCCAGGGCGGCTCGGAGCTCGGGCTCCTCGCCGGTGAAGGCGATCAGCTCGGGTGGTCCCTGGAACGGGATGATGGCTCGGGGCTGGGCGCGATCGGTGCCGAACAGGTAGCGGTAGTCGTCGTGGTTCAGGACGACAATGGCGATCCAGCCCTGCTCGCGCATCGCCGCCTGGATCCGCGCGATTCGATCGAAACGGACGTCCATCTGATCCTGTCCTCCTGACTGCGCGCTGGGCGACCCGAGCATAGCCCGATGGACGACGAGGAGTGCAACTCGATAGGGCCGGGGGCCAGAGAGGCCGCCTCGAGGCGGCTAAGGCTCGTGGAGCGACGCTAGAATCGGGACCGCTCACGAAGGCGGTACAGGAGAGGCAGACAGTGGAGCAGAGCGAGCCGACGACATCGGGTACGGGCGGCCAGACCGGTCCGTCGTCCGGCGTCCCGCCCGCGGTCCCGCCCGCCGGCTTTCCCAGCCCAGCCGCACCGGGACCATACCGGCTGCCGGGCTATCCCGGCTACGCAGCGGGCCCCGGCTACCCCGGCTACGCGGCGGGCCCCGGCTATCCCGGCTACGCGGCGGGCTCCTACGAGCCTCTCGGTCCTTCGTCCTATGGCCTGCCCGGCCCGGAGCCGGGCTTGCTCTGGGGCGGCATCCAGGCGCGATTCGGGGCTTTGCTGGTCGACGCGCTCATCATCTTCCTGGCCCTCTTCGCCGTGGGCATGGCCGGCTCGGCTGCCTCACCGGCCACCCCGGCCGGGAGTCCCGAGAGCACCACGATGACGGCCCTGTCGATCGCCTGGATCGTGTTCGCGCTGGTCTACCACCCGGTCTGCTGGTACGTCCTGGGCGCGTCGCTCGGCCAGAAGGCTCTCGGCTTGAGGATCGCCCGAGCCTCCGACGGGGCGTCGATCGACATCGGCCAGGTTCTGGTTCGCTACCTGATCTTCTTCTGCGAGACTATCGTCGTGCCGCTCGGGATCCTGGCCGCGGTCATGGCCGCCCAGGACCCCTTCAAGCGAGCCTGGCACGACCAGGTGGCGAGGACGCTCGTGGTCAGGCGCGGCTAGTCCGGACCGTTTCGTTCGGTCGGGACCGGATGGCGCGGGCGCGAGCGAATCGTCCAACTCGCCCGCGCCCACATGGAATCTCAGTTGCCGGTGATCGTCACGTCGGTGGCCGTCGGGGTTCCGCTCGAGCCGGTTCCGGTGCCTGGCGAGGCGCCCGCCGCGACTCCAGGGGCGGAGTCGTCGCCGCTCGTCTGCACGATGACGCTCGCGCCCACCGCCACGTCGGAGACGGAAGCCGAAGTCTGGCTGTGATACGTAGTCGAGGCTCCGGTCGAGAGCGTCACCTGCTCGCCGCCGGCCAGCTGGATCGTGATCGAGTCGGCGGTCGTGGCCACGACAGTCCCGGAGACGGTGGTCGCGCCGCCCAGTCCGCCGGGGTTGGCGCCCGCGAGGTCGGGCCGGCCACTGGCGCCGGCGCCGCTCTCGGGGAACCCGCCCGTCAGACCGGCCGGGTTGTCGCCGGTCGTGCCGCTGCCTCCGCCCGTCGCTCGTCCCACGGCGAAGCCGATGCCAGCCAGGGCGATCAGCGCGGAGACGACCAGCAGGATCGAGGTCGAGCTGGCAGCCCGGGACCGGCCCGAGGTCCTGACCGGCGGCCGGAGACGCGCTTCGGGCGGCCGGACGCCGCCGCCGCCTGTCGCTTCGCCGCCGCCTGACGCTTCGCCGCCGCCCACAACTTCGCCGCCGTTCGCGAATTCGCCGTTCGCGACTTCGCCGCTCGTGGCCTCGCCGGCCTGGCCAGCCTCCGGTGCCGGCGGCTCCCAGACTGGGGACTCGCCGGTAGCGCGCGGCGTCGACGCGAGTTCGTCAGATGTAGTCATCGAGGTATCTCCTGAGCGATGACCGGCGGAGCCCGTCTTAGGCCGGCGCCGGTTCCGATGCTCAGAGCTTCGCGCCGCAATGCTGTCGAATCGGTTACGGGTTGTCGTGCCCGCCGATCGATCGCGGCCAGCTGACGCTGACGCTGGTGCCTCCCGCCGGCGACGTCCCGATCTGCCAGCGGCCGCCCGTCGAACGAACGATGGCGTCGCCGATGGCCAGCCCGAGGCCGGACCCGCCGGCCTGGTCGGTGGCTCGGTGGAAGCGGTCGAAGATCCGGCCGCGCTCGTCCTCGGGGATGCCCGGCCCCGAATCGTCGACGGTCAGCCGGACGCGGCGGCCTTCGGCGGTGACGCCCACGACGACGCTGCCGCCCTCGGGCGAGTACTTGCAGGCGTTGTCGAGCAGGATCCCGACCAGGCGGTCCAGCCAATCCGGCGGAGCGGTGACGATCGCGTCCGCGGTCGACGGTCCGGTGTTGACCTCGAGGCCAAGCTTGCGCGTCTCGGCCACGGCCGCGAAGCGATCGGCCGTCTGGGCTGCCAGGACGCGGAGGTCGACCGGCTCGGCCTGGGGCTGCCCGCCGGTCGAGTCGAATCGTGCCAGCCAGAGCATGTCGTCGACCAGGCGTCGGGTGCGCTTGAGCTCGACGTCGATCCGTCCGAACGCGGCCGCGTCCCAGACCGGGTCTCGGGGTCTGGCGGCGGCCAGGGTGGCCTGCGCCTCGATGACCGAAAGCGGCGTGCGGAGCTCGTGCGAGGCGTCGGCGGTGAACTCGAGCTGGCGTTGACGCGCCCGCTCGATCGGCGTGGCGACGCGCCGGCCGATCGCCCAGGCGCCCAGGAAGACGACGATCAGGAGCGCGCAGCCGATGCCGAGCTCGGAGACTATCAGGGTCGATTCGGCCGTGTCGACGTCCTCCATCGTCTCCCCGACGACGACGTAGTCGTCGCCTCGGGCCGCTCCTTCGATGCGGATCGAGACGCCGCCGATCGTGACCGTCTCCGGCCCCGTGACGGTGCGGTACTGGGCGGGCAGCTCGATGTCGAAGTTGTTCAGGGCGACCATCGAGCCGTCGGGGCTTATCCGCCAGATCGCGACCTGCGGCCCGAACGGCCGGTTTGGCACTCCGCCTGGCCCGAACGGCTGGCCGCTGCCGGCCTGGGCCGGTATCGGGGCGAGAGCCTGGGCCAGCTGGCGGTCGATGTCGGCGGTCATGTTGTTCGAGACGACGACGGCGACTACCACGGCGATCAGGAGATAGGCGATCCCCACGATGGCGCTTGCGGCCATGGCGACTCGGATCGTCAGCATCCCGACGGACGGCTCGTGGCTGGCCTCGCGGCGGGGCCGGTGGACGAACCTCATGCTTCCTCGAGCCGGTAGCCGGCCCCCCTGACGGTGACGATGCGGACGCCCGCCGCGGGCAGCTTGGCCCGCAGCCGGCTCAGCTGGACGTCGATGGCGTTCGAGCCCAGCGGGTCGGTCTCGTCGTCCCAGCCGTGCTCGGCGATCGCCTTGCGGTCGACGACCGCAGGCGAGCGGCGCATCAGCAGCTCCAGGATGTTGTATTCGGTGGCGGTCAACGGCACCGCGCGGCCCTCGATCGTGACCTCGCGGCGGACCGGGTCGAGGGCCAGCGAGCCACGGGCGATCACGGGCGCGTCCACCCCGCGGGGTCGCCGCTGGAGGGCGCGGACTCGAGCCAGCAGCTCCCCGAAGTCGAAGGGCTTGACCAGATAGTCGTCCGCTCCGGCGTCGAGACCGCGGATCCGGTCCGGTGGCGCGTCCCGTGCGGTCAGCATCAGCATCGCCGTGGGCTTGCCGTTCTTGCGGGCCCAGGCCACGACGTCGATGCCCTCCTTGCCCGGCATCCGCCAGTCGACGACGGCCACGTCGTAGTCGTAGAACTTGAGCAGGTCGATGGCGTCGTCGCCGCGTTCGGCGGCGTCGACCTGATAGCCCTGGTCCTTGAGGCCGAGAACGAGGACCTCTCGCAGACCGGGATCGTCTTCGGCTACCAGCACGCGCATGGTCGGTCCTCACTCGCCCGTTTGGGCCCGTGGTCTCTGGCCGCGCTCATCGTAGTGCCACCGACTACCGAGCCGGGGCCGGCCGGCGTGACGTGGCACGGCGCCGCTCCGACCTGGGAGGGAGGAGAACTGGTCGGGGCGGCGCCGGGGAAGGTGCGAGGGATCGAGGTGGACGGCATGGCCAGAGGTTCGGCCCGGCCGCCTTTCGATTCGGTTACGACCGTGGCTCGCGCGCCGGCGAGCGGGGTTCGCCGCGCCGGCGAGCGGGGTTCTCGTGCCGGCGAGCGGGGTTCGCCGCGCCTATCGCGCAGCGCCCGCGCAGTCGTAGAGCGAGGCCGAGCCGCCGTAGTTCACCCGCGTGCAGCTGGTCGTGACCCATTGGGTCACGCTGCCGGTGCCGGTGCCGGCGCCGGCCCCACCGCCGTTGAAGGCGGGCCCGCCAAACCCGCCGCTCGGGCCGCCGCCGGGCCCGCCAAACCCGCCGCTCGTCAGCACGAAGCGCAGCTTGCCCGAGGCCACGTAGCTCTCGAGCTGATCGAGCGTGGGCGTCGGGTCGGAGCCGGTGAAGCCGCCCATGGCCATGACCGGCAGACCCGTGGCAATTTCGATCGAGCCCGCCTCCTGGGCCGAGTCGGCCGCTACGATCCAGGTGGCGCCGCCGCGGTTGTCGACGAGGTACGACAGGAGCGCCGTGTCCGAGGTGTTGCCGGCGATCCCGCCGCCATCACCCGAGAGACCGGTCGGAGTCCCGCCGCCCGGCAGACCGGTGAAACCGCCCGATCCAGCGCCACCCGGACCGGCCAAACCTCCGGGGCCGAAGCCGACGCCCGGACCGGCCGGCCCGCCGCCCCCGGCGTCGGGCACGCCCGGCCCCGGATGGGGATCCCCGCCGCCGTAGGCGATCCCGGTCGTGTCGACCGCGTAGGCTGCCGGGGCGATGAGAGTGGCGGCCACGCCCAGGCCGGCGGCAGCCAGAGCCACGCGGCGAACGTCGAGACGCGCCGCGAGACCCGGCAACGAAGCGACCGCGAGCACGCCCAGGGCCACGGCCGCGAGCAGGATCGCCACCGACCCGAGGCCGGGATCGAAGCCCGGCGTCCGGTCGAGCAACGCGCTGCCGAACCAGGCCGAAGCCAGGCAGACGCCGCCCACCGCGATCCCGCCCAGCCAGATCCGCGACCGTGTGGACCACAGCTCGACCAGGCCGGCCCCCACCAGGGCCGCGATCGCGGGCGCGAGGGCCACGGCATAGTAAGAGTGGATGATCCCCGACATGTAGCTGAAGACGACGGCCGTGACCACGAACCAGCCGCCCCAGAGCAGGTAGCCCGCCAGGGCCGGGTCGGCCCGATGCGACCAGCGACGGCGATACAGGCCTACGACCAGGCACACGACCGCCAGCGGGATCAGCCAGGCGATCTGGCCGAAGAGCTGGTCGTCGAAGAGCCGCAGAGGCCCGACGTCGCCACTGAAGCCGCCGCCCCCGCCCGGACCGCCACCGCCGCCCGGTCCCGATGCGCCGAAGATGCGGCCCAGGCCGTCGTAGCCGAAGATCAGGTCGAGGGCCGAACCGGTCGTGCTGCCCCCGATGAAGGGCTTGCTGCCGGCCGGTAGCAGCTCGACTATCGCGACCCACCAGCCGGTGGTGACGAGCACCGTGGCAAGTGCCAGCCCGAGACCCACGACCCGCCGCCGCAGCGTGGCATTCGCCGCGAAGCCGAAGACGAGGGCGAAGCCGGGCAGGACCACATAGGCCTGCAGGTATTTGGTAAGGAAGGCGAACCCGACGCAGACCGAAGCGAGGGCCAGCCAGCGGAAGCTGCCGCACTCGAGCGACCGGAGCAGGGCCCAGGCCGACAGCACCAGCAGCAGCGTCAGCAGGGCGTCGGGGTTGTTGAAGCGGAAGATCAGCACGGCGGCCGGCGTGAGGGCCATGACGATCGCGGCGATCGTGGCCGCGACCGGCCCGAAGGACTTCTTGACGGCCATGAACAGGGCGCCGACCGTCGCGACGCCGGCCAGTGCCTGGGGCAGCAGGACGCTCAGCGAGCTCATCCCGAAGGCCCTCACGGACAGACCCATGAGCATCGTGCTGAGGGGTGGCTTGTCGACGGTGATGAAGTTGGCCGCGTCGAAGCTGCCAAAGAACCAGGCCGACCAGCTCTGCGACGCGGCCAGGGCCGCGGCCGAGTAGTACGTGTTGGCGTAGCCGCTGACGGTCAGGTTCCAGAGATACAGGACGGCAGCCAGGGCCATGACGCCGAGCAGCGCAGGCCGGACCCAGGCGGCCTCGCGCGTGTCGCCGCGCACGAGGCTCCGCACCGGCGCGGCCGGATCGAGCCGAGGCAGGAAGGCGGGTGGAGAAATGGCGGTCATCCTCATGCCCTTTCCGTCGCGGAGAGGTTAGCGGTCGCGGCCGGCACGACGCTTGCGACCGCCGGCGAGGTCGGCGCCCGGCTCGCCGGTCGACTCAGCGTCAGCCGGAGCAGCAGGAAGCGGACCAGCGTCGCCAGGGCGTTGGCGCCCACGAGCACGACCAGCTCGCTGAGCCGGCCGTGGCGTGGGTCGGCGAAGTCCAGGGCCGCCAGGCCCAGGGAGGTGATCGCCAGGGCGGCACCGAGGGCCAGCAGTCCGGCGGCGTGGTCTCGAGCCAGGCCATCGCGGCCCCGGACGCCAAAGGTCAGCCAGCGGTTTGCGGCCGTGTTGCCCACGGCCGTCACGATCAGAGCCACCGCGTTGGCGGGGCCGGCCGGCACGTAATCGCGGAGCCAGGCGTACAGGACTACGTAGGCGGCCGTGCTGACTGCGCCAATCGAGCCGAAGCTGGCCACCTGGCGAAGTGTCTCGGCGTGGCTGAAGCTCGACCGGGCGGCGTATGTCGAAGTCATCGCCCGAATCTGGTCCTCGAGTCTTTCGAATGGGTTACGTGACCGGCCTGCGGCCGCTACCCTGTTGGGCAGGTCAGCCCGCCACCATCAGGAGAGCGCCAGTGCCCGAGACGCCGATCCCACCGAGCCAGACCCCCAACCCGGCCCCGACCTCCGGCCGTCAGATCCTCAGGATGGGCCTGTGGAACTACGTTGCGAACCGGTGCGGGCCCAGGAATGCCGCCGCCCGATTCGCCCTGGAGATCGGCGTCCTGGTGATCTTCTTCGCGATACTGGCCGTCCTGATGGTCCTCGCCCAGAGCTGATCCCGCCCGGGCCGGGCGCGTCGCCGAGGAGGCGGGCGCCGCCCTGGCCGGCCCCAGGTCGCCGCATGGTCGGCCCTGGTCGCCGCCCTGGCCGGCCCCAGGTCGCCGCATGGTCGGCCCTGGTCGCCGCATGGTGGGCGGCGCTTTCGCCTACCCTGACGCCATGTCCCGCCTTCGAACCGGTCGCCGCAGGTGGCTGCGTGGCCCTATCGCCTGCCTGGCTGTCGCGGTCGCGGCAGCCTGCGGCTCAGAGCCGGCCAGCCAACCGGCCCGCGAACAGGCCGGTTCGGCCGGCGCGGCGGTAGCGACGTCTACCCCGGGCGCCGGCGCGCCGACGGGCTGTGCCGCCCGAACTCTCGACGGTATGACGGAGGCGCAGCGGGCCGGCCAGCTGTTCATGCTCGGCATCGACGGCGCCGCCGTCTCCGTAGCGGAGCGGACGGCGATAGTCGGAGCCCACGTCGGTTCGGTCTGGCTGGTCAACAACCGAAGTGGCGGCGTGGCCAGCATCCGGTCGCTGACGGGGGCAATCCAGGCCCTCGCCACGGCCGCGACCACCGATGGCGCGGGGTTCTTCATCGCCGCCGACCAGGAGGGCGGGCTCGTCCAGCGGCTCAGCGGACCGGGCTTCTCGACCATCCCCACCGCCGTGGATCAGGGCCGGCTGCCGCCCGCCGATCTGGAGTCGGACGCCGCGGGCTGGGGGCGCGAGCTGGCCGCGGCCGGGATCAACGTCGACCTCGCGCCGGTCATGGACGTCGTGCCGCCGGGGAGCGACGCGACGAACCCGCCGATCGGGGCGCTCGATCGCGAGTACGGCCACGACCCGGCTACGGCCGGTGCGGCCGGGGCAGCCGTAGTGGAGGGCATGACCCGGGCCGGCATCGCCACGACCCTCAAGCACTTCCCCGGTCTGGGTCGCGTGACCGCCAACACCGATACGACGGCGGGCGTCGCCGACAACCTGACCACGGCGTCGGACCCGTCGCTCGATTCGTTCCGGGCGGGCATCCGGGCGGGGGCGCCGCTGGTGATGGTCTCCCTGGCGACCTACACGGCCATCGACCCGAGCGGGCCGGCTGTCTTCTCGCGGACGATCGTCTCCGACCTGCTGCGCGGCCGGCTCGACTTCGCGGGCGTGGTGATCTCCGACGATCTGGGTTCCGCGGCGGCGATTCGGTCGTATCCGCCGGCGGACCGGGCCATCGACTTCATCGCCGCCGGGGGCGACCTGATGATCGTCCAGGGCGGACCTCAGACGGCGGCCATGGCCGCGGCGGTAGTCGAGCGTGCCGGCTCGGACGCCTCTTTCGCGGCCCGCGTCGATGCCGCGGCTCTCCAGGTGCTCCGAGCCAAGGACGCCTACGGGCTGCTCAACTGCGGCTGACGTCGGCCGGCGACCCGCGACCGGCGGCCGGCGGCCGGCGGAACAGGCCTGTCGGGTGGCGCGCGCTCACCCGAACGCAGTATTCCCACCCCACGGCTCCACGTGGATAATGCTCAACGCCGTGTAAACTATCCGTCGTACATAGACCAACAACGTGGAGTCAACCATCAACGAGTCACCCCCTACCGACATCGCCTCGACCGCCACGGCCGACTTCCCGTCGAGCACTCGAGCCGCCGCCCCGGCCATCGAACAGACCGTGGACCGCGCCGCCCTCGAGCGGGAGCTGCTCGACGAGATGACCTCGTTCCTGACGCGGGACCGCGGCGGAGCGTTCAAGGCCTGGCACCGCAACGCCCTGAGCCTGGTCCATCTCAACGTCCTGACGGCGCTCGAGGCCGCGGGGCCGCTCTCGATGCGCCGGCTGGCCGAGGAGATGGACGTCTCCGACGCCAGCGCCACCGGCATCGTGGATCGGATGGAGAAGCGCAGCCTGGTGGAACGCCGCCACGACACCAGCGACCGCCGCGTGGTTCTGGTCTATCCGACCGAAGCCGGCGCCCAGGTATTCCGAGACATGGCCGCCCGCCGGCAGGAGACCCTGAGGCGAGTGCTGGGTCAGCTGAGCGGCCCCGAGATGGCCGCCCTCCTGACCGGCATGCGGGCCGTGCACGCCGCCAGGCAAAAGGTCTTCGATCAGGCCGCCGAATGTACTTCCGCAGATCGAGGGGAGGATTCGCCCGGAAATTGAGGCCGACCACCAGTTCTCCGACGGGGCTTCACGAGTCCTTCACAGCCGCCCCGCAATCTCACCATCGTCACGGCCATCAGGGGGAAACAACCAACCGCACGAGGACTGCACCTCAAACATGAGAAAGCTCCTGCTCAAGTTCGGCCGGCCCTACTGGCGACTTGTCACCATCGTCCTTGTTCTGGTGGCGATCCAGGCCATCTCGAACCTGTATCTGCCCAACCTGAACGCGGACATCATCAACAACGGCGTGGTCAAGGGCGACACCGGCTACATAGTCCAGACCGGCGGGTTCATGCTCCTGATCACCCTCCTGCTGGGCGTCTGCTCGGTCGTAGCCGTCTACTTCGGCTCGCTGACCGCCATGTCGATCGGGCGCGACCTGCGGGGCGCCGTCTTCCGCAAGGTCATGGACTTCTCCCAGAAAGAGACCAACGTCTTCGGGACGCCGACCCTGATCACCCGGAACACCAACGACGTCCAGCAGATCCAGATGGTCATCGTCATGGCTCTGACCATCATGGTCATGGCCCCGATCATGTCGGTCGGCGGACTGATCATGGCCCTCCGGGAGGACGTGCCCCTGTCGGGGACGCTCCTGGTCATCGTGCCGCTGGTCCTGGCCGTGATCGGCGTTATCGCCAGCGTCGCCATCCCGCTCTTCCGTTCGATGCAGAAGCGGACCGACAAGATCAACCAGGTCATGCGTGAGAAGCTGGCGGGCGTCCGCGTCATCCGAGCCTTCGTTCGCAACGAGCACGAGGAGATCCGCTTCGACGAGGCGAACCGCGAGCTGACCGACACCGGCCTCGCCGTCGCCCGGCTCTTCTCGCTGATGATCCCGTTCCTGTTCGGCGTCATGAACCTGTCGACCGTCGCCATCGTCTGGTTCGGCGGTCTCCGGATCGACTCCGGCGGGATGCAGATCGGCAACCTGGCGGCGTTCCTGCAGTACGTGATGCTGATCCTGTTCTCGGTCATGATGGCCGCCCTGATCTTCATCATGGTGCCGCGCGCAGCCGCCGCGTCCGAACGGATCAACGCCGTCCTCGATCTCGAAGGCAGCATCTGCGACCCGGAGACCCCGGCCGAGATCGTCGAGTCGAAGGGCGTCGTCCGGTTCGACGACGTGGAGTTCAGATATCCCGGCGCCGAGGATCCGGTCCTGAGCGGGATCAGCTTCACCGCTCGACCCGGCGAGACGACGGCCATCATCGGTGGCACCGGCTCGGGCAAGTCGACCCTGATCAACCTCATTCCACGCTTCTACGACGTGACCGGCGGGGCGGTCAAGATCGACGGGATCGACGTCCGAAGCTACGCCCTGGAAGACCTGTGGCGCCTGATCGGGGTCGTCCCCCAGAAGGCCTTCCTGTTCAGCGGGACCGTGGCGACCAACCTGCGCTACGGCAACGAAGCCGCCACCGACGACGACCTCTGGCACGCCCTGGCAGTCTCGCAGGCGACCGACTTCGTCGAGGCAATGTCCGACCAGCTTGGCGGCGAGATCGACCAGGGAGGCACGAACGTCTCCGGCGGCCAGCGCCAGCGACTCGCCATCGCCCGGGCCGTGGTCAAGCGGCCACGGATCTTCGTGTTCGACGACAGCTTCTCGGCGGTCGACTTCAAGACCGACCAGCGCCTCCGCGCCGCGCTTCGCGACGAGACGGTCAATTCGACGGTCATCATCGTCGCCCAACGCGTCGGCACGATCATGCACGCCGACCAGATCGTGGTCCTGGACAACGGCCGCGTCGTCGGGCTCGGCAAACACAAGGATCTGATGGAAACCTGCGAAACCTACCGCGAGATCGTCTACTCGCAGCTCAGCCGGGAGGAAGTGGCATGAGCGGCCCGAACGACGGCGCCAACGGCGCCGCGAGCAACGGCCACCGGCCCGCGGCCTCCGGCAACGGGTCCACGGGCGGCAACGGGTCCACCGGCGGCAACGGCGCGACCGGCGGCAACGGCAAGGCGAGGACGCATTTCGCCCCGCCGATGACCGGCGGCCAGCAGCGCCGCCGCGGCCCCATGGGCGGCGGACCGATGGGCCACGGCATGATGATGCCCACCGAGAAGGCCCAGAACTTCAAGGGCACCCTCAAGAGGTTCATCGGCGAGCTCAGACCCGAACGGAAGTGGATCGGACTGGTTGCGGTCGTCGCCGTCTTCAGTACGGCCGGTCAGGTCTTCGGCCCCAAGATCATGGCCAACGCCATGGATCAGCTGATGGCCGGCCTCATCGGCAAGATGTTCCCGGCCGGGATGACCCACGATCAGGCCGTCGCGCTGGCTCAGCAGCACGCTCCCCAGCAGGCCTCGATGATCGCCACCTACAACTTCCAGCCGGGGGTCGGCGTCGACTTCGGGGCGCTCGGCCAGGTTCTGCTCGCCCTGGTCGCGCTGTACCTGATCGCCACGTTCTTCTCCTGGGTGGCCTGGTCGACGATGGGCCGCGTCTCCCAGCGAACCGTCTACCGCCTCCGCCGGCAGGTCGACCTGAAGCTCACCCGTCTGCCGCTCAAGTACTACGACACCCACCAGCGCGGCGAGACGCTCAGCCTCGCCACCAACGACATCGACAACATCGCCAACACGCTCCAGCAGAGCCTGACCCAGATCGTCACCTCGATCGTCACGATCGTCGGCATCCTGGCCATGATGTTCTGGATCAGCCCGCTCCTGGCCGTCATCTCGCTCCTGGTCCTGCCCGTGGCCATGGGCTCGACGATGGTCATCGCCCGGCAGTCCCAGAAGCAGTTCGCCCGCCAGTGGTCCGTCACGGGCAACCTCAACGCCCACGTCGAGGAATCCCACACCGGCCACAGCATCGTCAAGGCCTTCGGCCATAGCGAGGACGCGATCCGCCTCTTCGACGAGCAGAACGAGGCCGTCTTCCGGGCAAGCTTCCGGGCCCAGTTCATCTCGGGGATCATCCAGCCGACGATGAACTTCATCAGCAACCTGAACTACGTCGCCATCGGCGTGATCGGCGGCCTGGGCGTTGCGAACGGCCAGATCTCGGTCGGCGACATGCTGGCCTTCATCCAGTACTCGCGCTCGTTCACCCAGCCGATCATGCAGACGGCAAGCATCGCCAACCTGCTGCAGTCCTCGATGGCCTCCGCCGAGCGGGTCTTCGCCCTCCTCGACGAGCCCGAGGAGATCCCCGATCCGGTTCCGGCCCGCGTGCTCGAGAACCCGCGGGGCCACGTCACGATCCAGGACGTCTCGTTCAGGTACGAACCGGACAAGCCGCTCATCGACGACCTCAACGTCGACGTTCGAGCCGGCGAGGTCCTGGCGATCGTCGGCCCGACCGGCGCCGGCAAGACGACGCTGGTCAACCTGCTGATGCGCTTCTACGACATCGACAAGGGTGCGATCCGCATCGACGGCATCGACATCCGCGAGATGCGCCGCGACGACCTCCGCCACACCTTCGGCATGGTCCTCCAGGACACCTGGCTCTTCGGAGGCACCATCCGCGACAACATCGCCTACGGCCGCGAGAACGCGACCGAGGACGAGATCGTGGCCGCGGCGAAGGCCGCCCATGTCGACCACTTCGTCCGCACGATGCCGCTCGGCTACGACACGGTCATCGACGACGACGCTTCGAACCTGTCCCAGGGTGAGCAGCAGCTGCTCACGATCGCCCGAGCCTTCCTGGCCGACCCGGAGATCCTGATCCTCGACGAGGCCACCAGCTCGGTCGACACCCGAACCGAGGTGCTCGTCCAGGAAGCCATGTCGCGCCTGATGAAGGGCCGCACGGCTTTCGTGATCGCCCATCGCCTGTCCACGATCCGCAACGCCGACGAGATCCTGGTGATGAACGCCGGCAGCATCGTCGAGCAGGGCAACCACGACGACCTGATGGCTCGCAAGGGCTTCTACTACGACCTCTACAACTCGCAGTTCGAGGCCGCCATCGCCGAAGCGGTCTAGCCTCGTCCCGAGGTCGCAACCAGAGAGGACCGGGCCAGCCCCGGTCCTCTCTTCGATTCGGGGGGTTGCGTGGCAGAGGCCGGACGCCTCGGGGGCCGACGCCACTCCTCACGGCCGGGGGCCGACGCCACTCCTCACGGCCCCGAGACTCACCCGCTGAGTGTTGTAGAGGCGACGAGCCGGACGGAGTGGCCCGAGACGACCGAAAGGGGCCACATCCGCCGCCGATCGGGGCCGGACGACGCCCAGTTAGCCGGCGGCGGCTAGCGCTCCAGGTCGGATCCAGCGACGCGGCCGTCCCGGAAGGCGCGGCTCTTTGACAACACTCGTGTCGGGAGAATCTCGGGAGTCGCGGCGACGGTTCGGGGCACGCGGCGATTCGGGGGGGGCGGAGCGGGCGCTCGGCCGGTCACCGCCCGCCGCCGGCCACTCCCGACCGGCGCTGCCCTCGCCCCTCGCTCCCCGCCTTCTTGCGAAGTACCCTTGCCGCATGCATGCGTTCCGATTCGCCGTCCAGATGGACTCCGCGCCCAACGGCGGCGCCTGGTCCATGCTGGCGCGTCGGGTCGAGTCCATGGGGTACGACGTCCTGGTGATGCCCGACCACCTGGGTCACCAGCTCTCGCCGTTCGCGGCCCTGGCCGCCGCGGCGGCGGCCACGACCAGCCTGCGGGTCGGAGCCTTCGTTTTCGCCAACGACTACCGCCATCCCCTGATGCTCGCGCGCGAAGGGGCGACCCTCGACTACCTGTCCGGTGGCAGGTTCGAGATGGCTCTCGGGGCGGGCTGGATGACAAGCGACTACCGGGCGATGGGCCTGACCTATGGCCCCGCCTCGGCCCGGGTCGATCGCCTCGAGGAAGCCGTCCCGATCATCAAACGGCTCCTGGCCGGCGAGACGGTAACCCACCACGGCCCCAACTACGACCTCGACCGAGCCTACGCCGGGGTTCCGCCGGTCCAGCGGCCGCGGGCGCCGCTCGCAATCGGGGCCGGGGGACCGCGGATGCTCAGGCTCGCCGCCCGTGAGGCGGACATCGTCGGCCTGACGCCAGGCTTCAGCGAACGTGGCTGGCCGCTGTTCGGGCAGGCCACCGAGAACGCCACCCGGGACAAGCTCGCCGTGGTGCGAGAAGCGGCCGGGGACAGGTTCGAGGATCTCGAGATCAACCTCTGGGTCAGCTCGGCCGGCCTGGTCGGCAGTGGCAACTCCCTGCTCGGTTCGGCCAGGGCCGCGACCGTCAAGGCAGCCACTTCCCTGTACGGCAGCCCGTACGTGCTCTACGGCACCCTCAAGGGGGTCCGCGATCAGCTGCTGAGGCGGCGGGACAGCTTGGGCATCAGCTACTACACCTTCCCCGGCCGCTCGATGGAAACGATGGCACCGCTGGTGGAGGCCCTGTCCGGCCAATGACGACTGACGCAAACTCCGGATCCGCCCCGCGCATCATCCCGGCCGAGCGCTACACGGAGCGCCTGATCGCCGCCCGAGAGGTCATGGTCCAACAGGGCATGGCCGCTCTGCTGCTCGGCGTCGGGCCCGACCTGCGCTATCTCACCGGCTTCGTCGGCGAGCCGATGGAGCGCCTGACCCTCCTGGCGGTCACTTCCCGCGGACCGGTCTGGTTCGTGGCGCCGCGGCTCGAGGCCACCAAGGCCGAAGCCACGCCGCTCGTTCGCGCAGGCGCCGCCGAAGTGGTGGCTTTCGAGGAGACCGAGGACGCTGCCGTCCGGGTCGCGAACCTTCTCTCGGGCGCACGGCTTGACGCCGGCGAGACCGCCTGGATGCCGATCGGACTCTCCGACCGGCTATGGGCCATGCACGTCCTCGAGCTGCAGCGGACGATGCCAGGCCGTCGCTTCGAGCCGGCCAGCAAGGTGATGTGCGATCTGCGCCAGCTGAAGGACGCGGCCGAGGCGCGCCTCCTGGCGCTCGCCGCCGAGGCCGCCGACCGGACCATCGACGCGATCTCGGCCGGGCCGCTCGTCGGTCGCAGCGAAGCCGAGGTCAGCCGCGAGATCAGAGCCCGTCTCGTCGACGAGGGCCACGATCTGGCGGACTTCGCGATCGTCGGTTCGGGGCCCAACGGCGCCTCGCCCCACCACGACGCCGGCGACCGGAGGATCGAGGCCGGCGAGCCCGTGGTCCTGGACATCGGGGGCTCGCTGGCGGGCTACATGAGCGACACGACCCGGACCGTGTGGGTGGCAGGCGAGGCGGGCATCCGGGCCGAGCCCGAATTCCTGCGCGTCTACGACCTGGTCCGTGAGGCCAACGCCGCGGCTACGGTCGCGGTTCGGCCAGGGGTAGCGGCCGAGAAGGTCGACGCCGCGGCCAGGGCCGTCATCTCGAGCGCGGGTTACGGCCAGTACTTCACCCATCGCACCGGCCACGGCATCGGCCTGGAAGTCCACGAGAATCCCTACATCGTGGCCGGCAATACCGCCCCGCTGGGGCAGGGGATGGCCTTCAGCATCGAGCCGGGGATCTACCTGCCGGAACGCTGGGGGGTGCGCCTGGAGAACATCGTAATGTGCGGTGAGGCCGCGGCCACGGTTCTGAACCGCTCCAGCCTGGACCTGCGGGTGGTCCGCGGCTGACAGCCGAGGTCCGCGGTCGATGGCCGATTCACCGCTGGTCGCGGCGCCGTGCGGACGCTACGATCAACCGATCCAGGGCGCACGTGATCCGGTCCGGGGGTAGCGGGAGGTTCCGATGAGCTCGATGCGCAGGTCTGCCGAAATGGGCGCGCGTCTCGCGGCCCTCGGCCTCGCGGCCGTGTTGATCGCCGGCTGCGGCAGCTCGGCCACCTCCTTCGCCACACGGCCTCCGGCGGGTCCGGTCGCCTCGAGCGTGAAGGTCGTGGTCCCCAATTCGTCCGGTGCCGCCGCTTCGGGAGGCCCGCGGGCGACGGCCGCGCCGGCCACGGTCGACAAGATCACGGCCACGTATACCTATCGCGACGAGCTGATCACCCCGATCGCCCACCTGTACGGGACGTTCCTCGACGACTTCGTCATCGCCACGATCGTCAACGACAACTCCGAGGACGTGAAGGTCGTCGTCCAGAGCCAGATCGAGGGCTTCACCGACCAGTCCAGCGACACGATCACGGTCGCGGCTGGGCAGACCGAGGTCGTCCGCCAGGATCCGCAGCTGACCTCCGACGCCATCGACAGCCTCACCAGCGAGAAGCAGGCCGATCTCCACGTCGTGATCTCGTACCTCGACAACGGCCAGCCACGGACGGTCCTCGACCAGACCAACCAGACGATCGTCACGTCGAGGCGCGACTTCCCCTGGACCATCAACGGCATGACCGAGCAGCAGGACTTCAACCTGATCGCGGCCATGGTCACGCCGACCGATCCGGGCGTGGAGCAGCTTATTCGGGCGGCCGCCAACTACGACCCGAACGGGGTCATGACCGACGGCTACGACAGCCAGGGCGATTCGAGCGGCTCGGTCGGGCAGCGGCTCGCTGACGTCTGGCAGGCCGAAGACACCGATTACAACCTGACTTACATCGGTACGACCGACTCGTTCGCCTCGAACTCGTCGCAGCGGATCAGGCTTCCCGCCGAGGTCCTGGACCAGAGCAGCGGCAACTGCATCGAGCTGACCCTGCTGTACGCCTCCGCGGCAGAAGCGCTTGGACTCCAGCCGTCGATCGTATTCATCCCCGGGCACGCCTTCGTCGCGGTTCGCGTCGACGACAGCAGCGACAGCTACTACTTCATCGAAACGACGATGATCGGTCACGCGACGTTCTCCGACGCGGTCAGCGAGGGCCTCAGCGAGTGGAACGACGCGGCG
>Ga0335076_10002224_pt1 | contig 19200 bp, 21 predicted proteins | sample Lox_Sample_25_FD_206717 | JGI IMG/M metagenome (GOLD analysis project Ga0335076, IMG submission 206717) | Soil microbial communities from Loxahatchee National Wildlife Refuge, Florida, United States - Lox_Sample_2.5 | ecosystem: Environmental > Terrestrial > Soil > Wetlands | place: USA...
AGACCACGTTCTGGGACGCGCTCTCGCGCGGGCTCGGCGGGCTGTCGGTAGCGACACAGAAACGTGTCAGCGAGTTCGTCGCGCTCATGCAGGCGCTCGGGCCGTCGCTCGCCGGCGACGCCGTGGCACAGCCGCTCGCGCAGCTGCTCGAGCGCACGGGCTACCTGCGCGCGCTCGAAGCCGAGAACACGATCGAGGCCGAGGCGCGGCTCGAGAACCTGAAGGAGCTCCTGTCCGCGGTCGAGGAGTTCGAGCGCCAGAACCGCGCGGACGCAGGCAGCGCCGACGGCCCGCGCTCGCTCGTCGACCTGTTCCTCGAGCAGGTCACGCTGCTCGCGGAAGCCGACGGCATTCCCGAGTCGGGCGAGCGCATCCCGCTCATGACGGTGCACGTCGCGAAGGGGCTCGAGTTCAAGCACGTGTTCGTGGTCGGCCTCGAAGAGGGGATCTTCCCGCACTTCGCGTCGCTCGAGGATCCCTCCGCGATCGAAGAGGAGCGCCGGCTCTGCTACGTGGCGATGACCCGCGCGATGGAGCGGCTGACGCTCACGAACGCGACCCTGCGCCGCATGCACGGCTCGGTGCGCTACAACGCGCCGAGCCGCTTCCTCGCCGAGATCCCCGACGAGCTGATCGCCGGCAGGCGCGGCCGCGTCGCGGTGGCGCGCGAGCCCGCGCCGCCGCCGCGTGAGCCCGGCCCGCGCGTCGACTACAGCGACAGCCAGCTGCCGCCGGACGAGAGCCTGCCAGGCGTGGGCCAGCGCGTCGAGCACCCCATCTTCGGTGCGGGCAGCATAATGGAGGTGGTCGGCGGGGGGGCCGCCGCGAAGGCGACGATCCGCTTCGACCGCGCGGGGCTGAAGGTGATCAAGCTCAAGTACGCGCAGCTGAGACTCCTCGCTTGAGCGTGCTCGACCTGTATCCGAACGAGCTCACCACCGAGCGCCTGCGCCTGCGGGCGCCGCGCCGCGGCGACGCGGCGCTCTTGCACGAGGCGATCGCCGAGACGCTGCCCGAGCTCGTGCCCTGGCTGCCGTGGGCGCGCATCGACCACGGGCCCGCGGAGACGCGCCGCTACCTGCGCGCCGCGCGCTCGGCGTGGTCGCGCCAGAGCGCGTTCGAGTTCGTGATCGAGCTGCGCGCGACGCAGCGCATCGCGGGCGTGACGAGCCTGCACCGCATCGACTGGCTGCGCGCGTCTGCGGGGCTCGGCTACTGGGTGCGCCGCTCGGAGTGGGACCGCGGCGTCGCGACCGAAGCGGCCAGCGCCGCGCTCCAGCACGCACTCGGCGGGCTGCGGCTGCACCGCATCGAGGCGCTCGTCGCCCTCGAGAACAAGGCGAGCCAGCGCGTGGTGGAGAAGCTCGGCTTCGCGCGCGAGGGCATCGCACGCGAGGCCGAGTACATCGACGGCCGCTACCTCGACCACATCCAGTACAGCTTCCTGCGCAGCGACCTCGACGGCGCGCCCGGACGCGCCCGCGGCTGATGCGCTACGCCCTGGTCTCCGACGTGGGCCTCGAGCGCTCGAACAACGAGGACAGCGCCGCGGTCGACCTCGACCTGGGCCTCTTCGTCGTCGCCGACGGCATGGGCGGCCACGCCGCCGGCGAGGTGGCGAGCCGCGTCGCCGTCGAGGCGACGATCTCCACCCTGCGCGCGCAGCCGCGCCCGCGCCGCGCGCGCGATCACGGCGAGGCGATGCTGCAGGCGCTGCACGACGCGAACGCCGCCGTGCTGCGCGAAGCGGACGAGCGCGGCACGTTCGGCATGGGCACGACCCTGTCCGCGGTCGCGCTGCGCCGGCGCACGGCGGTCGTCGCGCACGTGGGCGACTCGCGCGTGTACTCGGTCGCACGCAAGTCGATCCGCCAGCTCACCACGGATCACACGCTGGTCGCCGCGATGGTCGAGGGCGGCGTGCTGTCCGCCGAGCAGGCGCAGACGCACCCCGACAAGCACGTGCTGACGCAGGCGATCGGCACGATGGGCGCGCTCGAGCCGCAGGTGCTGCAGGCGCGCGTGCCCTTGCGCGGCCGGCTCCTGCTCTGCACCGACGGGCTGCACGACGCGCTCTCCGAGGCCGAGATCGCCGAGCTCGCGCGCAAGGACGATCTCGACGAGGCCGCGCGCGCGCTCGTCGAGCGAGCGAACGCGCAGGGCGGCCACGACAACGTGACCGTCTTGCTGATCGAGCCTTAGTCCTCGAAGGCTTCGGAGCCCACGACCACGCCGATCCAGTCGAGCTCGCGCAGTGCGCCGTCGAGGTCCATGCCGAAGCCGACCACCCAGCCTCGCGTGACCTCGAAGCCAACGTGGTCGAGCTCGAGCGCCACGCGCCGGCGCGACAGCTTCGAGACCAGCACGGCCGTGCGCAGGCTGCGCGGCGCGCCCGTGCGCACGCGCGCGCACACCGCTTCGAGCGTGCGGCCTTCGTCGGCGATGTCGTCGACGACCACGACGTCGCGCGCCGCGACGCGCGTTGCATCGAGCTCGCCGAGCTCGACGGGACGGAGCTCGAGCCCGTGGCTGCGGCGCGCGCGCACGATCACCTGCTCCGCCGCGAGGCCGCGCTCGCCGAGCCGCGCCGCCAGCGCCGCCGCGAAGCGCCGCGCCCCCTCGGCGATCACCACGACGAGCGGCGCGCGGCCCTCGAGCGCGCGCGCGAGCTCGCCCGCCATTTCGGCGATGCGCGCCTCGACCGCGCGCGCCGAATGGAGCTCGCGCAGCTGCGGTGCACTGCCTGCCCCGGCCGACACGCGCGCGATGCTATCGCCCGGCGCGCGCCCGGCAAAGCGCCGCGCGCTCGTCTAGGATGCGCGCCGTGCCCGTCGAACCCGTTCCCGCCGCGACCGTCATGCTGCTGCGCGACTCGGCGGCGGGGCCCGAGGTGCTGCTGCTCGAGCGCCACGCGAAGAGCGAGTTCCTGCCCAGCGCCTACGTGTTCCCGGGCGGGCGCGTCGAGGCCGACGATCACGCGCTCGCGGACCGCGTGGTCGGGCTCGACGCGGCGGGCGCGAGCCGCGCGGTGGGCACGGTGCCGCGCGAGCAAGCGCTCGGCTTCTTCGTGGCGGCGATCCGCGAGACGTTCGAGGAGTGCGGCATCCTGCTGGCGCGGCGGCGCGGCGAGTCCGCGCTCGTCGACGCAGCGCACGCGGCCGAGCTCGCGCGCCACCGACTGGCGGTGCAGTCGGGCGAAGCGTCCTTCCGCGCGCTCGTCCTGCGCGAGGACCTCCTGCTCGCCGCAGACCGGCTCGCCGCGCACGCGCACTGGATCACGCCCGAGGACTCGCCGCGCCGCTTCGACACGGTGTTCTTCGCGGCCGAGACGCCCGCCGGCCACGAAGCGCTGCACGACGGCGTCGAGCTGACCGACCACGTGTGGCTGCGCCCGGAGCAGGGCCTCGCCGAGTACCGCGCCGGCCGGCGCCAGATGATCCTGCCGACGTGGGCGAACCTGGAGACCCTGTGCGGCTTCGCGCGTTCGAGCGACGCGCTGGCGGAGTCGCACAAGCGGACGCTCGTGCCGATCCTGCCCGTGTTGACGCAGCGCGACGGCGTGCGGCGCATCGAGATCCCGCGCGGCTCGGGCTATCCCACCGTCGAGGAGCTGCTCGGCTGACGTGCTCCGGGTATGCTCCGTCCGGGTGAGAGCCGCGCGGCCTCGAGAGCGTGACTGATGCGACCCGTGCTCGTCCTCGGCGGGTACGGTGCGCTCGGGCGCCATTGCGTGGCGGAGCTGCTGGCGCGCACGGGCGCGCCCGTGCGGATCGCAGGGCGGAACGCGCAGCGCGCCGAGTCTCTCGCGCTCGCGCACGGCGAGCGCGTCCGCGCGAGCTACGTCGACGCGACCGACCCACGCGTGCTCGCGCGCGTCGTCGAGGGTGCGGCGCTCGTGGTGGCGTGCTGCGGCGGCAGCGCTCTCGCGGCGCTGCAGACGGCGCTCGAGCTGCGCGCCGGCTTCATCGGCGTGTCGCCGCTCCGGCTCGAGCCGCGCAGCGAGAAGCACGTGGCCGAGCTTGCCTGGCGCGCGCAGGTGCCGGTCGTGCTGCACGCGGGCGCGGTGCCGGGAATTCCGGGTCTCCTCGCCGAGTCACTCGTGCGGCGCGTGCCCGAGATCGCGAAGCTCGAGCTCGCGTCGACGGGCCCGTTCCTGGCGAGCGACACCGCGCGCCGCGACCAGGCCGAGGCGCGCGAGCTCGCCGGCGGGTCGAGCCGGCTCGCGCTGCCCGAGCTGTGGAGCTTCCCCGAGCCGGTGGGCCGCGCCGCGTGCGCGGCGGCGAGCTCGGCCGATCTCGCCGGCTTCGCGGAGCGCCACTGCGTGGCCGCACTGCGCTACCTGGAGCCGAGCGACGGCGCGCTCGGCCGCATCATGGCGCGCGTGCTGGGGCGGCGCGCGGCAGCGGGCTTCGCGGTGACCGCGCGCGCGTTCGCACCGGGCGACGTGAACGAGCCTGCCGCGACGGCCGAGCTGTCGGCGCCCGATCCGCTGCCGCTCGCCGCAGCGTCCGTGGGCGCGCTCGCCGCGGCCGCGCTCGACGGCCGCGTCGCCGCGGGCCTGTCGCTCGCGCGCGATGCGCTCGCACCGGCGCAGCTGCTGGGCGAGCTCGAGAAGCGCGGCGCGCGCATCGAGATCCGCGCGCGCGGCTAGTCGGGCAGCGCTCCCGCGCGCACCAGGTCCCGCAAGCCGCGCATTCCCACGCGCCGCATGCGCCGCGACTCGAGCGCCTTCGCCATGCTGCCGTCGCTGTAGATGCGAAACTCCTCGTCGCGCTGGCGCCAGTCGCGCGTGATCCGCTGCAGCTCCGGCTTGCCCTCGGCGCAGTGCGTGATGAGATAGGAGAGCCCCGGCCCGAGCCGGTCGAGCCGCTTGCAGTTGTGCTCGAGGCCCGTGCCCGGCTGGAACTCGAGTGAGTCGGCGTCGAAGTGGTCGAACACCGGCATGCCGAGCGCCTCGGCGGCGTCGATGCGGCGCGCGTACTCGGCGAGCCGATCGGGCAGGCCGTGCGCGGGCAGGTCGCGCGTGCGCAGTCGCGGCACGAAGGCCGGCAGCTTGTAGTCGCGCGCGATGCGGAAGTAGACGTCCACGAAGCGCAAGTCGAAGACGGTGCCCATGTGCGCGTCGACGTGAGTCACGTCGATGCCGGCGGCGAGAGCGCGGTCGACCTGCGCGCGCAGCTCGCGCTCGACGTCCTCCGGCGTGGCGTTCTCGACCGTCTCGCGCGACGTCTCCCACATGCCGCCGTCGCGGGCCATGAGGCTGCGCGCGTCGGGCGACACCGGCCCCCAGCGGTAGTCGGCGTACTCGCAGTTGAGCGTCAGGTGCACGCCGAGGTCGAGCTCGGGGCGCTCGCGCGCGATCCGCGCGATCTCGTCGAAGCCCGGACACGGAACCATGATGCTGCCGCACGTCGCGGCGCCGCCGAGCGCGCGCACGCCGCCCTCGTTCGCCGAGTGCGACATGCCCAGGTCGTCGACGTGCACCACAACGACGCGCTCGCCGGGATCCAAGCCGAGGCGCTCGAGAATCGACAAGTCCCCTCCCGTGCTCCGAGCATAGCCGCGCCGGCCTCTGCGATCATCCGCTCCGTGGAACCCGAGCGTCGCTTCGCCGTCGCGCCCGCGGATGCCGGCGCGCGCCTCGACCAATGGCTGGCGCGCGAGCTCGGCCTGTCGCGCGCATACGCGCGGAAGCTCGTCGCCGACGAGCGCGTGCTGCTGGCCGGCCGGCCGGCCGCGAAGGGCACGGCGCTGCGCGCCGGCGAGGAAGTCGTCGTGCTGCCCTACGCGCGGCCCGAGGAGCCGCCGGCGCCCAATGCGGACCTCGAGCTCCGCGTCGTGGCGAGCGCGGGCGGGCTCGTCGCGATCGACAAGCCGGCCGGCCAGGCGGTGCATCCGCTCGCGCACGCGGAGCGGGATACCGCGCTGAACGCGTTTCTCGCGCGCTTTCCCGCAGCGGCCGGCGTGGGCGAAGGGGGGCTGCGCTCGGGCGTCGTGCACCGGCTCGACCCGGGCACGTCGGGCGTGCTCGTGTTCGCGCGCGACGACGCGGCCTGGCGCGCGGCGCGCGAGGCGTTCCGGAGCGGGCGCGTGCGCAAGCGCTACGTCGCACTCGTGCACGGAGCGTTCGCGGGCGCGCGCGAGGTCGAGCTCCGGCTCGAGAGCCGGGGCGACCACGTGCGCGTGGTGCGCGACGGCGGTCGCCGCGCTGCGTCGCAAATTCGCGCGCTGCGCACGGGCGAGGCCGAGAGCCTGGTCGAGGTCGAGATGCGCACCGGCGTGCGCCACCAGATCCGGGCGACGCTCGCGCATCTCGGCTTCCCCGTGGTGGGCGACCGCGTGTACGGATCGAGTGTGTCGCTCGACCGGCACTGGCTGCACGCCGAGTCGCTGGAGTGGGACGGCTTCGCCGCGCGCGCGGCCGTGCCGCCCGAGCTCGGGTGAAACCGAACGGCGCGGCTGCGTCGTATCCAGGCCGACTCCCCTCTAGCGTGCCGCAGCGAACGGAGCCGTTCAGCCAAAGCTGCTGCGTCTGCCACCGCAGCGGACGGAAAACCCTGCAATCCCCGTATTTGGCGGACGTCGCGCCGCTTCGTCGCGGACCGGGGATCTCGTGCAAGCGTGCTTGCGCGGGGTCCCCGGTTTTCCGTCGCCCTGCGGGGACCGCTACGGCGCGATGATCACCTTGCCGTACGTCGCGCGGCCGGCGAGCGCCTCGAGCGCCTGCGGCACCTCGTCGAGGCCGTAGGTGCCGAAGATGAGCGGTCGGATCTGCCCCTGGTCGTACAGCTTCGCGAGACCGGCGAACACCTCGGGGATCCGCTCGGGCTCGTGCTGCGCGTACGCGCCCCAGTGCAGGCCGACGACCGAGATGTTCTTGAGCAGGATGCGGTTCGCCTTCACCTCGGGAATCACTCCGCTGGCGAAGCCGATCACGAGCAGCCGCCCGTTCCACGCGATGCAGCGCATCGAGCCGTCGAAGATGTCGCCGCCGACCGGATCGTAGATCACGTCCGCGCCGCGACCCGACGTCTCGCGCTTCACGGCTTCGACCCAGTCCCCGCGCGAGTAGTCGATGGCGACGTCGGCGCCCGCGCGGCGCGCGACCTCCAGCTTCTCGGCGCCGCCGGCGGTCGCGATCACGCGCGCGCCGAGCGCCTTGCCGATCTGCACGGCCGCGACGCCCACGCCGCCCGCGGCCGCGTGCACGAGCAGGGTCTCGCCCGGGCGCAGGTTCGCGCGGTGCACGAGCGCGGCATAGGACGTCGGGTACACCACGGGGAAGGCCGCGCCCTCGGGGAAAGTCATGGCGTCGGGCATGCGGTGCAGCGCGCTCGCCGGCACGCAGACGCGCTCCGCGAACGCGCCGAGCGACAGGCCCGCGAACACGCGGTCGCCGAGCGCTACGCCGCGCACGTCGGCGCCGAGCGCGCGCACGGTGCCGGCGACCTCCGCGCCCGGCACGAAGGGGAAGGGCGGCTTCTGCTGGTACTTGCCCTGCACGAGCAGGATGTCGAAGAAGTTGCAGCCCGCGGCCTCGACCTCGAGCAGCACCTCGCCCGCGCGCGGCGTCGGATCGGGCACGTCGCGCGCCGCGAGGTCCTTCGGCTCCTGCCAGTGGTCGACCACGATCGCGCGCATGCGGCGCGCATTCTACACCGGAAGGGCTCGCAACACGTCGCGGGCCGGAGACGCGAACGCCGACCGGGTCGCCCCGGTCGGCGCCGTACCTGATCAGCGTGGGATCAGACGTCCTGCGGGCGCAGCGTCTTGCGGCCGTTCGCTGCCGCGCGGTTCTGCGCCGCGGCGATCACCTCGCGAACGTGCGCCTCGAGAGCACCGTAGAACTCGCTCCCGACGTTGCACTTCGTAGCAGCCGCCTTGACGCGCGACTTCGAGATGATCATCGAGTCGCCGCCGCCCTTCTTGCCAGCGGCCTTCTTCTTCATGCCCATGTTCCGCAACTCCCTAGTGAAAATCCGGCGCCGATGATTCGGCACAGGCGGCAAATAGCATGAAAGACCCCCGCCGCAAAGGGGAGAGCGCCATTTTCGGGTTAGAATCCGGAGGTGCGCGCGCCTCCTCTTGCGCTGGTTCTGTTGCTCTTGCTCGCGCCCGTCGGGGCGTCGGCGGACAGCGGCTGGAACGAGCGCACCTCGAGCCACTTCGTGCTGTTCGAATCGCTGGGCTTCGCGCGCTATTCGGGTGCGGACGGCTCGCGCGCGTTCGAGCGCGCCGTGCTGGCGGCGCTCGAGGACGCGCACGCGCAGGTGCGCGACGGACTGCGCGTGGAGCCGCGCACGAAGGTACACGTTTATGTGTATGCCCCCGACGCGTTCGACGCCGACTTCGCGTCGCGCTTCGGCTTCCGCGCCGCCGGCTTCTGGGACGGCTCGATGCACGTGCGCGGCGGCCAGGCCTTCACGCCGCAGCTCGTCGCGACGCTGCACCACGAGTACGTGCACGCCGCGCTCGAGACCGCCGCGCCGCGCGACCTGTGGCCCGCGTGGCTGAACGAGGGACTGGCCCAGTACTTCGAGCGCCTGTCGCTCGGCGTCGACCACCTGACGGCGAGCGAGGACGCGCGCCTGCGCACGGCCGTCGCGGACGGCAGCTGGATTCCGCTCGTGGACCTGTCCGGCCCCAGCTTTGCGCGCCTGGCGCAGGCGCCGGCGGAGCTCGCGTATCTCGAGTCGTACGCCGCCGTCGAGATGATGTTCCGGCGCGCCGGGCGCGAGCGCGTACAGAACGTGGTGCGCGAGATGGCGCGCACCCGCTCGCTCGACCGCGCGCTGGACGGCGGCCTGCGCACGAGCTTGGGCGGCCTGGAGGCGCAGCTGGTGGCGGAGCTGCGCTAGCTCGCCTCGCGGTTCAGCTCGCGCGCGCGCGCGCCGATCGCCGGTGGGAGATGGGAGCGCTCGACGAAAGCCGCGCCGAGACTGACGCGGCCACGACCGGCCTGCGGACCACCTTGTCGTCCGAGCTCGAGAGTCCGCTCACGGCGGTGCTGGGCTACGCGGACCTGGTGCTCGAGTCGGCGCAGAGCCAGCGCGACCGCAAGCGCGTGCAGGGAATCCGCCGCCACGGGCAGAAGCTCCTGGCGCTCGTGCGCGAGATCGCGGCCAGCGAGCGCGCCCGCGCCGCGCTGCCTTCACCCGAGCTGCTCGAGGCGAACCCGCGCGCGACGATCGAGCTCGTCGTCGAGGAATTCCGGCCGCGCTGCGACGAGCGCGGCCTGCGCCTGTGGAGCGACGTGCGGCCCGTCGTGCCCGCGCGCGCGCTGTTCGATTCGCTGCGGCTGCGCCACGCGCTGCGGCTCGTCCTGGCGAGCGCGCTCGCGCACACGCGCAGCGGCGGCATCAGCGTGCGCTCGGGCTGGCGTGCCCCGGGGCGTGGCGAGATCGAGGTGATCGACACGTCGCGCGGGCCGAGCTTGAAGGAGTTCGAGCGGCTGGCGCGCGCGCTGGACTCGGCGTCGGAGCTCGTCGGCGCGAACGCGCCGGCAGATCCGCCGCCGCTCGACGGCGTGGGGCTCGCCCTCGCGCGGCGCATCGCGCGCGCGCTGGGCGGCGACCTCGAGTACGAGCGCGCGCCGAACGCGCGCGGCGTGTACCGGCTGCGCTACGCGCTCTGGCCAATCGAAGGCGAGGAGGCGGCGCGCCGCCCGGGCTGGCTGCGGCTCGCCACCACCGAGGTCACCGGCCGCGCGCTCGTCGCCGACGCGTGCGGCGAGACGCGCTGCCTGTTGCGCCGCAGCCTGGAAGAGATGGGGCTCGAGGTCGCCACCGCCGAGACGGGCCGCGGCGCCGTCGACGCCGCGCTGCACGGCGCGTTCGACCTGGTGCTGCTCGCGCTCGACCTGCCCGTCATGGACGGCCTCGCGGCGGTCGCGTCGCTGCGCCACGTCGGCTGCCGCGCACCGGTCATCGCGCTGGCGCCGCCGGCCGACGCGGAGCTCCGCGACCGCTCGCGCTCGTTCGGCTTCGACGGCTTCCTGCTGAAGCCGCTCGACCGCAAGACGCTCGTCGAGCTGGTGGCGCGCCACGTGCGCGCGCGCGTCGCGCCGCGGCCTTCGCCGATCCGCGCCTAGCTAGTTCAGCGTGTAGACGAAGTTGCCTTCCGAGCCCACGGAGAGCAGCGCGAGCGCCGCGAACAGCGCGAGCACGACGAGCATCGGCAACAGCCAATAGCGCTTCCGCACCTTCAAGAAGCCCCACGTGCGCGAGAGCGGGCTCGACATGCGGGCGCAGGATCGGGCGCGCGAGCTAGATGTGCAAGTCTTCGACGAGGAGCCGGCCCGCCGCGAAGCGCTCGGCGGCGAGCGGCGAGAGGTCGAGCGCCGAGTAGCGCCCGTCGACGACGAGCTCCGCGACGCCGCGGCCGATCGCGAAGGACTGCATGACGCCGCGGCCCGTGAAGCTGTGCGCTTCGAGCGCGTTCGCGACGCCCGCCACGCGGCCGAGCAGCCCGCTGCAGTCGGGCGTGACCGAATACAGGCCCGCCCAGCCGCGCACGTGGCGGCAGCGCTCGAAGGACGAAGCGCGGTGCGCGAGGCGCGGCCAGATCTCGCGCTCGAAGAACTCGTCGCCGCCGTAGCGGAAGTCGTAGCCCACGGGCTCGTCGGCGTTGGAGTAACCCACGAGCGTGTAGGGTCCCTCGGGATGGAAGTACACGCCGGAGGCGTCGACGACCATCGGCAGCGCGTGCAGGTCGACGCCGGGCGGCAGGTCGTGCGCGTGCACGTCGACGAGCGCGATCTGGCGCCGCACCGGCTGCGCGCGGCTGGGCGCGCCGAGCCGCGCCGACACGAGCGGACTCCACGCGCCGAGCGCGTTCACGAACCAGCGCGGCCGCACCGCGAGCTGGTCGACGACGGCCTCGCCGGGCACCGCGTGCTCGGTGAGGATGCGCTCGACCGTGCGGCCCTCGTCGCTCGTGTCGCTCTTCGCGATCTCGACCAGATGCACGGCGGAGACCTCGCGCCCGCCGGTCGCGCGCGCGGCCAGCTCGATGCCCTCCACGAAGCAGCGGTTCAGGAAGCGCGCGCCGCCCGCGATCGCGCGCTCCTGGTAGAGCTTGCGCAGCGCGTTCGGGTTGAGCAGGCCGTCGTTCGGCGAGAACGTGGCGCCCACGAGCTCGCCGAGCTCGCGGTCCACGACCGGAAAGCGGCGCGCGACCTCCGCGGGCTCCAGCAGGTCGACGCGCACGCCGAGGCGCTGCTGCAGCTCGCGCGCCTCGCGCGCGCGCGCGAACAGCGCCGCGTCGGCGTAGAGCCACAGGTAGCCGCAGCGGCGGAACGACAGCGCGTCGGCGTTCGCGGCGAAGAACGCCAGCGAGTCGCGGCACGCGGCCACGTTCACGGGCTGCCACCAGGTCGCCCGCGCGCCGCCCGCGTTCAGCTCGGACGAGGCGAAGCGGCCGGCGAGGTCGACGTCGACGACCGCGACGTCGCGCACGCCCCGCTCGACCAGCGCGCAGGCGATCGCGGAGCCGATCACGCCCGCGCCCGCGATCAGTACGTCGGTGCGCTCCATGACATTGGCATCGGCGGAATGCGCTGGCAGTAGAATGCCGCGCGAGGCGCGTTCGCGCCGGTCGGAGGCCCATGGAGTCGCTCGAGACCGGCGCGCCGGCTGCGCGGCGCGTGTTCCTCGAAGCTCACGAGGTGCCTGCGCTGGTGGCGGGCGTGGCGCTGGGCCGCGCGGCGGCGGCGCGGCGCGTGCTGGGGGCCCGGCGCGGCGGCCGCGCGGGCGTGGCGCTGGCGCTCCTGGTGCTGGCCCTGGCCGCACCTTCGCGGCGCGCGGCGGCGGGCGCCGTGCTGCTCCACGGGGTGCTCACCCTGCTCGCCGGGCTGGTCAACCGCCGGCGCGCCGGCCATACCACGAAAGAGGTGCAGCGGCTCGCGCTGTGGACGGCACTGACACCGGTCTGTGTCGCCGCGCTCGTGCGGCCGTTCGCGGGCGGCAGCGTCTGGCCGCTCGCCGTGGCCGTGGTCGCCGGGCAGGCGCTGCTCTGGCAGGCGCTTCGCGCGACGCGCTAGCGCGGCGAAGCGGGCGGCGCGGGAGCTCGCTCGGCCGCCGGCGCCGGATCGAATTGGATCTCGCCCGGCAGCGCGTAGTTGTAGCCGCGCGTGTTGAGCGTGACGAACTGGCCCTTGGAGGAGCCGGGCTTGAGCTGCATGTGCATGGGCGGCCGGCTCGGCGGAATCGGAACGCCGCACTGCTTCGGCTGTGGCTGTTCGAGGAGCGGCAGCGCCGCGGGCGATTGCTCGGCCGCCGAGCTCATCGTCGCAGCCGGCGTCCGGCCCAGCGGCGGGTCGGCCTTGCCGTTGATCGCGACGCCGCCGACGGTGAAGGCCAGCGAGAGCGCGATGGCGGCGTACACGGGAAGCGCGCGCATGAGATCCTCCTCGTCCGCTCTGCCTTTTCGGCGAAACGCCCGCCGCGCTTGAGCCGCGCCGGGGACCGGCGTAGGTTGCGCACGACATGCGCGCGTTCGAGCGAGATCTGCGCGAGATCGAGCGCGACGTCCCGCACTGCGCGCGCTGCCCGCGTCTGGCCGCGTACCAGGCGGAGCTGCGCGTGCGCCACGCCGACTACTGGAACCGCCCGGTGCCCGGCTTCGGCGACCGGGCGGCGCGGCTCCTCGTCGTCGGGCTCGCGCCGGGCCTGCACGGCGCCAACCGCTCGGGCCGGCCGTTCTTTCTGGATGCGTCGGGCGAGTGGCTGTACGGCGAGCTCGGCCGGCGCGGCCTGTGGGACGGCGAGCGACTCCATTCGGTGTACATCCTGAACGCGGTGAAGTGCGTGCCGCCGCAGAACCGCCCGACGCACGAAGAGCAGTCGCGCTGCCGGCCGTGGCTCGAGCGCGAGCTCGCGGCTCTGCCCGACGCGCGCGCCGTGCTGGCGCTCGGCCAGATCGCGTGGCTCGCGGTGCTGCGCGCGTTCGGCGTGCGACCGCTCGCGAGCCAGCCGTTCGCGCACGGCGCGCTCTGCCGCGCACCGGGCCGTCCGCCGGTGCTCGCGAGCTACCACCCGTCCCGGCAGAACACCAACACGGGCGTGCTCACGCGCGCGATGTGGCGCGCGATCATCCGCCGCGCGGAGCGGCTGGCCGGAACGCGACGAGCGCCCAGTAGGCGATCGGAATGACGCCGGCCGCAGCCGTCTGGTGCAGCCCGGCGACGAAGCCGAGCGGCACGGAGTAGGCGCTGGGGTCCCAGCTCGCGACGTCGCTCATCAGCATGAGCAGCGCGATTCCGCCGACGAGCGCGAGCCCGCCCGCCGTGGCGGCGGCGAAGCGGCGCGCGCCGAGCCAGGGCGTCGACGCGACGAGCGCGCCGTAGAGCAGCAGCACGAAGCCGTGCGCGTGCAGCGGGCGCTCGAGCCGGCTCACGCGGTCGTCGCCGTGGAGCTCGTACAGGTACACCGTCTCGTCGCCGCGGCGCTCGAGCGACAGCGTGCGCGCGCCGCCGGTCTGGCGCAGCAACAGGTTCGCGGCCCACGCCAGCGGGCGCTCGAGCTCGCGGTACACCGGCGCGACGGCTGCGAAGGCCGCGAGCGCCGCGTAGATCGCCGCGAAGCGCACCAGCCAGAAGACCGCGCGCCTAGACATCGGCGACGGGCGCCGTGCGGATCCAGGCCACGAGCGTGCCGAGGCACGCCAGCGAGATCAATACGGGCCACACATAAATGTGTACGACGTCGAACGCGATCGGGAAGCGCCCGACCAGCACGCACAGGGTCAGCACGCGTACGAAGTTCACGGCGAGCGCGACGGCGAACGCCAGCGCCACGCCGCGCAGGCGCGCGCGCCACGGCGCGGGGAACACCGCGATCGCCGATGCCAGGAACACGCCCACGTCGAGCCCCGTGCAGCCGTTCACGATCTCGACCACGGACTCGCCCACGAGCACGTGCTCGCCGACCGCGCGCACGTCGTGCTGAAACAGCCCGAGCAGGGCAGCCGCCGCCCACGCGATGCTGCGCCGGAGTTGCGCGAGAGCTGCGCGGTCGACGGCGTCGGCGAGCAACAGATTGGAGAGCCCCACGACGAGCGCCAGATACACCGCGGCGCGCACCGCCAGCGCGAGCCCGCTCTGGTTCGCGCGCGCTGGGCCGGCTGCGGCTGTCCCGTCGTCTCCCGCCAGGTGCGCGCGACCTCCGGGCCGACTTATACCACCCGCCGCGCTCTCTGTACCCCAGGGGGGTCGCGGGCTAGCATCCGCGCGTGACCGGACAGGATCTGCCGCGCATCGCCACGGAAGTGCCCGGACCGAGGTCGCGCGCGCTGGCGGAGCGGCTCGCGCGCGCGGAGTGTCCCGAGGTTACGTTCCAGGGCCCGCCCGGGCCGCTCGTGTTCGAGCGCGGCACGGGCGCGAACCTGTTCGACGTCGACGGCAACCGCTTCGTCGATCTCGGCGCCGGCTTCGGCGCGGCCGTGCTGGGCTACGCGCATCCGGAGCTCGTCGCCGCGCTGCGCGAGCAGGCCGGCCTCTTGCAGCACGCGCTCGGCGACGTGTTCCCCGCCGCGCGAAAGCTCGAGCTGCTCGAAGCACTCGAGCGCGTGCTGCCGCGCCCGCTCGGCTGCGCGATCCTGTCGAGCTCCGGCTCGGACGCCGTCGAGTCCGCGCTGAAGACGGCGCTCGTCGCCACGGGCAAGCCCGCGGTCGTCGCGTTCGAAGGCGCGTATCACGGGCTCGGGCTCGGCGCGCTCGACGCGACGTGGCGCGACGAGTTCCGCCGCCCCTTCCTCGCGCGGCTGGCAGGCCAGACCCGCTTCGTGCCGTTCGGCGACGCGGAAGCGGCGCGCCGCGCGGCGCGCGCGGGCGACGTGGGCGCGATCCTGTTCGAGCCCATCCAGGGCCGCGGCGGGCTCGTGTTCCCGCCGCGCGGCTTCGTGGCCGAGCTGCGCGCGATCGCCGACGAAACGGGCGCGCTGCTCGTCGCCGACGAGGTCTACACAGGATTGGGTCGCACCGGCCGCTGGCTCGCGTGCGAGCACGAGGGCGTGCTGCCCGACGTGGTGGCACTCGGGAAGGCGCTCGGCGGCGGCTTCCCCATCTCGGCGTGCGCGGGCCGGCCCGAGGTCATGCGGCGCTGGCCGGCGTCGCACGGCGAGGCCGTGCACACGAGCACGCACCTCGGCAATCCGCTCGGCTGCGCGGCCGCGCTCGCGGTGCTGCGCGTGCTCGAGCGAGACGCGCTGCCGCGGCGCGCGGAAGAGCTGGGCGGGCGCTGGCTCGCGAAGCTGGGCAAGAAGGTCGGCGGCAGCGCACGCGTGCGCGCGCTGCGCGGCCGCGGCCTGCTCGTCGCCGTCGAGCTGGACGACGCCGGCTTCGCGCGCGAGCTCGGCGCGCGCCTGCTCGCGTCGGGCTGGCTCGCATTGGGCGAGGGACCCGACCTGCGCACGCTGGCGCTGACCCCGCCGCTCGACGTCGCCGAGGAGCTCCTCGACGCGTTCGCCGAGCGCCTCGCGGAGCTGTGCGAGTGACTCGCGAGGAGCTCGAGCGCGAGATCCTCGCGTGGATATCCGAGGGGGTGGACGCGCCGCCCGACGACGCGCGCTTCGAGCGCCTGGCGCTCGCGCTGTTCCACCTGCAGTACGAGCGCGGCGCGGCGTACCGGCGGCTGTGCGACGCGTTCGGGCGCAGCGCGAGCGACGTGCGCGATTGGCGCGACGTGCCCGCGGCGCCCACCGGCGCGTTCAAGGAGGCGCGGCTCGCGATCTTCCCGCCGGCCGACACCGTCCGCACGTTCCGGACGAGCGGCAGCACGACCGCGGCGCGAGGCGCGCTCGCGCTCGACGACCTGGCGCTCTACGACGCGTCGCTCCTGGCGACGTTCCGCGCCTTCGTCGTGCCCGACGTGGCGCGCATCCGGTTCCTCGTGCTGGCGCCGCCGGCCGAGGCCGCGCCGGACTCGTCGCTCTCGTACATGTTCTCGCGCGCCGCCGCGGAGCTGGGCACGCCCGACAGCGCGTTCCTCGTGGGCGCGGGCGGCTGGGAGCCCGACGCCGCGATCGCGGAGCTCGCGGCGGCGCGCGCGCCCGTGGCGCTGTGTGGCACCGCGTTCGCGTTCGTGCACCTCTGCGACCGCCTGGCCGAGCGCCGGCTGCGCCTCGCGCTGCCCGCCGGAACGCGCGTCATGGAGACGGGCGGCTTCAAGGGCCGTTCGCGCGAGCTGTCGCGCGAGGAGCTGCACGGCGCCATCGAAGCGCGCCTCGGCGTGCCGCGCGCGCGCATCGTGAACCAGTACGGCATGTGCGAGCTGGGCAGCCAGTTCTACGAGCCCACGCTGCGCACCGGCCGCTACGGCGACGTGAAGTTCGTGCCACCGTGGGTGCGCACGCGCGTGGTCGATCCGCTGACACAGAAAGATGTAGGCCCGGACGAGACCGGCGCGCTCTTGCACGTCGATCTCGCGAACGTGGGCTCCGTCCAGGCCGTGCTCACGTCCGATTCGGGCCAGCTCGCGCCCGGCGGCTTCCGTGTGTTCGGCCGGCTGACCGGGGCCGAGGCGCGCGGCTGCTCGCTGGCGGCCGACGCGCTGCTGGGTGCGCCGTGAGAGAGCTCGCCGAGCTGGCCGCGGCGCGCGGTGCGCTCGAGCCGCGGCGCGTGATCCGAGCGCTGGGCGAGACGTTCGCGCGCTGGCGCGCGCCGCGGAGCCCCGAGCGCGAGCGGCTCGCCCGAGAGCACGGCGTGTACTCGCCGGAAGTCGTCGAGCGCGGCGTCCAGCTGGCGCTCGCGGGCTGGACCGAGAGCGCGCTCGAGTCGCTGCGCGCGCGCGAGGTCCCGTCGCCGTGCTGGGTGCCGCCGGTGACCGCCGTGTGGCTGGCGGGCTCGATCCCCACGGCCGCGTTCTCGGCGCTGGCGCTGCCGCTGCTCGCGGGCTCGGCCGTCTACGCGAAGCCGGCGTCGGCGGACCCGCTGTCGGCGCGGTTCTTCGCGGCGTCGCTGGCCGAGACGGACCCGGCCATCGGCGCGGCGCTCGCGGTGGGCAGCGACGCGAAGGCGCTCGACGAGGCCGACGCGGTGGTCGCGCACGGCAGCGACGCCACCATCGCAGCGCTGCGCGCGCGCGTCGGCGCCGGCCGGCCGTTTCTCGGCTACGGGCACAAGGGGTCGCTCGCGGCGCTCGGCCCCGCCGTCGAGCCCGCCGTCGCCGCGCGCCGGCTCGCGCTCGACGTCGCGCTGTGGGATGGGCGCGGCTGCCTGTCGCCCGCCTGGGTGCTCGCGGTGGACGCGCCGCGCGGGCGGGCGGCCGAGCTGGCGCGCTCGCTCGCGAGCGCGCTCGAGGAGGTCGAGGACGAGCTGCCGCGCGGCGCGCTCGCCCCCGGCGAGGCGTCGGAGCTCGTCGAGCTGCGGGCGCGCGCCGCAGTGCGCGAGGGCACGCGGCTCGAGATGGCCGCCGGCGCGTCGACTTGGACCGTCGCGCTGGAGGCGGGCGACGTGCGGCCGCCGCCGGGCGCGTTCCGCTTCGTGTCGGTCGTCCCCGTGCCCGACCTCGAGTCGCTGGGCTCGTTCTGCGCGGGGCTCACACCTACACTTTCGTGTGTCGGTCACGCGGGCTTCGGCGCGGAGCGCGCGCGGCTGGCCGAGCTCGCCGCCGCGGCCGGCGCGTCGCGCCTGTGCCCGCTGGGCCGCATGCAGCTCCCGCCGCTCGACTGGAACCACGACGGCCAGCCGCCGCTCCGGCCGCTGGTGCGCACGCTCGATCAGGAGACGGCCGAGGGCTAGCTGCCTTCGTACGGGAACACGGCCGCGAACGAGAAGCCCGTGAACGCGGCCTGGAAGAGCGCCGCGATCCACGGGCCGGGCATCCAGCGGCCGATGCGCAGCGCCACGATCTCGAACAGCACGAAGTTGAGTGCGATCGGCGCGATGCCGAGCACGATCACGAAAGGCAGGAGTCCACCGAGACAGCCCGCGACGACCACCGCGAGCGTGAGCGCCTTGCCGACGGCGGGCAGCCACCAGCCCGTTCGTCCCGCGCCGCGCAAGAGACACTCGCTGGCGCCGAAGTAGGGCAGGAAGAGCGCGGTCGCGACGAGCGCCCACGGCAGCCGGTGCGCAGCGGGGAACGTGTCCCAGAACGGCAGCACCAGAGTCCCGATCACGGCGTACACCGCGAGGAAGAGCGCGCCCGCGGCGAGCCACGTGCGCGAATCGCCGAGGCCGTCGGCCGAGGCGGCGCGCCGACGCGAGCCCAGCGCCAGGAAGATCGCACCCGTGAGCGCGAAGAAGCCGAACAGGTCGCGGCCCGCGGTGAGCGGCACGAACGAGAACATGCCGCGCGTCGCGAGTGAGTCGGCGCCCGACTGGATCGCGAGCGCGGCCGCGAGTGACACCGCGAGCAGCCCGAGCGGCAGCCACGGCTTCGGCACGGGCGCGAGCCCCATGCGCGGCGCGAGCGGCGCGAGCAGGCGCGGCAGCCCGAACGCGCACACGACCGCCGCCGCGAGCCCCGCCAGCACGAACGGGAGGCGCGGGTCGGGACCCGGCGTCTCGGGGGTGCCGTGGCCGGGCCCGAGCGTCTCGCCGAGCCAATCGGCGATGCGCCGCGCGGCTTCGGCCGAGTACAGGATGGTGACGTGGTCGACGCCCGGCACCTCGGTCATGCGCACGCCCGTGCCGCGCGCGGGCTCGCCGTACGTCTTGTCGGCGACGAGCTGCTCGAGTCCCGCGGCCTTCGCGGCCAGCTCGCGCGCGCCGCGGCGCAGGCCCGCGGGATCGCCGTCGGCCCAGATCGCGAGCGTGTTCGGCGGCGTGAACGGGCCCGACATGGGCGCGCCACCCGAGATGGCGACGACCGCCGCGACGCCCGGGTCACGCGAGGCGTGCGCGACCACCGCGAACGCGCCCATGGAGTGACCCGCGAGCGCTATGCGCTCGCCGTCGAAGCGCGGCTGCGTGCGCGCGTAGAGCAGCGCCGCGTCGATGTCCGCGCCGAGCAGCCCGCCGTCGGGCGAGAACGCGAACGGGTTCCGGTTCTCGCCGTGGCCGTGGAACTCGAGCGCGATCACGGCGTAGCCGGCCTTCGCGATGCGCCGCGCGAGCGAGCTCATCATCTCGCTGTCGCCCGCGAAGCCGTGACACAGAATCACGACGGGCACGGGCGGATCGAAGCTGGGCGTCTGGCCGAACGGCAGTGGCGGCGATGGCTCCCACACGACCGCCGGCACGCCGCCCGCAAGCACCGT
>Ga0335076_10002228_pt1 | contig 19194 bp, 16 predicted proteins | sample Lox_Sample_25_FD_206717 | JGI IMG/M metagenome (GOLD analysis project Ga0335076, IMG submission 206717) | Soil microbial communities from Loxahatchee National Wildlife Refuge, Florida, United States - Lox_Sample_2.5 | ecosystem: Environmental > Terrestrial > Soil > Wetlands | place: USA...
ATCTTCAGCCCAGGAGCCACGGAGGTCCGGGGGCAAGGATCTTCAGCCCAGGAGCCACGGAGGTCCGGGGGCAAGGATCTTCAGCCCAGGAGCCACGGAGGTCCGGGGGCAAGGATCTTCAGCCCAGGAGCCACGGAGGTCCGGGGGCAAGGATCTCCCCGGACGATCGGCCGGTTTATGATGCGCCGGGCACCGTGAGCGTTATGCGAAACCGGCTGCGAGTGCAGGCCTTTGGGGCCTTCGCGAGCAGCCCGGGAGCGTTATCCAGGACCGGCCCAGCGACCACGGGCCGGAGGCCCGTGCGAGCGGCCGGTAACTGGGCTACGGCGAGAACCGCAGCGGGAACCTGGATAACGCGAGCATAGAGCCAGCACGGTGCAGGCCGCGGGCAGCAACCGCAGCGGGTCTTCGCATAGCGCGAGCTTTTGCATAGGACACCGTGCGCAGGTGGGAGAATGGAGCCCATGCCTACGAGAGTCTCCGCACGCGTCTCCGCTATCTCCGAATCCGCCACGCTGGCCGTGGACGCCAAGGCCAAGGCGCTGAAGGCGGCGGGCAGGCCGGTCATCGGCTTCGGCGCCGGAGAGCCCGACTTCCCCACCCCCGGCTACATCGTCGAGGCCGCCCAGCGCGCCTGCCCCGAGCCGCGGTTCCACAAGTACACCCCCGCGGCTGGCCTGCCCGAGCTCCGGCAGGCGATCGCGGCCAAGACCGCCAGGGATTCCGGCTACCAGGTGGAAGCCAGCCAGGTGCTGGTCACCAACGGCGGCAAGCATGCGGTCTATGAGGCGTTCGCCACCCTGCTCGACCCGGGCGACGAGGTCATCGTGCCGGCGCCCTACTGGACCACCTACCCGGAGGCCATCGCGCTGGCCGGCGGGGTCATGAAGCCGGTGCCCACCGACGAGGCCGCGGGCTACCTGGCCTCGATCGGCGATCTCGAGGCGGCCAGGACCAGCCGCAGCAAGGTCCTGCTCTTCGTGTCGCCGTCCAACCCCACCGGGGCGGTGTACCCGCCGGACCAGGTCAGGCAGATCGGCCAGTGGGCCGCCGGGCACGGCCTGTGGGTGGTCACCGACGAGATCTACGAGCACCTGGTGTACGGCGACGCCAGGTTCTCCTCCATCCCGGTCCAGGCGCCGGAGACCGCGGACACCTGCGTGGTGCTGAACGGCGTGGCCAAGACCTACGCGATGACCGGCTGGCGGGTCGGCTGGATGATCGGCCCGCGTGACGTGATCAGCGCCGCGGCGAACCTGCAGAGCCACGCCACCTCCAACGTCTGCAACGTGGCCCAGGCGGCCGCGCTCGCCGCCGTGTCCGGGGACCTGTCCGCCGTGGCCGCCATGCGCGCGGCGTTCGACCGGCGCAGGCTGACCATGACCAGGATGCTGAACGAGATCCCCGGCGTGGTCTGCCCGGAGCCGCAGGGCGCGTTCTACTGCTACCCGAGCGTCAAGCGCCTGCTCGGCACCGAGATAGCCGGGCAGCGGCCGCAGACCTCGGCGGAACTGGCCGGCCTGATCCTGGACGAGGCGGAGGTGGCCGTGGTGCCGGGCGAGGCGTTCGGCACGCCCGGATATTTCCGGCTTTCCTGCGCGCTCGGCGACGCCGACCTGGAGGAGGGCATCACCCGGATGGCCAAGCTGCTCGCGGAGGCCCGGTGAGCGTCATTCAGAACCGGCTGGCGAGCACGGCCGATCTGAATGACGCGAACATTGAACAGGGCACAGTAACCGCGCAGCCGCGGCCGCTGTCGACGCTGCCCAAGGCGCACCTGCACCTGCACTTCACCGGGTCGATGCGGCACGCCACGCTGGTCGAGCTGGCCGACCAGCGCGGCATCCGGCTGCCAGCCGCGCTCACCGAGGGCTGGCCGCCGCGGCTGTCCGGCACCGACGAGCGCGGCTGGTTCCGGTTCCAGCGGCTGTACGACACCGCCCGTTCGGTACTGCGGGCCCCGGCGGACGTGCACCGGCTGCTCCGGGAAACCGCCGCGGACGAGCGGGCGGACGGCTCGGCGTGGCTGGAGATCCAGGTCGACCCGTCCGGGTATGGCACCCGGTTCGGCGGGATCACCGACCTGGTCGAGCTGGTCCTTGACGCGGCCGGGCAGGCGGCCGAGACCACCGGGGTCGGCATCGGCGTGATCGTCGCGGCGAACCGGACCAAGCACCCGCTGGAGGCCAGGACCCTGGCCCGGCTGGCCGCCCAGTACGCGGGGCGCGGCGTGACCGGGTTCGGCCTGTCCAACGACGAGCGGCGCGGCGCCGCCCGCGACTTCGCCGCCGCCTTCCGGATCGCAGAACGGGCCGGGCTGCTCCTGGTCCCGCACGGCGGCGAGCTGGCCGGGGCGGCGAGCGTCGAGGCGTGCCTTGATGAGCTGCACGCGGACCGGATCGGCCACGGTATCCGCGCCGTCGAGGACCCGGCGGTGGTCAAGCGGCTGGCCGCCGACGGGATCACCTGCGAGGTGTGCCCGTCCTCCAACGTCGCGCTGGGCGTGGCGGCGTCCCCGGCGCAGGTCCCGCTGCGCCGACTGTTCGCGGCCGACGTGCCGGTCGCGCTCGGGGCCGACGACCCGCTGCTGTTCGGCACGCGGCTGACCGCGCAGTACGAGATCGCCCGGCACGCGCACGGGTGCACCGACGCCGAACTGGCCGACCTCGCGCGCGCGTCGGTCCTCGGCTCGGCCGCGCCGGCGCCGGTGCGGGCCCGGCTGCTGGCCGGCATCGACGCCTGGCTCGCCCGGGGCCCCTCACCCGGCTAGGGAACGGGAGCCCCTCGCCCGGCTAGGGAAAGCTTGCCCGGCTCCCGGCTAGGGAAAGCTTGCCCGGCTAAGGAAATCGCGGAATACCCGCGGCACCGGCTAGGCTTGAACCCGTAACGGCGACGATCCGGCCATCACCGGGGAGCCTCCGGAAGAAAGGGCGGCGCCCGGGTGAGCGCGGCCTGACTAGAACCGGGCGGGTCCGGCCCGTCACAGCCGGCCGACGAGCGGCCGCCCGCAGGCGGCGCCGGTGAAACGGCGCCGGGTCAGGGCGGCAAGCGAGGTGGTACCGCGGTACGCCCGCGCGGGAGCGGGCGCGTCGTCCTCGCGCCCACCACAGGCCGCCCCACCACAGGCATCGCGAGGACCGAACCGATGGCTCCGTCTCCCCGACCAACCCACCCCGGCCGGCCTCCCGTCTATCCACGCACGGGGGACCCCACCACCGAGGGCTTCACCGCCGGAAGCGGGGACATACCCGCCCAGCCGGACTTCCCGGCGCTCGAGCGCGCCGTGCTCGATCACTGGGAAGCCAGCGACACCTTCCGCGAGTCCATCAGGCAGCGCCCGGCGGGCCGCGAGTTCGTGTTCTACGACGGGCCGCCGTTCGCCAACGGGCTGCCGCACTACGGCCACCTGATCACCGGCTACGTCAAGGACCTCGTGCCGCGGTTCCGCACCATGCAGGGCCACCGGGTGGAACGCCGGTTCGGCTGGGACTGCCACGGGCTGCCCGCGGAGGTGGAGGCCGAACGGCTGCTCGGCATCTCCGGCAAGGCGGACATCGCCGCCATGGGCATCGAGAAGTTCAACCAGGCCTGCCGCGAGTCCGTGCTGCGCTACACCCGCGAGTGGCAGGAGTACGTGACCAGGCAGGCCCGCTGGGTCGACTTCGACCACGACTACAAGACGCTGGACCTCCCCTACATGGAGAGCGTCATGTGGGCGTTCCGGCAGCTGTGGGACAAGGGCCTGGTCTACCAGGGCTTCAAGGTGCTGCCGTACTGCTGGCGGTGCGAGACCCCGCTGTCCAACCACGAGCTGCGGATGGACGAGGACACCTACGCCGAGCGGCAGGACCCGTCGGTGACGGTCCGGTTCCGGCTGGAGACCGGGGAGTGGCTGCTGGCCTGGACCACCACGCCGTGGACGCTGCCGTCCAACCTGGCCTGCGCGGTCGGCGCGGACATCAGCTACGTGGTCGTGGCGAAGGACGGCGAGCGGTACATCCTGGCCGCCGACCGGCAGGCCGCCTACGAGCGGGAACTGGAAGGCGCCGCCATAGCAGGCACGCTCACCGGCGCCGAGCTGGCCGGACGGCGGTACGAGCCGCTGTTCGGTTACCTGGCGGACGCGGAGAGGTTCGGCACCGAGAACGCGTACCGGGTCATCCTGTCCGGCGACGTGACCACCGAGGACGGCACCGGGGTGGTGCACATGGCCCCGGCCTACGGCGAGGCCGACGCCCTGGCCTGCAACGCGGCCGGCATCCCGACCGTGCTCACGGCGGACGAGCAGGCCCGGTTCACCTCCGTGGTGCCCGACTTCGCCGGCCAGCACGTCTTCGACGCCAACCCCGGGATCACCGCGAAGCTGCGCGAGCAGGGCAGCCTGGTCCGCCGGGACACCTACACGCACTCCTACCCGCACTGCTGGCGGTGCCGCAACCCGCTCATCTACAAGGCGGTGTCGAGCTGGTTCGTCGCGGTGACCGAGTTCTCCGGCCGGATGGTGGAGCTGAACGAGCAGATCACCTGGGTGCCCGAGCACGTCAAGCACGGGTCGTTCGGCAAGTGGCTGGCCGGCGCCCGGGACTGGTCGATCAGCCGGAACCGGTTCTGGGGCTCGCCCATCCCGGTCTGGCAGAGCGACGACCCGGCCTACCCGCGCACCGACGTGTACGGCTCGCTGGACGAGCTCGAGCGGGACTTCGGCGTGCGCCCGGCGGACCTGCACCGGCCGGCCATCGACGAGCTGGTCCGGCCGAACCCGGACGACCCCACCGGCAGGTCCGTGATGCGCCGGGTGCCGGAGGTGCTTGACTGCTGGTTCGAGTCGGGGTCGATGCCGTTCGCCCAGGTGCACTACCCGTTCGAGAACCGCGAGTGGTTCGACTCGCACTACCCGGGCGATTTCATCGTGGAGTACATCGGCCAGACCCGCGGCTGGTTCTACACGCTGCACGTGCTGGCCACCGCGCTGTTCGACCGGCCGGCCTTCACATCCTGCGTCAGCCACGGCATCGTGCTCGGCAACGACGGCCAGAAGATGTCCAAGAGCCTGCGCAACTACCCGGACGTCAACGAGGTCTTCGACACCTTCGGGTCGGACGCCATGCGCTGGTTCCTGATGGCCAGCCCGGTGCTGCGCGGCGGCAACCTGATCGTCACCTCCCAGGGCATCAGGGACGCCGTCCGGCAGGCGATCCTGCCGCTGTGGAACTGCTGGTACTTCTTCGCGCTCTACGCCAACGCCGAGGCGTACCAGGCCACCCGTTCGGTCCCCGGCGAAGCCTCGGGGGGGCGCGGGCCCGTCGCCGCAGGCGGCAAGGCCAGCAGGGTCGTGCTTCCCCAAGGAGGGTCCGGGGGGATGGGTCCCCCCTGGGGAGAAGGAGCCAGCACCGAACACGTCCTGGACCGGTACATCCTGGCCAAGACCCGCGCCGCGGTGACCGAGATCGGCGCCGCGCTCGACGTCTACAACGTCGGCGCAGCCTGCCAGGCGCTGCGGGATCACCTCGAGGTGCTGACCAACTGGTACATCCGCCGGTCCCGCAGCCGGTTCTGGGCCGGCGAGCGGGCCGCGCTCGATACCTTGTGGACCGTGCTCGAGGCCACCTGCCGGGCCGCCGCGCCGCTGCTGCCGCTTACCGCCGAGGCGGTCTGGCGCGGGCTGACCGGCGGGCCGAGCGTGCACCTGCAGGACTGGCCGGACGTGTCCGGCTGGCCCGCCGAGCCGGAGCTGGCCGGCGCCATGGACCTGGCCCGCGTCGTCTGCAGCACTGCGCTCGGCCTGCGCAAGGCGCATCAGCTGCGGGTCCGGCTGCCGCTGGCGTCGCTGGTCATCGCCCACCCGCAGGCCGCGTCGCTGGCCCCGTTCAGCGGGCTGATCGCCGACGAGGTCAACGTCAAGGCGGTCGAGTTGTCCGCCGACCCGGCCAGCCTCGGCACCTTCGAGCTGGCGGTGAACCCGCGGCTGCTCGGGCCGCGGCTCGGCCGGCAGGTGCAGCAGGTCATCAAGGCGGTCAAGGCGGGCGACTGGACCCGCTCCGGCGCCGGGATCGTCGCGGCCGGCGTGCCGCTCGAGCCGGGCGAGTACGAGCTGAGGCTGGCCGCCGCCGACCCGGACTCGACCTCGGCGCTGCCCGGCAACGCCGGCCTGATCGCACTGGATCTGCAGGTAACGCCCGACCTGGCGGCCGAAGGCACCGCGCGCGACGTGGTGCGGGCGGTGCAGCAGGCCCGCCGGGACGCCGGCCTGGCGGTCTCCGACCGGATCCGGCTGACGATCGGCGCCGACGGCGCGGCCGCCGACGCGGTCCGCGCGCACGCCGGGTTCGTGGCCGCCGAGACGCTCGCCGTGGACCTGGCGGTCCGGCCGTACGCGGAGATCGGCGGCGACCCGCACCCGCTGGCCGGCGCCGCGGTCACGCTCGCCCTGTCCCGGGTGCCGTCATAGCGTCCAGCTCCGGTGCCGGCGACACGGCCAGGTCCGGCTGGCCGTGTCGCCGCCGCGTGGTCTTCCACACCCGGCGCCGACGCCGTCTACTTCGTCGACGACTTCGGCGGCCCCAGCCCCAACGGGCAGACCAACAACCCCAACTTGCTGCACTGACCGGCGTCGGCGCGGCGCCCGGCCCGGGCGCCGCGGCGGGGCCCGGCCGCCGGGGGTCAGAGACAGACGCCGACCAGGACGGGTTCGGGGGCCAGGCAGACGCCGAAGGCGGCCCGCACGCCGTCCCTGATCTCCCGGGCCAGCGCGATCAGCGCGGCGGTGCTGGCCGACCCGGAGTTGACCAGGGCGAGCGTGTGCTTGGCCGAGATCCGGGCGCCGTCGCCTGGGTCGTAGCCCCGGCCGAACCCGGTCCGCTCGATCAGCCACGCCGCGGGCACCTTGACCAGCCCGTCCCCGGCTGCGAACCGTGGCACCCGGGTTCCCGGCCCGCATCTAGCCCGTGCGGCCGCCTCGACCGCGGCCAGCGCGGCGCCGTCGAGCACCGGGTTGACGAAGAACGAGCCGACGCTGCGCGTGTCGGGGTCGGCGGGATCGATCACCATGCCCTTGCGCTGCCTGAGCTCGATGACGGCCGCACGGGCCTCCGTGCTCTCCACCTGGCCGCCCGGCGGGACGCCGAGGATCGCGGCCAGCTCGGCGTAGCGGACCGGCGCCGAGCGGACCTGCACCGCGAGCGCGAAGGTCACGCTCAGCACGACGAACCGGTCCGTCCCGCGGAACCGGCTGGTCCGGTAGCCGAAGCCGCACTGCCCGCCGGGGATCTCGGCCACGTCGCCGGTCGTCCGGTCGTAGACCCGCACCCGCGCGATCGTCTCCGACACCTCCTGGCCGTAGGCGCCGACGTTCTGGATCGGGGTGGCGCCCGCGAGGCCCGGGATGCCAGACAGGCACTCCAGGCCGGCCAGGCCCTCGGCGACGGTCCGGGCCACCACCGCGTCCCAGTCCTCGCCGGCCGCCACGGTCAGCACGCCCGGGTCCGCGCCGCGGCTGACGCCGCGCGTGGCCACCTGGATCACGGTGCCGTCGAACCCCTCGTCGGCCACCACCAGGTTGCTGCCGCCGCCAAGGATCAGCACCGGCTCGCCGCCGGCGTCGGCGGCCCGCACCGCCTCGGTCAGCTCGTCCTCGGTGCCGGCCCGGACGAAGCCGCGGGCCGGCCCGCCGAGGCGGACCGTGGTGTAATCGGCCAGCCTCACGGGGGTTCCAGGGGGTCATCCCCCTGGGCCAGCACAGCCGGGGGTTCCAGGGGGTCGTCCCCCTGGGCCAGCACAGCCCGGAGGCGGACGACGGCCTGGGCGCGGGTCAGCACCTTCGCGTCGCCCGACCTGGCGGTGACGCCGACCGTCACCCGGTCGCCGTCGAGTTTGCCGGTGACGGTGCCGGCCACCTCGACCTGGGCGCCCTTGTCGTCGTCGGGCACCACGACCGGCGCGGAGAACCTGACCCCGAGCTCGGTCACCGCGCCCGGGTCGCCGGCCCACTCGGTGAGGAACCGGCCCGCCAGCGCCATCGTGAACATGCCGTGCGCGATCACGTCGGGCAGGCCGACCGACTTGGCGGTGCGCTCGTTCCAGTGAATGGGGTTGAAGTCGCCCGAGGCGCCCGCGTACCGCACCAGGTCGCGCCGCGTCACCTGGTACAGCCGCGGCGCGATCCCGGCGCCGGGCTCGGTGTCCTGGTAGCTGGGGCCGGTCATCATACCCCTTCAGGCGCCGCGTTCGACCAGGGTGGCCCGGGCCGTGCAGACGTGCTCGCCGTCCACGGTGCAGATGTCGGTGACCGCCGCCATCGTGATCATGGCGCGCAGCGGCCTGATCGACTCGATGGTGGACTGGGCCACCACGACGTCGCCCGCGTGCAGCGGGCGGGAATGGGTGAAGCTCTGCTCGCCGTGCACGATCATGGCGTAGTTCACGCCCAGGCCGGGATCGGACATCAGCATCGCGGTGTTCGCGGCGGTGACCACGATCGCGAACGTGGGCGGCGCGATCACGTCCGGGTAGCCCGCCGCCTGCGCGGCCGAACGGTCCCGGCATAGCGGGCTGGGCTCGCCGATCGCGTCGGCGAACTCGGCGATCTTGACCCGGCTGACCTGGTAAGGGGCGGACGGCTCGAAGGTCCGTCCGGCGTAGTCCGGGTTGATGGCCACTAGCGGGTCTCGCGGTGCGGCCGGTGGCAACGGCAGTTCGGGCAGAACTTCTTCAGCTCGAGCCGGTCAGGGTCGTTACGCCGGTTCTTCCTGGTGATGTAGTTCCGGTGCTTGCATTCCTGGCAAGCCAGCGTGATCTTCGGCCGGACATCGGTGGCAGCCACGACGAAGCGCCTTTCTGTACGTTCGGGGACTGACAAACTGTAGCGGAGGCCGGACTTGAACCGGCGACACAGCGATTATGAGCCGCTTGCTCTGCCTGACTGAGCTACTCCGCCATCGCCAACGCAGAAAGGGTACCCGATCTTCCGTCCCGCCGCCCGCCCGGGCGGTGCAGACCGCCGGCGGTCCTGGACAAGGCGGGGTGGGAGGACCTGCGCCGTCTCATCTCCAGACACCTGGCAGGTAACAGATCCGCCCGGCAGTGCGCCACCGCTCCTCGCCCCACTCCTGTAGTCCGCGGCCAGGGTCACCCGCTGGCGGGCCGCAGCCCTGACCCGGCGGAAACCCGGGGCGTGCTCAGTGGGGCATTTCCGCGACACCCTGGGCCACGGCGCACGGCGCGCACAGCGACACGTCCACGTCACCCAGGCGCCGGGTCAGCACCGCCTTGCCGTCGCACACGCCCCCGTCCTCCGGGTGCGCGGTAGCGCACCGGCAACGGCAGCCGCGCCAGTCCCCGGTCACCGCGGACCGGCCGGCCTCCATGGCGGCGCGGACCGCCGGCTCGATCTTGTCCATCGCCTCGTTGGTCGCGACGCCGATCTGCCGCCGCCATTCACCCAGCGCCGCCGCAGCGGCCTGCCAGGCCGCGGCGAACTGCTTTCCCGGGTCGTCTGCGTGACCGCCCATAACGCCATCATCGCACCCGTCACCCGATGAGGCTAGGGGGCACCGGGGCCCGGCCGGCCAGGCGTCGCGGGCGGGGAGGGCGGGGAGGGCCTGTTCGGCCCCAGCCACGGCCCTCGTGGTTCAGCGGGGCGCTTGGCTGATCTGGATGGCGGCGTCGACTAGGCGGGCGGCTCGCTCCCGGGCGGCCGGCTCCTCGCGGATGGTGTCGGCCAGGAACTGGTCGGGGTCGAGGTCCGCGAGTTCGGCCTCCCGGGGACCCATCGCGTCCAGCCAGCGCTTGAGCTGCGGGCCGTCCACCTCGGGGTGGAACTGGACGGCCAGGTGCCGGCCGACGCGGAACGCCTGAACGGCGGCCTCGTTGCGGGCCAGCACCGCGGCCCCGGCGGGCAGCAGGCAGCGGTCGCCGTGGAACTCCAGCCAGGGACCGGCCGGGATCAGGCCGGGACCAGCCGGGTTCACCATCGTCCAGCCGATCTCCTTGCGGGCCATGGCCTCGACCCCGCCGCCGAGCGCGGCGCACAGCGCCTGCGCGCCGAAGCAGATCCCGAACACCGGCACGCCCGCCTCGTCGGCCCGGCGCAGCCAGGCCAGTTCCGTCGCGATCCAGGGATCGGGATCGTTGACCGAGCTGACGGCGCCGAGCACCACTACGTGATCCGCCGCGTCCAGCGCGGGCAGCGGCCCCTCGCCGGGAAACAGGTGTACCGCCAGTTCGGCGCCGCGCGCCTCGAACGCCCCGGCGATGAAGCCGGCCGAGTCCACGTCGTGGTGCCTGATGACCACCACTCGCATCATGATCAGCCTCCGCGTGCCGTACTCCACGCTGCTGCCCCTGACGATCGTGACATGCGCGCTCGCGCGGTGCCATACGGCGATCCGGGCGATCCACGATCATCCGGGGACTTTTCAGGAATCGGGACCGAAGCCGGCCGTGCTGAGCAGGTGGCGGAGGTCGACCACCATCTGGGCGTCGATGTCCTTGCCGACGGGCGGTTCGAGGAACGCGGCCCCGGAGCCGACCTTGACGGCGACCTTGCCGTCGCGACGGACATCGACCGTGCCCACGGCGGCCAGCAGCGACAGCACCGCGTGCCACTCGATGTTGTGGCTCACCGGGTGCTCGAAGATCTGGCGCAGCGTGTTGCGGTGGCGGTTGTCGAGGTGCGGTGACGCCGGCGAGGATGACATCCGTGCTCCCTTCAGGCTCGACCCTACGCCCGGCCGGGCATGTGCTGGTCATCGGGGTGGACGGGGTCCGGTTCGACGTCCTGGGACCGGACGCCACGCCGTCCGTCTGGGCCCTGGGCCAGGCCGGCTTCCTGGTCCCGGTACCTGTCGACGAGGCCACGCCGACCGTGTCCGGGCCGTGCTGGGCGACGATCGCCACCGGAGCCGGGGTGGACCGGCACGCCGTCACCGGCAACGACCTGACCGGTCACCGGCTGGCCGAGCACCCAGACTTCGTGACCCTGGCCACCCGGGCCGGGCTGCCCACGCTGCTCGCGGTCAGCGGCTGGCCGCCGCTGGCGCTGCCCGCCGACGGCGGCCCGCTGTTCGCCGAGGCCACCAGGCGCGAGTTCACCGCCGTGCCGCAGGCCGACATGGCCGTGGACGCAGCCGGGCAGGCGGGCCTGGCCGCCTGGGACGCCGCCGACGAGGCCACCGCCGGGTGCGCCGTGGCGATCCTGGCCGATGCCCAGCCGCCCCGGGTGTCGTTCGTCTACCTGGGCGCCGTCGACTTCGCCGGGCACGCCGCCGGCGCGGGGGCCGCCTACCGGGCCGCCGTGCGGGCCGCCGACCGGCGGGTCGGGCGGCTGGCCGGCACGGTCCGGTCCCGCCCGCCGGACGAGAACTGGACCGTGGTGGTGGTCACCGACCACGGGCACCGGGACGAGGGCGGGCACGGCGGTCGCGAGCCCGAGGTCACCACCGCCTGGGCGGCCGCCGCGGGCCCCGGCATCCACCCCGGCGCCCCGCCGCGGGTCACCCGCCAGGACCAGGTCGCGCCGCTGGTCCTGGCCGCCGCGGGCTGGCCGGCCTGGGAGGCTGCTGAATAACTCCGTTTTCGATCAAAGGACAAGTCGCTGACCTGCGGGTTCATGAAGCTTATCATGGTGAATTTGGACTTTTCAGCGCTCTCCTAGCCCGCCGGGGGCAACGGCCACCGGGATGAAACGCCGGGCCTTGCTGGTCATGGGGTCACCGTCCAGCGATCCGACCCGGCGCAAGCTGACCTGCGGATCGGGCAGGCCGGCCTGGCGCAGGCTCTCCCTGGCAGCGGTGGTCAGCGCGGTGAACAGGGATGATCTCCACCACGGCGCGCCTCCTTCGCGGTAGCCCAGTGCCGGTAGCGCCGCCGCGGCGTAACCAGTCGTTCACGCGAGCGGTATCAGCCGTGCGGCTGATGCCAGCCGGCCCGGCATGGTGCACACTATCCATATCCGGGTTTTTACGGGGAGACCCGGTATACGGGATGCGCTTCACGGGGGTGATGCGAGATGACGAGTTCCTCACTGTCCGCGCTGGCCAGCCGGGCGTCTGATATGGGCGATCCGCTGCCCTGCTCGGACGACGCGGCACTGTGGTTCTCCGAGGTGCCCGCCGACCTGGAACTGGCCAAGGCGATGTGCGAAAGCTGCCCGCTGCGCCGGCCCTGCCTGGCGGGCGCGGTCGAGCGCCGCGAGCCGTTCGGCGTCTGGGGCGGCGAGATCTTCGAACGGGGCAGGATCATCGCGTACAAGCGGCCACGGGGCCATCCCGGGCGGCGGTCCCGGGCTGGCTGACACCGGTCCGGCGGCACGCCGGCCTAGCAATCGCCGTCGGCCGTGCGGGAGGACACGTCGCCCGGGTCGACCTGGGCGGACGGCCGTGCCCGCCGGCCGCAGCTTCAGGTCCCCGACGACGACCGAACGGGTGTGGTTCTCAGCCTCGTACGCCATGGCCCCCTCGTTGCTGATACCGGCACGGAGCGGGAACGGGGCCGGGAAAATACCTGCCGCCGGGCTTCACCCACCAGATCTCTTGACGGGTTATCGTCGGACGTAACGCGGAGCGCGCCCGGGGGAATGGAGGAAGCGGATGAACGCGTCGCTTCTGGCGGTCCTCAATGACGCCGAGCGGTTGCTGGTGGCCCAGACGGAGCGGGCTGAGCTCGCCGCGCTCGACGAGGACGCGGCGATCGACCTGGAAGCCCGGATCAGGCGCGCCCGCAACAAGTACGTCAGCCAGTACCGCCGGGCGGCCAGTGCGGCGGTCGCCGAACACGGCGCGCGGGGGACGGCACGGCCGGAGAACCGGCGGGCCGCCATGAAGGCCGAGGCGTTCGAGGAGGCGCTGGCCCGGGTGAGCCGCCGGGTCGCGGCTCTGGCCCGGCAGGCCGCGGCCGAACTGCGCGCGGAGCGGCTCGCCGCGGCCCGGGCGGCTCGGCACGGTCACGGCCCGAGCGCGGGGCCGGCGACGCCTGCAGCCGGCCGGACGGGTCCCCCGGTCACCGGGGAGCCCGCCGGTGACCGGGCCCTGCGCTCGCCCAGGACCGAGAAGCAGCGGGCGAGTACGCTCGCCGCAGGCGCACGCCGGCAGGCGAAACGAGACAGCCGGGAAGCGTCGTCCCGGTAACCGGCCCGGCTCGGACGAGAACGGGCTCAATCCGAGCGTCCTGGACAGATGCCGGGGGCCGCGAGCTGACCCGGTCACGGCTGGGCGCCCAGCGTGATCGTCGCCGTGGCCGAATGGCCGGCCCTGGCGTAATCGATCGACACCGTGTCGCCTGGTTTCTTGGTCAGCGTCAGTTCCTGCAGCTGGATGTTGCTGGTCGCCGACTCACCGTCGATCTTGGTGATCACGTCGCCGTCCCGCAGCCCGGCCTGGGCGGCCGGGCCGCCCGCCGTCACCGCCTGGACGAACAGCCCCTCGGGTACCCCGGCCTGGGCCGCCGCCGCCGGGGGGATCGGCGCCGTCTGCAGGCCGAAGAAGGCGTGCGTCACCCGCCCGGTGGCGATGATCTCGTCGGCGATGGACTTGGCGAGATCGACCGGTATGGCGAAACCGAGCCCGATGCTGCCGCCGCCCGAGTTGGGCACGGTCGCGCCGGCCGTCGGCACCCCTACCAGCTGACCCGTGCAGTTGACCAGGGCGCCGCCGCTGTTACCGGGGTTGATCGCGGCGTCCGTCTGCATGGCGGAGACCAGCAGCGCCGACCGGTCGTTCTCGCCCGGCACCTCCACGGTCCGGTCCAGGGCGCTGACGATCCCGGAGGTGACGGTGCCGGACAACCCGAGCGGGGCCCCGATCGCCACGACCGGCTCGCCCACCTTGACCGAGGCCGACGAGCCTAGTGCGATGACCTTGAGGTCGCGGGTGTCCTGGACGTGCAGCACGGCCAGGTCGGTCTGCGGGTCCCGGCCGGTGATCGTGGCGGGGGCGGTATGCCCGTCGGAGAACAGGATCGTGACCGAACCGCCGTGGGCGGCTACCGAGATGACGTGATTGTTAGTCAGGATGTAGCCGTCGGAACGGATCACCTCCCCGGACCCGGTTCCGCTTCCGCCGCTGCCCGCGGCGGCGATCGTGACCACGGAGGGCAGCACCTGATCCGCGACGCTCGTGACCGGGCACGCGCTGACCGTCGCCGCAGCCCCGCCGGCCGTCGACGTGGCGCTGGAGGCCGGCGAGCTTGTTGTGGCACCGGTACACCCGCTCACTACCACCCCGGCGAGCAGTGCGGTCCCGGCCGCCGCCCACGGCAGCCATTGGCGTGAGCTTCGCGGACGCTGCGGCTCGGTCATGTCCAGCTCCTCAGATGCCGATACCCCAGCGTATGCCGAGCGGGTACCGGGCCAGGGGCCCGTGGCATATCCGTGACCTTCCCCGCGCCGCTGGTCAAGCGATCGAGCCGGACTCCTTCGCCCAGGCTAAGCGCGGAGCGCGGCCGTCAGCCTGATGCCTGCACGCTCGCGCTCTGGATCACGCCGTCGCTGACGACGTAGGAGCCCTGGTAGGTCTGCGAGCTGCCGTCGGTGTGCTGGGCCACGATGGTGACGGTGACGGTATTTCCCGACACCGAGTCGACGGTGAGGGTGTCGTGGCTAGTAGTGCTGAAGCCCTGGCAGAACTGCTGGTAGGTCTGGCCTTGGCTGGCGCTCAGGTTGTCGCCGCCCAAGTTCCAGGCCGCGCCGCAATCATGGTCGTTGACCGCCGCGTAGTAGGCCTGCACCACGGCGGCGGGACCGGACTGGGTCGGTGACGGCGCCGCGGACGACGCGGGACTGGACGACACCGGACCAGAAGAGGCGGGCGACGCGGAGCGAGAAGCCACCGTGGAGCTGCCCGCGGCCAGCCCGGCGGCCGGCGCATGATGCCCGGCGGACAGCCTGCTCACGGCGACACCGACGGCGACGGCCAGCAGGACGCCGAAGGCCACGGCGGCGAGCAGCCAGCCCGGCCGCCGGCGGGCGGTAGCGCGCGGCGGGCGCGCGGGGCCGGACGGAGCGGGCGCTACCGCAGGGGCAAAAGGGGCTGACGGCCCCTGAGGTGCGGTACCGGCCCCGCCGGTCCCGAGGGCAGTCCTGGTGGGAACAGCGCTCTCGTCCGCGAGCGGCGGCGGCACCGGCACCGGCGAGACGGTCGGAGCCGGCGGGGGCGTAGCCGCCGTCTCGGCCGCCTGGCGCACCCGGATCAGCTGCTCGACCGGCTCGGGAAGCCATCCCTCGCCGGGGCCCGGCCCGGCGGCCGGGATCGCCGCGAGCGCCGCGACGACCTCGCCCGGAGCCGGCCGGTCCTGCGGGTCCTTGGCCAGGCATCGCGCCACAACCGCACGCACCGGGTGCGGCACGCCGTCCAGTGCCGGGTCGGCGAACACCACGCGGTAGGCGAGCGCCTCGGTGCGCCCCTCGCCGAACGGCCCCTGCCCGGTGGCGGCGAAGGTCAGCACGGCGCCGAGCGCGAACACGTCGGCGGCTGGTCCCGTCGCCCCGCCGGTGATCTGCTCGGGCGCCATGAACCCCGCGGAGCCGAGGACCGTTCCCGTCCTGGTCAGTGAGCTGTGTTCGGCGGCCCGCGCGATGCCGAAGTCGATCACGCGCGGCCCGTCGGCGGCCAGCAGGACGTTCGAGGGCTTCAGGTCCCGGTGGACCACCCCGGCCGCATGGATGGCCTGCAGCGCCTCGGCGAGGCCCAGACCGAGCCGGAATACCGCCGGCATCGGCAGCGGCCCGCCCGCCGCCACGGCGTCCGACAGCGATGGCCCGGCGACGAACTCGACAGCCAGCCACGGCGGCTCGGCGGCGGTATCGGCGTCCACCACCGATGCGGTGTAGATGCCTCCCACCGCCCGGGCGGTCGCCACCTCGTGCGCGAACCTCGCCCGGAACTCCGGATCGGCCGCCAGCCCGGCGTGGATGACCTTGATCGCCACCGCCCAGCCGCCCGGAGAGCGGCCCAGGAACACCCGGCCCATGCCACCCTCGCCCAGCAAGCCCCGCACCTTGAACCGGCCGAGCTGCCGCGGATCGGAGTCCGCGAGGGGCCGCGGCTGCCCGTACGTCATCGCCTCGGACCGCGGATCCGGCACGAACACCAGTGGAATATCCGCAGAAGTAGCATGGCCCACCCCCCACAAGCGCGCCTGGTACCTGTATAGCAGGGCCGGGTCACAATGAGGTTAACGTCGCGGACGGGACGGATACGCGGGCATGCCCCGCGTTAGGACCCGGACGTGCTCGGGATCCGGCGTAGCCGATGCGCACGCTGTTGTCATAGGCGGCCTGGGGGCGCGGGTCAGCAGGGGGCGCCTTTGGTGATGTACGGTCCGGCGACGCAGCCGATCAGGCTGTGGATGAGGCCTTCGCGGCCGCCGGGTACTTCCCCGGCCCCTGCGGACTGCTCGATGAAGGCGCACATCAGGGCGCCGCCGCACAGCGCGACGGCCATCGCATCGGGATCGGCTGCCCTGTCGAGCTGGCCTGACTGCTGCCATCCGCGCAGGTAACCGGCAGTGCCGTCGAGGGCTAGCTGCGGTCCGGTGCGGCGATCGCGGTTGACCTCCTGGTGGCGGCGCTGCAGCTCCCGGTCGGCAAGGGAGCCGGCGACGATGCGGAGCGCGGCGGCGTAGAAGTCAATCGCCCGCTCCATGAACAAGACCAGGGCTGTGACCAGGTCACCGTGGCCGGGCGGTGCCTGGGCAGGCACGGCACGCCACGCCCGGTTCTCCGGCAGGTCATAACTCAGCAGCTCGGTGAGCAGCCCCATCTTGTCCCCGAAGTTCTTGAACAGGCTGCCCTCGGCGGTACCGGCCGCCAGGGCGATCTCCTTGGTGGTGACCCGCCCGATCCCCCGTTCCCGGATCAGGCCCAGGGCGGCGTCGAGGATGCGCTGGCGTGCCGGGCTTGGCATGCCGCCTCCCTTCGAGGTCTGCCGGACCTCTTGACAGTAGAGTGAGCACTCACCTTACTATGAGTGAAGTGCGTACTCACTCTACTGGAAGCGGGGCACCGGCCCGTGAGGAACAAGGGACCTAATGATGTGTCCATGTCAGTCAGTCCTGCTCACAGGCCTTGCGGATGTCCTCGCGCCGAAGATCCGGGGCCGCGGCCGTAGCTCGCGGTGTATCAGGTCGCGCGGGCCGGGCTCCGAATATGCATGGGCCGAATGCATAACAGCGGGGGGCGGGTGGGCGGAGCCGCCCGGGGCAGGAAACGCGACACGGCTGCGGCCGTGCGTCGCCCGGGCGGCCTGGCTCGCAGCCGGGCCCGCGGGTGAGGGGAAAGGCCCGATGCCGTACGACACGCCGATGCAGTGCTGGCACGCCCTTGGCTGGCGTCCCGGCCGGCCGGCCGGGCCGGGTGCCCGGGCCCGCGCCGCGGCCGGCGCTGGCCGGCCCGTAAGCCGCGCCGGGCGGCCCGCGACCAGGCACCGGCAAACCACCCAGGAGAGGAACCGTCATGATCACCACCCGTGACCCGGCCCCGGCGGCCCGCGCCGCCGGGCAGGCGGCGATGGCCGCGGCGGCGCTGCGCGATTTCCGGTGGCGCTACCCGGCCTACGCCGGCACCGCCGCGCTGGATGAGCTGCGGGCCCGGGACTACGCCCGGCTCGACGTCGCCGGCCACGTCTACCTCGACTACACCGGCGGGGGCCTGTACGCCGAGTCCCAGCTGGCCCGGCACCGGGCCCTGCTGGCCGGCGCGGTACTCGGCAACCCGCACTCGGCGAACCTGTCCTCGCGGGCCATGAGCGCCCGGGTGGAGGCGACCCGGGCGCAGATCCTGCAGTTCTTCCGCGCCTCCCCCGAAGAGTACGAGGTCATCTTCACCCCGAACGCCACCGGCGCGCTGCGGCTGGTCGGCGAGTCCTACCCCTTCGGGCCGGGCAGCCGGCTGGTGCTGACCTTCGACAACCACAACTCCGTCAACGGGATCCGCCAGTTCGCCCGGGCCCGCGGCGCGCAAGTCAGCTACATCCCCCTCGACCCCGCCGACCTGCGCGTCCCGGAGGAGGCGCTGGCCCGCCACCTCCACGCCGCGCCGCCGGCCCGCCGCCGCCGTCTCGCCGGCCGGCGCCCCGGCCCGGCCGCCCGCAGCCTGCTCGCCTTCCCGGCCCAGTCCAACTTCTCCGGCGTCCAGCACCCCCTGACCTGGATCGCCCGGGCCCAGGACGCCGGGTACGACGTGCTGCTGGACGCCGCCGCGTTCGCCCCCGCCAGCCGGCTGGACCTGTCCCGCTGGCACCCGGACTACGTATCCCTGTCCTTCTACAAGATCTTCGGCTACCCCACCGGCATCGGCGCCCTGCTGGCCCGCAAGCCCGCGCTGGAACGGCTGGCCCGCCCCTGGTACGCCGGCGGCACCATCACCTTCTCCTCCGTCCGCGCCGCCGCCGCCCCCGGCGACGGCTTCTACCTCACCCCCGGCCCGGCCGGCTTCGAAGACGGCACCGTGGACTACCTCGGCATCCCCGCCGTCGGCATCGGCCTGGACCACATCAGCACCGCCGGCATCGACACCATCCACACCCGCGTCACGTGCCTGACCGGCTGGCTGCTGGACACCCTGCCCGCCCTGCGGCACAGCAACGGCCAGCCCGTGCTCCGCCTCTACGGCCCCCCCGGCACCGACCGCCGCGGCGCCACCATCGCGATGAACTTCTTCGACCCCGCCGGCCAGCTCATCGACTCCGCCCGGGTCGAACGCCGCGCCAACCGGGCCGGAATCTCACTGCGCAGCGGCTGCCACTGCAACCCCGGCGTCCGCGAGATCGCCCTCGGCTACACCACCCAGCAGATGACCGCCGCCTTCAAAGGCAAAGACCAGCTCCGCCACGAGGAATTCCTCCACCTCATCGACGGCAAGACCACCGGCGCCGCCCGCGCCTCACTCGGCCTGGCCACCACCTTCACCGACGTCTACCGCTTCTGGGACTTCGCCGCCCGCTTCCGCGACCTCCCCTCCGGCACGCTCAGAACCTGAACCCACCCGCCCCGCCACCGGCGGCAACCCTCACCACCACACCCGGGCCGACGCCACCCGGGCCGACGCCACCCGTACCGGCTGGCACCCGCCCGCACCTCCCCTGCGGCCCCGCTGTCCTCGCCCGGGTGCCCTGCCCCGGTCGACCAGGCAGCTGCCGGTCTGGCGACGTCAGCTCATCGCGCAGATATTGAGAGGCCGATCCGAACCCGCACCTATCGGAGGCT
>Ga0335076_10002229_pt1 | contig 19194 bp, 20 predicted proteins | sample Lox_Sample_25_FD_206717 | JGI IMG/M metagenome (GOLD analysis project Ga0335076, IMG submission 206717) | Soil microbial communities from Loxahatchee National Wildlife Refuge, Florida, United States - Lox_Sample_2.5 | ecosystem: Environmental > Terrestrial > Soil > Wetlands | place: USA...
CCGTTCCCGGCAGATACCCGGCGGCTGTTGCTGCTGGCGGCGGCCGAGCCGGTCGGCGACGTGACGCTGCTGTGGCGCGCGGCCGAACGGCTCGGCATCGGGCCCGAGGCGGCGGCACCGGCCGAGGCAGCAGGGCAGGTCGAGATCGGTGTGCGCGTGCGCTTCCGCCATCCGCTCCTCCGCTCGGCCACCTACCGGGCCGCGTCCGCACCCGAGCGACGCCAGGTCCATCGCGCGCTCGCCGACGCGACCGACGCGCGGCTGGACCCGGATCGCCGGGCCTGGCACCGTGCTCGCGCGGCCGGCCGACCGGACGAGGCCATAGCCGGTGAGCTGGAGGGCTCGGCCGATCGGGCGCAGGGCCGCGGCGGGCTGTCGGCGGCTGCAGCGTTCCTGCAGCGAGCCGCCGAGCTGACGCCGGACCCCGCCATGCGCGTCGAGCGCTCACTCGCCGCGGCCCGGGCCAAGCTCGACGTCGCCGACGCCGCGGCCGCGTCCGACCTCCTGGCCGCCGCCGAGCTCGGGCCGGTCGACGAGCTCCAGCGCGCGCGGCTGGAGCGGTTGCGCGCGCAGATCGCGTTCGCCAGCCAGCGCGGGCGCGACGCGCCACCGCTGCTGCTCGAGGCGGCCAGGAAGCTCGATCCCCTGGACGCCGCGATGGCCCGGGAGACCTACCTCGAGGCGATCGCGTCGGCGATGTTCGCCGGGCGCCTGGGCACCGGCCCGGATGAGCGTGAGGTGGCCGAGGCAGCGCGCGCGTCGAAGCGGGTACCGGCCCTGGGCGCGGCCGACCTGCTCCTCGACGCCCTGGTCACGCGGTTCACCGAGGGGTATGCGGCGTCGGTCGAGCCGCTTTCGCGGGCGCTGCGCGCGTTCGGCGAACCTGACGGAGGCGGTGAGGACCGGCGGTGGCTGTGGCTGGCGTGCCGCCTCGCGCAGGATCTCTGGGACGATGAGCTCTGGCACATGCTCGCGACCCGTGGCGTGCGCGTGGCGCGCGAGACCGGCGCGCTCCATCTGCTCCCGAACACGCTCAACTATCTCGCCGCGTTCAACGTCCATTCGGGGGCGTTCGCCACCGCCGCGGGGCTGATCGACGAGATCGATTCGATCACGCAGGCGACCGGAATCCCGTCGCTCAGGTACTCGGCGGCCAGGCTGGCCGCGGCGCGCGGCGATGAAGCGCAGGCCCTGCCGCTGCTGGAACGGGGTCGGCGGAATCTGACGGAGCGGGGCGAGGGCTCGGGGCTTGGCGGAGCCTTCTCGCTTACCGCGTTGCTGCGCATCGGGCACGGTGACTACGGCGAGGCACTCGCGGCCGCGCGGCGAGCATGCGAGTACGAGGACGTCATGTTTTACGGCGGGGCCCTGGTCGAGCTGATCGAGGCCGCCGTCCGCAGCGGGCAGCCGGACGAGGCCGCCGCGGCGCTCGACCGCCTGCGCGAGCGCACGCGGGCGAGCGGAACCGAGTGGGCGCTCGGGATCGAAGCGCGCTGCCGTGCGCTAGTGAGCGACGACGAGTCCCTCTACCTGGAGTCGGTCGAGCGGCTCGGGCGCAGCCGCGCGGCGGTCGAGCTCGCGCGCAGTCGGCTTCTGTACGGCGAGTGGCTGCGTCGTGCGAACCGCCGCGTGGACGCGCGCGAGCAGTTGCGCGCTGCCCACGAGATGTTCGGTCGCATGGGCGCGGCAGCGTTCGCTGAGCGCGCTCGGCGCGAACTATCGGCCACCGGCGAGACGGTGCGCAAACGTACCGTCGAGACGGTCGACGAGCTCACCACGCAGGAGGCACAAGTCGCCCGGCTCGCTGCACAGGGGCGTACGAACCCGGAGATAGCCGCCTTGCTGTTCATCAGTCCGCGTACCGTCGAGTACCACCTGCACAAGGTCTTCCCGAAGCTCGGTATCAGTTCACGCAGAGAGCTCCGGAGGGCACTCCCGGGCGCGGAGGACGACGCCGTGCCCGCCTAGCCTGTCAGACCTCAAAGCCACGTGGCTCCGGCTCTGCGGATACGACAGGGATGCCCCACCCACGTCGCTGGAACGACCTGAGAGAGGCATCCACGCCTTACGACCTGGTGCGGGCGGTGTCAGAAGGGGACGCGAACCGCTCGACGAAGTCGAGGGCTGTCTGGGCGACCTCGCGCCAGCCGTGGTCGATCGTGAGGGAGTGGCCCCGGTTCGGGATCGGATCGTCTGGCCAGTCCGGCGTCAGCGGCGCGTACCCGGCCTGCGTGAACAAGTCCGCCCAGTTGGCCCAGCTGCCCGGCAGCAGCCACAGGCCGTGGATGAAGACGACCGGGGTGCGGCCCGAGGCGTTGGCCGCCTTGATCTCCCGGTTCTCCCGCTCGGACATTGACGCCATGCGACTGAGTGACATGAGTGTCTCCTCTCCTGGGTGACGTCATCACTGTCGCGTCCGCCTGCGAGGAATCGCCTCCGTGAGAATCCCTAGTGAGTTCCTGAGGGCACCGGCGTAGCCCTCGGCGCCGTGACCGGTCGTTGCGCGGGCGTCGGCTCCCGGGCCTAACGCGTCCCCGGGGGACTGGCAGGCCCCGCTGGGGGACCGGCGCTGGGGACTTCGACGGATGCGAGCGCCGGTGGGCGCGAGGGACGCTGCTTGATGACTCACCCGAAGCGGAACGACCACGCACACGCTGGAGGAACAGGATGAAGATCGTCGTTATCGGCGGAACCGGGCTGATCGGGTCAAGGCTTGTGTCCAGACTCCGCGACCAGGGGCACGAGGCGGTGGCGGCATCGCCGGGCACGGGCGTGGACACCGTCACCGGCCAGGGCCTGGCCGAAGCGCTCGCCGGCGCCCAGGTCGTGGTCGACGTCTCGAACGCGCCCGACTGGGGTGACGCGGCGGTGATGGACTTCTTCCAGACCTCGGCGCGCAACATTCTCGCCGCGGAGACCGCCGCCGGGGTCGGCCACCACGTGGCCCTGTCGGTCGTCGGTACCGAACGGCTGCAGGGCAGCGGTTACTTCCGGGCCAAGCTGGCCCAGGAAGAAGCGATCAAGGCCGCCGCCGTCCCGAGCACGATCCTGCGCGCGACGCAGTTCTTCGAGTTCATCGGCCGCATCGCCGATAGCAGCACCCACGACGGGACCGTTTCGCTGCCACCCCTCTTCTTCCAGCCCCAAGCGGCCGACGACGTTGCCGCCGCCCTGGCCGATATCGCCCAGGCCGCGCCGGTCAACGGCACCGTCGAGCTGGCTGGACCCGAACGGTTCCGGCTGGACGAGCTCGTCCGGCACTACTTGCGCGCCACCAGCGATCCGCGGCAGGTCGTTGCCGATGCCGGCGCCCCCTACTACGGCCTGCAAGTCAGCGATGAGCGCGCCCTCATCCCCGGCGACCACCCCCGCCTCGGCGCCACCCGCTTCGCGGACTGGCTCGGCCGATCCGCCAGGCCGACCACCCCCCAGCCGCACGTCCCGGACGGAATCTCAGCATGAAACCGGCCATGACTGTCACCAGGACCCACGCACCGGTTGTGCTGGAACCGGCGTCGCAAGCGTTCGTCGAGGCGACCGCCGCGCCGCCGTCTCTCTACCAGCTCACCCCGGCCGAAGCCCGAAAGGTCCTCGACGATGTCCAGGCCGCGCCGATCGCCAAGCTGCCCGTCGAGTCCCGCTGGGTCACCGTTCCCGCCGATGTCGGGGACGTGCGGGTTCGCATCATCCGGCCGCCGGACGTCGCCGGGACGCTGCCGGCGACCCTCTACATGCACGGCGGCGGCTGGGTGCTCGGCAACTCCGGAACGCATGACCGGCTGGTCAGGGAACTGGCCGTCGGGACCGGCGCCGCCGTCGCATTCGTTGAGTACGACCGCTCGCCGGAGGCGGCCTATCCCGTTGCCCTCGAGCAGGGGTACGCCACTGCCCAGTGGATCGTGCGCGAGGGCGCCGCCCACGGCCTGGACCCGGAGCGGATTGCCGTGGCCGGCGACTCGGTCGGCGGCGGGATGGCCGCGGCACTGGCGCTGATGGCCAGCGAGCGAGGCGACGTGCGCTTCATCCACCAGTCCATGTATTACCCGGTCACCGATGCCGGGATGAACACCGGCTCGTATGAGCAGTTCGCCGAGGGCTACTTCCTCACCGCCAAGTCAATGGCGTGGTTCTGGCACGCCTACCTGCCCGATGCCGGGCGACGTACCGAGCCGTTCGCCTCACCGCTGCGCGCGAGCGACGAGCAGCTCACCGGGCTTCCCCCGGCATTCGTGATCGTCGATGAGGCCGACGTCCTGCGCGACGAGGGCGAAGCCTACGCGGCCCGGCTGCGCGCGGCCGGCGTCGCCGTCACCACCGTCCGCTACAACGGCATCACGCACGATTTCATGATGCTCAACCCGCTCAGCAGCACCCACGCCACCCGAGCCGCCGTCGCCCAGGCCATCTCCATCCTGCGCGGCGCGCTCTACGGCACCTGAGACAACGGAGAAAGATATGAACACCCCACCAGGCGATCACGCCTTCCTGCACGAACTCGAACGCGACGTCAGCATGGAGCTGACCCTGGCCGAGTCCGGCCCGCCGGAGGAGCAGGCCGCCGCCGTACCGATCGACGAATGGCTGTCCGATCCGGCCGATGATGAGCGCTACGAAGTTACTCTCCGCAGCCTCCTCGGCGCGGTCCAGACCCTCGAAGAAAACTCCGAAGCGCCAGAGACGGAAGGATGATGAATCATGCTGGTCACCCGACAACACGTCGTCGACATTCTGCGGATAGCGGCGCTGCCGGACGTGGCTGAGGAGGCCTCCCGGCTGCTACCTGACCCGGTCGAGTACAACCAGGCGGGGGATGGCGCCCATGATCGATTCAGTGGCCGGCGCCGAGGTCAGGCCCAGGCCGAGCCCGTACACCACCATCTGGGCCGCGATGATGCCGTAGGCGAGCGTGGCGCTGATGGTCGCCGCGACCCAGCCGTAGAACCCGGCCATCGCGACCAGCCCGGTGGTGACGACCAGCTTGGTCCCGGCCCGCACGGCCAGCTGGGTGCCGGCGACCGACCCGGCGCCGACCGACACTGCCACCGGCAGCAGGCGCACCCCGGTGGACAGCGGGCCGTAGCCGCGGACGAACTGGAAGTACTGGGTGATCAGGAAGATGAAGCCGAACAAGGTGAAGAACGACACCGTGACCGCGCCGCTGGCCGCGCTGAACCGCATGTTGCGGCACAGCCGCACGTCGAGCATCGGGTGCGCGGCGCGCCGCTCCCACATGATGAAGGCGGCGAGCAGAACGGCCGATGCGGCAAAGCCGGCCAGGCTGGCGCCCCCGACCACGGCCAGCCCGGCCAGCAGCATCCCCTTGCGGCCGAACCGGTCGGACAAGCTGCCGAAGGTGAGCAGCAGCGCGGCGAAGACCAGGTTGTAGGCATCGACCACCCACTGCAGCTGCGTAGTGGTGGCGTGCAACTCGCGCACCATGGCCGGAAGCGCCACGTTCACCATGGTCGTGTCCAGGTTGACCAGGAACGCCGCCAGCTGGAGCTGCTGATCATGCGGGCCCCGCCGCCGCTGCGGTTCGTGCTGGCCACCCGGCATGACGTGCGGCTGGGGCTGCACCGGTTGCGGCTGGAGGGCGAGCTGGCCGAGATTCGCGAGCCCGATCTGCGGTTCACCGTGGCCGAGGCGGGGGAGCTGTTCGATGCCGGGATGCAGCTGCCCGGACTGGCGCTGCTGGTGGAGCGGACCGAGGGGTGGGCGGCGGGGCTCCGGATGGCGGTGCTGTCGCTGGCCGGGCACCCGGACCCGGGACGGTTCGCGGCCGAGTTCTCCGGCACCCAACGGACGGTGGCCGAATACCTGCTGGCTGAGGTGCTGGACCGGCAGAGCGAGCAGGTGCGGCGCCTGCTGCTGCGGACCAGCGTGCTGGGTCGGGTCAATGAGCAGCAGCGAGTTCCGGGTGCTGCGCTACCTGCCGACCAACCTGACCGCGCCGGAGATCGCTAGCGAGCTGTTTGTCACGCACAACACCATCCGGACCCACATGCGCCACCTATACGCCAAGCTCGGCACGCACCGCCGGGTCGACACCGTCGCGCGCGCCCGTGCCCTCGGCCTGCTGGCACCCTCCCCCCTGCCGGGCCAGGCCACGTTTCCTGGCTGACGGGCTCAATCACATCGATGATGCGATGCCATCTCACCCCGCCGGACGCCAGCCTGTTTTCAGGTCGGCCAGCGGCACCGTAAGAACCCCAAGCCGACGCGGGCTCTGCGGCAGGCCCATCGTTGAGACACGATCCGCTGAGAACCAGTGAGAGAGGACCGCCCATGAGCGGTATTTCGCAGTTCGGGATGCTGCCAGACTCATGCCGCATGGATGCCGCAACCACGTCGCTGGAGCTGCATGAACACCAATACCAGAAGCCACGCAGCCACCCCGTGGTTCAAACCTGACAGCACATCACGAGGAGCCGACCATGCCGACGCTTCCCTGGACGATCCCGAATCCGGCCCCGCCCGGCACGCAAGCCTGCGCGATGGCCTCCCGCTTTGAGGTGCGCTCGGCCAAGGATGTCCCGCGCTTTTTCCTGAAGGCGCTCGCCGCCTGGCGCCAGGTCCGTTCCGCGCCGGGATGCCTGGGCGTCTCGCTCATCGCCCAGCCGCTGCGGGGCGTCTTCTACACCTGTCCGCATGGCAGAACCGCGACACCCTGTACGCCTTCGCCAGAACCCAGCCGCACCGCGGCATCATGGCCAGCTTGCGCCCGACCATGCGCAGCGCGACCTTCACCTTCTGGGACGTGCCGACCGGACAGCTCCCGCTCACCTGGGACGACGCCCAGCGGCGCCTCGCCGAGCAGGCGCGGGCCAACAGCGACAGCGCAGGCCACACCCTGCGGCAGGCATGAGCACAATCCACCGCCGCAGGATTCAGCCAGGCGGCCATCGATCTGCGCGGTCGTGAGGTCCTCGACGTTCATCGGGATAGGCGGGCCAGGGGCAGCCGGTTCATGTGCGGCGCGGCAGCCTCAGCCGGCCGCACCGGGCACGGGCCGGGCGTCTTCCGGCCCGGGCTCCAGGGGCGGCGCGCCGACCGCGCAGTTGATCGTACATTCGGGCTTGGCCGCGGCCGGCGCCGCGCGCAGCGCGTCGTCGCGGATCATGAAGAACGACAGCACCGCGCCGCAGGCAACCAGCCCGGCACTGGCCAGTATCGCGATCCGGAAGCCATGCAGGAACACCAGCGGGTGCGACTGCGCGTTACCGGTCAGGCCGGCCAGCGGCGGGATCGCGGCGACGAACAGCAGCGACCCCGCCCGGGCGACCGCGTTGTTGACCCCGCTGGCCACTCCGGCGTGCCGTACGTCCGCCGTCGCCAGCACGGTCGCGGTGAGCGGTGCCACCACGGCCGACAAGCCCAGCGCGAACACCACGACCGCGGGCAGCACGACGGTCAGGTACGGGGTGTGCAGCCCGATGCGGGTCATCAGCACCATCCCTACCGTGATGACCACCAGCCCGGCGGTCATCGGGATCCGCGGGCCGATCTTCTGCGCCAGCGCGCCCGCCCGCGCGGACAGCAGCAGCAACACGAGCGTAAGCGGCACTAGCGCCGCGCCCGCCGCGATCGGCGAATACCCGGCGACGACCTGCAGCGTCACCACGAACAAGAAGAACACCACGCCTATCCCGCCGTACACCACGAACGTGACGATGTTAACCGCGGTGAACTCCTTCGACCCGAACACGTCAAGCGGCACCATCGCCTGCGGGTTGCCGGTGCGGGTGCGCTCGCGCTCGGTCAGCACGAACCCCGCGCCGCAGGCCAGGCCGAGCACCGCGGCTCCGATGACCACCACCCGCGACACACCCGGCTGCGGCGCCTCGGTCAGCGCGTACGTGATCCCGGCCAGCGCGAGCGCGGCGAGCGCCGCGCCGCGCACGTCGAACCGGCCCTGCGCGGCCTCGTCCCTGGTCTCGGGGACGTGCCGGACGGCCACCGTCACCACGATCGCCGCCAGCGGCAGGTTGATCAGGAACACCCAGCGCCAGCCCGCCGCGCTCACCAGCCAGCCGCCGAGGAACGGGCCGATCGCACCCGCGATGCCGCCCAGCCCGGACCAGGCGCCCACCGCCTTCGGCCGGTCCTCCCTCAGGTATGAGGCCTGGATGATCGCCAGCGAGCCCGGCGTGAGCAGCGCGCCGCCGATCCCCTCCAGGGCCCGCGCCGCGATCAGCACCTGCACGTCCACCGCGGCGGCGCATAGCGCAGAGGCCACCGCGAACCAGATCGCGCCGAGCACGAACACCCGGCGCCTGCCGTACCGGTCGCCGAGCGAGCCGCCGAGCAGGATCAGCCCGGCCAGCGTGAGCGTGTAGGCGTTCACGATCCACTGCAGCTGGGCCACCGTCGCGTGCAGCTCTTGGCCGATCGTCGGGAGGGCGACGTTGACGACAGTAGCGTCCAGGAACGCCATCCCTGAGCCAAGCACCGTCGCCAGCAGCACCCAGCGTCCCTTGCGGGACTTCAGCCGTATGCCGGGATCCATGACGTCATCGTGCCACCACAGTCGGTCCTGCCGGGAGGCCCGCCACGCTGGCCCTGAATCCACCTTCGAGCGGGGTGTTGTACAGCCCCTAGCCGTGTGGCATCGTCAGCTGCGGACGGCTCCCACGCCGTCTTCCTGCACGAAAGGCCCGCCAAGCGTTGTGAAGGGAGATTGTCATGAGCTCATCGTCCACGGCCCCGCCCACCCCGGAAGGCCCCGGCTCGGTCTCCGGAGCGCCCACGCCGGCGTATATCACCCGCTTCGACGGCGTCCGCGTCCCGGCCACCGACTATCGTCCGGTCTGGCTGGACAGCCTGGCCGACGACGTAACCATAGAGGGCTCGGCGATGAACGGAGTCGCGCACGGCGCCGCGGCCGTCCGTTCCATCGTGACCGCCATCCGCGCGCTCTATGTCTCCCAGGAGTTCAACTTCGCCGGCCCTTACGGCGAGAACGGCTTCCTGGAGGACTACACGGCCCAGGTCCGCGGGGGCGGCCAGATCGGCAACGTCGTCCTGGTCACTCGCAACGCCGCCGGGCAGGCGCAGCACATCGTGGCGAACTACCGGCCCAGGACCGCATTGCTGCACTTGTCCCGGCTGATCGGCGAGCAGCTCGCTGGCACCCCCGCCGGCGAGCATTTCGCTACCAGCGCCCCGGAGTGAACTACATCGACAGCGCATAGTCGGTGTCGGCGCGGGTGCCGCAAGGCCCGGGGTTGACAGCCTTGCCGGGCGGGTTATTCACTACCACTTAGTAATCGGTACTGAAGCGTGGGGGTTGGACGTGCACGGAAAGTTCGACGACCTGGGCCGGTTCGCGGACCCCTCGCTGCTGATCTTGACGAGCCTGTCCGACGGGCCCAAGCACGGGTACGCGATCATGACCGACGTCGCCGGGTTCAGCGGTGTCCGGATGGAGCCGGGCACGTTGTACGGTGCGCTGTCCCGGCTGGAGCGGCGCGGCTGGGTCCGGCCACTGGCCACCGATGAGCGCCGCCGTCCCTATGAGATCACCGCGGCCGGGCAGGAGATCCTGGCCGAGCAGGTCACGACGATGCAGCAGATCGTGCGCGTGGCCCGGCTGCGCACCGCCATGGCCTGGGGGGCGTGATGCGGCCGGGGCTGGCCGGCCGGCTGTCCCGGTTCCTGGTCGGCTGCCATCCGCGGCGCTGGCGGGAGCGTTACGGAGAGGAGATGCTTGACGTCCTGGACCAGCACCAGGCGACCGCGCGGACCGTGGCCAGCCTGTGGGCCAGCGCGGTCAGCGCGCAGCTGGATCCGGCCTACCGCACGGATCGGCTCTCACTGTCCCGGCTGCGCCGGGCCGCCCTGATAGCAGCCGCGATAACGGCTCCGCTCGCGCTGGTCCTGGCCCCGTTCGGCTATCAGGTCTGGCAGGACAGCTACTGGCACCCGGCCGCCGATGAGCCCCTCGAAACAGCGGCGTTCTCGCCGCACACGGACATCATGGTCACCGCCTTCGGGGAAGCCATCGACGGCACCGACATGGTGTGGGACGTCACGGACCTGAGCCGGCCGCGGCGCCTGTCGCAGTTCGAGGGCGGCCAGCCCGTGGCGCTGTCGCCGGACGGCCGCATCGTGGCCACCATCGCCTACGACGGCCAGACGGCCCTGTGGGACGTGGCCAACCCCAGGCATCCGGTCAAGATGACGACGCTGTCCGACGGCGACGGCGCAAAGCTGGAGGAACTTGCGTTCTCCCCGGACGGCCGGATCCTGGCCACCGCCCGCTACGACAAGATCTTCCTGTGGGACATGGCCAGCCCGGCCCGGCCCCGGCTGCTGCGCACCCTGGGCGCCCCGGTGACGTACCCGGCAGGCGACGGTCCGATACCGTTCAGCCAGCGTGACCTCGCGTTCTCCCCCGGGGGGAGCATCCTGGCCAGCGCCACCGGCACCGATCAGGTCACCCTGTGGAACGTGGCCGACCCGGCGCACGCCTCCCGCGTGGCCACCCTCGGCGGCGCGGGCGACTTCATCCAGGCCTTCGCGTTCTCCCCCCGCGGGAACCTGCTGGCCGCCGTGACCTACCACGGCACCGTGCTGGTCTACAACCTGGCCGACCCGGCCCGCCCGGTCCGCACCGTCACGGTCCGCGGCCTGCTGAGCCGCGCACTGTATCCAAGCGGGTCCCCGCAGCCAACCGAGACGCCGCTCTGTGCCACCTGCCAGCCGGCCAGCTACGCGGTGGCGTTCACCCCGGACGGGCACACCCTGACCGTCGTCGTCGACCGCGAGGAGATGAGCGCCAACTCCGGGCGCGACACCATCTTCGACTGGCCCGTGACCGCCTCCGGAACCCTCGGCACCGTGACAGCCGCCGCGCGCGACGTCGCGGACTTCCAGCCCGTCATCGCCCCCGGCGACCACACCGTGCTGGGCAGCCCGCCCGGCAGCCACGCCTGGCACGCCTGGCCGCTGCCCTGAGCCGCAGGCCGCGGGGCTTACAGGGTGCCGGTGAGGGCCTGAAGGCCCAGGCTGGCTGCTGCGACCGTGATCCAGAGCACGGCGCCGAGGATCAGGGGGCGGGCGCCGGCTTTGCGGAGCGCGGCCACGTTGGTAGACAGGCCGATCGCGGACAGCGCGACGGAGACGAGGAATACCGACGCGTGCTCGAGGGGGGAGTGCGCGCCGGCCGGGATGATGCCGCAGGAGTTGACGGCGGCCACGAGGACGAAGCCGATCAGGAACCAGGGCACGAGCTTGGCGGCGCGGCGCGGCGACATGCGGGCGGATGCGAGAGCGGCCGGAGAGGCGGGGGCGCCCGCGGCGGCTGGGACGGTCGCGATGACGGGGCGCTGCTGCTTGCGGGCGGTCAGCGTGGCGAGGCCCAGGCAGATCGGGATGATCATGAGCGTGCGGACCAGTTTCACCACGACTGCGTGGCTGGTCGCGGCGGTGCCGTAGGTGGTCGCCGTCGCCACCACGGACGACGTGTCGTTGACCGCCGTGCCTGCGAACAGGCCGAATGACTGCTGGCTCATGCCAAGCGCGTGCCCGAGGAGCGGGAAGGCCAGGACGGCCGCGATGTTGAACAGGAAGATCGTCGAGATGGCGTAGGCGACGTCGGCCGATGCGGCCTCGATCACCGGGGAGACCGCGGCGATCGCCGATCCGCCGCAGATCCCCGTGCCCACGCCGATCAGCGTGCGCAGGTCACGGGGGACGCCGAGCAGCCGCCCGTATAGCCAGGCCGCGGCGAGGCAGATGGCGAGCGTGCCGAGCATGACCGGCAGCGAGGACACCCCGACCCTGGCCGCCTCGCCGACCGAAAGCTGCGCGCCGAGCAGGACCACCGAGCACTGCAAGATAAAGCTGCTCGCCCACTTCACCCCGGGCGCGAAGCGCGTGCCCGGCTTGAGGATGATCGCGATGACGGCGCCGATGACCGCCCCGGGGACCGCGCTGCCGATCAGCGGCACATGCTGGCCCACGACCGTCGCCACTGCCGCGACGGCGAGCGCCAGCGCGAACCCTGGGGCGATGGCCTGCGCACGGCGGGCGGCCAGGCGCGGGCGGGAGGCGTTAGCGGGATGCCGAGGGTCCCGCTGGGGGCTCTTGGCATCCCGCGTCCGCTGCTCGAGGTTCGCCGGGGCGGGGGAATCATTCAGGACAGTCATAGCCATTCCAGGGTCGCCAAGATGCTGGCCTGCGGGAAGGAGAGCCGCCTTGTGGGGGTACAAGCTAGCGTTGTACCTGGCGGCAACTGCGATCGGATGGGTGGAGGCGCGGGGAATGACGAGCGAGGCGGTGCACGACCTGGGGGCGCTGCGGGCGCTACGCGAGGTGGGCAGGCGCGGGTCCATCGCCGCCGCCGCCACGGTGCTGGGCGTCTCGCAGCAGGCGCTGTCCGCCCGGATGCGGACGCTGGAGCGGACGATGAACGTCGTCCTGCTCGTCCGCTCGCCGGGCGGATCCCACCTTACTGAGCAGGGACGCCTCATCGTCGGCTGGGCCGAGGACGTGCTCGACGCCGCCGACCGGCTTGAGGCCGGGCTGCGGTCGATCAGGTCCGGTGTGTCACACCGGCTGGCGATCGCCGCCAGCCAGACCATCGCCGAGCACCTCGTGCCGCATTGGCTAGTCGAGTTGCGTGGCATCGAGCAAGCCAGCGCCGAGCAGGCGCCCGGGCACACGCCGACCGTCGTGGAACTCACCGTCGCCAACTCCACCCGGGTCATCGAGTTGGTCAGGGACGTTAAGGTGCGACTCGGCTTCATCGAGACCCCGCACCTGCCGGCTGACCTTGTCATGGCGCGCCTGCGCGACGACGAGATGCTCGTGGTCACCGCGCCGGGCCATCCGTGGGCGCGCCGTCGGCGGCCGCTGTCACTGGCCGAGATCGCCGTGACGCCGATGGTCATGCGGGAGGCCGGCAGCGGCACCAGGGTCACCCTGACCGACCACCTGGCCGCCCAGCATCCGCCGCTCAGCGTACGGATCGCGATGGAACTCGGTACGAGCGCGGCGGTACGCTCAGCGATCGCGGAGGGCGTCGGGCCGGGCGTGCTCAGCCGACTGGCCGTCCGCGACGACCTCGTGCTGGGCCGGCTGGTCGCCATCGAGGTCGCCGGGCCACCGCTGATAAGGCAGCTCACCGCCGTCTGGCGCCCCGACCTCGACCCGCTGCCGCCCGAGGCCGCGCGCCTCCTAGCGGTCGCGAAGGGCGCGGCGCTGGCCCGCGGATGACCGCCGTACGCAGGAAATGTTCCGTCAGCGGTTCGTGTGCTCCTTCCCGGGATACGAGGGAGAGCTCGATGATGTCGGCGCGGTCGGCGAGGGGACGATACGGGGCGGCCGGCCGGACCTGGCGCACCGTCACGTTGGGGACGAGGGTGACGCCGAGGCCGGAGGCCGTCATGGCCAGCTGGGTGAGGATCGAGTTGGCGAGGTGGCGGAGGCCGGGGCTGAATCCGGCCTTGCGGCAGGTGGCCATGAGCTGGTCGTGGTAGTCCGGTGAGGCCTCGCGGCGCAGCCACACCCACGGCTCGTCGGCGCAGCGAGCCAGGTGGACGGGGCTGGGAGCGCCGGCCGCGAGGGGGTGGCCGGGCGGGAGCACGATCACGAACTCGTCGTGGCGCCAGGGCTGGATGCGCAGGCCCCGGACCGGGGTGCTGGGCCGGATGACGGCGACGTCGATCTCGTGCTGGAGCAGGGCTTGCTGGCCCGAGGCGGTGTTCACCTCGGTAATCTGCAGGTCGACGCGGGGGCGGGCGTGCCGGAAGGCGGCCAGGGTGCTCAGCAAGGGTTCGCTGAGGGCGGAGGTCACCACGCCGATACGCAGGGCGCCGGTCAGGCCGGCCTCGGCCTGGGTGGCGACCTCCTGTGCCTGCCGGGCGGCGGCCAGGAGCTTGCGGCACTCGACCGCGAACGTCCGGCCGGTCTCCGTGAGTGTGACCTTGCGCCCGCTGCGGTCGAACAGCGTGGCGCCGAGCTGGCGTTCCAGCTGGAGGATCGCCTGGCTCAGCGGCGGCTGCGACATGGCGAGCTGTTCCGCGGCGCGTCCGAAGTGGAGGGTTTCGGCGACGGCGAGGAAGTAGCGGGCCTGGCGGACCTCGATCATCAGTCGCTCCACATATTGCTGGGAGATGAAATCAGACCTTCAGCATATGAATCGGCCGTGTTTCACTGAGGCATGAGCACCGAACCAGCCCTGCTAGCGCAATTCACGGCTCTGGAGGTAGCCACCATCTCGGACGCTCTGGACGCCTGCGGGCTCCCTGCGGGCCAGGGCGGGCTGCGGCCGATGTGGGGCCGGCCCAAGGTGGCCGGGTTCGCGGTGACCGTCGAGCTCGAACCGCTGAGCGGCCAGCCGAGCGCAGAGCCCGGCGGCTCCCACATTCTCACCGGCGCGATCGCCGGGGCCGGCCCCGACGATGTCATCGTGGTCGCCAACGGCGGCCGCACCGACGTGTCCTCGTGGGGCGGGATCGTGAGCGTTGGCGCCGCCATGCGTTCCGTCCGGGGCGTCATCACCGACGGCGCCTGCCGGGACGTGGGCCAGGCCCGGGAGCTCGGCTTTCCGGTCTTCGCGCGGGCTCAGGTACCAGTGACCGCACGCGGTCGCCTGCGGCAGAAGTCGGCCGGTAAGCCGATCTTGGTCGGCGATGTCACGGTCCGCCCCGGCGATGTGGTGATGGCCGACGAGGGCGGGGTCGTGGTCGTCCCCCGCGAGCGGGCCACCGAGGTCCTTGACGCCGCCCAGCGCCTGGCCGAACGCGAGAGCGCGATCGAGGCGGAGGTGCGGGCCGGAGTCCCGCTGCCGCAGGCGATGCGGGACGCCCGCCTAGCTGGAACGGAGACGATGTGACGGACACGGCAGCACATGGCGTCACGTACCAGCAGGTGGACCTCCGTATCAGCGGCGTGGGCCTCAAGGTCGCCGCGGCCGGGCCTGCTGCGAGGACCTGTCCAGCATCTCGATCCCGTTCCTGGTCAAGACGGCCCAGGCCGTGCTGGACCACGCAGGCATCCGGCGCTTCCACCTGATCGGGCATTCCATGGGCGGCCTGACGGCGCTGCTGCTGGCGCACCAGGAACCGGACCGCGTCCTGAGCTTCATCGACATCGAAGGGAACCTCGCCCCCGAAGACTGCTTCTTGAGCCGGCAGATCCTCACGCATCCCTCGCACGATGACAACGGCTTCCTCGACGACTTCACCGAACGTGCCCGCCGTTCGCCTTCCGCCTCGAGCGCGCTGTACGCGGCGAGCCCAAGGTCGCTGGAGCTGCGTGAACGCGGCATTCATGCAGTATGAACAACGCCAGCGGGTCAGCTTCCGGCTTAGTCCTCTAGGTGGTGAGCCTGGAGTGCGAGTATCAGGCCGTCGAGAGCCAGGTCGAAGAGCCGGGCGGGATCGTGGGTGACGCCGGCTTGCTGTACGCGTGACAGCGCGGGGTAGCGCGCCGCGGGCAGGGTCGCCTGCGCCTGACGGTGCTGTTCTTCGCCGCCGCCGACGTCGCCGCCCGGGGGCTGGCCAGCTTCGGCCAGCGCATGACCGATGAGCAGCCGGCCGAGGCAGTCGGCCCCGTCTGCGGCTCGCTCCTCGCTCAGGCCTCCGTCGAGCAGGATGGAGGTCATCGCTTCCCACAGCGTGAACGCTGGCTGGGTTACCGGGGGTCGCGTGCCGAGCAGCGGGATGAGGTGGGGATGGGCGAGCAATATCGTTCGCCCCGCGTGCGCGACCGCGCGCAGGTCGTGAGCCCATGCGCCGGTGCGCCCGGGCAGGGTGATCTCGGCCAGGACGAGTTCGATGAGGCCGTCGAACAGCGCGGTCTTGTCCGGGACGTGCCCGTAGACGGTCATCGGGTCGACGCCGAGCTCGGCGCCGAGCCGGCGCATGGTCAGCTGTTCGAGGCCGTTCGCGTCGACGATTCTCAGCGCGGCGGCGAGGATCTGATCGCGCGAGACGCGTGGTGGGCGACCGCGTCGCCGGGGAGCCGGGTTGACTGACATGGTCAATTATTCTACACTGTAGAGAATAGTTCGGGATGCACAGAACTCGATACTGCCACCCGGGCCACACCTAGCCGCACCGTCGCGTGCATGACACCGGAGACATGAATGAAGCTGTATTTCGATGACGACAACTTCGACGGCCAGCTCCAGCGCAGTGTCGGCAAGGCCGATTCAGGCATGGCCAACGTGGGGGAGTGCCTGGCTATCGCCGAGCAGATCACGCCGGGTGATCGCGACAGCTGGTACCGGGCCTGGTCCGGCTTTGCCACCCGTCTGGCCGAGCAGGGCCAGACGGCGCTGGCCGCGGGCCACCGCGTCAGCGCTCGCGGCGTCTTGCTCCGGGCGGCCGAGTACTTCCGGCAAGCGTTCTTCTATCACCGGGACAACTTGGACGGCTACGAACTGCGGACTGCCTACGCGTCGAGCGTGAAAGCCTTCAGGGACGTCCTGCCTCTGCTCGACCATTACGCGGAGGTGCTCACCGGCGGCCTGTCGGGCTACCTGTTCACCCCGAGTCACACCGGCGGCCAGCTGCCGACCCTGCTGCACGTCGGGGGTTACGACGATACCGCCGAGGAGCTGTACGACGCGGTGGGCCCGGCGCTGGAGCGCGGCTATGCCTTCGCCGCCGTCGACGGCCCGGGCCAGGGATCAATGCTGTATGACCAGCGGATCCCTATGCGCCCCGATTGGGAGGCAGTGGTTCCCGGCATGGTCGATGCGCTGATCAAGCACCCGCACGTCGATCCCAGCCGGATCGTGCTCGTGGGACGGTCGTTCGGCGGCCTGATCGCCCCGAGGGGCGCGTCCGCCGAGCATCGCCTGGCCGCGATGATCGTGGACCCCGGCCAGCTGGAAATGGGCAGCGCGGTCACGAACCGGCTGCGGGATCTCGGCCAGCACCTGGACGATCCGGCCGCGGACGGCCAGTTTGAGTCGCTGCTCAACGTCCCGGCCCTCCGGACGTTCCTGGCCCCCCGGATGGTCACCCACGGGCTGACCAGCGTCCGCGAGTACTTCCGTGACCTGCTTCGCTACACCAACGAAGAGACAGCCTCGGCGATCACCTGCCCGAGCTTCGTGACCGACAACGAGACGGATACGGTCTCGGTCGGCCAGGGAAAGGCGCTGTTCGACCGGCTGACCTGTCCCAAGGAGTTCCGCCTGTTCACCAGGGCCGAAGGCGCGGAGGGACACTGCGAGGGGATGGCCCCCGTCGTCTTCTGGACGGCCGCCTTCGACTGGCTGGACGACCTGCTCGCGCGCCAGGACTGAAGAAGCTACTGGCGGGGGGATCAGCTGGCTAGCACTACGGGCCGCAGCGCGCGGGCCGGAACATGCCCGCTGAATATCAGCGGCAAGATTCCACCGGAAATAACGGTCCTTTGCGTTCCACGCGACGGGCACGTCCACCCGGGTCCCTCGCTCGCGAACGCGGGGTTAGCTTGGGTCTGAGGTGCGGGCTGATCGGGAAGGGGAGAACGTGGCGCTGCGAGCGGTGGTTGTCGGGGGCGGCCTCGGCGGGATGGCCGCGGCCGTTGCGCTGGTGCAGGCCGGGATCGACGTCCAGGTGTATGAGCAGGCGCGGCAGCTGACCGAGGTGGGCGCGGGCGTGTCGCTGGCGCCGAACGGCTTGCGGCTGCTCGAACGGCTCGGGGTCGGCGACGGGATCGGGCGGCTGGGCGCACGGTACGCCTCGACTCAGCTCCTGCTCTCCGACGGGCGGCCCGTGCCGCACGAGCCTTACGAGTTCGCCCTGCCAGGACGGAACGTCGGGATCCACCGGGCGGATCTGCTGGCGCTGCTGGCCGGGCAACTGCCACCTGGCACGGTGCGGACCGGGCACCGGTGCGCGGGTTTCAGCCAGGATGGCGCCAGCGCCATCGTCGGGTTCGCTGACGGGACCGCCGCCACGGCCGACGTGGTGATCGGGGCGGACGGCATGCACTCGGTACTCCAGAGGTTCGTGGTCGCCCCGGCGGAGCCCGTGTTCTCCGGGGTGGTGGCCTACCGCGGCCTGGTACCGCGCCCAGACGGGCACCCGGGCGACGCGATGCGGATGTGGGTGGGCCAGGGCAAGCATTTCCTGGTGTACCCGGTGCGTGCCGGAGAGCTGCTGAACTACGTCGGATTCGTCCCGTCGGATACCTCGGTCCGTGAGTCCTGGTCGGCGTCCAGCGACCCGGCGGCGCTGGCCGCGTACTTCGCGGACTGGGACCCGGCCATCGGACGGGTCATCGCCGCTATCAGCGGGCCAGGCGGCAGCGGGTTCCTGTGGGGAATGTACGACCGCGCGCCGCTGCCCAGGTGGAGCAGCGGGCGGCTGACGCTGCTCGGCGATGCGGCGCACGCGATGCTGCCGCACCTGGGCCAGGGCGCGAACCAGGCCCTCGAGGACGCCGTGGCGCTGGCCACGCTGCTGGGCGCCTGCACGGGCCCGCCTGGCGTGCCGCGGGCGCTGGCCGCGTACGAGGAACTGCGGCGGGACCGGACCGCGCGTGTCCAGTTCGGCTCACGGCGGGCCGGCGCTGGTTACGACAGCTCCGGCAGCCAGCTGACCGACCGGCGATGGATCTATGAATACGACGCGTGGGCCGAAGCCGTCGCGCTCACCTGAACAGGGCAGCTGACCCTCCCTGGCGTGTCACCTCTCGTCTTGGCCGAAGATCTGCAGGAAGAACAGGAACACGTTGAGGATGTCCAGGAAGATCGACGCGGCCAGCAGCGGCGCGGAAGCGGCGTCGGTATTGGTCCGCACTCGCTGGAAGTCGAACAGGGTGAACCCGGCGAAGATCACCAGGCCGAGCACCGAGTAGACCAGGTCGGCGCCCGGGATCTGCACGAAGATCAGCACGATGCCGAACACGATCAGCGCCACCAGCGCCCAGAAGCTGGCCCGCGCGACCGGAGCGAGGTCGCGCCGGGTGGCATAGCCCGCCGCGCCGAACCCGGCGATGAACAGCGCCGTCGCCCCGCCCGCCTGCCAGAGGGCCTGCGGGTCCATGCTCCCGTAGTACGCGACCGTGGGCGCCACGGCCAGCCCGATCAGCAGGCCGAAGGCGCCGAGCAGCCCGACCGTGAGCGGCACGGACCGGCGCACCGCGAACTGCATGCCGATCAGGCACGCGAAGGCCGCGATGAACGCGACGATGCCCACGCCGCCGGCGAGGTCGCGGCCGGCCCAGGCCCCCTGCGCGAACAGGCCA
>Ga0335076_10002230_pt1 | contig 19188 bp, 16 predicted proteins | sample Lox_Sample_25_FD_206717 | JGI IMG/M metagenome (GOLD analysis project Ga0335076, IMG submission 206717) | Soil microbial communities from Loxahatchee National Wildlife Refuge, Florida, United States - Lox_Sample_2.5 | ecosystem: Environmental > Terrestrial > Soil > Wetlands | place: USA...
TGCAGGGCTGGGCCGCGGCCGGCCGCCCGATGACCAACGACTCCGGGACTCCGCCCTACGTGGCCTGATTAGCGCCAGGCCAATCCGACATATGTAGGCTACATATGTCGGGTATCAGAAGGCGTGCGGGTCCGGGTGGCCGTCGCGCCACAGCAGCAGCACCACCCGGCCGACGATGCTGCTGCCCGTGATCGGGCCCCAGAAACGGCTGTCGCAGGAGATCTGCCGGTTGTCGCCGAGCACGTAGAAGTCGCCGGCCGGGACGCGGAGCGGGTGCAGCCGGCTGGCGTCCGGTATCGGCGGGCCGAGCGGGTCGATCCGGGGCAGGTACGGCTCGGCTAGCGGCCGCCCGTTCACGTACACCGTGTTGCCGGCCGAGTAGATGGTCTGCCCGGGCAGCGCGATGATCCGCTTGACCAGGTCGCTGTCCGCGGGCCCACCGCAGTGGTCGCGCCGCGGCCGGGCGAACACCACGATGTCGCCCTGGTGCAGGTCACGCCAGTTGAAGAACGCCTTCTGCACCAGGATCCGGTCACCTTCCTGCAGGGTCGGCACCATGGACGTGCTCGGGATCCAGAACGTCTGGTAGCCGAACGCCCGGACGGCCAGGGCCAGCAGCACGACCACGACGACGAGGGCGGCCGTCTCGGCCGCGGCCCGGCCGCGCCCGGCCGCACGGCGGGTGGCGGCCGGCCTGGCCTGGTCAGCAGTGCTGGCCATGAGCATCCCGTGCGTGCGGGCGGGCGTGTGAGTGTGGGCGCAGGTGTGAGTGTGGGTGTTGGTGTGGGGTACAGGCTGGCTGCGCGCTGGCGCTGGCGGTGTGCCCCCGGGCCGCGCTGGCGGCGCTGGCCGGCGCGGACGCGGACAGCAGGCCCAGTGGGACGCCGAGCGAGCCCGCCACGATCAGCAGGGCGGCCGCCGCCGCGGCCAGCCGGTGGCCGGGCTGCGGGGTCAGCCACTCGCGGGCCGCGGCACACAGATAGCTGCAGGCGACCGACCGGGCCGGCACGCCGTCCGCGATCAGCAGCGCGGCCAGTTCGGCGGCTTCGGTGCCGTGCCGCCGCCGCCACCGCCGTGGGTAGCAGCGCAGCGCGAGGCCGACCACGCGGGCCGGCGGTAGCCCAGGCCCGGGCATCAGATCCCGCCCAGCCGCAGCCGGAGCCGGCCCACCGCGCTGACCCGTTCCAGTGAGTCCAGGTGCGCGCGCAGCGCCGCCGCCCCGGCCACCGTGATCTGGTAGGGATGCCGCCGCTCGTCGGTGGGCAGCGCCTCGACCAGGCCGAGCCGTTCCAGCCGGTCCAGCGCGCCGTACAGCGTGCCCGGGCCGAGTTGCAGCCCGGCGAATCCCTTGATGTCCTGGATCAGCGCGTACCCGTGCTTGGGCCCATCGGCCAGGCTGGTCAGGATCAGCACCGACGCGTCCCCGGCCCGGCGCAGCGCATCCTGGCTGTCCGCTGCCATCCGGCCTCCCTCTAGTACGGCGACCAATATATCAGTCAGCGTACTAGAGGGAGGCGCCGGGCGGGGCCATTAACGGAGCTGGGTGCTCAGCGGTCCGGGGCCAGGACCGGGTGGACCGGGACGCCGCCGGCCACCGTGCCCAGGTTGGCCAGCGTCACCGAGCCCAGCCCGCCGGGTGTGCTGCCGTCGGCCAGCACGGCGATGGCCAGCGTGTTGTCCCCGTCCGGCTGGAGCAGCCCGGCCGGCAGCACGAACGTGGTCTGCGGGCCCACGTTATTGATGTACTGCCCGACGTTCCAGCCGTTGAGGAAGATCTGCGCCCGGTAGGACTTGGACGCCGTGTCCGTGATGGTCAGGCCGAGCGAGGCATCCACCCCAGGCGGCACGTTCAGCCGGAACTGAGCGCGGTACCAGGAGACGCCCGGCCGGGTACTGGCGTTCGGCAAAGTAACGCTTGTCCAGGAGCGGTCGTCGAAATCGGGCAGGTACCACCCGGCGCGCTCGCCGAACAGGCCGCCGTTGTTCAGCGGGCCGCGGGCCTGGTCGCCGCCGGTCGCGCCCTGGATGCGCCAGGTGAGCTGCGGTGTGGCGCCGGTGAAGGTGACCGCGGTGAGGCCGAGGGCCTGCTTGAACGCCTGGTTCGCACCGCCGTCCTCCTGATGCGACATGGACCGCACCAGGACGGCCAGCACGTGCGGGCCGTCGTCCTGCCCGGCGGCCGGGATGGTCAGCGGCACGGTGGCCGTCCAGCCCTGCGTGGTGGACTGGCTGGACGTCGGCTCCGGGATCTCCCCGGCGCCCAGGAACTGCCCGTCCAGCCAGGCCAGGAACATGCCGACCTGGCCGGTCTGGTAGCTCAGGCTGACCGAGGTGGCGCCGGCCGTGCCGGACCACGAGCCGCGGTACCACACGTCGCCGTAATGGAAGCCGTAGTCGTCCACGAACAGCACCGGCTGCCCGGCCGGCACCGGGGTGGCGCTGGCCGAGGTGGTCTTGTCGGCCAGCGTCCAGCCGCTGTCGTCGAAGCCCGGGTCGGCTTCCGGGTTCTCCGGCGCGTACTTCCACCCGGCCAGCGCGGGCAGGTCCACCGCTGGCGGCCCGTCGAGCGGGTTACGGCTGGCCAGGCTGCCGGAGGCGGTCCGGGTCACCGGGACCGGACGCCCGTTCCAGAACACCACGGCGACGGGCCGGGGCGCCCACACCTCCAGCGGAGTGGCCGCGGCGGTGTCCCCGGTGAGGTCCAGCACGGCGCCCCGCACGGTGGCCGTGCGGACCAGGGCCGGCCCGCTGACCAGCACCGGGCCGGCCGCGGTGCCCAGCCGCCAGAACGTGCCGGCCGCGGTGTCGTCCACGGCCAGCAGGAGCAGCGGGCGGCCACCGGCCGGGGCGACCTTGATCCGGGTCACGCCCTGGTGCGGGTAGCCGAGCAGCAGGTCCCCGGTGCTGGCGCCCCAGGAACTGGTCACCCCGGTGCCGCCGAGCACATTGACGGCCGGGCCGGCCGCGGCGGCCGGGTAGCGCAGCACGGTCTCGCCGTCGTCGCCCGGCCGGCTGGCCAGCAGCGCGACGTCCTGGCCGCCGATCGGGTCGTGCGTCATCAAGTGCGACGTGGAGTACACCAGGTGCGCCGAGTCCAGCTGGTACCCGGCCACGATGACCTTCATGTCCTTGCCGTTGAGCTGCAAGGTGCCGTTCTGCGGCACCGTGTAGGAGCCGTCCGCGGTGCTGACCGGCACGGTGAACGTCAGGTCGGGGGTGTGGTCGTTGCGCACGAAGAAGAAGTTCGTGCCGGTGTCCGGGTTGGCCAGGTGGTACGTCACGACCAGCGAGTTGGAGGCGCTGACCGGGGTGGCGGTGGCCAGCTTGGTGATGTCCGGCACGGCCTGCAGGAAGTAGCCCAGCTCCTTCATGGCCGGGATCTTGCCGGTGAGCTGGCGCGGCTCGCTGATGGCCGCGCCGTAGTCGTAGGAGGTATAGACGACCGAGGCCGGCAGCCAGCCCCAGGACGTGCCGCCGAACGTCATGTACACGTTCTGCAGCTTGATCCCGTTGGCCACATTGGTCAGGTAGAACTGGCGCTCGTAGGCCGGGCCATCGAACGCGCGCTCGTAACTGTAACCCTGGCCCTGCCAGGGCGCGCCGCCCCACGGGTCGAAGTAGCCGCCGCCGAACTCGGCCTCGAAGCCGGGGGTGGCCGGGCTGGCGCTGGCACCGCCCTTGGCCCCGCCGGTGCCGTAGTAGCCCCAGTCCGGCGGGGCGCCGCTGGCCGACGGGTAGCCGTCGAACGCGTACAGGTAGTTGCTGTCCGGCATCGGGAAGCTGCCCGGCACCCAGTAGCCGTTGCGGCCTTTGTCGTTGTGGTAGATCGGCACCGTGATGCCGTCCGCGCGGACCTTGGCGTACAGATGCGCCATGTAGTTGATGCCGGTCGGGCTGCCGATGTAGGACGCGTACTCGTTCTCGATCTGGTACAGCAGCAGCGTGCCGCCGCCGTCGGTGAGCTGGTGCCGGGCCAGGACGCCGTCGATCGCGGTCAGCCATTCGTCCACGTAGCCCAGGTACACCGGGTCGTCGGTGCGGGCCACGGCCGCGGTGCCGGTCAGCCAGCCGGGGAAGCCGCCCGCGTTCAGCTCGCCGTTGATGTACGGGCCGGGCCGGGCCAGCACGTAGATACCGGTGTCCGCGGCCATCCGCATGACCAGGTCCATGTCCCGGCCCCCGGTGAAGTCGTAGCTGCCCGGCGCGGCGGAGTGGTAGCTCCAGTTGAAGTACATGCATACCGCGTTGTAGCCGCTGGACTTCATCTTCTGCAGGATGTCCAGCCACAGTGACGGGCTGGGCAGCCGGAACGGGTGGAACTCGCCGGACCAGACGAACAGCCGGTCGCCGTCGACCATGAGCGAGTACGGATCGAACGTGATCGTGTGCCCGGCCGGTCCGGCGCCCAGGCCAGCGCCGGCCCGGCCAGGCAGTTCGGTGGCGGCCCGGGCTAAGCCCGGCCGGACGGCCAGGCCGGCCGCGGCCAGGGCGGTCCCGGACAGTACCGCGCGCCGGGAGATCCCGGGCCGTGCCTGCTGCGAATGGTGCTGTGGATTCGTCATCTGCGCATCGCCGCCTCGCCCACCAGCCGAAGATCTGACGGCTTCACAGGTAACACTTATGTTCGCTTTTGTCTAGAGCTGTGCAATTCTGTTCGAGTGCCGGAACGGAGTGCGGGCCGGCCCGCTGGCCGGCTGACCGGCCGTCAGCCGGCGGCCAGCTCGCCGCGGCCGGGGACCAGCTCAGCCAGGAAGGCGCGGGCCGCGGCGGACAGCCGCCGCGCGGTCGGGGTGGCGACCGACAGCCGCCAGGTCAGCCGCGGGCTGGCCAGCTCGACAAGATGCACGCCGGGGAACCCCTGGGCGGCCGAGACCGGCATGAACGCCACGCCGAGGCCGTACCGGACCAGCGCCGCGGCCGAGGCGTAGTCGGCCACCTCGAACGGCACCTGGCGGTCCAGGCCAGCCGCGGCGAACGCGCGGTCCGACACGGTGCGGTTGCCCCAGCCCGGCGGGAAGTCCACGAACGTCTCGTTGGCCAGTTCGTCCAGCTGCACGGCCGGCCGGTCCGCCAGTGGGTGCCGGGCGCCGCACAGCAGCACCAGCTCCTCCTCGCTCAGCGGCTGCAGCTGCAGCCCCGGTGGCGGCTGGCCGGGCAGGCCGACCAGGGCCAGGTCGAGCTCGCCCGCGATCACCTGGCGGGCCAGCCCGGCCGAGCCCGCGGCGGACTGGCGCAGGTGCACGGCCACCCGCGGATGCGTGTCATGGAACCGGCCAAGCAGTTCGGGCAGGTCGACGCTGCCGGTGGAGGTCAGCGTGCCCACGGTGAGCGTGCCGCGCAGGCCGGCCCGGGCCTGGGCCACCGCATCCTGCGCGGCCTGCGCCGCGGCCAGCGTGGCCCGGGCCTCGGGGAGCAGCGCCTGGCCGGCATCGGTCAGCGCCACCCGGTGCCGGTCCCGGTCGAACAGCACCGCGCCCAGCTCGCGCTCCAGGCCCTGGATGGCGCTGGACACACCGGACTGGACCACATGCAGCCGGCGCGCGGCCCGGGTGAAGGACAGTTCCTCGGCCACCACCACGAATTTCCGCAGGCTCTCCAGCGACGGCAGCTGACCTGCGTCGATCTGGGAACCGGCTTTCCGGCCGTCCGTCGAGACCATCATCACCTGCCGTACCGCTGAACTGGACCGACAGTATGGCGACCCGAGTTGAGGCTAACCGGCCGATCGGCGGGTGATCAATGCAGAGTGCTGTCGCTGTCTAGCCGGGGGATTCTCACCTTGGGTCCCTTACATCCCATGGCCCAATCCAATCTTTCCTGCGTTGACTTTTCGCCATGCCGGAAGTAATGCACGCACAATGCGGCCTGCCGGGAATGGCACGAATCGATCGGTATAGAGCGGTCCCGGCTGCCCAGAGTGGTCATCACCTACAGAGATGATGGTGAGCAATAGTTGTCGTTTGCTTTGATCACCGATCGTGCCGAAGCTGGAAGTGGTGACACACGAAGGAGCTTTTAGCATGACACTCACGCGGCCGCTGGCCGGCCGGGCCGGCGGATACCAGCCCACCACCCCGGTCCGGCCTGCCGGATCCGCCGGGCACCGGGCCGGATTCTGGCTGGTCGGTTTCGTATTCCTGATGACGATGGCGTTCTCCGCGGTGCCGGCACCGCTCTACGTGCTGTACGCGGCGCGGGACGGGTTCGGCCCGCTGATGGTCACGGTGATCTTCGCCGCGTACGCGGCCGGCGTGATGGCCAGCCTGTTCCTGGCCGGGCACCTGTCCGACTGGCTGGGCCGGCGCCGGATGGCGGCCAGCGCGGTGGCGGTGAACCTGGTGGCCGGGGTGCTGTTCCTGACCTGGCCCACGGTGCCTGGCCTGCTCATCGCCCGGGTGATCTCGGGCATCAGCATCGGCATGCTGACCGCCACTGCCACCGCGTACCTGAGTGAGCTGGATGCGGCCGGCCACGGCGGGCTGGCCCGGCGCCGGGCCGAGATCACCGCGACCGCGGCCAACCTGGGCGGGCTCGGCTTCGGGCCGCTGGTGGCCGGCTTCCTGGCCCAGTACGTGGCGGACCCGCTCCAGGTGCCCTACCTGGTCTTCGAGGCACTCATGCTGATCGGGCTGGCCGTGCTGGCGCTGGTCCCGGAGACGGTGCCGCGGCCGCCGGCCCGGCCCGCCTACCGGCCACAGCGGGTGTCGGTCCCGGCCGACCAGCGGCCGCTGTTCCTCGCCGCGGGCGCCGCGGCGGCCGCCGGGTTCGCGCTGCTCGGCCTGTTCACGTCGCTGGTCCCGGGGTTCATCGCGGGCACCCTGCACGACCCGTCGCACGCGCTGGCCGGGACGGCCACGTTTGCGGTGTTCGGCGCGGCGGCGGTGGCCCAGGTGGTGCTCGGCCGGGCCGGGCTGCGCCGCCAGCTCGCCATCGGGATGGGCGTGCTGCTGCTCGGCCTGGCCCTGATCACGGGCGCGGTGTGGGCGGCCAGCCTGGCCCTGCTGCTGGCCGGTGGGGTGCTCGCGGGCAGTGGCGTGGGCGCGCTGTTCAAGGGGGCCGTGTCCACTGTGCTCGGGATCGCCCCACCCGGCGCACGCGGCGAAACCCTGGCCGGCCTGTTCCTGGCCGCCTACCTCGGGCTGGCGGTGCCGGTGGTGGCGCTGGGCGTGGCCACCGAGCTGCTCACCGCGCGCACCGCGGTGTCTGGTTTCGCGGCCGTGCTGGCCGCCGCGGTAGCGCTGGTCAGCCGGCCGCTGCTGCGCCGCTCGGCCACGGCCGTGCACCCCAGCTAACCGCTTTCCCGCCCATCGGTAGGGTCGAATCATCCGACTGCGTGAGGGGTCTCATGGAATACGTCAATCTCGGCGCGACCGGGCTGCGCGTCTCGCGGATCTGCCTCGGCATGATGAGCTACGGCGACAACAGCGAGCGGCCCTGGGTGCTGGACGAGGACGCCGCCGAGCCTATCGTCCGGGCGGCCGCAGACGGCGGAGTCAACTTCTACGACACCGCGGATGTCTACTCCGCGGGAGCCAGCGAAACCGCCACTGGGCGGCTGCTCGGCAAGATGTTCGGCCGCGAGGAAGTCGTGGTGGCGACCAAGGTGCACGGCCCCACCATGCCCGGCGAGAACGGCCGCGGCCTGTCCCGCAAGCACATCATGGCGTCGATCGACGCCTCGCTGGGCCGGCTGGACATGGACTACGTGGACCTGTACCAGATCCACCGCTGGGACCCGGGCACGCCGATCGAGGAGACGATGGCCGCGCTGCATGACGTGGTCAAGGCGGGCAAGGCCCGGTACATCGGCGCCAGCAGCATGTTCGCCTGGCAGTTCGCCAAGGCGCAGTACGCCGCGGACGCGCACGGCTGGACCCGGTTCGTGTCCATGCAGGACTACTACAACCTGGTCTACCGCGAGGAAGAGCGGGAGATGATCCCGCAGTGCATCGACCAGGGCGTCGGGGTCATCCCGTGGAGCCCGCTGGCCCGCGGCCTGCTGGCTGGCAACCGGACCCGGGACGGCGGCAAGCACACCACCCGGGCCAACAGCGACGCGTTCGGCGATTCGCTGTATTCGATGACCGAGGACTACGACGTCGCGGACCGGGCCGCCCGGGTCGCGGCGGACCGGGGGGTGCCGCCCGCCCAGGTCGCGCTGGCCTGGCTGCTGCACCGGCCCGGGGTGACCGCGCCGATCGTGGGGGCCACCAAGGTGGCGCACATGCAGGACGCGCTGGCCGCCGTGCAGCTGGAGCTGACCGCGGACGAGATGTACCAGCTCGAGGAGCTGTACGTGCCGCACCCCGTCGCCGGGCACGGCTGACCGGACGGGCCGCCCCACGCGCCAGCCACGGGCCACCCGGCGTGGCTGGGGCGGTCAGGCCGGCGGTGGGTAGGGGAGGTTGAGGTCGCGGGCCATCTCGGCCAGGGTGATCTCGAAGATCGGCTCGGCGTCGTCCAGCGCGAAGTGCAGGTGGCCGAACACCTCCATGCTCACGATCCCATACAGCCGGACCCAGCAGCGCAGGAACGCGAGCAGCGCGCCGAGCGGCAGACCGGTGCCGAGCCCCTCCTGATAGCGGGCCAGCTGCGCACGCAGGCCCGGATCGATCTGCTCCGGCGGCGTCACCGGGAACGGCCGCCGCTGCCACAGCTCCAGGAACAGGGCGAAGAACGTGCCCGCGAACCGCCGGGCGCACTCCTCCGCGACGTCGTCCTTCTCCACGTCCAGCCCGGGCACCGGGGTGCCGAACAGCAGCGCGAACTCGGGCCGGTGGTTCAGCGCCCAGTGCCGGAACGCCCGGCACGCGGCGGCCACCTTGGCGGTAATGTCGCCGCCCGCGTCGCCGGCCGCATGGATGGCGGCCTCGATCTCGTCGGCCAGCTCGCCGAAGATGTCGCCGCACACGTTCAGCAGCAGGTCCTCGTGGCTGCCGAAGTAGCGGTACAGCGCGGGCGCGGTCATCCCCATGTCCCGGGCGATGGCGCGCAGCGTGACCGCCTCATGGCCCTGCTCGATCAGGATCTTCCGCGCGGTCTGCTTGATCTCGACCGTCGTCTCGGCGCGGACGCGGTCGCGTCGGCTCAGCGTCTCCGGCACTCGTGCGCCTCCTAACCGAGTCTCATGACCAGCGGCCTGGCTGAGAGCCCGCTGTGATCCGGGTTGCCATCAGGTAAACGGCCTTGACATTAGTAAACGGCAGATGCGAAGTTAACACCACTAGCAGTTTACGGTGTTCACGGTTGTGACTCCTGATAGCAGTCTAGGCGCTGGAGGGCGCGATGTTCGAGTCATGGGGGCGACTGGTATATGCGCGGCGGCGGCTGGTGCTGGCCCTGGCCGGCCTGCTGGTGGTGGCCGCGGCGGTCTGGGGGACCGGCGTGTTCGGCGCACTGCAGTCCGGCGGCGGCTTCACCCCGCCGGGCAGCCAGAGCCAGCAGGAGAGCAACCTGGCCGCGCGGACGTTCGGCCGGAACACGGCCGACGTGGTGGTGCTCTACACCAGCAAGACGCTGACCGTGCACGACGCCGCGTTCCGCAACGCGGTCGCCCGGTCGCTGGCCGCGCTGCCCAGGAGCGAGGTCCCATCGGCGGCCAGCTACTGGTCCACCGGATCACCGCAGTTCGTCGGCGCGGGCGGTCATGCTACATATGTAGCTTTGCAGCTGGCCGGCGGGTCTGACTCGGCCCGGCTGAACACCTACGCCGAGATCCAGGGCAAGATCACCGCCCCCGGGCTGACCACCCAGGTCGGCGGGCAGGTGCCGACCTACTCGGCGATCAACAAGGAAGTCAAGTCGGACATCGGCCGGGCCGAGGCCATCTCGCTGCCCGTGCTGCTCGTCCTGCTCCTGGTGATCTTCGGCAGCCTGGCCGCGGCCAGCCTGCCGCTGGCCATCGGCGGCATCGGCATCCTCGGCTCGTTCGCCGCGCTGCGGCTGCTCACCCTGGTCACCGGGGTGTCCATCTACTCGATCAACATCACCACGATCCTCGGCCTGGGCCTGGCCATCGACTACGGCCTGTTCATGGTCAGCCGGTTCCGGGAGGAACTGCACCGGCAGCCGACGACGGAGGACGCGGTGGCCCGGACTGTGGCCACCGCGGGCCGCACCATCGCGGTGTCCGGGGTCACGGTGGCGGTGGCGCTGGCCGGGCTGATGCTGTTCCCGGAAACGTTCCTCCGCTCGATGGGCTACGGCGGGGTGGCCACCGTGGTGGTGGACATGGCGGCCGCGCTCACCGTGCTGCCCGCGCTGCTGGCCGTGCTGGGCCCGCGGGTGAACGCACTGCGGATCCGCCGCGCCGCGGCCCGGCCGCCCCGCGAGGAGCACAGCGGCGCCTGGTACCGGCTGGCCCGCAGCGTGATGCGGCGGCCGGCCGGGTACGCCGTGGTGATCGTGGTCGCGCTGCTCGCGCTGGCCGCCCCGTTCCGGCACATCACCTGGGGCGGCACCGACGCCCGGTCGCTGCCCGCGGGTGCCCCGGCCCGGGTGGTGGCCGAGGCACTGAACAAGGACTTCCCGGGCAACCCGGCCAGCCCGATCGAGGTGCTGGCCAAGCTGGACGGCCCGGTCACGGCACCGGCCCAGCAGACCACGCTGGCCGCCTACCAGCAGCGCCTCGAACACGTCCCAGGTCTCTCGGCGGCCCAGATCACCGGGCTGCGCGGCGACACCGCGCGGCTGGACCTGCGTTATGCCGCAGATCCTTCCTCGGTAACGGCGCGGCAGCTGGTTACGGCGGTGCGCGCGGTGCCGGCCCCGGCGGGCAGTCACGTCTACGTGGGCGGCGTGACTGCGCAGCTGGTGGACGAGCTGGCCAGCCTGGGCCACACCCTGCCATGGATGGCACTGGTCATCTGCCTGGCCACGTTCGTGCTGCTGTTCCTGGCCTTCGGCTCGGTGGTGCTGCCGGTCAAGGCCATCGTCATGAACGCGCTGTCACTGTCGGCCACGTTCGGGGTGATCGTGTGGATCTTCCAGGAGGGGCACCTGTCCGGGCTGCTCCAGTTCACCCCGACCGGCAGCATCGACCCGGCCATGCCGATCCTGCTGCTGGCCATCGTGTTCGGCCTGTCCATGGATTACGAGGTGTTCCTGCTGTCCCGGATCCGCGAGCGCTACGACGTGACCGGGGACAACTCGGAGGCCATCGCCAGCGGGCTGCAGCGCACCGGCGGGCTGATCACCAGCCTCGCGCTGATGCTGGTCATCGTGGTCGGCGCGTTCTCCGCGTCCGGCATCACGTTCATCAAGCTGCTCGGCGTGGGCATGATCGTCGCGCTGATCGTGGACGCCACCATCGTCCGGGTGCTGCTGGTGCCGGCCACCATGCGGCTGCTCGGCCGGGCCAACTGGTGGGCGCCCGGGCCGCTCGGCCGGGTGTACCGGCGGTACGGCATCCGCGAGGACGACGTGCTGCGCCCGGTAGCCGAGCCCGTCGGCAGCTGACCCGGCCGTCCCGGCAGCAGCGCGTGCCGGGCGGCTTTCAGCTCGGTCCCCGTGGTTAGCCGGTAGCGACGGCGAGCGCGAGCGGCAGCACGGCGGGCGCGCCCGCGTCGCGGAGCAGCCTGGCCGCGACGGTCATCGTCCAGCCGGTCTCGATCCGGTCGTCGACGAGCAGCACCGGGCCGTCCAGGGCGGCCGCCGCCGCGCGCACCGGGTCAGGCAGCACCAGCTCACGCCACACTGCCTGAAGCCGCTGCGGGCTGTTGAACTGGCGCGGCCCGGGCCCGTGGCCCGCGTAACCGAGCGAGCCGAGCAGCGGCAGCCGCCCGATCCCGGCGATCCGCTCGGCCAGGCTGCCAACCAGCCGCGGCCGGCTCCGGCTGGGCAGGCTGACCACGCCGGCCGGCCGCTGCGGCCACTCCCACGCGGCCAGCACCTGTACCAGGGCAGCGACCAGGTCGTCCGGCACTACCTCATCTTCTTTCTGAACGCCACCGGCTGGCTCATCACCCAGCACGGCGCGCAGCCGTACGCCCCAGCCCAGCCCGGTCAGGCGGCCCAGGGCCCGGCCGGTGTCGGCGGCCTGCTCCGGGGCGATCTTGCCGGAGACCTGGACGCCGAGGGCCGGCATGCCGGGCGGCCACATCCGGCGCGGGGTGACGTCGAGCCCGGGCCGGAGCAGCCGGGCCTGCGCGGCCGCCGCGCCCGCCTCGGGCACGGTGGTAGGCCATGGGCGCCCGGTGCAGTTGTCGCACCGGCCGCACGGCCCGGCCGCCGGGTCGTCCAGCTGCTGCCGGAGGAACTCCATCCGGCACTGGCTGGTGCCCAGGTAGCTGAGCATGGCCTGCTGCTCGCGCTGCCGCTCGGCGGACACCCGGGCATAGCGGTCGGCGTCGTAGGCCCACGGCTGGCCGGTCGCGGTCCAGCCGCCGCTGACCCGGCGCACCGCACCGTCCACGTCCAGCACCTTGAGCATCATCTCCAGCCGGGCCCGGCTGAGGTCGACCTGGGTTTCCAGCGCGCTGGCCGACAGCGGCCGGTCAGCCGCGCCGAGCGCGGCCAGCGTGGACCGGACCACCGGCTCGGGCGGGAAGGCCAGTGCGGCGAAGTAGGCCCAGATGTCCCGGTCCTCGGGCCCGGGCAGCAGGATCACCTCGGCCCGGGGCACCGCCCGGCCGGCCCGGCCGATCTGCTGGTAGTACGCGACCGGCGACTGCGGCGCGCCCAGGTGCACCACGAACCCGAGGTCCGGTTTGTCGAAGCCCATGCCGAGCGCGCTGGTCGCGACCAGCGCCTTGAGCTCCCCGGCCAGCAGCGCCTGCTCGGCGGCGAGCCGGTCGGCCTGCTCGTCCCGGCCGGTGTACGAGGCGACCTGGTGGCCCCGGTCGCGGAGGAAGGCCGCGGTCTCCTGGGCCGCGGCCACGGTCAGCGCGTAGATGATGCCGGAGCCGGGCAGCCCGTCCAGCTGCCCGTCCAGCCAGCCGAGCCGCTGCTGTGCGGTGGGCAGCCGGACCACGGCCAGCCGCAGGCTGTCCCGGTCCAGCGGGCCGCGCAGCACCAGCACCTTCTCCCCGTCGCCGGTGGCCAGCTGCTCGGCCACGTCGTGGGTGACCCGGGCGTTGGCGGTCGCCGTGGTGGCCAGCACCGGCACGCCGGCCGGCAGCCCGGCCAGCAGGGTGCGCAGCCGGCGGTAGTCGGGCCGGAAATCGTGGCCCCAGTCGGAGATGCAGTGCGCCTCGTCCACCACCAGCAGCCCGGCGGTGGCGGCCAGCCGGGGCAGGATCTGGTCGCGGAACCCCGGGTTGTTCAGCCGCTCCGGGCTGACCAGCAGCACGTCGACCGCCCCGGCAGCGATCTCCGCGTAGATCTCGTCCCACTCGGCCACGTTGGCCGAGTTGACCGTACGGGCGCGCAGGCCGGCCCGGGCGGCCGCGTCGATCTGGTTGCGCATCAGCGCGAGCAGCGGGGAGACGATCACCGCGGGCCCGGCGCCGCGGGCCCGGAGCAGCGCGGTGGCCACGAAGTAGACCGCGGACTTGCCCCATCCGGTGCGCTGCACGACCAGCGCCCGGCGGCGGCCCCCGGCCAGCGCCTCGATCGCGGTCCACTGGTCGGCGCGCAGCCGCGCCTGGTCCCCGGCCAGCGCGCGCAGGCAGCGCTCGGCCTCGTCGCGCAGGACGTCGGTGGTGGCCGCCATATGTCCCTTGTTATCAGCACCGGCCGACATCCGCCGGGGTGTCAACGTGGCATCTGCTCAGCTCCGAACTATCCTGCGAGCAGGTGGAAGGGGAGTTGCGGTGGATTACGTCAAGGCGCTGTTCAGCGTCAAAGGCCTGGTCATCGTGGTCTATGTGCTGATCGGCTTGTTCGTGAACACTGCGTCGCCGCACATCCCGCACGCCGCGTTCAACCTGGCCGCGCTGCACAGCTGGGTGCAGTACTTCATCTCGATCTTCTTCTGGCCGCTCAGCTTCTGGCACCCCACGTTCACCGTGGGCCAGTGGCCGGCCGGGTCAGTCGGCGGCTAAGCCGCCGAGCCGCCCGACCACGTAGAGCAGCACGATCAGGCCGGCGATGAACAGCAGGCCCACCCAGGTGTGCCGCCACGCCGTCTTCCGCACCGTGCCGACCCCGCGCTTGGCCGTGTTGAGCGTGCGCATCGAGGCGCGGGCGGCCCCGAAGCGGTAGGCGGCAAACCCGGCCAGGATGCCGCAGAGCAGGAAGAGCAATACCACCGCTACAGCTTGCCACCATTCTGACCTGGGCTGCACCCGTGGGATAGTCTCGGGAAACATCGGATGTGCGCGGATGTCGGTAGCCAGGGCCTGGGGCAGCAGCGCAATAGGCGGTTCGGGTACGGAGGGCAGCCGTGGCGCTGACAGATGAGGCGATCGAGAAAATCAAGGCCATGATCGTCTCCGGCACACTGCGGGCCGGCGACCGGCTGCCCCGGGAAGCCGATCTGGCCGCCGAGCTGGGCCTGTCCCGCAGCTCGCTGCGCGAGGCGGTCAAGGCGCTGTCCCTGGTCAACATCCTGGACGTGCGCCGCGGCGATGGCACCTACGTGACCAGCCTGCAGCCGCCGCTGCTGCTCGAAGCGCTCAGCTTCATCGTGGACTTTCACCGCGACACGACCGTGCTGGAGTTCCTCCAGGTCCGCCGGATCCTGGAGCCGGAGGCCACGGCCATGGCGGCGGAGCGGATCACCGCGGCCGAACTGGATGGGCTGCGTGGCCTGCTGGACGGCCTGGGCCACGATCCCGGAGTGGAGGATCTGGTCGCCAACGACCTGGAGTTCCACCGGCGGATCTCGGCCTGTTCCGGGAACAGCGTGCTCTGCTCGCTGCTGGACTCGCTGTCCGGGCCGACGTCCCGGGCCCGGGTGTGGCGCGGGCTCACCCAGGCCGGCGCCACGCAGCGAACGCTGGCCGAGCACCGGGCCATCCTGGACGCGCTGGCCTCGCACGATCCGGAAGTGGCCCGGTCCTGGTCCACCGTGCACATCGCAAGCGTCCAGCAGTGGCTGGCCTCCGTCTTGTAGGCCCCAGCGCTGTAGAACTCAGTCCGGTAGGCGAAGGCCGTAGCACCGGGTGGCGTTCCCGGCCAGCAGGCCGTCCAGCTCGGCCTGGCTGAGCCGGCTGGCCAGCGCGGTGACGGCCAGCCGCAGCACGTCGCCGTAGCCCGCGGCCAGCGTGCACACTGGCCAGTCCGAGCCGAACATCAGCCGGGCCGGGCCGAAACAGTCCAGCAGCCGGTTCGCGTACGGGGTGATCTGGGCCGGCTCCCAGCCCGGGCCCGCCTCAGTGACCAGCCCGGACAGCTTGCAGCTGACGTTGGGCGCGGCGGCCAGCTCGCCGATCAGGGTGGACCAGGGCTCGGCCCGGCCGTGCGCGATGTCCGGCTTGGCCCCGTGGTCCAGCACGAAGCGGACATCGCCGAGGTCGCGGACCACCGAGACGGCCGCGGGCAGCTGCCCCGGCCGGACCAGCAGGTCGTACACCAGCCCGGCGTCACCCACCGCACGCAGCCCGCGGCGCACGTCCGGCCGGCCCAGCCAGTCCGGGTCCGGCTCGTCCTGGACCAGATGCCGGATGCCGGCCAGGTGGTCACCGCCGGGCAGCTGGCGGAGCCGGGCCAGCTCGTCGCCGATGCCCGGGGCGGTCAGGTCGGCCCAGCCGACCACGCCGGCCAGCAGCGGTGTGCGGCCGGCCAGGGCCAGGAACTCCTCGGTCTCCGCGGCCGACGCCAGCACCTGCACCAGCACGCTGGCGGTCACCGAGTGTGCGGCGGCGAGCTGGCTGAATTCCCGGGTGCCGAACGGCCGGCGCAGCTGCGGCAGCGCGTCCAGCCAGGCGTGCCGCCGGGCGCCCGGATCCCACAGGTGGTGATGCGCGTCAACGATCACGAGCGCCCGCCGCGGCGCGCCAGGCGGGCCCGTCCGGGTAGCTGAACTCCTTGACCGACTCCGGCCTCAGCTCGGCCGACATGCCGGGTGACCGCGGCGTGAGGTACCGCCCGTGCCCGACCCGGGCCGGCGCGGTGAAGTGCTCGTGCAAGTGGTCGATCCATTCGATCTGGCGGTCCTCGGTCGTGCCGGACAACGCGACGTAGTCGAACATTGACAGATGCTGGACCATCTCGCACAGTCCCACGCCGCCGGCGTGCGGGCAGACCGGCACGCCGAACTTGGCCGCCAGCAGCAGGTTGGCCACATTCTCGTTGACCCCGGCCACCCGGCACGCGTCGATCTGCATGACGTCGATGGCCTGCGCCTGGAGTAGCTGCTTGAAGATCACCCGGTTGGCGACGTGCTCGCCGGTGGCCACTCCGACCGGGTGCACCCCGCGGCGCACCTCCGCCATGCCCAGGATGTCGTCCGGGCTGGTCGGCTCCTCGATCCAGGCGGGCCGGAACGAGGCCAGCGCCCGGACCCAGGCGATGGCCTCGGGCACGTCCCAGACCTGGTTCGCGTCCAGCGCGATGCGCACCTCATCGCCGACCGCGCTCCGGGCTATCGCGCAGCGCCGCAGGTCATCTTCGAGGCGCACGCCGACCTTGAGCTTGACCTGGCTGAAGCCGTCCGCTACCGCCTCGGTGCACAGCTCGGCCAGCCGCTCGTCGGAATAGCCCAGCCAGCCCGGGGTGGTGGTGTAGGCCGGGTAGCCGTCGGCCAGCAGCGACTTCATCCGGGCCTCCCGGCCCGGCGCGGCCCGTTCCAGCAGCGCGGTGGCCTCGTCCGGGGTCAGCACGTCGGACAGGTAGCGGAAGTCGACCAGCGCGACCAGCTCGGCCACCGGCAGCCCGGCCAGCAGCTGCCAGAGCGGCTGGCCCGCGCGCCGCGCGGCCAGGTCCCAGCACGCGTTCAGCACCGCGCCGATGGCCATGTGCACCACGCCCCGCTCCGGGCCGAGCCAGCGCAGCGGGCTGTCCCCGGTCAGCGTCCGGCTCAGCCCGCCCAGGTCGGCCAGGATCTCATCGAGATCCCGGCCAGCCAGGAACGGCTCGAACGCCCGGATGGCGGCCAGCTGGATGTCGTTGCCCCGGCCGATGGTGAACACGTGCGCGTGGCCGGCCAGCCCATCCGGCGCGTCGGTGCGCACGATAAGCGCCGCCGCCGAGTAGTCCGGGCTCGGGTTCATCGCGTCCGAGCCGTCCAGCATGCGTGAGGTCGGGAACCGGACGTCGTGTGTCTCGAAGCCCAGGATCGTCGTCATGACGGAGTCTTCCTGCCGCTCATTCGGCTGTGGCCTCGCCGCCGATCAGCCGGGCCAGCACCAGGGCGACCAGGATGACGGCACCGTCGATGGCCTCGATCCAGTAGTTCGGCGCGTTGGCCAGGTCAAGGATGTTCTGCACCAGGCCGAGCAGGATCACCCCTGACGCCGCGCCGACCATGTTCCCGCGCCCGCCCTGCAGGCTGACCCCGCCGATCACGGCCGCCGCGAAGACCGCGAAGATGATCCCTTCCTGGTAGCCCTGCTGGCCGGTGACCGCGGACACCCGGCCGGCCTCCATCAGGCCGCCGACCGCGGCCAGTACGCTGCCGGCCACGTAGACGCCGAGCCGGACCCGGTCCACCTTGATCCCGGCCGCGCGGGCCGCCTCCCGGTTGCCGCCGACCGCATAGATGGCCCGGCCCACCCGGTGGTAGCGCAGGAACAGGCCGGTGACCACGAAGATGATCGCGGTGACGATCAGGGAGACCGGCACCTTGCCGACATAGGCCGCGCCCAGGTAAGTGAACGCGGACGGCAGGTTGAACAGCGTGTTGCCCTTGACGATGCCTTCTTGCAGGCCGGCCAGGACGATCGTCATGCCGAGCGTGACGATGAACCCGTTCAGCCGGCCCCGCACGATGAGCAGGCCGTTTACCAGGCCGACCGCCGCCCCGACGGCCAGCACGATGAGGATGCCGAGGAACGGGTTCAGCTCGGTGCCGGAGCCGAACGCGGACACCGGGACGATCAGCCAGGCGGCCACCATCGGAGCCAGCCCGTAGGTGCCTTCCAGGGACAGGTCCATGCCGCCGATGAGCAGGATGAGGCTCTCCCCGACGACGACCACGCCGAGCGCGGAGATCTGCTGCCCGATCCCGGAGATGTTCGACACGGTGAGGAAGGCGCTGTTCAGGAACGCGCCGATGATGATCAGCACGATCAGCACCGGCAGCAGCGCCGCCTCGCGGATCAGCGAGATGGCCGCCGCGCTGCGGCTGCGCCCTTGCAGCACCGCTTCCACGGCGGCCCGGCCGCGGTCGGCGACCGTGGTCCCGGTGGCGTCCGGTCTGTCGCTCATGAGGTCTCTCCCTTGGCCGGGCGGCGGATCCCCTCGCTGGCCGCGATGAGGGCTTCCCGGTCGAACGGTGGCTCGGCGAACTCAGTGAACCGCTCGCCGCGCAGCAGCACGATCACCCGGTCGCAGATGACCAGGTCGTCGAGTTCGTCGGTGGCCAGCAGCAGGCCGGCCCCGGTGCGCTCGGTCACCGCGGCCAGCTCGGCCAGCAGCAGCGCCTTGGAGGCCACGTCCACGCCGCGGGTCGGGGTGATGGCCACGATGAGCCGCGGCTTGCGGGCCAGCGCCCGGCCCACGGTGACCTTCTGCTGGTTCCCGCCGGACAGCTCGGCCACCGGCTGGCCAAGCCCGGCCGAGACGATGGACAGCCCGTGGGCGAACGGCGCCGCCGCGGCGGCCCGGGCCCGCGGCCGGATGAAGCCCAGCATGGTGGCCAGCCAGTCGGTGATGGTCATGGTGACGTTCTCGGCCACGCCCAGCGGCGCCACGAACCCGTCCCGCTGGCGGTCCTCCGGGATGTACCCGACGCCGAGCCGCACGGCCAGATCGCGGCGGCCCGGGACCAGCCGCTCGCCGTCCACCAGCACCTGGCCCGCGGTGCAGCGCTCAGCGCCCGCCGCGATCCGGGCCAGCGAGCTGACCCCGCCGCTGAGCAGCCCGGTCAGCCCGACCCGCTCGCCGGGCCGCACGTCCAGCGACACCGAGCTGACCCGCCCGCCGGGCAGTTCGGCGGACACGCTGTCCACCACCAGACACGGCGCAGGCCACCCGCGCCCCGCCCCGTTGCCGGTGCTCTTCCCGGTCTGGGTGCGGGCGCCCCTCACGGTGCCGATCAGGGCGCTCTTTCCGGTCCCGCCGCCGATCCCGGTCCCGGTCCCGCCGCCGGTCCCGGTAATGTTCCGCGTCACGACATGAGTCCCGGTCCCGGGACTGGCGCCGGTA
>Ga0335076_10002232_pt1 | contig 19180 bp, 18 predicted proteins | sample Lox_Sample_25_FD_206717 | JGI IMG/M metagenome (GOLD analysis project Ga0335076, IMG submission 206717) | Soil microbial communities from Loxahatchee National Wildlife Refuge, Florida, United States - Lox_Sample_2.5 | ecosystem: Environmental > Terrestrial > Soil > Wetlands | place: USA...
TGCCAGTTGATGGGCGAGGGCTGGTGGACCCAGATGACGTCCGAAGGGCGCTGAGGCCAAATACAAAGTTGATTTCTGTGATGATGGCGAACAATGAAACGGGCGTGCTGCAGCCGGTGCAGGAAATAGCAAAGATTGCCGCGGAGGCTGGAGTTTGTTTTCACACGGATGCGGTGCAGGCCGCGGCCAAGATTTCCTTCGATGTGACCCGAATCGGATGTAGCGCGCTCTCCATCTCCGGTCACAAGATTCATGCTCCGCAGGGGATCGGAGCGCTGTATGTGAAGAAGGGGACTGAACTGCGTCCATTGTTCTATGGGGGACGGCACGAACGCTCGCGGCGCGCGGGGACGGAAAATGTACCCGGCATCGTTGGCCTGGGCAAAGCGGCTCAACTGGCGAAGCAGGCACTTGATCGCGGAGACGACAAGAAGATGGCTGCAATGCGCGATCGATTGCAGCAGGGAATACTCGCGCAGATCGAATCCGCCCGAGTGAATGGCGATGGCGTGGAGCGCGTGCCAAACACAACCAACATTCGCTTTGATCACATCGAAGGCGAGGCTTTGGTGATTGCGCTGGACCTCAAGGGAGTGGCGGTCTCCACGGGAGCGGCGTGTTCCTCGGGTGCAATTGAGCCATCTCATGTACTGATGGCGATGGCACTGCGGCCTGATCAGGCTCGGGCCAGCATTCGCTTCAGCCTGGGGAAGCAGACCACGGAAGAGGACATCGCTTTCGCTCTGGCACTGGTTCCCGAGACGGCGGCTCGCCTGCGGGAACTGTCGCCAACCTACAAGAAGCAACTGGTCTGAGTAGTTGGGCATTGGGAATAACAACTTGATCAACGACATGATTGCCGTGGCAATGTCGGGCGGTGTGGATTCTTCCACCGTCGCGGCCATGCTGCGCGCAGATGGCCACAATGTGATCGGCCTGACCATGCAGCTCTGGAATCAGCGCCGGCTCGCCGGGCGCGAAGGTATGCCGGAGCAGGTCAGTGGACGATGCTGCTCGCTGGATGACGTCTACGATGCGCGCCGTGTCGCGCAACAGATCGGGATCCCGTACTACGTGGTGAATCACGAAGACCGTTTTGAGAGGGAGGTCGTTCGTCCCTTTGTCGACGAGTATCTTGCCGGGCGCACGCCGATTCCGTGCAGCCTGTGCAACAACCATCTGAAGTTCGACCAGTTGTTGATTGTGGCTCGCCAGATCGGGGCAGAGCGCGTTGCCACCGGGCACTATGCCAAGGTGAACTTCGATGAGCAGAGCGGTCGATGGCTTCTGAGGCGGCCGGCCGATCACAGTAAGGATCAAACGTACTTTCTGTTCGGTCTGACCCAGGAGCAACTCAGCCGTACTTTGTTTCCCCTTGGTGATATGACAAAGCCCGAAGTCCGGGAACTTGCGCGTGAGCACGGGCTGGCGCTGGCGGAAAAGCCCGACTCGCAGGAAATTTGCTTTGTACCCGGCGGTGACTATAAGCGCTTCATAGATGCCTATCTCGCCGAGCAGGGAGAGTCTCTGCCCGACACCGCTGGTGAATTGGTCACGACCGGCGGTGAGGTCATCGGAGAGCACAGTGGAATTCACAACTTCACGGTAGGTCAGCGCAAAGGGCTTGGTGTGGCGACGGGGTCGCCGTTGTATGTGATCCAGATCAGCGGCGCGAACCATCAGGTTGTCGTGGGCGGAGACGAGCATTTGTATTTGCGCACGCTGCGGGCAAAGCGCGTCAACCTGATCTCGGTCGATGAACTGCGGCAGCCGATGCGGGTGTCGGTGAAGATTCGCCATCGCCACGAGCCGGCGGCGGCGATCATCGGGAAGGCGGGCGATGATGAAATCTTAGTCACGTTCGACGAGCCGCAGCGGGCGATCACGCCGGGGCAGGCTGCAGTCTTCTACAACGGAGACGTCGTGGTTGGTGGCGGCTGGATAGCATAGCGGCATCCGCTTCAACGCTTATAATCCCCGGATGTCGTCGACTCCGCCGATAATAACAGCGCCAACAGCCTCTTCTTTCTGGTCCCGCGAATCCGCTTCGCTGAAGCAGGGAATCAAGACTGGCCTCGCCGGCGTGATTACTTACGCCATTTATGCGGGATGGCACCTGCATCAGGGTTACTGGGCCGTCTTCGCCGCGCTCGTGGTGACGCAAGCCAATCTGGGCGCATCCTGGAAGGCTGCACTCTACCGCACTATTGGTTCGACCGCCGGGGCTCTCGCCGCCGCATTGCTTGTGCCCCTGCTCGGGACGGGACCAATTGCCATAGGTGTCGTCCTGTTTGTCCTGGCGACATTCTTCGCCTATCTCGCAGCACTGCATCCTGCCTTTACGGCTGCCGGATTTACGGCCGCCATCATTCTAGTGTTCGGCGGCGCTTCGGAACCGTGGCATACGGCGTGGCTGCGCGTGCTCTACACAAGCGAAGGTGCTTTCATCGCATTTCTAGTCAGCGCCCTGCTCTGGCCGGTGCGGGCCCGGGAAGCTTTGCGAGAAAAAATCGCCAACATCCTTGAGGGTGCGGGAACTCTCTATCGCGCCGTGACGGCGGCTGCCCTGCAGGGAATCGACAACCAGGAGCTGGTCCGCCAACTCGACCGTCAGTTGCACGAGTTGCGCCGCGGAGTCACACAGCAGATGGAAGAAGCTCGGAGTGAGCTAGCATTCTCGCACTTTAACGAAAGCGCTTATCAGCAGGTGATCGGCCTCGGAGACCATGTTCGCCGGCGGCTGACTGCGATGGCCGAAGACAGCTCTCTTTACGTGCACGCCCGAGTCGAGCCGGATTTATTACCATCGTTGCCCGCTTTGGCTGAAGAAACTGCTGCAACCTTCAGTTCTCTGGCGAACGCCGTGCGAGACCCCGCACGAACCGCAGCCGTGATCGATCTGGATGGGGCGATCCGCGACCTTGAGAGGGATGTCGCCAAGCTGCGCACGCAACGCGTCACCGCGCCCTTCGCGCTCGATCGCATGCTGCCGTTCTGGGCTTTCGTGTTCAACCTGAAAGAAGTGGCGCAGGACCTGAAACAACTGGAGACGTTACTTCCGCCGCTGGTATAGCCCGTCTATTGTGATGTGCGGGAAGTCACGTTCTTCCGGAGAATGGCGAGGAAAGGCTGTCCCGAAGTTCGCAGTTGTTCCTCGAGCCGACGTGTGCAATCGCATTCTCCGCAGGCCCAAGCTTCGGTTCCGTTTTCGTCGCGACACTTACGGCGATCATGCGCGTCCTGCACGCGGCTGAGATCGAAATATTCTTCCCAGAATGGCCGTTCTTCCTGTAGCGGAGTGGGGCAGTAGCATACTTCCACCCATCGCGCTGTTTGGTCGGCACATAGGCGGGCGTCCTGCATATTACGCAAATACTCACCTTCGGCTACGGAGCCCCTACCCAGAGTTTCCTGCTCGATAGCAGCGAGCAGCTCAGCTTCACGACCAGGTTTCACGCGCGCACGAACGAGATAACGCATACAACTCTCCTACTGCAGCCCGGCCTGCGACAGCATGCCAAGAAATTGCGCTCGCGTACGCATATCGATGGACTGAGCCACGAGCTTTCCGCTCCGATCGAAGACAAAGCTCTTCGGTATGCCTTCCACAACGAATAGATCGTTGACCTTTCGGCCAGGATCGAGGAGAATCGGATAACTGATCTTCTTCTCTGCGATAAAAGGCCCAACCTTCGCCATTTCCTCGTCCGATATGGCGAGAATCACGAGTCCTTGATCTTTAAACCGGTTGTATAAGGCGTCTAAGTCAGGCATTTCCTTGCGGCACGGAGGGCACCACGTCGCCCAAAAATTCACCAGCACGACTTTGCCGCGAAGTTCCTGCAAATGCCAGGTCTTGCCCTGCAGATCGGTGAGCTTGAAGTCGGCCTCCTGTCGCTTGGCGTCGTCGGACTCAAGCCTCTTCATCGCTTCGGCAAATTGTGGATTATCAGAGGCCGCTTGCATATGCTCGTATCGAACAAGCGACGCCAATTCCACGTACATGGAGTTGGGCTCACCCTTTTCCGGTAACGGAGGCTGTTCTCGGAGGGCGGACGTCAAAGTCGTCGTCACTTCCTGCAGCGTCTCGCGCCCGAAATCGCCCTCGGTAGAGAGATTCGCCAACGCTCCCGCGAGCCTTAGCTTGTTCGGAACAACGGGAAGTTGGCGGATTTGCATGGCAAGGTCTTTTGTCGTGCGGGCGCGAACATCGTCGTCGAGCTTGCGCAGACCGCGGAGTTGCTCGACAATCGGTTTCTCCTGCTCACTCCAAACGACCTTTTCCTGAGCTGCAGACGGGAACTTCAGGAGTAACAGGCTAAACACGAAGAGGCAAAGGAAATAACGGGACGCTGGATGCATAGTAAAGGCCTGGTAGAAAGACGGGAGCGCTCCCAGGAGGAAAGCGAAAATCGAGCCTATTAGATAAACATTTCGTCCTGAGGAACAGGGCGACTCTCTCCACGCCGGTTACCGTTCTGGGGGCCGCGTCGAGAAAACAAAAACTCCAGTCCAACAGTGATGCCCTGCATTAAACCTGAAAGCTGCCGCATAGGAGACATAACGGTGCGGTGAACCGTGTCAGACGCTTGCTCCACGCGGTCCATGGTGCGAGTGAGCAGTTCGTCAGCTCGGATCACCTGCAGACGAGCGCGGTCCACGACGTCGTTAATGGCAGCGTCGGTGCGCTCGATCTGGCCCCGTATCGTGTTGGTTGCTTCCCGCACGTCTTCTGCGACTCTTTCGATCTTGGGGCGAACGTCCGTCAAGATGGTCTGCGTCTGATCCACAACCGGGAGAACTTTTGTTCTCATTTCGGCGGCGAGCGCTTCCAGCTTGGAACTCGTGGAGCGCATGACGATGAACATGGCGAGCAGTACCCCCGCCTGAAGGGCGACAGCGATGCCGGTAAGAGCAACGAAGATTGTGAGCTTATCCATAAACGTACATCCACCCTTCTGGGTACCAGCGCCGCATACCCGAGCGGACCCCGTAGTGACAACTCATTACAGGTTCTTGGGTGCTCCGCTCTCCGCGGTGGCTTCGTGATACGCCTGGCGCCCAGCTTCGTAGGCCGCCCGGAACTGTTCTTTCTGCTGGTTCACTACATCTCGTCCGCGGTCCGCCCACTGTGACGCCTGTTCGCGTGCTTCGCGAGCGCGACTCCGCATGTAGTCGCGTCCTTCTTCCGCGCGCGCCCGCAGAGCCTCACGCGTTTCGCTTCCGGAACGCGGTGCGTACAGCACTCCGGCCAGCGCACCCAGGCCAAGTCCGGCTAGAAACCAAACAAAACTGTTACCGTCACGATCAGACATATCAAATGCCTCCCATCCAATCTTCTATCTTCGGATGTTAGCACCCAGCCTTGTCGAAACACAATTACGGCAGATTGTGTAGTTGCAGTAATTCTTTTCCGCAGCCAGTGTCATGGCCGTGGGTGAAAAGTAAGCAGCCCCGTTCCCATGCGGCAAACGGGGCTGCGTGAACTGGAGTGGCCGAGCTATTTTTTCGGCTGTGTTGGTGGTGTTGACGGATTCTGCGCCGGCGCGGGCTGAGTCTTCACGGGTTGCGACTTGACGCCCTGCAACACCGACGTTGGCCCTGTGCGGCGAGAGGCGTACACCGACAAGGTGATGGAGGTGATCATGAACGCCACGGCGGACCATGTGGTGGCCTTGGACAGGGCCGAAGCTGCCCCACGCGGGCCGAAGGCTGTCTGGCTGCCCTGACCACCGAACGCGGCGGAGATGTCGCCGCTCTTGCCGCTTTGCAGCAGAACCACGACGATAATGAAGAAGCAGACCACGACGTGAACGATTGTGACTAGATAGATCATAGAATGTCGGTTTTGTCCTGAATTGGCGAGGCGGAGTCAGCCCTTTTCGATCTCTACCCCCAGCCATGTAATTGGTGCGGAAGGGGGGATTTGAACCCCCACGCCTTTCGGCGCCACCCCCTCAAGATGGTGTGTCTGCCAGTTCCACCACTTCCGCACTTGTGTAACCGTAATGCCCGAGCAGCATCTCAATTATAGCAAAGCATTTCTGCCGACTTTGTTCGTGATCCCCCCTGCGTTGATAGCCTCTAGCGGGTTTCGGCATAATCGACGTTTCTATGTCATCTTTTTGTGCCCTCCGAGACGAGTTCCGGCCGACACTGCACCTGGCAATTCCCCTTGTGCTGGCCGAAATCGGCTGGATGAGCATGGGGGTGGTCGATACCATCATGGTCGGCCGCCTGCCCAACAGCGCAGTTGCGATTGGCGCTACTGGCCTCGGGGGAAGCCTTTACAACATTGTCGGAATCTTCGGCGCTGGATTGCTTCTGGGACTCGACACTTTTGTTGCCCAGGCTCATGGGCGGGAGGACTTAGCCGACGCCCGCCACTCTCTGGTCAACGGATTCTTTCTCGCTCTGGCGCTAACCCCGGTCCTGATGTTTCTGATCTCGTTCTGGGCGCCATTGATGAGCCGCTTCGGAGTGAGCCCGGAGTTGATCGAGCCCATGCGGCCTTTCCTCAGCGCACTCAATTGGGGGACGCTTCCTTTGCTGTGCTATTTCGGCTTCCGGCGCTATTTGCAGGCAGTCAACGTGGTGCATCCCATCATGTTCGCCTTGGTCTCGGCCAACCTAGTCAACTTCGTGGGCAATTGGGTTTTGATTTACGGTCACTGGGGATTTCCGGCAATGGGCATCACAGGATCGGGGTGGTCCACCTGCTTTGCGCGCATCTACATGGCCCTCGTCCTGTTGGCGACTCTGATTTACGTTGAGTCCAAGCGAGGACTGTCGGAGTGGATTGGAGAGATGAGAGTGGACTTTCGACGCATGTGGGCTCTACTTGCGCTCGGCGCCCCGGCTGCGACACAGATTCTGCTCGAAGTCGGAGCCTTCTCAGGGGCCACAGCTCTATGTGCCAAACTCGGCGCTGTTCAGCTTTCAGGACACGAGATTGCTCTCAACTGTGCGTCTTTCACTTTCATGGTGCCGTTGGGAATCAGTTCTGCTGCGGCCGTTCGAGTGGGGCAAGAGATCGGACGCGGCGCTCCCGAAAGAGCCCACGTGGCGGGATGGTCCGCCATCGTGCTTGGGGCCGGATTCATGTCGTGCATGGGATTGTTGTTCGTTACTATTCCCCAAGCGATCGCCCGCATTTTCAGTCCAGACCCGGTTGTGATCCAGGTCGGATCACGATTGTTGCTGGTTGCGGCTGCGTTCCAGTTGTTTGACGGATTGCAGACGGTCGCCACCGGCGCTCTTCGCGGCAGCGGGGACACGCGCACGCCGATGTGGGCGAATCTAGTGGCTTACTGGTTCATCGGACTGCCCGCGGGTGCCGTGCTCTGCTTCCGGTTCGGATGGGGCGCTCTAGGGATCTGGAGCGGCCTTTGTGCGGGCCTGATTATGATCGGTATAGTGCTGCTATGGACCTGGCACAGTCGGCTGCGAACCGGGAGTCCGGTGCCGCTCATTGCCGATACGGATTAAAGCGGAGACAAAAAGAGCGAACTGGATCGTAAGAACCAGTTCGCTTCGTTTGTAGTCCTTTTATTTCGCAGCGCCGCTGCAGGAGCTGGAGATCTTCTTCACCTTCGTAACGTTGAAGGTGTGAGCCGCGCCGCCGCCCATACCGGACGAGCTGCTGCTCGAAGCCGAGCTTGAGCCGGAAGGAGAACTCGCGCTGGAGGCGCTTCCCGTGTCCGTGCCCTTCACTTCGACTTGATTGTTCACGTCGGCACTCAGCTTCGACGTGTCGCCCTGAAGCTGGTACGTGGTTCCGGAGGCATCGGTCAGGGTATAGCTGCCGGCCGATCCAGAGAGGCAACCACTAATCGTGGTCTCGCTGCCGCTGGAGGACTGACTTCCCATGCCCGACTGGCCGGCGCTGGTCTGGCTTCCGGTCTGACTGCTGGAGGCGGAACTGCTCCCGGTGGTATCGGGAGACGAAGGTGTGCTCTGAGCCGCCATCCAAGCCGTGCAGCCCAAAAGGGTTAGCGTCAACAGAATGGTTCTTGTCATGACAAATTACTCCTGTTCTTGGTTTGGGTGACGAGTGGAGTGCAAGAAGTTCGCTAGCCGGTGGACTTACTTCTGGCGTGCAGTATCGGAAGACACTCTCCATATCCGGCAAAGCTTGGATGGCGGGTTTAGCCCGAGGGTTGTCGCGGATATTCGCGCTGGTGTGAAGCAGGGGAGTCGGTTCGCTTCCGAGTCAACGAACCCACGGCGACTCTACTGCTGTGCGATGCCTTTGACGATGAGCGCGAAGGGAAAATCTTTTCCGGAAGAAAGCTTCCAAGTGCCGTTAAAAATCCAATGATCCTGATCGTCCTTGGCGATCGTTCCTGATCCAGGCTTGTCGGGAGGAATCAAACTGAGCGGGCTAGGATGCTTGGTCCCTCCGGTTTTTGCGCTGAGCGACATTAATTCATTGAACTTGAACGTGGCCGCTGGGTCCGGATCGGATGCGGCCGGAACGAGCAACAGAAAGTCGCGGTTGGGCGCCGCACCCAAATGATTGCCGTCATTCGGCATGAGTTCATATCGCAAAGTGTAGAAGCCTGCCGGGATCGTGTGTCCGCGGAAGTCCGACGCGGCGTCCGCAAAATGAATTAACCCCACCATGGTTGACTCAGCGATCTCCGGGTAGTCGACGCCTTCTGTTTCTTTCGCTGCTTGGGCAGGGACGCTCTTGCGAAGCCACAACTCACAGGTGGGCTTAGCTGAATCGGTGGTGAAAAGGTATCCCTTTGGTTCGAGATTCTGTCGTACTAATTCCGGCACGGAGCTGTCCGTCGCTGCGCCGATGATCTCCACCTTGCCGGCCTGCGCGGCAGAAAAGGCTGTCACAAAAACGCACAAAAAAACTGTGGCCAGAAGTTTTTGCAATTGCAGTCTCTCCGTTCAAGTGCGAAGACTATCTTGCAAACGTACCGACGAAAGCGCTCCGCTTTCCATGGAAGTCCCAGGAGACGCCCAAAGCGGGCCCACTATACGCGTCTGTGAGTGCCACCGCCGCCATGGAATGGGTCGTCTCGGTGAGCGGTGGGTAGAACGTGACTTCGTTTCCGCAGAGATGATCCTGGCCACCGATGCCGCGTGTCTGTACGCTGGCGAATCTTCCCGCGCGAAGCATTGCCGCGCCGTGGTGTTGAGAGTTCACCTCCAGTTCCATCTGGGTCGGAATTACCTGCTCGACATTTTTGAGCAACTCGCCGCCCATGTGCTCAGCGAAGTGAGCCAGCGCGAGCTGTTGTTGAGGCGTAGCCTGATCGTCCACCAGAATTACAGATTTCGCGGGGAAGGGGCTCTCATAAGGGTCACCCAAGGTTCCGTTCGCTTTAATGGCAGCAGCAACCGTCAGTCCCTGGAGTGGAACGCCGTCCCAACTGCCTTGTTGTACATGCCAGGCAAGGATAGCTTCGTTGCCCACGAGATTGACTTCGCCATTGGCAAAGCACTGGCCGGTATAAACATCGGCGCTGCGTGTTTCAAGATAATCGCCGGCAATCTCCTGGGCGGCCATTGGGCCGGCTAGAGAAGCGGTGAGAAGCGCAAGCACGATCCAGTTGTAACGTCGCATAAAGAACCCCTTAGTACATTTTCAGATGCGTACCCCAGACCCCAGGTCGCGACAAAATTCTAGCCGCATTTCCCCGTGCCGTGACATTGGCGATTCTTTGAGTTGCAGCTTCCCGGTTCGGCAAGTTCGCCATCAGGACCAATACAGGTTTGCGTATGCAAGCACCAGAACAACCCATCATTGCAAGCAGGAACCGTAGGATCAGCATCGGCCAGTATGAACTGACCTTTCCAGCGCAGCGATGGACACAAGTTCGGATGGTTTGTGTCGAAGCGATCGGATTGAATGATCATGCGGCACCTCCCGCCGCTTTCAAGATGGCCCGGCTCAGGGCAACCTTGGCCAAGCGGACTTTGTAGCCGTTCTGACTCAGAGCCTGCGCCTTAGCCAGTGCGGCGTTCGCAGCCTTTTGGGCTGACTCTTTATTCGCCGGTTGTCCCGCCAGCGCTTGCGCCGCCTCCGCCGAGATCCATGGTACCGGCGCGACATATCCCAGTACGATTTTCGCGGAGCCTACATTCGAACCCTGCATCTTCAGGGCGACGGCGGCGACAGCAAGCGGCCAGTCGAAAGCCTCCTTCTGTCGGATTTCGTAATGCGCCGCTTTAACGTTCTGCGCAGGCGGTAGGAGAATATCGGTCACAATCTCGTTTGGTCGAAGATCGTGTTCGCGTTCTGCTTCATTCTTAGGAATCAGATAAAACTTCTCCAACGGAACTTCCCGTATCCCCTTCGGTCCTTCTATCCGGATGCTGGCGCCATAGGCAACCAGAATCGGCACGATCGTCGACGGACTCACAAACTTCGCCGGACCGTCGTTGCCTAGAATCGCGTGATAACGATTCTCTCCGCTGGCAACTAACTCCTTCCCCGCCTCACTCTTTGGCAACAGGCCGAAACCATTGCGGAAATACCAGCAACGGGGACGCTGGCACAAGTTCCCGCCAATCGTGGCCATGTTGCGGATCTGCGGGCTGGCGGCTTCGAAAACCGCTTCGGAGAGCGCAGAGTAGCTGTTCCTTACAGTTTCGTGGTGAGCGAGTTCTCCCAACGTGGTAAGGGCCCCGATACGCAAGCCTTGTGCGTTGGCTGTGACTCCCCGCAAATCGGCAAGTTCTTTAATGTTGACAAGGCGCTTTGGCGTGATGACATCGTCTTTCATCAACGCAAGCAAGTCGGTGCCGCCTGCCAGAACTTCAGTATTTCCCCAGCTCGCGCCCAGCAGGCCGATGGCTTGATTGCGGTTATGTGGGCTGACATATTCGAAGGGTCGCATTATGCACCTGCCTTCCGTTCCAGCGCTGCCAGCACGCGATCGGGGGTGAGAGGGAGGAAGGGAACGCGCACGCCAATCGCATTGGCGACAGCATTCGAAATCGCAGCACCCGGCGAGATCACCGGAGGTTCACCCAGTCCGATCACGCCACGCTCGTCATACCCTTTACCTGTCATCATGTGCACGACCAGTTCGGGGATGTCGCTGAGGCCGGCGAGCCGGTAGAACTGCATGTCGGCGTTTAGCATGCGCCCGGTGGTGGGGTCCATCACCTTTTCCTCAAAGAGCGAATAGCTGATGCCCATGATTAGTGCGCCGTAGCACTGGGTTTCCGCAGTCTTGAGATTAACGACCAGGCCGCAATCCTGTGCGGCTACCATCTTCTTTACCTTGACGATGCCGGTGTCTGTGTCGACCTCAACCTCAGCCATCTGTACTCCGCCGACGCCACTGTTTGTCAGATCGGGAGGCTTGGTTCGATCGGGATTTTTGCCTCGTATAGTGATCGGCATCGCCCCGAGTTTGGAGCAGGCTTCTTTCCAGCTGAGTGATCGGCTGCTATCACCCTTCACGCCGACCTTGCCTCCCACGCACTCGAGTTGATCCGGCTGGGCGTTGAGGGCAGGGGCAACTTTGGCGAACAACGCTTCTCGCGCATCAATTGACGCGCGACGCGTCGAAGAACTCACTCCTCCGATGGTTGTAGAGCCGCCAGAGCCGCCAGAGGGTGGATATGTCGTGTCGCCGATAAGGAGTTGAATTGAGTCCATCGGGATGCCGAGCGTGTCAGCGGCGACAACGAGGATGCAGGTTCGCGTTCCGGTTCCGAGATCCTGCGAACCCATCTTGAGTTCGACCGATCCATCGGGATGAATCGTCAGGTCACAATCGCTGCTGTGGCCGCGGCCACCCCAAGTATGAAACGAGACTCCTACACCTCGAACCAGTCCAGTCACCTTACCGGGCCGCGGATGCCATTTCTGTTTCCAGCCCATCAAGTCGGCGGCGATGGCCAGTTCCTCCCGATAGGTGTTCTCGCGCGCCTTGGTGAGATTGAGATTCTTACCGAAAAATTCCACCGGATCCATGTTCAGCTTGGCGGCGAGGTCATCGAGCGCGCACATCGTCAAGACTGCGGCCTGCGGATGGTTGGGTGCGCGCCACGCACGTGCCGGCCCTATGTTGTTGCGAATTGCGGTGTGCTGTTGACGCTGATTCGGGATGCTGAAGACGTACGGGATCGGCGGCATTCCGCCGCCGCCAGGACCACCCGTGCCCCACGAGTCCGACTGCCATGCGGTCACTGTGCCATCTTTCGTGGCCGCCACTTTCACCCGCGCAAATGCAGAGGGCCGGGCGCCTGCGACTTCGAGTTCGGCATCTCGCTCCAGCATGATACGTACGGGCTTTCCGCCTGCCTTCTTTGAAATCTCAGCCGTAAAGATTCCCCAACGGTCGGGAGAAAACTTGCTGCCAAAACCGCCGCCAATTGCGTCCTGATGCACGCGAATATTGGTGGCCGGTATCTTCAGCGGTTCCGCCATCTGGCCCGGAATGCCAGAGACATTCTGGGTCGAGATATGCGTGAAGAGATGGTCGCCGTCGGTCCACTCTGATATCGATCCATGACTTTCCAGGCAGCAGTGCGTGATCAGAGGAATGCCATAGAGTCCTTCGGACACCACTGCTCCGGCCTCGGCAAATGCCTTATCCGGCTCGCCGATCGTCTGCTCGGCTGCTTTTTGATAATTGGAGGGCGGACGGTTGGTGGCTTCCGGATGAAGTTCCGCGTTGCGAAGTGCAGCTAGAACCTCGTCGGGTGCGCCCTCACCCTTCATCTCATTCAACATGTCGTCAGTCGGGCGCTCGGTAATGCCGTACTTCTGAATGAGGCTGGTCATTTCGCGCGCCGGCACTTGGTTGTCGAGCATGTCGCCAATCGCGTCCATGCTGAGAGGACCTTGTTCCTGGGCGCTGCCTTTGGGTGGTTCTGCGTCGCTGACCAGGTGCGGCAGTTGCTGGTATTTCACCTGAATGGCGCGTACAGCGTCTTCTGCGGTCGGTTCATCGATCGCCGCGACCGCCACAATTTCGTCTCCAGCCCAGTGAATGTTGGTGCCGGGCCCCTGCACAATGTGGATGGCTTTCACGCCTGGCATCTTCTCGGCGGCGCTGGTATCGATGCTGACGATCTTGGCGTGCGCATACGGGCAGCGCAGGACCTTGCCATACAGCATCCCCGGCCGACGGACGTCATAAGTGTATTTCGCCTGTCCAGAGACCTTGGCAGGAGCATCCACGCGGGTTACACGGGTGCCGATTAGTGAACGGTGTTGCGCATCGGGCCATGCGTATTCTGGCATGGGTCAGGCTCCTTTCTGCGATACTTGCGCGATCGCTTTGCGGATGCCGTCATACGTACCGCAGCGGCAGAGATTGCCACTGAGACCGCGACGAATGTCTTCAGCGGTGGGATGGGGATGGTGATCTAGGAATGCTTTGCAGGACACCACAAATCCAGGAGTACAGAACCCGCATTGCGAAGCGTCCTGATCCACGAATGCTTGCTGCACGGGATGGAGCTTGCCATCCTGCATCAGCGCCTCAACCGTCGTAATGGGTCTATGCTGCGCCTCAATTGCGAGTACAGAACACGCGTAAACTGGGTTGCCATCCAGCAGAACCGTGCAAGCGCCGCACTCGCCGCGGTCGCAGACCCGCTTCGCACCCGTCAACTCGAATTGATCGCGAAGTGCGTCAAGCAGCGTCACTCGGGGTTCCAGTTCGGCTTTGTAGGATTTGCCGTTCACGCTGAGTTCCATAGGGACTTTCCCTGGTCCGTGGACGGGGACTTCTTCACCGGCGGCCATGACCATTTTTGGCCCGGCCACGATTGGCACCGCCACTGAAATTCCAGAGATCTTGAGGAAGTCGCGCCGGGATACACCGGCACTATCCGGATTGTCGTTCGGCTTCTTTACGGCATCATCATCGCGCATCTCTTAACCTCCACGGTCGCGAGATTGGGATTAAGGGCAGAAGTGAATTGTGACGGGCTTAGTGGTGTGCGCCTGCCAGTATAGCGAAAATCGATGCCGCGTTAGGCAGAAGACGTCCATTTCTCGAAATTTGTGCGAAACATTCGCTCCACGTCATGTTGTATTTCCGTTTCCGTAACCCGATGTCCATCCCTGGCAAGCAATCGATACGACTCCGTGAGGACTTTGGCCATGGTGAACCGCGTGTTCCGCCATTTGTAGATGAGTTGCTCCAGTACTCGAGCATCGGAATGCTGCGGGATGAAACTGGTTCCCAGCATCTCGATCCGTTCCCGGGTGATTTCCTCAACAATTGAGGGATTGTTCAAGAACCACCAGCAGCCAAACGGCATCAGATTGGCAAATTTCCTGGCATAGACGCACAACTCATGCTGGTTCTCCCGTGAGAGAACGCTCACCAGAAATCGGTTGTCAGGAAAATCTCGGCAAAGATTTTGCAACGCACGAAGATCGGCTTTTCCAACTCCGTCGCCGGCTAATCGGATCCGCGGATTTACCTGGTAGCGCACACCAATCATGAGAGAGAGAGCCAAATTGAATTCCCTGCAGGAGGGCAAGACTGCCTCTGACAAGATCCGGCTCGTAATGCTGTCATCTGGGTACTGGAATGAGTCGGGAAGCGATACAGCCATGTAAACAGGAGACATCCTGTCGCGCCAGTCCGCCAGGAAACGTCGAATTTCGCTTAACGCTCGCGGTGAGACACTTGCATCGACGGCGTAACCCTGCGCCGAGAGAGCCTGCCAGTGATCCGCCCAGCCGCGCACGAATCGATCCAGGCGCAGCACAGCCTTGAACTGCGGATCGCTCTTTACCCCGCCCATCCAGATCTTCTGCTCTTCCGGATCAAGTGGGTCATTCGTCATCACCGCAGCGCTGATCCCTGCCAGCCGGAACGTCTCTTGAATATGCCGGCCGATCTTCCTCGTCTTAAAGAACGCCCGCGCCTCTTTCAGGCCCGAGTTGCCGGTGGCCAGTCCAAAGGCATGAAGCACGGTGATGACACCACGCGTTGCTTCGGAAATCGGAGTGTTCTCCACAAACAGTGCTTGCCAGATAGCTTCGGCGCGCTCTGTTTTGGTGAGACTCCAGTACTGCTCCGGTTGCATGTCGCTGGAGCGGAAGAACTCCGCCTCCAGGTAGTGATACGTCAGCAACTCATCGATACCCGACAACCCGAGTTGTCCAAAAGCAGGAGCAAACAAATGGGTGTGAATGTCAATGAAGGGCGTGTTCGCCAGAACTGTTTCTACGACAGAAGGAATCTGCTCGGCTGAAAGAACCTTGCCTCCGGAACGTGAGCTAGTCTTCTTTCTTGGTTTTGGCCTCATGGGTCAACCGCACAAGATTGTAGCCAAGGATGTCAGATTGAGAAAACGCGGCCCCTAATTTCTACGGCCTCCATGCGCGGAGCGATCACGTGAATAGCGACGAGGGCGACAAGATAAGCCGAGCCTGCGATGAAGAAAGGGATGAGATAGCTGCCGGTGGATTGCAAGATGTATCCGACAATTTTCGCGATCAGCATGCCTCCCACGGCTCCAGCCATTCCTCCAATTCCGACAACCGACGCCACAGCAGTCGCGGGAAACATATCAGAGGTCAGCGTCAGCAGATTTGCCGAGAAGCCCTGATGTCCGGCCGCCGCCAGGCCGATCAGGAAGACCGCGACCCACACATTATCGGCTCGGGAGGCAAAGACAATCGGCAACACGCACAGAGAGCAAATCAACATGGCGATCTTGCGAGCCCGGCCTGTATTGCTGCCTTTCGCGATCAGCCGCGAAGAAACCCACCCTCCACCGACGCTCCCGATATCCGATAAGAGGTAGATTGTCACGACCGGAAGCCCGATCCCTACAAGGCTCAGCCCGTGCCGGCGTTGCAGAAAATCAGGGACCCAAAACAAGTAGAACCACCAGATCGGATCGATCAGGAACTTTCCCGCAACAAACGCCCAGGTCTGCCTATGGGGTAAGAGGTTCAGCCATCGGACCTTCGCAACTACTGGCGCAGGATCGCTTCTTATGTACCGCAATTCCTCGGCGCTTAACCGAGAGTGCTCCTCTGGCTTGCGATAGAAGGCGAGCCAAAGTACGAGCCACAGAAATCCGATCGCGCCCGTCACCACAAATGCCGCACGCCAACCCCAATGTAGGGTGATCCACGGCACCAGCAGCGGTGTAATCATCGCGCCGAGGTTCGATCCGGCGTTGAAGATTCCGGTGGCGAGCGACCGTTCCTTTTTCGGAAACCATTCGGCGACTGTCTTGATGCTCGCGGGAAACAATCCGGACTCTCCAAACCCAAGCGCGGAACGGGCAACAACGAAGCTAAGGAAGGAACCGGCGAGGGCATGAGACATCGATGCCAGACTCCAGAAAGCCATCGCCAACGCGAAACCGACGCGGGTTCCGAGGCGATCGATAATCCAGCCCACCACCAGCATTCCAGCCGCATAAGCGGCCTGGAAGGCAAAAACGAGATTGCTATAGTCGATCTCACTCCATCCGCGTTCGTGCTGAAGCGTGATCTTGAGAACCGCCAGCACTTGCCGATCCATGTAGTTCTTGGTGGTCCCGAACAGAAGAAGCGCACAGATCACCCAGCGGATGTAGCCAACCGGAAAATGATTCTGATCATGGCGAGCTGCCGAGGGAGGTTTGCTATTCGTGAGCAAACGCAAATTCTGACGGGCGTCAGAATTGCTGTCAAGACATCAAAGGCGCATCCTCAAATTTAAAGGGTGGCACTCGGCCGAAGCCTGGGTGCCACCCTCTTTGGTTATCGCAACTTGAGCTGAACAGCTAGGCCCCGGCGCCGGCAGCTCGAACCAGGACTTCGGTTCGTGGAGCCTCCGCCATGCGTCCGAAGTACATCTGGTACGAACGGTGAATTCCGTACATGACCGGGAAAACTGCCAAAGCCAATCCCCAGCCGAGGTGCGAACTCATCGTCTGTACCATCGATGTCAGGCCGGCACTGATCACGTAATACGGGAACGACAGGTGGGCCAGATTCCACCAGATCGGTCCGGACGGCTTGCCTTCGCTCGCCGCCACGATCGATGCGACCGGAACCGTTTGACCCAGGAACAGCGTGACCGTCGCCAAGACGAGCGCCAGCGTGCCTGAGCTCCACGTTGCCGCTCGCAGTGACCCGGCATGGAAGATCAGGTTAGCTATGCACGTGGCAAAGGCCATCATGCTGACGTTGAACGACATCTGCTGCAGGTTGAACTTCGCGCTCCTCTTCGGCCAGCACTGCACCGCTGTCGAAACGCAGGTGATAACGAGTGCCTCGGCTGCGCTCAGATTCACGATTGCCGTAAGCAGGAATGGCAGGTTCACCGACATGTTGCCGTTGATGCCGGGTAGCTTCGCTTTCATCCGAGACGTCGTCGCCGCCAGCGCCAGAACTGCGAGAGCCAGGTAGAGGTGCAATTCATGACTCGCCGAAACTGCGTAGGCTGCGCTGCCGACCGCGGCTACGACCATTGCGCCGACCAGGATCTTGATTCGCCGTGTGTGATTCATGGTATGCCTCCTTTCTTTCGTCATCACACGGCGCTTATTGCTCGTCGTCTCCCGCGTCAGAGAACGCAGTGTTTCCGGTGCCCACGGATGCGCCCCAAACCACGCTGGTGGCCGAAGCGGTCCCCGTGCTCGAGCCCCAAACCACGCTGAAGGCCGAGGTCGAGTTGTCATTCCAGGGCAGCGAGCTGCCCCAGACCACGGACGTTCCGTTCACGACCGAGGCACCCCAAACCACGGAGCTGCCCCAGACCACCGAACTGCCCCAAACCACTGAGTTCGAGGCAACAGTACCGTTGCCATATACCAGCGAAACGGTGTGGGTCTGCGGATTGAAGACGACACTTGGCGAAAGAGCGGATCCGACGCTGGCAGGTGCCAGATCGTTGTTGGCGACCGCAGCCTGGATGTTGAGAAGTCCCGATCCCACCGAGAACACATCGTAGAAATCGAGGAAGCTCATCATCAGGTGTGGCACGTAGGCTGAGGTCGACGTGAGGCCTATCTTGTAGGCGGTCTTCATCAGGCGCGCCTTGACTTGGTCCGGAGTCAACGTGCTCTGCTCCTGCAAGAGCAGGGCAGCTGCGCCGGCTACTGCGGGAGTCGCCATGCTCGTGCCGCTCAAGGTGAAATAGCGCGACTGTCCGTCAGTGCCCTTCACGATATCGTTCGCGTAAATGCCTTCCAGCGTAGCGCCCGGGGCGAACAGCGAAATGATGGCGTTGCCGGGGGCCATGAGGTCAGGCTTGAGAATGTGGTCGTACGTCGTGGGGCCTTTGGAACTGTAGCTGGCCTTGGTTTCGCCTGCGGCGGAACCATTGCCATTGTTCTTGGTGGCGCCCACGGTCAGAACATAAGGATCGTTGCCGGGAGCGGTAACCGTTCCGAAGCCGTTGCTGCCGTTCACCGACAGGCGGCCCAGGTTGCCGGCTGCCACGACAACAACGATACCGTTCTGCCAGGCTGACTCAACCGCCTGGCACAAAGGATCCACCGTATAGCTGGCTGGGATCCCGCGGCCGAGAGAAAGGTTGATCACGCGGATGTTGTAGGTGTTCTTAAGGGCGATCGCACGCTGAATCGCTGCGATGACGGTACTGTCCGTTCCCCCGCCGTTCGCATCCAGGGCCCTCAGGTCAATGATGTTAGCTTCCGGGGCGATACCCGAATATTGACCGCCGGAAAGAGCACCGTTGCCGGCGATGATTCCAGCGACGTGTGTGCCATGGCCGTAGAGGTCCCAGCTGGCTCCGCTGGAGTTCGAGGTCGGAGTTCCAGTGAAATCCTGGTGATAGACGACGCGAGAAGCCGTCTTCGTATCGTTCCAAAGGTCAGGATGGCCGCCGTTGACGCCGCTGTCGATGACGGCGACGCCAATCCCAGCTCCGTTATAGCCGGAGTTCCATGCCGACGCGACGCCGGTCGCGGTATTGGTCAAGTCGTCCATCACATTCAAGGGATGGTCGATGGTGACCGAAACGACATCCGGATCGGCTTCCAAGGCGGGCAGCGCACTGACCGGAATGGTGAAGGCAGCGCCGCGGATCATGTGCAACTTAGTGAACAGACGGCCGCCGCGGCCCTGCATGGCCGCGTAGTGGGCCATAGTGGGCGTCTGCTTGTACTGCACAATGACCCTCACCGTTTGCGTCTGGCTGGCCCCTTGCTTTGCCTTGGCCAACAGTCCCGACAGTTCGGGAGCTATCCTCGAGAAACTGCGCGCGTCGGC
>Ga0335076_10002233_pt1 | contig 19175 bp, 14 predicted proteins | sample Lox_Sample_25_FD_206717 | JGI IMG/M metagenome (GOLD analysis project Ga0335076, IMG submission 206717) | Soil microbial communities from Loxahatchee National Wildlife Refuge, Florida, United States - Lox_Sample_2.5 | ecosystem: Environmental > Terrestrial > Soil > Wetlands | place: USA...
AATCCTGAGTTGGGGTTGGAAGTAACCGCACACCCCGGTCCCGAAAGTAATGTCTTCCGGTCCTTTTCGGCGTTGACCCGGATGAGACCCGCGGGTACGATTTTTGGTAGAATTCACCGGACTGTAACAGAGGGAGAAACGCGCAACTCATAGAGGACTATGGAACTTGTGAAACTCTATGTCCGGGCAGCCTTGATCGCAGTGGCGATTTTGGCAGGCTGCGCGTGTCAGACGGCTCAAAAACCGGTGGCGCTGCTTCCGCCCCGGTCAGCTCCGCCTATTCCACAGGCTCAAGCTCCCGCGCCTGAGCCCTCGACCACCGTAGCGCCCGAGACAAAACCTGTTGCAGCGGAAGAACCTGCCAAGACCGAAGCGGCGGAACCCCAATCGATTCCCGAAACGGACCCAGTTTCGGAACTGGTCGCCCACGCTGAAAAGGAGTATCAGGCTGGCCTGGAGAACTACCACGCCGGCAAGAACGAAGAAGCCAAGCATCATTTCGACATCGCGATGGATGCCCTGCTTGGAAGCAATTTCGATATTCGATCGGACCAGCGGCTGCAAGAAGAATTCGACCGCATCGTAAAAGGCGTTAACGATCTTTTCCCGGGTGGACCGTCTGAGGCGGATGCGGAACAGAAGTCAGAGCCCGCCCCGATTGACGAAACTAACGGCATTACCCCTGCACCCGACGCCAGCACTAAAGCGAAAGTGGCAGCGGAACTGAAGCACACGCATTCTGACCTGCCGCTCATGATGACCGACCAAGTCGCCGGGTACATCAGCTATTTCTCGAATCGCGGACGGGGAGTTTTTGAACGAGCCCTGGCGCGGTCAGGCCGATATCGGGAGATGATGCTGCCCATCCTGAAGGAAGAGGGCGTGCCGCAGGACTTGATCTATCTGGCGCAGGCCGAATCTGGATTCCATCCGTTGGCGGTGTCCCGGGTAGGTGCTCGCGGCATATGGCAATTTATGGGGAGCCGGGCGCGGGGATACGGACTCTCGCACAATATGTGGGTTGACGACCGGCAGGATCCGGCGAAGTCGACCCGCGCGGCGGCGCGTCACTTGAAAGATCTGTATAACCAGTTTGGCGACTGGTACTTAGCCATGGCGGCCTACAACTCGGGCCCGGGAACGGTGCAGGCGGCGGTCAAGCGGACCGGATACGCTGATTTCTGGGAACTTTACGAGCGCAACGTTCTTCCGAAGGAAACTCGGAATTACGTGCCGATTATCCTGGCCGTGACCATCATGGCCAAGAATCCGTCGCAGTACGGGCTGGATGACGTCGCGATGGACCGGCCGGAAGACTACGACACGGTCACGATTAACTATCCGGTGGACTTGCGGCTGGTGGCGGAGTGCGTGAACTCGACTCCGGCGGAATTGCAGGATCTGAATCCCAGCCTGCTGCGGTTGAGCACGCCGCGAGAAGGGAAATTCGAGCTCCATTTGCCGGCGGGCACCAAGGAAACGTATGAGACCGCCGTTGCCGCGATCCCGCCTGACATGCGGCTCTGGTGGCGCTATCACGAAGTTCATGCCGGGGACACGGTTGCCTCGTTGGCGCGCACGTACCACACGACGGCACGGCAGATTGTGGAAGCAAATCACCTGGATGGCACGGAGCTCGAAGCCGATGCCAGACTGGTGATACCGGTCACGCCGGGCAAGCGCCCGGAAAGCGATACAGCGACCTATGCGAAGCGCATCACGCGCTACAAGGTGCGCAACGGGGACACGGTCGAAAGCGTGGCTGAAAACTTCGGAATCTCGCCGAAAATGCTGCGCCGCTGGAATGGAATTCACGGGGATAGCCTGCGCGGCAGGAAGGTCCTGGCGTTACATCTGCCAGTATCTCCCAGGGCGGGCGATGTGGAGCTGGCGTCATCTCCGGCGAGCAAGAAACACGCGAAGCCGACCACCCAGACCGCTACGGCGAAGCCTCCAGCGACAAAATCCGCCGAAATCGTAAAGGAAGCTCCTGAGGTGGCGGTTGTCCACCACAAAGTGAGGACGGGCGAGACGCTCTACTCGATTGCCAACCTGTATAAGACCACGGTAGCTGCGCTGAAACGGGATAATCGCAATGTGGCGGTGCTGCATCCTGGGATGATTCTGATCATCCAGTCCGGGCGGTAAGACTTCCAAACTCCCAGTTCCAAAATGGTCCTTCTACCGATGGCTGTGATTAAAATCACATCTTGCCCATAAACCCCGGCGCTACAATCTGCGGTTGTTTGCTATAACCTCGTTTGTTCAGCTTAACTCTCCAAGGAGGACTTTCGTGAAACTGAAACTGTTCGCTTTATTCATGGTTCTGACCCTGTGCGTGTCGGTGGCAATGCCTGCGTTTGCCGCAGACGGCGCCGCAACTTACAAAGCAAAATGCTCATCGTGCCATGGCCCGGAAGGACAAGGAAAGATTGGTCCGGCGGTTAAAGGTGTCAGCCTCACGGACGATCAGATCTCCGATCTGCTCACCAAGGGCAATGATGCCAAGAAAGCACCCCACAAGAAAGCCATCTCTGGCCTAACGCCCGAGGATGCAAAGGCAGTTGCTGAATATATTAAGACCTTGAAGTAGAAAGTCGGCCCTGATTCCGCCCTCGAGTCTCAGAACTTGAGGGCTTTTTCTTTTTCCGAACCGGTCCCCGAGGAAAAATCTCAGTTTGAAGTTTAGGATCGTACGCGCCTTGATTCGGAAACAATGTTCTGACTAACGACGGAGGACTAGCGTCCGAAGGCGGCATCAACTGCTGTGAACAACTGCAGGCGAGAACTTCGGCGCGGCAGCGATTCTCCTTCCCTTTTCGCTGTCGGATGTGATAACAGAAAAACCAGCAAATCGTGTAACTGCAGTCCTTGCAGCCTGCACCGAACGTCGTGCTATAATCGCCCGCCGTTCCCGCAGAAGCAAGAGTGGTCTATTAAATTCTCTCGTGCCCGCAGCCAGGGCGCACGGTTCGCACCCGGCCGCCACTGAGTCAGGAGGAGCAATGACGTTCTACGATCCAACGCTCTACGGACGTGATGAAGAAGAAGAATTCGGCGACAGCGGTGCTTACAGCGAGTCGCTAGAAGAGGATTTCGAAGACGAAGAGGAGGAGGAAGAGGAGCCTGGGATGCCGGCCGGTGAAGAAATGGAACCGGAGACGATCTCAACTCCCGCGCCTCCGACCCCGAAACAGGCGCCGGCAGCAAGCAGTGGTGGAGGCGGCGGCGGCAGCTCCAAGAAGAAAGCGGCGAAGAAAAAACCGGCCAAGAAACCCGCCAAGAAGGCAGCAAAAAAGCCTGCGAAAAAGAAGGCGAAACCTGCCAAGAAGAAAGCAGCCAAAAAACCTGCAAAAAAGAAAAAAGGCAAGAAGCGCCACTAAGTTTTTCTAGCCCGCCCTCCCCCCTGCAAACGACCGCGTCCCTTCGGGACGCGGTTTTCTTTATGAGATCAAGAAGGTCGAGCAAGCAAACCGGCTGTGTATAATTCCTGCGCCCACCCGAGGTCCTCATGAAGAGCAGACGCTTTCTGCATTTCGTTCTGGCAGCAAACCTGTTGGCGGCAACCTCATCTGCCGGCGCGCAGTCGGTTCCCAAGCCGCCGGATACCCCGAAACATCCGGTCGTTGACTCGTACCACGGTATTCAAGTAACGGACGACTACCGCTGGCTCGAGAACTGGGATGATCCTGCCGTGAAGGAATGGAGCACCCAGCAAAATTCGCGCTCGCGGGAATATCTTGATCATTTGCCGGTACGCGCCGCCATTAAAGATCGTCTGACGGAACTTGTGTCGAGGAGTTCGGCTTCTTACTCTGGGTTGCGATTTCGAGCGGGCATGTTGTTTGCGATGAAGTACCAGCCGCCCCAGCAGCAACCTGTGCTGGTGGTGATGCGTTCCGCGGACGACCCGGGCAGCGCAAGAGTCATCTTCGATCCCAATAAAGCGGGCACGAAGGCATCTTTGTCGGTCGATTTTTTTGTTCCATCGTTTGGCGGGAAGTATGTTGCAGCAGCGATGTCGGAAAACGGATCCGAAGATGCATCGGCGCACGTGTTTGAAGTTGCCACCGGAAAGGAAGTGGGAGATATCGTCCCGCGGGTGAACTTTGCCACGGGCGGCGGAAGCATCGCCTGGAAGGCCGATGGATCCGGTTTCTACTACACGCGTTATCCACAGCGCAATGAGCGGCCTGCGGAAGATGCGAATTTCTATCAGCAGATCTACTTTCACAAGCTAGGCTCGGATGCGAAGCAGGATACCTACATCTTCGGGAAAGAGTTCCCCCGCATTGCAGAAACTCAACTCCACACCAGCGATGATGGACGCTGGCTTCTGGCCGCGGTGAGAAATGGAGATGGCGGCGAGGTTGAGCACTTCGTGATGAACCTTGAGGGCCACTGGACGCAGATTACGCACTTCGAGGATGGTGTCGTTTCCGTCAAATTCGGCCCGGGCGAACGCGGGGCTGATGCCGCGCTGTATCTGCTCTCGCGAAAAGGGACTCCGCGGGGACAAATTCTAAGGCTGCCGCTCAACCAACTCGATCTCGCTCAGGCAAAAGTCATTGTTGCGGCAGACGCGGGCAAGAGTGCCGGATCCACATCGGAGAGCGACCGCGCGTCTATTGAAGATTTTGTGCCAACCTGGGGACACCTCTACGTGATCGACATTATGGGAGGGCCGTCGCGAGTGCGCGTATTCGACATGCAAGGCAAAGAGCTTGAGGCGCCCGCGTTGCCGCCGATTTGCGACGTGGAAGACGCGATGTCGGTTGGTGGCGGCGATGTGCTGTTCGAGATGTCGACCTACCTTGAGCCTCCTGCCTGGTATCGCATGGATGCGGCAACTGGACAGACAAAACGCACCGCAATATTTGAGACTTCGCCGGTGAAATACGACGACACCGAAGTGGTGCGCGCCTTCGCCACGTCGAAGGATGGGACACGAATACCGTTGAATATCGTTTACAAAAAGGGCACCAAGCCTGATGGAACGAATCCCACCCTGCTCCATGGGTATGGCGGTTATAGCATCAGTTCAAAGCCATCGTTTCTGGGCGCATTCTGGCGCATCTGGCTGGCGCAGGGCGGCATTTATGTGGATTCGAACCTTCGCGGAGGAGCCGAGTACGGGGAAGAGTGGCACAAGGGCGGCAATCTCACCCGCAAGCAGAACGTGTTCGATGACTTCATTGCCTGCGCGCAATATTTGATCGATCAGAAATACACCAGCCCAGCCCATCTGGCGATCCTCGGCGGTAGCAATGGAGGACTGCTCATGGGCGCAGCCTTCACCCAGAGGCCGGATCTGTTTCGCGCGGTGGTTTCCCAGGTTGGGATCTATGACATGCTGCGGGTGGAACTCGATCCGAACGGTGCTTTCAACGTCACAGAGTTTGGAACGGTGAAAGATCCCGAGCAGTTCAAAGCTCTCTACGCATATTCGCCGTATCACCACGTGAAAGATGGCACGGCGTATCCCGCGATTCTGATGACTACCGGAGAAAATGATCATCGGGTAAACCCGATGCAGTCGAGGAAGATGATCGCGCGTCTGCAGGCGGCGGATAGTTCGGGTCATCTCGTCCTGCTGCGAACTTCGGCCCGCGCTGGACACGGGATCGGGACTGCGGTGGACGAGGTGGTTGAGGAGCTGGCCGATGGTTATGGGTTTTTGTTTGATCAGTTAGGGATGCAGTATGTAGCGGCGAACCACTGAGGCGGCTGCTCCCCGGACGAGGGCGTCCGGGGCTCCATGGCCCTGGACTCCATAGCGCGTCGTTACTTCTAGGGATCCTTCGACTGCGTTCAGGATGACAGTGGTAAGGGGGCGATGAAGTTTCTTCCTTTGCGTTCCTTCTTTGGCGGGAGAAGCGGGCAAGAGTGCCCGCTCCACACTATTTCTTTCCTGCTACGGAGCCCAGGCACCTGCCGTAGAGTTCAAGCAACTTTTCGGCGTAGTCTTCGGGCTTGGCGGCGGAACCGGTGCCTTGAAAACCGACTCCGGAAGTCATGGTTCGTCCGTATCCGGTGGTCATGGCAATGAATTTCATCAGGTCCAGGGCAATGTCTTCATTACGGCGTGATGCGCCGGACCCGGTCGCTGGAGCCTCATCCATAAAGCCTTCTCCTCTTCCTCGTTCGGGAATGATAGGAATGTCGTCGTCTTCGAAATCTTGCAACATCGATGACTCCGATTGCGATGATAGCAGAGCGGGAAATGAATGATGGTTGTTGATTTTTGATTGTTGAATTTAGCGCGGCGTACATCAGGGGCGAAGCCGAAAACTACGTCGCAGAAGGCCTCGAGGCGCGTGATCTCACCGGCGCGCCAACGGAAGTAGAGCTCAGGCAGCAGGGATGATTCCCCGGACGAGGGCGTCCGGGGCTCCACTGGCATCTGGGACTCCGCTGGCGCCTGGGGCTCCATGACTTGATGCGGGGATGCTGGATCGAGGTCCTGCGCAGGCGGGTCATTGTGCTCCGGGCTCATGGCGTAGGATTCTCGCCTCTTCCATGTCGCTAGCACAAGTCCTACGTCGAACGGACCTATGCAATCTGCCAACAGCGCCGGCGCCGTCAGCAACGTGCAGAGGTCCTTCGGCAGGCAAAAGGCGCCTGCCTCAGGATGACAAGGGACTTGAAAGTGCTAAACTTTTCCGTTTGCCCTGGGAGGTCTCATGCGCCATTTCTTTCATTCCTTAAATGTCATTCCGAAAACGCGCAAAGCGCGGGTGAGGAACCTGCTTTTCGCTTTTGCTTTCGGATTCACAGCGTTAGCGTTCGGTCAATCCAAGCATCCCTTCACCTTCGAAGACATGATGAAGCTGAAGCGCGTCGGCGACCCGCAGGTCTCGCCCGATGGCAAGTGGGTAATCTTCAGCGTGGTCGATGTCGACCTTGCGAAGAATACGAAGACGCCGCACATCTGGATCGTTCCACTCAGCAGTGATTCCCATGTCTCGCCGAATTTGCGAGACGTGGGAACCACGGACGCGGGAAGCAAGGAGCGAATCCTCATCGCCGACCAGGACGGCGACCGCCCGCGCTGGGCCCCCGATGGCAAGCGCTTCGCCTTCCTGTCAACGAAAGAAGGCGGCTCGCAAGTATGGTATGCAGACTTCGATGGAGCGGCAGGAATGGTTACCGCGGTTCACAAGCTGACGTCGATCGCGACCGAAGCCGGCGGAGAACTCTGGGCGCCGGACGGCAAAAACATTTTGTTCACCTCGGACGTGTATCCAGAGTGTGATAACGAGCCGCTCGCAGAAGCCGAGTGCAACGCGAAGAGATTGAAAGAGACCGAGCACACCAAGGTAAAGGCTCAGATCTTTACACATCTCCTCTATCGCCATTGGAATGCATACAAAGAGGGAAAACGCTCGCACATTTTCGTGACCGAAGCTTGTGTGGGGGCAGCCGCCTCGGCTGTCCAGCCCGGCGAAGGCGGGCAGCATTCCTTCGGGCCAAATGAGAGCGGTCGAGCTTCGCTCGACTGGACAGCCGAGGGCGGCTGTCCCCACACGAGCTATCTCGACCTCACCCCCGGCGACTATGACGCACCCGTCTTCTCTCTTGGCGGACAGGATGACTACGCGTTCTCTCCCGACGGCCAGGAAATTTGCTATGCCTCGAATCACGACAAGAACCCGGCAGCTTCGACCAACAACGATTTGTGGATTGTCCCGGTCAATGGAGCGACGGGCGCCTCGCCCGCCGAGGTTCTGGCACACACGAAAAACATTACCGCCGACAACCCTGCCAGCGACACCTCCCCGCTCTATTCCCCCGACGGACGCTACATCGCCTACCGCGCCCAGCAGCGTCCCGGATACGAGAGCGACCGGTTCCGGCTGATGCTTTATGACCGCAAGGCGGGTGAGAAGAAGAATCTGACGGAAACATTTGGTGAATGGGTCGGAACATTCACCTGGCTTCCGGACTCGTCCCGCATCTACTTCAGTTCGGAAAGCTCGGGTGTTTCGCCGATTTGGGCGGTTCACTTGGTCGGGCCCGAGTCAAAGGCAGCGCTCGGTGGTGAGAATGCGGCGGGCTACAACGACGACCTAGCAATTACGAATGAGGGAAAGACGCTGGTCTTCACTCGCATGACAGTCCAGCATCCCGTCGAAATCTACAAGTTGGCTCTGCCTCCCGAAGGTGCGGTCCAGCCGCTCACCCACCTCAACGACGCCGTCCTCTCGCAAGTCGCCATGTCCCCTCTCGAATCCTTCTGGTTCACCGGCGCCCACGACGACAAAGTCGAAGGCTTCCTGGTCAAGCCGCCGAACTTCGACGCCTCCAAGAAATATCCCGTGAAGTTCCTCATACACGGCGGCCCGCAGGGCGCCTGGGGAGACGACTGGTCCTATCGCTGGAATCCGGAGCTGTTCGCGTCCCCCACTCCCGCGACGCCCAGTGGCTACGTCGTCATCATGATCAACTTCCACGGCTCGACCGGATACGGCCAGAAATTCATCGACGCCATCAACGGCGACTGGGGCGGCGCTCCATTCGAAGATCTGATGAAGGGCCTTGACTACGCCGAGCAAACCTATCCGTTCATCGACAAAAACCGCGAGTGCGCCCTCGGCGCCAGCTACGGCGGATACGCCATCAACTGGATCCTCGGCCACACCGACCGCTTCAAATGCCTGGTGTCGCACGACGGGATGTTCAACGCGGAGTCGGCCTGGGGATCGACCGAAGAACTCTGGTTCAACGACTGGGAGTTCAAAGGCACGCCCTACGACAATCGCGCCAGCTACGAAAAATGGTCGCCGCATCAATACGCGAAAAATTTCAAGACGCCCACGCTGGTCATCCACGGCCAGCGCGACTATCGCCTCGATGTCAGCGAAGGCCTGCAGCTTTTCACCACGCTGCAAATGGAAGGCGTTCCGTCAAAAATGCTCTACTTCCCCGACGAAGGCCACTGGGTCCTGAAGCCGCAAAACTCGCAGCTCTGGTATAAAACTGTGAACGACTGGGTCGATCAGTGGATCGGCAAGTAAGAAAGAGAGCGGACTTCAAGCTTCGGGCACCGGACTTTGGGCTTCGGGCTCAGGGCAGCAGCGAAAAGCAGGTTCCTCACCCGCGCTTTGCGCGTGTTCGGAATGACATCAGTGAAATTAAACAGTCCGTGTCGTGGCGTCGTCATTCGCCCGGGCTCAAGAGGCCGCGCAGGCTCAGCCGCGGCCGTCCCACTGGCATGAGGTGTGGAACGCCAGAACTGTTTCGGCTCGCGGGCGAAGCCAGCACGCTGAACCTGTAGTCGAGAGATGCGTTCACTCCGGCAGTCACCGCAACGTCCAAATCCACCGGAGGGCCGAAACTCGCGGCGGAAGGCAGAATGCTCACCAGCCCGTTAATGTCACTTACAACCGTTGCCTGATTCACGCTGAGCACTACTGGCATCGCCGAATTCCCAGGATTTGTTCCGCCTCCTGCTGTCCTGCCCGGACGAAACACGGTCGTCTGGAATGTAGCCGGGGCGCCGAGCACCGAGTTCGGGGGCGACGCAGTATCGGTCACTCGTACCACAAGCGGTTGAAATGCCGATCCAGCAGAAATCTGCCCCACGCCGCTGACGGGCTGCAACTTCAGATTCGCCAAGGGCACGGCATTCAAGTAGAAGATCTGGCAAGGAGCATTTGCCGGTGCGACACAGGCGCTTACTTCGACCTGCGAACTCATTTGTGTCAGTGACAGCGTAACCGTCGCAAAGCCGTTCGAGTCGCTCGGTGAACTCGAGGCACTCAGGCTTCCTGATCCGGCCACGATCGTGAAGTTCACCGTCGCACTCGTCTGCGGCGTTCCATTGCTAAGCACGCGAGCTGTGAGCGGCACACCAACCGTGGCGCCCTGGGCAATCCAAATGAAAGGCGTCATAACACCGATGTCGGATGCCGATTCCACCGCGTTGAGAGTTGTACTCACCGATTTCGGCGGCGAGTAGACGCCCGGGGCGAGCGTTGCCGTGATGGTCGACACCCCTACCGCACCGGGCGTAAGCCAGGTCATCGCATTGCCCGATTGATCGGTGGCGACGGTACATGAGGGAGCGCCACCGCAGGCAGAAAGCTGCAGACCGTTGGTCGCAGACCAGCCCACCGTCGCTCCCGCGACTGGTGTTACGCCATCGGACGCAACGACTTGCACGCGAATTGGCACGGGTGCTTGCGCGCCAACCGGAGTTGAAGGATTCACTGATGTGAGAAGAAGAATGTTGTCCGTGGTCAAAGCGCCATAGTTGAGCGCTGCCGTCATGGTCGTCGACGACCCGCTGACGGGGTCACTGAGCGTTATATCGTGAGGGCCGTCGGCTGCAACGGGCGCGTCCAGTATTATCTGCCCAGGTGACACCGCAACCTGAGCTGCGCTCATGCCTGCGATCGTCGCACTGAGGCCAGGTTTGAACCCGATGCCGCGCAAAGTGACTGGTCCTCCGCTCACTCCCACACGGGTTGGCGAAACGGAGTCCGCATAGAGCACTTGGGCGTGATAGTGATAGTCAGGACGCCCGTCGCCCCGATAGTCCGCAATTCCCACCAGAAAGTTTGTCGATGTACCGATGAGAGCGTCGAGACGCGTCAGGCCCGGAGTTGCAGTATTGAACGCCGACGGAGTGAATGCGGGAGCAGCTGTGCCTTGAGGATCGGATGCCGCCCACATTCCGATCACGGGCTGCATCTTCGATTCGCTCGGATTGCCGGATTCGTCGAGTGCAGTTACAGCAATCGAGAGAGTTCGATTCGCCTGCCCTGGCAGCAAAAAGTACGACGTTGTTCCATAGCTGCCAAGCGATCCCACCCAATCGCCTGTCTGCGGAAGTGGCCCTGGAGTGCTCCAACCAGATGCGGGAGCCGGAATCGGCAACGCACTACCCGTCATGAGGATGTCGTGCTGCACATCCTGTCCTGGGATTACGAGAATCGTGGAGGATCCGAAGCTGCCAGATGGGGCTACCTGCAACGGAGCATACGGGCCGACGCCGTCAAACCAGGTTGTGTCGATCGGTTCGACCGTCAACAAATACTGCGCGCTACCCCCGCTGGGGAGGGGCAACCCCGCCAGATCGAAAAATCCTTCCTCGGTCGCGATCGTTGAGCCCCATTCGCTGTATAGATCTCCAGCCGGGTCACTGAAACCGGTGATGGGATTGCCTTCATTTCCCGAAAACAGAAAGCCCGACACTGAGGACAGCGCGTATCGGCGAGAGGCCTGTCCGCTGCCGGGATCTATCAATCGCGCGACCACGTTCACTCCCTGCATGGGTTGCGTGCGGTTCCCGGCGGCGTCGGTGAACCACACCGATCCGTGAATACGAGCGGTCGTCGACGAAAAGATTTTCTTGCCGGGATAACTCGATTGGTTTTGCGCCGTAACCGGATATAGGCGCGACAGGGCAGAGCTGTCATCCAACGTGGGCTGGTAGGGATTCGCGAAGCAGCGAGTGACGGGTGCGCAATTTTGCGAGTCGAGAAAGTGCATCACGGGGAACCCAGCGTAGTCATCGCTCGTGGGAGGTGGGTTGCCCGTGAGCACGTTTGCATTGAGCTGAGACCATCCCAGACCCAACACCGAGCCGATGACGCGCACGAGGCGGTATTCAAGATCGGTGGTCTGCGAAGGCTGCTGCGCGCATTGACCATTCAAGACGATCAACGCGTGCTGGTAGGTCGCAAGCGCGCCGTAATTGTCGCTACCGCCGTAGGCAGCGTTGGTGAAGCAAAGACTCGAGTCTCCGGCGCCGCTGCCCAGCAAGGCGTCGGTTACGGATCCGTCGTAATCGTAGACAATGCCGACGGGAGTTCCGGTCGCCGACGCCTGAATGTCGGAGGGCATCGAAATGCTGCCATCGGCGTTCACCGTGACGTTCGTCCCGTTCACGTCTTCAGCAAGTTGACCGCCGCTTGATGCTTCTACTGCGGCCGTTGGGATCGAGGTCCACTGACTGAAGGCATCTGCGACCAGCGAGTTGGCCGCGCCGTTGAGGAGCACGGGGCTGAGATCGCCCTGATCGGTGTAGTACGTGATGATTCCCTGGGGCCAGGTTAATGGCTGGCCGCTTACCGAAGAATCAAAGTAGGTTGTGCCCGCGACCCGGTTCGGCCCTCCGGCACGCGAGAGCATGCTGAAAAACACTACGACGGTGACGGCCAGGGCCAGCCTGGGAAGAAACGAGCGAACAGTCAATGCCATGCGGTTTGTCACGGTCATTTCTCTCAGCTCACTCCTGCTCACTGGCCCGCCGCACCGCCCAGGCGAAATCGCGGAAAGACACCCGCGACCTCCCACCAAGGTCGAGATCCGGACGAAACGCCGAAAGTTGTAAAGCCGACAGCAAGACGCGCCCCGCCGCGTCGACCCGCAATACGCCATACGACGCGCCGATGCAGCTTGTCAGGCCAAGCTTGCTGGGGGGATATAAGAAAACCAGCACATGATCGCCCTTGCGAAAACGCTGCCCCGCGGACCAAACGCCGATCCACTCACGAACGGTGAGGTTGTCGCCCGGCGTCGTGCCGCGAATTGCGTTCTCAACGTGAAAAGTAACCGCCACCGTTTCGACAGCCTGAGACGGCGTCGCCGGATGCTTCTCGATCGCGGTAACGGTTCCCGAGAAAATGAGCCCTGCGGCTCGGGCGATTTCGCGTAAGCCAATTGTCCCTGGGGCCGGATGGGGTGAAAGACCGATCGGACGACGGAATACAGGCTCCTCGGGCCGGGAGATGGCAATTCTCGGGCCGGTAGCGGGGTTGCGGGCATCCGACTGGCTCCGCAGGGCCAGTGGAGACAAGATCACGAACAACAATGCGAGCAGACAACAGCAACTTCTCCCGCACATGATGGGAGACCTCTGGATGATGTCGGCTCGGAGGGACTACCGGGAAACTCGACAGCATAGACGCGTGTAAAGACAAAAATCTGTGACAGATGTCACAAAGGGCTCCTGTCTGTTCCATTTCAGGACTTCGCACCGTGCCGTCGAAACAGATCTATCATCCGGGATTTCAGTGCGGACGAGCCGCGCGGCTGCCTCTCGATCCACGCCAAGGATCCTTCCTCAATTAGTGATCCTGCCGACAGCAGTGCCTCAAGAAGCGGAATGTAGTCAGTTGGAGAGTCGCCATAGATCGCCGACCACATTGCCTGGCCAAGCGCCGTGCCGTCGTAGCGATTCTTTGCACCGAGCGAGGCGCCATGCGCAAGAAGAATTCCGATGGTCTCGAGTTGTCCTCCGATGACCGCGCAGTGCAGGCCACCCAGTCCGGTATCGGCTTGCGTGTTTATGTCGATTCCTTGCTGCAGCAAGAACTCAACGACATGGTTTCGACCATACTCGCAGGCTAAGAGAAAGCCGCGTGACACTTGTAGTTCCGTGGCATTCCGCACGCCAACGTGGTCGAAATGGGTTTTCAATACGTCCATCTTCCCGAGCCCGGCTGCTGCTTCAATATCCAATCGCGCGCCCGCCGCAGCCAGAAACTCGGCTGCCCCGACCCGTCCGTTTGCCAGACTTGAACTCACGATCGACAGACAGTTGCCGCAGTGACAATCGATATTGGCACCGCCCCGCAGAAGGGTCTCCATCAACGATTCCTGCACGCCGGCACGTTCGGGATGCACGCTGGTTGCGACCAGCCCCAGGGTCGTCGCCCCGCCCCCATAGACATCCGCTTCGGCATCGACCTCGCTGCGAGCCCGAAGTAACAATTCGGCAATTTGCGCCGCATTCTTAGGCGTTTTCTGGCGGAAGTTTTCAATGCCGTTCGCGGACACATAATGAAGGAGCGTGGCGCGGTGCTCGCGGCTCGAACGCTGATGCACCAAGTCCGGTTGCGCCGTTAGCAGCAACTCCAGTTTCGCAATATCTCCTGAGACAATCGCGTCCGCCGCAGCCTCGAAATTCGATATGTGCGAATTGGCGTGGCGAAGTTCTCCAATGTGTTTTTGGAACTTGGGCCAACTCTCGAATCCATGCGACCGCGCAATCACAAATTGAGCATGCGACAGAGCGCCCCGTGAGGCCTCCGAGAACATTCGGCTCTGCGCGAACTCGGCGACCTGAGCTACTCTGGCAGTTGCCAAATCGCTGCTGCTTAACTCAGCTAGTTTTGTTACCCACTGAGTAGCCCAAAGACGAATGGCTTGGGGATCGCCGGATTTACCGGCATTCACCAGATCCCTTGCCAGTTTCTTGTACTGTTCGAGATTCGGCCGAGGTGGAAGGGGGAGAGCGTCCTGCGGATTTGGAAACATGCGAAGCTCCTTTCACATCACGCCCGGAGTCCGCAAGTATCAGGCTGAAAGAAGATTCGTAGTTTCGGTTGCAGTGAAGGTGGGCACGGCCCTTTCCGCGGACTGGATGCGCCCTTCGCGCTGAAGCAAGGGTATTGACTCAAGCTGACTAAGTCAACCGCGAACGCGGCGCCGGCATCTTTGCCGGATGTCCCGAGGGCGTCCTCTGCTTCGGCTTCTTCATCGCCGTTTCGTGTATCGCTGCGGAATCAATCTGAAACTAGTCCCGAAACGGTTCGCCTTGCTCCACGAAAACACGTTCGCCAAAAGCTAGGCTGGCGATTTAGGGCCTCCCGTCCGTAGAATTAAGGAGAAATACTTCCAGGGAGACTCCTTCATGCCTGAACTTCGTCAGAACTTCATGACTAAAGAATGGGTTGTCATCGCAACCGAGCGCGCCAAGCGTCCGGATCAGATGGTAGTGAAGCGCGTTAGCAAGCCCCCGGTTTCATACTCTGAAAACTGCCCCTTCTGTCCCGGGCACGAGCACCTGACCCCGCCTGAGATCCTGCGCCTGCGCGAGGGCGATGGTTGGTCGGCGCGTGTTATCCCTAACAAGTTTGCGGCGCTTTCTCTCGACAGTAAGCCGGAGCGTACCATCCATCGTTCTCTGCGATCTATGGGCGGCTTCGGCGTGCACGAAGTAATCGTCGAGACCACCGATCATTCCCTGCCCATGGCTCTGATGTCCGATGCTCACGTCGCTGACATCCTGCGTATCTATAAGACCCGCTACGATCACCTCAGCCTCGATCCACGCATCGAGCAAGTCACGATCTTCAAGAATCATGGGACCGACGCCGGTACCAGCTTGGAACATCCGCACTCGCAACTGGTAGCCACGCCCGTCATATCCCATCAGGTGCGGCAACGATTCGAAGAGGCGCTACGCCACTACGATGAATTTGGTGGCTGCATGTTTTGCCAGATCATCGACGAGGAACTTCAAGAGCAGAAGCGGGTTGTAATCGGTAGCGAACACTTTGTGGCAGTTCAGTTGTTTGCCTCTCCATCGCCATTCTTTACTCATATTTATCCGCGACGGCATATGGCGAGTTTCGGCGACATCAGTGCCAATGAGATCACTGATTTAGGACGCATCCTACGCACCGTCTTGTCCAAACTGTACATTGGCCTGGAGAATCCGGATTTCAATTTCACCATCCGCACCGCTCCAGCCGAGTGTGTCGGCGTGCGTTATTTCCACTGGTACATGAGCGTGATACCACGGCTTACCCGGACCGCGGGCTTCGAGCTTGGTTCAGGAATGTTCATCAATACCGTCATTCCTGAAGACGCTGCTGAGTTCCTGCGCAATGTAAAAGTCGAGGCCGCCGTAGGGGTGAGTTAGTCTCTCAACGTTGTCGTCGTGAGGCGGGGGGCTGTTTGCCCGGCGACGGACATGTGCAAGCGGCTGACACCACCGGCGCCGCCAGCAAAGTGCATAGGTCCTTCGGCAGGCAAGAGGCGCCTGCCTCAGGATGACAATGCGGGCCGGGGTTGAGAAGGGGTGGTGCGCTTGGCAGTTACACCCAGAAATCGCGCTTGGGGGTTCGGGAGGCATTCTGCGCGGCTGCCACAGAACGCGCCATTTGAGGCTCGACGCGGTTGCGTCCGGCATTCTTCGCCTGGTAAAGCGCCAGGTCGGCTGCCTGCAGGAGCTTATCGACTTCAGCGGCGGACTGTCCCGTGGCTACTCCGAGACTTAAGCTGACTTCGACTTTTTCACCTTCGGCCTGGATGCTGCAACCCGCGATATGGGCGCGGACGCGCTCTGCCAGTTCGCAGGCTTCCGCCATGCCGCAACCAGGCGCGACGATCAGGAATTCTTCTCCGCCGTAACGTCCGACAGAATCGTAGGGCCGCACCACCGCGGCAATTCCGCTGGCGATGATGCGCAACACGGAATCTCCTGCAGCGTGCCCTCGGCTGTCGTTGATGCGTTTGAAATGGTCCACGTCAATCATGACCACTCCGAGCGGCCCCTGGGCTCGTTCGGCACGTAGGAGTTCGCGATCGAGAATCTCGAAGATCGCTTTTCGATTCCAAAGTCCGGTCAGCGAATCACGCGCGGCCTCGCGTCGCAGCGCTTCTTGCGTCGACATGAGCCGCTGCTGGGTCACCAGCATCCGCGTGGTCGATACCAGGAATGACGTGAACACAACCAGGGCGGCGAGGCCCAGTCGTTCCCTCGCGATCCGTAAAGACATGAACAACACCAGCACGGGGTAAAGCAGGCAAAACAACTCGGAATAAATATGCTTGCTGCGTCGCGCGGGCACCATCGACATTTCTGGCGACTCGGCCTGCTTCCATGTGACCGCCATAATCGCCGGGCCTACCAGCAGCGCGCTCCAAAGAAGATCGAACCAGGCTCCGGTCCGCAACCCCTGGCCCGGGCCATAGTAGTACGAGGCGTCGATGCAGCCCGAAATGGTGAGGAAGATCCCGAAAAGCCGAAATAACCTTCGTGCATCTTGCTGAAGCGTCGTGAAGCCACGAAGTATGAATGCTGCCGCTACAGCTCCATAGCCTAGAAAATAGGGGGCCCAGACTTCATGCGCCAGCCCCCCGCCCGAATCCACTTTGGGCAGATAGAAGAAGTAGATGTACGCCGCTACGCACACCAGGACGGCCTGAACGAAGTCGAGGGCCATTAGAGTGTCGACTCGACCCGTTTCCCGTTCAGGATCAAGAAACAATGCCATCGCCAGAGGAGCAAACCAGAAGCAGAACAGCAGGTTGCACGTCCAGGCCAGCGCGGTTGACGGGGCGAGGTCGTTGTAGATGCCCATTCCCTGGGCGACAAGCCACACCACATAGGCTGCGGCCGCCAAGCCCCAGAAAGCCTTCGCTAGCCCTTCAGACCGGGCGCTGGCTAACAGAATTGCCCAAATCAGAGTGATCCCTAAGAGGAACTGGATGATGTCAGAGAGTAACGGGCCGGGCGGCACCGTTCGCAAGGTCACGATCACAACCGCGTGCGTCAACCAGAGCACACCGGCAACGGCCATCACAAAACGCGTACGATGCAAGGTCGTGACCCTAAGGGCAGAATTCCGCCGACGGTGCCCCGGGGAGAATGACGGTTAGGCCTTTCTAACCCAACCTATGAGGCACGCAGACTCTGCTGGAACCTGAAAGTATCCGGCATTAGGCGGGTACTTTCACGTAACCATCGTACCTGTGCTCGATGTTACCGCGACAAGGAAATCAGCACCAATTGTGGAGCAGTGTTTTGAGGATTTCTACCGTTTCGCCTACTATGCTGGGAACTCATCTGCGAGGGGCAATCCTCATGACTACTGCGACAGGCGGAATCGGCATCACCAGGCTCGGACAGATTCAATTGCGCGCACACGACGTCGATCGCGCCGCCGATTTCTATTCCAATGTGCTTGGGCTCAGCCTGCTTTTCAAGGCGCCTCCTAATCTTGCATTCCTCGACTGCGCCGGCGTGCGCCTCATGATCGACAAGCCGGAAAAGCCGGAATTCGACCACTCTGGTTCCATTCTCTACTTTGCCGTTCCCGACATTCAGGGTGCCCACGCGAAAATGAAAGAGAGAGGCGTGCATTTTGAAGATGATCCGCATTTGATCGCGAAGATGCCCGACCATGATTTGTGGATGACGTTTTTCCGGGACACCGAAGGGAACTTGATGGGACTGATGAGCGAGGTGAAGCGCTGAAGGCTGACAGCCTTGTCATCCTGAGGCGGGCGTAGTTTGCCCGGCGAAGGACCTGTGCACTTTGCTGGGGGCGCTGGTGGGGCCGGCAGGTTGCATAGGTCCTTCGCCGCAAAATGCGCGGCTCAGGATGACAAATGTGTTGGGGGCGTTTTTCACAGTTTGCGTGGCGACGTTGTTCATTTGTCACAGACTTCGTCGCCGCTGAAGCGACAGACTGTCGTGATGCGAGAGCCCAAAACTTATTTCGTGTACATCATGAGTAACCGCTCGAAGATTCTCTACACAGGAATCACAGGTAATCTCGTCCGGAGAGTTCGGCTTCATAAGGCGGGAGTCGGCTCAAGGTTTACAAGCAAGTACAAGTTGGATCGACTGGTGTACTTCGAGAGGTTCGAAGACGTTCACAATGCAATCGAGCGAGAGAAACAGATTAAAGGCTGGCTGCGAATTAAGAAGATCGCATTGATCGTGTCGATCAATCCCGCTTGGAGGGACTTGAGCCTGGAGTGGTATGAGCGAAATCCGTTTCGGCCTGACGAAGGTGCCATCCAAATCCGGGCTGAGCGAACCCCCTTGTCATCCTGAGGCGGGCGCTGTTTGCCCGGCGAAGGACCTGTGCACTTTGCTGGGGGCGCTGGTGGGGCCGGCGGGTTGCATAGGTCCTTCGCCGCAAAATGCGCGGCTCAGGATGACAATGCGTTGGGGTGGCTATTCACTCTTGCTCCACACGACCGCTAGCGAACCTCCACAGCACCTGTCATCCTGAGGCGGGCGTAGTTTGCCCGCCGAAGGACCTGTGCACTTTGCTGGCGGCGCTGGCGGTGCCGGCGGGTTGCATAGGTCCTTCGCCGCAAAATGCGCGGCTCAGGATGACACTCTTGAGAAACGGTAAGTTTTGTAGGCGCTTCCGGCGGCAACCTCTTATTCGAGGAGGCATCCAAGTGAATGGCAGAACTGCAGCGCCCCCCCTCCGGCCTCACTGAGCGGAGAGGGGTTGGAGGGAGGGGACGCCGCGGTCAAGCTTCTGTAGAGGCGTGGCTTGCCACGTCTCATCTCCGCTAGCTGCGTCTCAAATGCGCGTTCCGTCTGTTGAACGGCCCAAGACGTTGCCAGCAACGTCTCTACGAAGCCTCCCAGTTTTCCTTTAGACTAGAAGCACCTATGACACGCGTTTCCT